>OJUG01000344.1_pt1 | contig 74517 bp, 64 predicted proteins | sample 1599841 | NCBI WGS metagenome assembly OJUG01 (sample SAMN04168659, study PRJEB22393) | human gut metagenome | biome: human gut microbiome; feature: stool | host: Homo sapiens | collected 2014-05-12 | reverse complement strand
CACAATATCTTGTTCCGCAGGAATGTGGTATGAGAATGGATACAGAGTGGCTTGAAATTACAAGACATACAGCTCTTGATAACAGCAGGACAGATAGCTCGTCACAGACACTGCGCATTGAAAAGAATGATGAAAAATTTGCATTTTCTTGTCTGCCTTATACCGCATCTGAGATTGAAAATGCTCTTCACCATGAAGAACTGCCACCGGCAAGAAGAACTGTTTTATGCATATATGGCGCAGTAAGAGGTGTTGGAGGTATCGACAGCTGGGGAACTGATGTGGAAGAGGATTATCGTATCAGTGCGGAGAGTGATAAGGATTATTCTTTTACAATCTGTTAGTCATTCATTAAAAAGATAAGTATAGTGAAAAAATTGGCATTATAATATTGCTTTTGTCTTTTTATTATGTATTTCTGGCTCTGTATTCAGAAGGAGAACATCCTTTTTGTTTATGGAATAATCGACTGAAGTATAGTGGATTATTGTATCCGACAATGCCTGCAATCTCGTTTATAGAGTAGGATGTCGTTTCAAGCAGCACCTGTGCGTTTGTCATCCTTAGTGCTGTGAGAAATTGTACTGGTGTATTACCGGTATATTTCCGAAAGCTCCTGATAAACCAGCTTATGCTCATACCAATTGATGAAGCATATTCCTCTACATTGATAGCGCGGTTGTAGTTTGTATTGAAATATGTAATTGCTGTATCCATCTGGCTGTCAAGGAATTCATTTCTGATTACATGCTCAGTTGTTATTTTACGGTTAAATATAATCAAAAGGTGTCGTAGCAAAAGCATGAGCATTTCCTCATAATTGTCCTGACATCTTTGAAGCTCTGTAATAATCCTTTTGAAAACCTGTTCATATTCAAGAGACGTTCCAACATTAAAGACTCTTTTATTGTCTGTAAATCCGTATTTTCTTAAAGTGTTTTTTACGTCGCTTCCGGTAAAGTGAATCCAATATATCTGAGTCTTATCCTTACCATAAAATTCATATTTTTGAAGCTCTTTTGGGCGAAATAACACTATATGTCCTGCTGGAATGATTGTCTCATTTTCAGGATTGTCAAAGTGGAAATGAACAAGACCGGATGATATGTATATAATCTGGTAATCCAGTCTTCCTCTGGGCCTGTATGTAGGCATCTTAGGATGCTGTGACAGGCGATAGGTTCCGCAGCTTCCTACAATCAGAGGGCGGCTTTTATCTTTAAAATCTTTATGTGAATGATTCAAATATCCCGTGTTAATATACATTATACACCTCCATTCGAATTATAGCATTTTATGCATGCTTTGTCTATTTGCATTTATGGACAAAATGTTTAGAACATGATATTGTGTATTGATTACGTTTCAAATGGAATTGAGTCAAATAGCTGTGAAACTGTAGTGTTTGAAAAGTATCATTTTGTGCATATTACAGCCTATTATGTTTATAGACAAAATTTGCACAAATATATAAAATTAGTATAGCTGTTAAAGATAAAATAAAGTAATTAATTGGAGGTTTTTCATGGAAGAAAAGACGTACTTAAAGTGGTACAACAAAATTGGTTATGGTTCCGGTGATATTGCAGGAAATGTAGTATATGCATTCCTGACATCCTTTGTTATGGTATATCTTACAGATACTATAGGACTTGCATCAGGAATCGTTGGAACATTAATCGCAGCATCTAAATTATTTGATGGTTTTACAGATATTTTCTTTGGGTCACTTATTGATAAAACACATACAAAGCTTGGAAAAGCAAGGCCATGGATGATTTATGGCTATATAGGTTGTGCTTTGACACTTGTAGCAGTTTTTGCAATTCCTACAAGCTGGGGCAGGACTGCTCAGTATGCATGGTTCTTTATAGCATATACATTATTGAATGGTGTATTTTATACAGCAAATAATATTGCATATTCTGCACTTACTTCGCTGGTAACAAAGAACAGCAAAGAGCGTGTACAGATGGGCTCTTACCGTTTTATTTTTGCCTTTTCAACAAGTCTTATAATTCAGTCTATAACAGTTGCATTTGTTGATGTATGCGGTGGAGGTGCTGCTGCATGGAGATTCGTAGCAATTATTTATGCTTTGATAGGCCTTGTAGTAAATACAATTTCAGGATTGTCGGTTAAGGAGCTTCCGGAAGAGGAGCTTAACTCCGGAATAGAGAACGATGAAGAAAAGAAGTATGGTCTTGTTCAGGCATTTAAGCTACTTGTTAAGAATAAGTACTATATGATGATTTGTGGAACTTATATTTTGCAGCAGTTATACAGTGCTATGATTGGTGCAGGTATTTATTATTGTACATGGGTTCTTAAGAATAAAAATCTGTTTGGTGTATTTGCATGGGCTGTAAATATTCCTCTTATAATAGCACTTATTTTCACACCAACTCTTGTCGGAAAGTGGAAAGGAATGTATAAGCTTAATAAACGTGGATATATTCTGGCTACGATAGCAAGAGCACTTGTGATTGTAGCAGGATACATGGGAAGCGTTCCACTGATGATGCTGTTTACTGCAGTTGCAGCATTAGGACAGGGACCTTGGCAGGGAGACATGAATGCAGTAATTGCCGAGTGCTCTGAGTATACTTACCTGACTCAGGGAAAGAGAGTAGATGGAACTATGTATTCATGCACATCACTTGGAATCAAAATTGGTGGTGGAATTGGAACAGCTATTGTAGGATGGCTGCTTGAAATCAGTGGTTATGTAGGTACAAATGCGACTCAGCCGACATCTGCAATTACTATGCTTCAGGTAATGTATTTATGGTTACCGTTTGTATTTGAGATTCTTATTACAATTCTTCTTTCAAAGATGAATGTAGAAGCTGCAAATGAAAAGCTTAGAAGAGAAAAAGGAATTGAATAATTATCGTATAATATGGGAGAGATGATCTGAGTGCATTTAACGTATGAAAACACAAATGAAGAGATTATTGCAGTAAAGCGGAAGCCACGGCACCAGCCACCACATCTGCATAATGCAATGGAAATTGTATGTGTTACGAAAGGAACATTAGAGCTTGGTGTAGGACAGGAGCTGTATCACATGGAAACAGGTGATATAGGAGTAGTATTTCCTGATGTTATACATCATTATCAGGTGTTTTCATCAGAAGTCAATGAGGCGGTTTTTATTAATGCGCCACAAATGATTTTTGGTAGATTTGAAAATGTACTGCGGAATAAGGCTCCACAATATCCTGTTGTAAAAAGTGATGTTATTCCGGATGAAGTGTACAGAGCAGTGGAATCCATAGTAGATACCGGGCAGAATGATATATGGGTTGTTCAAGCTTATTTGCAGATTATACTAGCAAGATGTATTCCGATGATGAAATTGGTGGAAAAGAGCAAAATTGGCAGCGATGATATAATATACCGTACCGTATCATATATTTCTGCCAATTTTAATAAGAGTATATCGCTTGATGGAATGGCACATGACCTTGGCGTGAGCAAATTTTCATTATCCAGATTGTTTTCAAAGACATTTCACAGCAGTTTTAATCAATATGTGAATGAGGCGCGTCTGGGGTATGCCTGTCAGAGAATTGAAACTACAGATGATACCCTGACAGAAATCTCGATGGACAGTGGTTTTGGAAGTCTTAGAACATTTAATCGTGTTTTTAAAGAAAAATATAGATTGACACCAAGCGAGTATAGAAATAAATTACAAAAATGATAGAATATTCCATTATTGAGTTTAAGTAATTTCTAATGTAATTTAATGGTGTATGCATTACTTAGTGGGTATGGCATACACCATTTTTATTGGAGTCAAATTATTCATAAATCGTATTATTTCAAGTAAAGTAATTTCAAATTGCGGATTTGCAAGGTCAAGTTGGTAGATGTTATGAATGAAAAAATGTATTATAATAATACATAAATATAGAGGGAGGAGATGCAAGATATGACATTTGCTGAAAAATTACAGAAGTTAAGAAAACAAAATGGATTATCACAGGAACAACTGGCAGAAAAACTGAATGTATCCAGACAGGCTGTTTCTAAATGGGAGATGGGAACGATTCCTGATATGGAGAATATGGTTAAGCTTGGAAGATACTTTGACTGCTCATTGGATTATCTTATGAATGAAGAGATGGAAAACAATACAAAAAGCCAACAAAGTCTTAAAATAGAGAATAAAAATTTAGCTTGGAAATGTGTTGCGACAGGGCTCATTATTACAGGGTTAATACTTTCTTTGCTGATGCCATTGTTTGCAAAAATGTATCAGGGATTTGAATTTTCGAATTTTCATCAGTGTTTTACTGATTCGTGGAGATATATTTTTAAATTCCCATTACTGGGGATTTTGTTGATAGCATTGTTATGTTTTTTTACAGGAATAGTATTATTTTTAATGAAGAGATATAAGGGCACATCGTAAGATGGAAGAACCAGAGACGCAGGGGAAACGAACAGTATTTATGATACTGGTTTCCTCGTGCGTCTTTTTGTGTGCAGAAAGTCAGAAAATGGAGGCTATTTCAGGGCAATATGTAGACCTCTATTTATTTGTGCTGTCTGCATCAATTACAGACTGAATCTGCTTCATAAGGGCATCATAGTTGTCCTTGTTATCAATTCCGCCGAGCATTGGTTCGCCTACAATATTGCCATTTCTGTCAACAAGTATAGTTGTTGGAAATGCCATGATTTCTGAGGCATATTTACCGGCAGCGCTAGAGGAGTCAATTGACAGATTACGATATTTGACACCCTGGCTTTCAAGAACAGAGGCAGCTTCTTTGATTGCTGTTTTATTGCCATCGAAGGTCTCAGTGTTGATGCCAACAACTTCTCCGCCCATTGATTTGATAGCATCATTTAATTCGTTAAGCTTGGATAATTCAGCGACACATGGTTTGCAGCCGGTAAACCAGAAATTGACGACTGTTACTGCATTACCGGAAAACAGGCTGTCATCAACCTTATTGCCATCAAAATCCTCACCGGAAAAATTACTGAATACAGATGAGGCTTTAGAGCTGTCCTTCTTGTTATCGTCTGATGATGTATTTTTGTTTTCAAGCTCTGCTATCTGTTCCTCGATTTTTCGTATGGTTTCAATATCCTCATTAAGTGTTTTAAGCTCATCGTCTGTGAATGAATCCTTGTTTGATTCTACGGTACCGGCAAGATAATCAGCATAATTTCCGTTTGGATCGGCGTCACTTTTGTTCATCATGCCAAATGCCTTGTTCCACACATTAGTGTGATCTGCAAAAAGCTGATTTTCCTGCTGATATAAATCATCAAGCCTGGAATCTGATTTGCCGGATGCTTCTGAGCCGGCTTCAGTCTGAGTGTTCTTAGAATCTGTTGTGGAAGATTGCTTTCCACCGCATGCTGTAAGTGATAATGCTATGCAGAGTGTAAAAATAGAAATAAATGATAATTTGTTTTTCATGAGTAATTTCTCCTTTAAAAATAATAGTAAAATGTTTAATAGCTATCTGTTGTCATTTTTTTGACATGCTTTTCCCATAAACCGGTAGCAGATGGCATCCTTCGGACAGGCATTTATGCAGGCACCGCAGCGTATGCACTCGGGGTGATCCGGCGTCTTACACACATCCACATCCATCTTACATGCCTTTGCGCATTGACCGCATCCGACACATTTGCTGCTATCAACGGTGATTTTGAGCAGGCTGACCTTATTAAATAATGAGTAGATTGCTCCAAGCGGACAAATCCATTTACAGAAGGGCCTGTAAAATAAGATACTTAGTACAATCACTGCAATTAAAATCATACACTTGAAAGAAAAAAGCTTTCCAAGCGCAGAACGGATAGCAGCATTTCCAATAGATAACGGTATAGCACCCTCTAAAACACCCTGAGGACAGATATATTTGCAGAAGAACGGGTCTCCCATTCCTATAGAGTTCGTTATAAGCATCGGAAGAAGTATAACGAAAACAATAAGAATGACATATTTTAGGTACCTAAGAGGCTTTAATTTGGCTGTGGATAATTTCTTTCCAGGTATTTTGTGAAGTAAATCCTGAAACCATCCAAATGGGCACAAAAAACCACATATAAATCTGCCGAGAGTTACACCGAGTAAAATAAAAAATCCGGTTATGTAGTATGAAAACTTAAATTTTGATGATCCGACGACTGCCTGAAATGCCCCTATTGGACAGGCTCCTGTCGCGGCAGGGCAGGAGTAGCAGTTTAATCCGGGTACACATACTGTTTTTGCATTGCCCTGATATATTTTACCCTTAAATAAATTCGGAATATGAATATTGGTCAGCAGCGTTGCTGCGGCCTGTATCCATCCACGTATTTTTGCCAGCTTTTTTGATAGTAATTTCTTTTTCTTATCCAATTCCGACACACTCCAGACATAGTTTTATTGCTTTACCAAGCACGGTAGCCGCCTCACCTCTGACTGCACCATAGCTTATCATGGATACACCAAGGATAAGCAGAATGATTTGACATGTTTTTTGGTATTTCAACATAATGTTGCTCCTTTTTATTGTATTGTTGACCAGCTGACTTTGGTATTATACAATATAGGTTGTAAAATTATTGTTAAGAAGCAGGAGAAAATTTTGAGATTATTAATTGTTGAGGATGAGAAACAAATATGTGATATGGTTGCAAAGAGTCTGTATGCTGCCGGTTATGAGGTGGATACCTGTTATGATGGGAAAGAGGCTCTTGAATGTATACTGTCGGAGAATTATGATCTGATAGTTTTGGATTTGAATCTGCCGGGGATGGATGGCATGGAGCTTCTTAAGGAGCTTAGAAAATACAATGATGAAACTAAGGTTTTGATATTATCTGCAAGAGGTCAGATTGCTGATAAGGTAGAGGGACTGGATGCAGGTGCAAATGATTACATGGAAAAACCATTCCATCTGCAGGAGCTTGAGGCACGTATCAGAAGCCTGACAAGAAGGAAATTTGTACAGAATGATATATGTCTTAAATGCGGAGAAATAAAGTTTGATACGATTAAACGCGAGGCATATGCAAAGGGAGAGCCGGTTCCACTGACAAGAAAAGAGAATGGTATTTTGGAATATTTACTTATCAATATAGGCAGACCGGTGAGCCAGGAGGAGCTGATAGAGCATGTGTGGGATGCCACGGCAGACAGCTTTAGTGGAGCAATCAGGGTACATATGTCTTCACTTAGAAAAAAGCTTAAGGCGAAGCTGGGATATGATCCCATTTTGAACAAGGTAGGTGAAGGCTATAAAATACGGGAGGAGTCTGACAGATGAAAAGAATGTCGTTACAGTGGAGACTTACGTGCATTACTACATTGTGTATTGCTATTATATGTGGCTGCCTGACTATGTTTGTCTATAAAAATGGTGTGCATTACATCGATTCTTTGCAGGATGCGGTAGAGTCACAGGGGGATGAAAAAGGAAACAAATCAGATGAAATATATATCAGCATACCGGACGATAAGTGGGATGAGTTTGCGGATGAATTTTCGGTTCAGGTGTACAATAATAAGGCCGACTATAAAAGAAACAGTCTGATAATCACGGTTTTGCTGGCGCTTTTGGGAGGTGTCGTCACTTATTTTATAAGCGGGCATGCACTCAGACCAATCAGGGAGTTTTCAGATAAAATTGAAGAGGTACAGGTTCAGAATCTGTCTGATTCAAGAATAGAGGAAAACAATGTTAAGGAACTGAACCAGCTGGGTATTTCTTATAATAAGATGCTTGAGCGTCTGTCGGATGCATTTGAGATACAGAGACAGTTTACTGCAAATGCAGCACATGAGCTGCGAACTCCATTAGCGCTAATGCAGGTACAGCTTGATTTATATAATTCGGCCTCTCACCCGGGAAATGATGCAGACACTTTGCAGACCATAAAAATGGTTACGGAACAAAATGATAAATTAAACAGGATGGTAAAGACTCTTCTAGACATGAGTGAGCTTCAGTCGGTGGGAAGGGATGATAAAATTATATTGGATGCTATTGTTGAAGAGGTTTTGGCAGACCTTGAGCCTCTTGCCGTGGAAAAGAATATAAAGCTGATTGGAAAATGTGAGGATGCCACTATGATAGGCAGTGATATCCTTATTTACAGGCTTGTATACAATCTGGTTGAGAATGCCATCAAATATAATCATCCGCTCGGACAGGTTACAGTAACCGCATATCAGAGAAACAAGCATGTTTATCTGTCTGTAGAAGATACGGGAAGCGGAATACCAAAGGAGCTTAGGGAGAGAGTGTTCGAGCCATTCTTCCGTGTGGATAAATCCAGAAGCCGGGAGCTGGGTGGCGTAGGACTCGGACTTGCTCTTGTCCGTGAAATCGTTAGAGTACATGATGGCAGTATTTGTATTAAATCAGGCAAGACCGGGGGAACGATTTTCGAGGTGACTTTTGCGCAGCATTCAATGTAGCGTTTCATTTTACACATTTGTCAACGCTATTAAAACAGATTTCTTGTATCCCGCAATATATGAAACAGCCGCTTGACAGTCCGGCTTTCTGACTTGAGAAATAGATTTTTAACGGCAAAAATATAATAATTTAGATTAAAATATACTGATGTTTTTGCCGATAATGTGGTATACTATATAATAGATTAACAAGGTTATTTAATATAATTTATGGCGGAGGATAATAGATGCGATATCTTTCAGTTGCTGAAATAGCAAAAAAATGGAATATGTCAGAGCGCAGTGTTAGAAATTACTGTGCTAAGGGGCGTGTGAACGGTGCATTTCTTACAGGTAAGACATGGAACCTTCCTGAAAACGCAGAGAAACCGGAGCGCATTAACAAAAGAAAAGAAGAACCGATTACGCTGTTGGATATTCTGAAAGAGCAAAAGGCAAGTAAATATTCCGGTGGAATATACCATAAGACACAGATTGATTTGACATACAACTCCAACCATATGGAAGGAAGCCGTCTGACACATGATCAAACCAGATATATCTTTGAAACCAATACTATTGGCGTAGAAAAAGAGGTGCTGAATGTGGATGATGTGATTGAAACGGCAAATCACTTTCGTTGTATCGACATGATTATTGATCATGCAAAAGCAGCTTTGACGGAGAAATTCATCAAAGAACTTCACTTGATTTTGAAGAATGGCACCAGCGATTCCAGAAAAGATTGGTTTGCTGTTGGTGATTATAAGAAACTTCCGAATGAAGTCGGTGGCATGGATACAGCCCTTCCGGAAGAAGTTGCCGATAAAATGAAGGCATTGCTGGCGGAATACAATGCCAAAGAAGAAAAGAATTTTGAGGATATTCTGGACTTTCATGTGAAGTTTGAACGGATTCACCCGTTCCAGGACGGAAACGGTCGTGTGGGCAGATTGACTATGTTTAAAGAGTGTCTAAAATACAATATTGTTCCGTTTATCATTGAGGATAATTTGAAAATGTTCTATTATCGTGGATTGAAGGAATGGGACAACGAAAAAGGATATCTGACAGATACCTGCCTGACCGCGCAGGACAAGTATAAAGCGTATTTGGATTATTTTAGGATTAAGTATTAATAAATGCTTTTAAAGAATGCTTATATGGATTTTGAAAAAATTGAATATTCACAAAAAATCTGGCTGAAGGATACAGGATGAGGAACATTTTGCAACTATGGCACAAGTTTTATTTTCATCGAAATCCTATATTGCTTCGGTGTCATATGATAATGTTCTTTGAAGCACTTATAAAAATGTGTTGTATTCGTAAAATGCAGTTCATCCATAATTTCAGATATAGAAGCGGTCGTTTCAAGCAGGAGAGCAGCCGCTCTTTTCATACAGAAAGTCTGACTGTAATCGAATAGGCATGAATTTGTATATTTCTTAACTATAGAGTTTAAATAATTTCCACTGTAATTTAATAATTGTTCAAGCTCAGAACGTGTAATGCGTCCATTGGTGTCCTCTAAAATGTGACTTATGTGTGTGAATAGAAGAAAATCATTGTCTGCTTCTACATGGACGGGAGTGAAGTGAAAGTGTTCTGGATTGGACAGATAATCAAACAATTCTAAAAGCATTCCTTTGATGACATAAGTAGAACCAAGCTTTGGAAACATAATGGCACGAAGTATATTGTCAGTTATGGCGTGGAGAGTATGGTGCCAGTCTTTGTTGTTGAGCGATGGCATAAAATCAAGATATTCCTTTGTGTCAGGATTATCGAGATTATCTGAAAGAAACCTAAGAATAGGGTTATGACCGGGTCTTTCTATATCCGGAAAATAAACTTTTGGTTCATCTTCTGAAAGCTGTTGGACAAGCTCTTTTGACATTCCGATAAACAAAAGAGTTGCATCGGAAGAAAAAATTTCTTTGTGTACTATATTGTGGTTCATCAGGCAACAGCTTCCACTGTGGAACACAAAATCAGTCTTTTCAATCAGCTGATGGATTTCGCCATCCAATACAATAAGAAGTTCGTAAAAATCATGAATATGTGGAGGCCTCATATTAAAATGATTGATTTCCTTTTCTGTTTTGAAGTTGTAAAATGTATTTTCACGTGGTGAGGTCATTAAAAAATTTAGATATTTGTCATCGTTAGCTCTGTTACATGTTTCGAGTGTGAACTGTATTGGTGTAAGTATTTTGATGTATGAATTGATTGTACTGTTTATATTATCCTGCTCTATGATATTTTTGACAGTATATGATGAGGTCATAATGGTATATTTTTCTCCTTATCCACGAATATGATAAAAACCAACTGATATTTTATCACATATGTTATAGAATTGTAAGCAATAATTTATTAAAGTAACAGTATACAAAACATAAGCGTTTATGAAAAATACAATACAAACTATTATTGTTAACAGGAAAAAGGAGGTTGCATTTATTATGCAGGAAACAGAAAAGAAATACCTGAAATGGTATCAGAAGATAGCGTATGGAGCAGGAGACCTGGCTTCAAATACCAGCTATGGACTTGTATCAAGCTTTGTCCTTTTATATTTATCTGATACAATGGGGCTTAACACAGGAATTATTGGAACTTTAATGCTGGTATCGAAATTTCTTGATGGAATTTCAGATGTGATATTTGGAAATTTAATCGATCGCACTAAGTCAAAGCTTGGAAAGGCAAGACCATGGATGCTGTATGCACAGATAGGCGTATCACTTTGTCTGGTGCTGTTGTTTTCAATTCCGGGTGGAATGAGTGAAACTGCACAATATGCGTATTTCTTCGCATTTTATACAGCACTCAATGCTATCTTTTATACAGCAAACGGAATAGCATATTCAGCATTATCAGCTCTTATTACCAGAAACAAGAATGAAAGGGTTCAGCTTGGATCAATACGTTTCATGTTTGCAGTTGTCACAAATATTGTAATGGGATTTGCAGTAACAGGTGCAGTTGATGCCTTTGGCGGTGGAGCATCAGGATGGCGTATGGTTGCTGTTATATGTGGTGTAATCGGACTTGTTGTCAACACAATAAGCTGCCTGTGTGTTAAGGAGTTACCGGAAGAAAGTAGTGCAGCAGTTGAGGATACACAAAAACCGAAGGATGACAAAATAGGTTTTGTTGAGTCTTTGAAGTTACTTATAAGTAACAAATACTATATTTTAATTGTAGCAATTTATATTGTTTATTATTTCATGAGTAATCTTACAACAGGTTCAGCTATTTACTTTATGAAACATGTACTTGGAAATGGTTCATTACTTGGATTGTTCTCAATGATGAAGATGTTCCCTGTAATAATTGCACTTATTTTTACTCCAATTCTTGTAAAGAAGACCGGAAGCATGCAAAAGGTTAATTTCTGGGGATATGTAATCAGTGATATCTTAGGAATATTTCTAATTATTTTTGCGATGCAGAAGAATTTACCGATGATGTTACTTTTTATGTTCCTTAAGGGAACATTTGCCGGAACAATGTCGGGAACATTAAATGCCCTGATTGCTGAAATCAGTGGATATACCTATCGTACGAAAGGGGTACATATTGATGGAATGATGTTTAGCTGTTCATCACTTGGAGTAAAAGTTGGTGGTGGAATTGGTACTGCGGCTGTAGGCTGGCTATTGCATGCAGCAGGATATGCCGGAAAAGCTGCAACTCAGACCGTAGCAGCTACAAATATGATTTTCAGTATGTATATCACAATCCCTGTAATTCTTGGCGTCGTAATTACTATTCTTCTTGGTTTAATGAAGGTGGAAAAGGAAAATAAGAGAATTGACATGGAAAGAGCAGAACAAGCAGACTAACAGATTGAAAGAGGAATGAAGTATGCAGTGTCATAATTTTAATGAGGACTGGACATTTGAAAAAGCAGATCAGGCTGACAGATTAAAAGCTTTTTATGGGAACAGTAATGCAGTTGATGTTACACTCCCTCACGATGCAATGATTCGTGAAAAAAGAGATAAGGACTGTCCTTCAGGAGCACAGAGTGGATTTTATCCAGGAGGTGTGTATACATATGAAAAAAAATTTATGGCTCAAAATGAGTGGAAAAAGCAGGATGTATTTCTGGAATTTGAAGGAATTTATGGAATTGCAAGAGTCTGGATTAATGGATCGCTAGCGGCAGTGAATCGTAATGGATATATGGGTTTTTCGGTTGACTTAAAGCCATGGATAAGCTATGAGCATGAGAATATTATAAGAATAGATGTCGATAACAGTAAACAGCCTAACAGCAGATGGTATTCAGGCTCAGGAATTTACAGAGATGTCAATCTGTGGACCGGAAAAGATGTATATATTTCACATGATAAGCTGCGTATTACAACATTGTCAGTGAATGATGACATGGCGGTTATAGAGGTGTGTGCGCAGTTGAAAAACATTATTGGACATGGATTAGAGGCAGAATGTCTGATTGAGATAAAAAAAGATGGGCAGAAAACTGCATCGGATACACAAAGAGTAGTATTTCGCTCAGAGCAAATGCAGACAGTGCGTGTACAAATACCGATTGAACATCCGAAGAAATGGAGTCCAAAACAGCCGGCTTTATATGAGTGTCATATAACGACAAAGTTTGATGATAAAATATGTGATGAAGCAGTTTCTAATTTTGGAATACGTGTATTGGCGCTAGATCCTGTACGTGGATTACAGATAAATGGTGAGACAGTTAAGCTGCGAGGAACCTGTATACATCATGATAATGGCGTGATAGGTGCTGAGACATTTAAGGAGGCAGAATGGTACCGTTGCAAGAGATTGAAGGAAGCGGGCTTTAATGCTATAAGAAGTGCACATCACCCAATGAGCAGAGCAATGCTTGATGCGTGTGATCATATTGGAATGCTGGTTATGGACGAGCTGACGGATATGTGGGACAAGGAAAAAAATACATATGATTTCTCCGATATTTTTGAAGATGAATATAATCAGTGGATTAATCATATGGTTGAAAAAGACTATAATCATCCATCGGTTATTATTTATTCAGTTGGAAATGAGATACAGGAAGCAGGAACTAAGCAGGGAGCCTGGATAAACAGAATGCTATGCAATAAATTCCATGAGCTCGATAATACCAGATATACAACGAATGCATTGAATGGATTAAACTGTGCAGGCAGGCGTCTTGGCTTTATTATGAGGGATGTTGCAGAAAAATTTGGAATGGATTCACATGGAAGTGGAAGCGGAGGTGGAAGCAATGCCTTAAACAGTTTTATGAGTCTGATGTCAGGTGAAAAAGGAGAGTTTTTTGCAAAGCATCCGCTTGTTTCAGAAGCACTGGAAGAATGTTCGCAAAGCTGCGATATAACAGGACTCAACTATTTAAGTGGAAGATATGCGCTGGAGCATGAACTACATCCTGCTAAAACGGTCCTCGGTACGGAAACATATCCGGCTGACATAGAAAATCTCTGGAAGCTTGTTGAAACTTATCCACACGTAATTGGAGACTTTACATGGACCGGTTACGACTATATAGGCGAGGCTGGTGTAGGAATATTCCATTATGATGGAAATGCCAATTTCACAAGTATTTATCCTGAGAGACTGGGATATATCGGGGATATTGATTTGATTGGAAATCGAAGACCAATCAGCTATTTTAGGAAAATAGTGTATGGTCTGACAGATAAACCATATATTGCGGTCGAGAGACTTGAACACGCAGGACAGACAGCTGGTAAAACTGCGTGGATGTTTAAGGATAACATCAGTAGCTGGACATGGAAGGGATTTGAAGGGACAACGGCAAATGTGGATGTTTATTCATCAGGTGATGAAGTAGAGCTTTTTCTGAATGATAAATCGCTTGGAAGAAAACCGGCAGGAAGAGAAAATCATTTTACAGCATCTTATGAAGTGCCATATGAACCGGGAACTTTAAAGGCAGTTGCATATCAGAAAGATAGGAAACTGGGTGAATATGAGCTTTCTACAGCAAAATCAGTAACAAAGCTAAAAGTGTGTCGTGTAACTGAGAATGAGAGGAATATAGCATATATCAAGATATGGCTTGTAGATGATAATGGCACAATTAATTCACAGCATGCTGAAAAAAGACTGCTTCATGCTAGTGTTGTAGGAAATGGTGTGCTGGAAGGATTTGGTACAGCTAATCCTTCTAGTGAGGAGGACTATTTTTCTGATTCAGTAACAACATTTGATGGAAGCGCTCTGGCAGCAGTTCGATGGAAGGATATCAAATCGAAAGAGCCGGCTGTTCTTAAAGTATGGACGGATGATGGTTGTCAGGTGATGATAAATATAGAAAATAATTAAATATTAATGGTGTATGTTATACTTAGTGAGTATGGCATACACCATTTTTATTGAAGCCAAATAAATGTATCAGGGCTTCCTAAAAAAGTTATTGACAAAATAAAATGAACGGTGTATATTTTAAACATGAACACCGTTCATTTGATGGAATAACTTAATGACATTACATTGGAGAGGAGTGAACTTGTGAACCATCTTGCAACTTCAAAAGAAGACATATTAGCTGCAAGCAGAGAACTGATAAAAGAAAACGGATGGACTGCTGTAAGCATACGAGCTGTTGCATCCCGATGTTCTGTTTCGGCGGGGACAATCTACAATTACTATGAATCCAAGGCCGATTTGCTTGGGGATACAATTGAGAGTATTTGGCGTGAAATCTTTTTTAACCCTGAGGATGAGCAGGCATTTAAAGATGTTGCTGCCTGTATCTCATGGATTTATAAAAGACTGGAATATGGAAATGAGCAATTTCCGGGCTTCTTTTCTCTGCATTCGATTGGATTTATGAAGGATGAAAAAACGGATGGAAAGAAGAAAATGCTGCAGACATGGGGGCATATTCTTAATGGATTGTGTGATATATTAAAGAATGATCCTAAGATTCGTCCAGATGTATTTGATGAACAATTCACGGAAAAACAGTTTGCAGATATATTATTTTCTTTAATATTGGTATCAATGATTCGTCAGGATTATAATCCGTCTTCGATTTTGATGTTGATTAACAAAACATTATATTAAAATTCTCCCACATTAGAGTGTGGGAAAATTTTTGAAACAAAATGAACGATGTTCAATTATACGTTTAAAGATATATCTAAGTAGAAAGGATTTTTATTATGCAGGCAATTGTAGAAACTATATTTGATACCGTATATTTGTTTTCGGTAATCACAATCGGAATTTTAATGATTCGAAAAAGCAAAGGAAACCGTCAGTTTACCATGTTTGGAATTATGGCAGTTATTTTAGGAGGTGGAGATGCATTCCATCTGATTCCTCGTGCTGCAGCGCTTTGTACAACAGGTCTTGAGAACTTTACTGTACAGCTTGGGTTAGGCAAGTGGATAACCTCTGTCACTATGACTATTTTTTATGTTGTTCTCTATCATATATGGCGTGAGCGTTATCAGATTAAAGGCTATAAAGCAGCTACAGCAGCTATTTATGGTCTTGCAGGATTAAGAATTGTTCTGTGTATGATGCCTCAGAATGCCTGGCTCAGTGCAGATTCTCCGCTTTCATGGGGAATTTACCGAAATATTCCGTTTGCACTGATGGGATTAATTATCATAGTTTTATTCTATAAAAGTGCAAAAGAAAATAATGATAGCTCTTTTCGTTGGATGTGGCTGACAATCGTCCTGAGCTTTGCATTTTATATTCCGGTTGTACTGCTGGCTGATGTAATTCCGATGATCGGCATGCTGATGATTCCAAAAACCTGTGCATATGTGTGGACAGTATTAATTGGCTACAAGGCAATGAAAAAAGAAATAGCTTAAGATAATCATATGATGGGAAACGAATTATGTAAATGGAGTATTTAAGAGAGTATAGGGAGAACGCAGATGAAAGATAAATTTTGTGTAAAGAAAAAAAACGTTGCTGCTGATTGCCGGCATTTTTTATTCCGGGCTGGGTCTGGCACTGGCATCAGCGGGAATTATTTTTACAAGAAATTATTTATTTTACAGGCAGTTGATTGAGAAGAGAGAGGGACAATGAGCCCTCTCTTCCTTTGGATTTAAATTCCATGAATAAGTCTATAATTCCTTGATTTTTTCATTCATTTTTCTGACATCATTGCGATAGTGAAGCATGAAGCCTCCCCAAATTATAAATGCCAAAGCTATTTGAAATATGGCTGCAATAATTCCGTGAAGGATAGAACTTGTTCCTCCTATCCATCCGACAGTATATGCAACGATTGTATAAATAATACAGCCTGTTCCCATTGATTACGCTTGCGGATGGGCGATATCGGAGGATTGTAAGGAGAGTACATTACAAATATTATTTGATAGGGCTGATTCCTATATGTATGAAAATAAACAGTTATGTAAGAAGCAAAATCAATGAGTAAAAGCAGATACCATAATTACCGCTGATGCAGTATACTTATCCTTACCGGTCCGTTATTGTGCTTTATCAGGTGTCTGTATATCACAATCCCTGCTATTATGAAGCAGCCAATCTGGATTGAGGCTGTTTTTATAGTCAAAAGGACATTGAATGCAAAAAAACCAAATGTCAGAATAGATCTGAGCGAATGTGGATTTATTATTACTACAACTGAAAAGAATATAAAGAAAAATGCTAGATAGACAGCCGGATGCAATTCCGGAAACAGGCCCAAAAGGACTCCGAAGGAGGCGGTAATAGCTTTACCGCCTTTTTGTTTTTGTAAAAAAGGAAATGCATGTCCAAAGACAGGTGCAACTAAAACAGGTACAAACAGAAGTGAGTTTATATCTAAGCATTTCTGACCAAGATACACCGGGATAAATCCCTTTGCAAGCTCACATATGAGTGATAGTATTCCGCATAAAAAGCCACCATACATAAATGCGTTGCTCACACCCGGATTGTGGTCATCGGGAAGTGTGCAGATATCAATGTTTTTTAATAGTTTTGGTATCCAGTAAGCAAAGAGAGTGCTTCCGAGTACGAAGCCTAAGAGTGTAAATAAAAAATATGGCATGATAATTTCCTTATAGTTTTATAGTTACATGGTTTTATAGTTAGTCAGTTGTATCAGTGTGAGTTAGTTCTTCAAGCAGACCAACAATCTGTATGGCAGCATAGGGCTTTCGCTCACGGCGCTGTGCACGTATCATTTCTGCATTTAGCTCTTTATTTTCTATCATTATTTTCCCAAGCTCAATCTGCTTTGACAGACGCTTTGATGAGACAGACAGATGACGTTTTTTGAAAAATGCAACATTTGCTGCCTCGCATCCAGGGATTGGAGCAGTGTGTACAATCGGTATATTTTTTACCAGTGCCTCAGTTGATGTGAGGCCGCCGGGCTTTGTATAGATTACATCACAGGCATCCATGAAAAGTGAAACCTGATTGGTGTAGCCTATTACGTGTACACGTTTGTTGAACTTAAACTCATTTTGCAGTATGCGTTGTATTTTAGTATTGTTGCCGCAAATGATTACAATATGCTCATTATTATGGCATCTTATTGCAAGCTCTGCGGCAAAGACAGCAAGCTTGCCAAAACCCATGCTGCCACTCATCACAAGAAAGATAGGCACATCGGATGGCAGATGTAATCTTGTTCTTGCAGCAGCTTTAGCAGTCCTTGTACAGAAGGCCTGTCGTACCGGGATGCCTAATGGCAGCAGCTTGTTTTCAGGAATACCACGTTTTGCAAATTCATCGGTCAGATCATCGTGTGGAATAACATAATAATCCATGTTTGTCTCTTCCCAGAATGGGATACAGGTGTAGTCGGTTCCCACAGCGACGGCAGGGATATGAAGCAGATTTTTTCGCTTCATGCAGCTCAGGGTCTCAGCAGGGTACAGATGAGGTGTGACGACAGCATCAAAGCCGTTTGATTCAATGTATGCTGATAGCTTTTTACAAAGCAGGGCATTGGCAAAATAGACAGGGGATTTACGTTTATCACTCGATATCAGCATGCCAACATTATAGAGTAGTCCGAAGAAAAACGGAATATGCTTTACAATGCCTATATATGCTCCTGATACTGCGTGCGATGTTCCTTTACCCGATAAGAGAAACATATCTATCATTGTCACAGAATGTCCTTTATGCTCTGCCGCTTCTTTTATAGCTTTACCGGCACTGTTGTGTCCCTCGCCGGTGTCACAGGATAAAATAAGAATTTTCAAACCGTTTAATTCCTTCCTAAATAAAATATGCGATAAGTGTACCATAATTTTTTAAAATAATCTACAGTGCAATAAAAGGTTGACATATCTAAGTTCAAAGCTTATTGTGATAGCTGGAATGTATAAAATAGTATAATTACAAACTACAGATTACTGATATGACGGAGGCTTAATTTGAGATGGAAAATTTAATGTTTTGTCTAAATGCCACAGGACCTATTTTTCTGATGATGGTGTTTGGACTTTTTCTTCGCAAGGTGGGGATTTTGGACGAAGACTTTGCAAACAGGATGAATAAGTTTGTGTTTAAGATACCTTTACCTTTTTTACTGTTTAGTGATCTTGCGGCAGTTGATTTTTCAAGGGTTTGGAACATTAAATTTATAGTATTCTGCTTTGTGGTTACGCTGATAAGCATTACAATATCAACACTTGTTTCCTGTCTGTGGAGGGATAAATCCATACGGGGCGAGTTTATACAGGCCTCATACAGAAGCAGTGCGGCACTGCTTGGAATAGCTTTTATCCAGAACATTTATGGAAACGCAGGCATGGCACCAGTCATGATTATAGGAAGCGTACCGCTTTACAACGTGATGGCTGTTATAGTGCTTTCATTTTTTAAGCCGGGGCAAAATGGCATAGACAAGGCAGTGCTCAAAAAGACATTTAAGGGAATAGTGACCAATCCTATTATTTTAGGAATTGTTGCAGGACTTCTGTGGTCGGCTATAGGCCTGCCGTTTGCGGGAATACCGGCAAAGGCTGTGACGAGCATTGGCAATATGGCAACGCCTATGGGACTTATGGCCATGGGTGCCACCTTTGATTTGAAAAAAGCATCAGCAAAGGCGAAGCCTGCATTTGCAGCCACATTTATCAAGCTTGTGGGCTTTGTGGCTGTATTTCTTCCTATTGCGGTAGCCTTCGGGTTCAGGGACAGTGAGCTTATTGCAATTCTTGTGATGCTTGGCTCAGCAACTACAGTGAGCTGCTTTGTGATGGCAAGGAACATGGGGCATGAGGGCGTTATTTCATCGACCACGATAATGCTCACGACACTGCTCAGTGCGTTTACGCTGACACTCTGGCTTTATATAATTAAAAGTCTGGGGCTTGTATAAAATGGAAGAACATAACTGTTGATTTGGTGGATAATTCCTCTTTACTTTAGCGTGATAATTTGCTAATATGTTAAAAGGTTGTAGTTATTGGATGATTTTGAATAATTACAATGATTATTTAACATATGGAGGAAATGAGTATGAGAAGAGGATTAGCACTTCTTTTGACAGCAACTTTAGCACTTTCAATGACTGCCTGTGGTGGCAGCAAGGGTGCAGGAACACAAAAAAGCGAAAAGGGCGACGGCATGACCTACGCAGTTGAGGCAGGCTCAGCAGGAGAGGCTGTGGCAAAGGAAAAGGGCTTTAATTACAATTCGGTTTCATCACAGGCTGATGCGCTTATGGAGGTTAAATCAGGTACATCTGATGCGGCAATCATAGACCTTTTAATGGCAGGAGCCATGATTGGAGAGGGCACAAGCTACCCTGATTTAGTACATACAACAGAGCTTACATCAGAGAAGTATGGTGTCGGATGCCGTAAGGGTTCTGATCTTGCTTCATATATCAACAGTGTATTCGCAGAATCATATGCTGACGGCAGCGCGCAGGAGATTGCAAAGAAATACGGAGTACAGGATTCACTTCTTGAGCAGGAGCCTTGCGAGTTCAAGCAGTCTGACAGCGATAGTGATGTGGATTATATCAAGTCACAGGGCAAGATGATTGTCGGTATCACAGAGTTTGAGCCTATGGATTACAAGGATAAGGATGACAAATGGATTGGCTTTGATGCAGATATGGCTAGACTTGTCGGTGAGAAGCTCGGAGTGGATGTTGAATTTGTAGTTATCGACTGGGACAACAAGGTTATGGAGCTTGATTCAAAGAAGATTGACGTTGTCTGGAATGGCATGACACTCACAGATGAGGTTACAAAGTCTATGGAATGCACAAATGCATACTGTAACAATGCACAGGTAGTTGTTGAGCGGGAGAAATAAAATGTTCTGGAATGTTACACAAGCACTAATGAGTGGTCTGTGGACCACCTTTGAAATATTTATACTGACACTTATATTTTCACTGCCACTGGGGCTTATATTTGCATTTGGGCTTTTGAGCAGGTTTAAGCCTGTAAAGGCTGTCATGAATGTGTTTGTATGGGTTATCCGCGGCACACCGCTTATGCTTCAGCTTATCATTATATTCTACGGACCGGGTTTGTGGCTTCATCAGGCTATATGGAGTGGTGACGAGACCGGACGTATTACAGCGACGGTTGTAGCGTTTGTCATCAACTATGCATGTTATTTCTCTGTTATATTCAGAGGTGGCATAGAGGGTGTTCCGGCCGGTCAGAGAGAGGCAGGACAGGTGTTAGGCATGACAAAGCAGCAGATTTTCTTTAAAATCACTCTGCTTCAGATGATCAAGCGTGTTGTTCCGCCTATGTCAAATGAGATAATCACTCTGGTAAAGGATACTTCTCTTGCCAGAATTATTGCGGCATACGAGCTTACCTTTGCGGGAGCGGCGTTTATGAAGTCTGACGGACTTACATGGCCGCTGTTTTATACAGGTGTATTTTATCTCGTATTTGTCGGAATCCTTACACTTTTATTTAATTATATCGAGAAAAAGCTGGATTATTTCAGGTAGGAGGAAGACATGGCAATTTTAGAGGTTAGAAATATAGAAAAACACTTTGGAAGGACTAACGTACTTAAGGATGTCAGTTTTTCCATGGAGGAGGGCAATGCTCTTGCCATAATCGGTTCATCAGGCTCAGGAAAGACTACACTGTTACGGTGTCTCAATTTCCTTGAGAGGCCTGACAGTGGCCAGATTATTGTAAATGGTGAGACTCTTTTTGATGCTTCCGAAGCGGGCAAGGATAAAGACGCCGAGCTTCGCAAAAAGAGGCTGCATTTTGGTATGGTGTTTCAGCAGTTTAATCTTTTTCCACAGTACACGGCACTTGAGAATGTCACTCTGGCAGAGCGCCTTCTGGCACAGGAGACAGCTGAGTTTAAAAAGGATAAAAAAGCAATCCTTACACGTATTGATGAGCATGGAAAGGAGCTTCTGGACAGAATGGGGCTTGCTGAGAGGATGAACCATTATCCGCATCAGCTCTCAGGTGGACAGCAGCAGCGTGTAGCTATAGCAAGGGCACTGGCACTTAAGCCTGATATACTCTGCTTTGATGAGCCTACTTCAGCTCTTGACCCGGAGCTTACCGGAGAGGTGCTTAAGGTCATACGTTCCCTTGCGCAGCAGAATACCACAATGATTATTGTCACGCATGAGATGGCCTTTGCGCGTGATGTTGCGGATCAGGTGATCTTCATGGACGGTGGTGTGATTGTTGAGCATGGCGACCCACATGAGGTGATTGACCATCCGAAGGAGGAGCGTACCAGGCAGTTCCTCACCAGATATGCGAAAGGCTGATGTGTGGGAAATATATTATACATGTCGAAAAAGTGTGAAATAAGTGTAAATTGAAAAGTAGATATTGATTTTTTTTTAACAAACATATATACTAACAAAAGAAATGGATGTAAATCCATAATTTATAGAAAAGAGGTTTATTCAAAATGGCAAATGTTGATTTAACAAAGTATGGCATTACCGGAACAACAGAGATCGTTCACAATCCTTCTTACGAGACATTATTCGAGGAAGAGACAAAAGCCGGCCTTGAGGGTTACGAGGTTGGTAAGGAGACAGAGCTTGGTGCAGTTAACGTTATGACAGGTATCTACACTGGACGTTCTCCTAAAGATAAATATATCGTTATGGACGAGAATTCTAAGGACACAGTATGGTGGAATACACCTGAGTATCCAAACGACAACCATCCAATGAAAGAGGATGTTTGGGCAACAGTTAAGGATCTTGCTAAGAAGGAGCTCTGCAACAAGAAGCTTTTCGTAGTAGATGCATTCTGTGGAGCAAACAAGGATACACGTATGGCAGTTCGTTTCATCGTTGAGGTTGCTTGGCAGGCTCATTTCGTAACAAACATGTTCATCCAGCCATCAGCAGAGGAGCTTGAGAACTTCGAGCCTGATTTCGTAGTATACAATGCTTCAAAGGCTAAGGTTGAGAACTACAAGGAGTTAGGTCTTAACTCAGAGACATGTGTTGCATTCAACATCACATCAAAAGAGCAGGTTATCATCAATACATGGTACGGCGGAGAGATGAAGAAGGGTATGTTCTCTATGATGAACTACTACCTCCCACTTAAGGGCATCGCTTCAATGCACTGTTCAGCAAACGCTGACATGAACGGGGAGAACACAGCAATCTTCTTCGGTCTTTCAGGAACAGGTAAGACAACACTTTCTACAGATCCTAAGCGTCTTCTTATCGGAGATGACGAGCACGGCTGGGATGACAACGGCGTATTCAACTTCGAGGGTGGATGCTACGCTAAGGTTATCGGTCTTGACAAAGAGTCTGAGCCTGATATCTACAACGCAATCAGAAGAGATGCTCTTCTTGAGAACGTTACAGTTGCTGATGATGGAAAGATTGATTTCGAGGACAAGAGTGTAACAGAGAATACACGTGTATCTTACCCAATCAACCACATCACAAATATTGTTAAGCCAGTATCTTCAGCACCGGCTGCAAAGAACGTAATCTTCCTTTCAGCAGATGCTTTCGGAGTACTTCCTCCAGTATCTATTCTTACACCTGAGCAGACACAGTACTACTTTCTTTCAGGATTTACTGCAAAGCTTGCAGGAACAGAGCGTGGAATTACTGAGCCAACACCTACATTCTCAGCTTGCTTCGGACAGGCATTCCTTGAGCTTCATCCTACAAAATACGCTGCAGAGCTCGTTAAGAAGATGGAGAAGTCAGGAGCTAAGGCATACCTTGTAAATACAGGATGGAACGGAACAGGAAAGAGAATCACAATCAAGGATACAAGAGGAATCATCGACGCTATCCTTTCTGGTGCTATCCTTAACGCTCCAACAAAGAAGATCCCTATGTTCGATTTCGAGGTTCCTACAGAGCTTCCAGGAGTTGATTCAGGAATCCTTGATCCTCGTGACACATATGCTGATGCTTCTGAGTGGGAGGCAAAGGCTAAAGATCTTGCAGAGAGATTCAACAAGAACTTTGTTAAATACACAACAAATGAGGCTGGTAAAGCACTTGTTGCAGCAGGACCACAGTTATAATATATTACAACAGAATTATATTAGATAATTCTAAAGCCGGGCGATTGTATGTCGCCCGGCTTTTACTATAAAACGTTATAAAACAGGCATTTATCGAGGTTATGGATGTATAAATATTGTTATTGATAATATGAATTTAAGTTATATTAACGATATTGCTTGACAAATACAGATTATAGTAATATTATCATCATGTGAACAGAAATAATAGAAATTGTGAGGAAGGTTTTTCGATGAGAAGACAGGCATTATCTCTTTTAGTTGAGAACAATCCCGGAGTGACCAGTCGTATTTCAGGACTGTTCAGTCGCAGGGGATTTAATATTGATAGTTTCTCCTCAGGGGTTACAGCAGATCCGCGCTACACACGTATCACAATTGTTGCAAGCGGTGATGAGCAGGTGCTTGAGCAGATAGAGAAGCAGTTGGCGAAGCTTGAGGATGTACTTGATATCAAGAAGCTTGAGCCGGGACTCTCAGTGTGCAGGGAGCTTATTATGATAAAGATAAGAGCACTCGATACACAAAGACAGGCAGTTATGAATGTGACTGAGATCTTCCACGGCAAGATAGTTGATGTCACTCATGACTCTATGATTATTGAGCTCATAGGTACACAGGACAAGCTTGATAAATTCATAGACTTACTTAGCGGCTATGAAATATTAGAGCTCGCAAGAACGGGAATCACAGGACTTACCAGAGGTTCCGATGATGTAGTTATGTTGGATTAGTCACAGGACAATCCTTACATATAAATAGTTTACTTATAACAGGAGGAAAACAAAATGGCAGAACCAAGATTATTTTATCAGGATGATTGTAACCTTTCATTATTAGAGGGCAAGACAATTGCCATTATCGGTTACGGCAGCCAGGGACATGCACATGCACTTAACTTAAAGGATTCAGGATGCAATGTCATCATCGGTCTTTATGAGGGCAGCAAGTCATGGAAGAAAGCAGAAGAGCAGGGATTCAAGGTATATGTTGCTGCAGAGGCTGCAAAGCAGGCTGATATCATCATGATTCTTATAAATGATGAGTTACAGGCAGATATGTACAAGAAGGACATCGAGCCAAACCTTGAGCCGGGCAACATGCTTATGTTCGCTCACGGCTTCAACATCCACTTTGGATGCATTAAGCCACCAAAGGATGTAGATGTAGCTATGATCGCACCTAAGGCTCCGGGACATACAGTACGTTCAGAGTACCAGGCAGGAAAAGGAACACCTTGTCTTATCGCTGTAGAGCAGGATGCTACAGGAAAGGCATGGGACCTTGCACTTGCATATGGTCTTGGAATCGGCGGAGCAAGAGCCGGACTTCTTGAGACAACATTCCGTACAGAGACAGAGACTGACCTCTTCGGTGAGCAGGCTGTACTTTGTGGTGGTGTTTGTGCACTTATGCAGGCTGGTTTCGAAACACTTTGCGAGGCTGGTTATGACCCAAGAAACGCATACTTCGAGTGTATCCATGAGATGAAGCTCATCGTAGACCTTATCTACCAGTCAGGCTTCGCAGGTATGAGATACTCTATCTCTAATACAGCTGAGTATGGTGATTATGTAACAGGACCTAAGATTGTTACAGCTGAGACAAAGAAAGCTATGAAGAAGATTCTTTCTGACATCCAGGATGGTACATTTGCTAAGGAGTTCTTACTTGATATGTCACCAGCAGGACGTCAGGTACACTTCAAGGCTATGAGAAAGCTTGCTTCTGAGCATCCTTCAGAGAAGGTTGGTGAGGAAATCCGTAAGCTTTACAGCTGGAATGATGAGAGCGACAAGCTCATCAACAACTAATCTGTCAGATATATATGACAATAAGACCCGGGGCAGTGATGCACCGGGTTTTTTATATAGCAAAACTTGACAAAATATAGTGTGATGTGTAAAATTATGAATGTTAATCAGACGGATTAAAAATACGCCTTCGTCTCTTTGAGAGGCGGAGCGTTTTTGATATAAGGAGGCAAGTATGTCAGAACCATACAATCACAAGGCCATAGAGAAAAAATGGCAGGAATACTGGAAAGAACATGAGACATTCAAGACAGATGTTTGGGATTTTTCAAAGCCTAAATACTATGCACTTGATATGTTCCCTTACCCTTCAGGAGTAGGCCTTCACGCTGGACATCCGGAGGGCTATACAGCTACAGATATCATGTCGCGTATGAAGAGAATGCAGGGCTATAATGTACTTCATCCGATGGGATATGATTCATTCGGTTTACCGGCAGAACAGTATGCTGTAAACACAGGTCATCATCCAAACGGTTTCACTCAGAAGAATATAGAGACCTTCTCAAAGCAGTTAAGAGAGCTTGGTTTTGATTATGACTGGTCAAAGATGATCTCTACAAGTGACCCTGAGTTTTACAAGTGGACACAGTGGATTTTCAAGAAGCTTTATGAGGCCGGATATGCAAAGCATATTGATATGCCTGTAAACTGGTGCGAGGAGCTTGGAACAGTTCTCTCAAACGATGAGGTTATAGACGGCAAGTCAGAGCGTGGTGGCTATCCTGTAGTCCGCAAGAACATGAAACAGTGGGTTATTGACCAGCCGGCATTTGCAGAAAAGCTCCTTGAGGGGCTTAATGAGATAGACTGGCCTGAGTCTACCAAGGAAATGCAGAGAAACTGGATTGGCAAGAGCACAGGTGTCGAGGTCAAATTCCAGATTGTAGGCGGTGGAGAGTTCTCTATCTTTACTACATGTATCGAGACAATATATGGTATCACATTTATGGTGCTTGCTCCGGACGGAGATATAGTAAAGGGTCTCATGGACAGAGTCGAGAACAAAGAAGAGGTTCAGGCTTACATAGATGAGACTGTAAAGAAGAGTGATATGGACAGAACTGAGCTTAACAAGACAAAGTCAGGCTGTGAGCTTAAGGGACTTCATTGTATCAACCCTGTAAACGGCAAGGAAGTGCGCATGTTCATCGGTGATTTCGTACTGGCAAGCTATGGTACAGGTGCTGTTATGGCAGTTCCTACCCATGATCAGCGAGATTTCGAGTATGCACAGGCTCATGATATTGAGATGATTCAGGTAATTGATGGTGCAGATGTATCAGAGCATGCATTTGAGAAGCACGATTACCTTGGAAAGGGCTGCAAGCTCATCAACTCAGAGGAGTTCACCGGAATGGTAGTCGAGGATGCTAAGGAAGCTATCACAGCCAAGCTTGAGAAGATGGGCGTGGCAAAGAGAACTGTAAACTACAAGTTCCGTGAGTGGATTTTTGCACGTCAGAGATACTGGGGAGAGCCTGTTCCATGTGTATACAAGGAGGATGGTTCAATCTATTTCCTTCCTGATGATGAGCTTCCGCTTGTCCTTCCTGAGCTTGAGGATTACAAGGGCAAGAATGGCAAGGCACCTCTTGAGAACGCTACAGAGTGGAAGCAGTATGACAGAAACGGCGTAAAGGGTACTCGTGAGACATCCACCATGCCTGGTTCGGCAGGATCCTCATGGTATTATATGAGATATATCGATCCACACAATGATAAGGAATTTGCAAATCAGGAGCTCTTAAAGCACTGGATGCCTGTAGATCTCTATGTTGGTGGACCGGAGCATGCGGTAGGACACCTCATGTATTCAAGAATCTGGAACAGATTCCTCTTTGATCAGGGCTTATCTCCTGTAAAGGAGCCTTTTAAGAAGCTCGTACATCAGGGAATGATCCTTGGATCAAACGGTATCAAGATGGGCAAGAGATTCCCGGAGTTCGTAGTAAATCCTAGTGATGTAGTCGAGGAGTACGGCGCTGACACACTTCGTCTCTACGAGATGTTCATGGGACCACTTGAGGTTTCAAAGCCTTGGAATGATAGCAACGTACAGGGAGCAAAGAGATTCATCACACGTGTATGGAATTTCTTTACAGAGCCTGAGAATATTATCGAAGAGGATGATGGAAAGCTCACAAGAATCTATCATCAGACAGTAAAGAAGGTCACAAACGACTTCGAGGCACTTGGCTACAATACAGCTATCAGCCAGATGATGATTTTTGTCAATGAAGTATACAAGGCAGGCAGATGTCCTAGAGAGTTTGCAGAGGGACTTATCAAGATGCTTTCTTGTGTATGTCCACATGTTGGTGAGGAAATCTGGCAGAGAATGGGACATGACGATACAATCGCATTTGAGCCATGGCCGGTATACGATGAGGCAAAGACTGTTGAGGATACAGTAGAGATTGCTGTACAGATCAACGGAAAGACTAAGGGCACTCTTGAAATCGGAAAACAGGATCCTAAGGATGAGGTTATTGCAAAAGCAAAGGATGTTATTGCAGATAAGCTTACAGGAAATATCGTAAAAGAGATTTATGTTCCGGGACGTATTGTAAACATCGTAATGAAATAAAAATTACCCGGTATTTTGCACAGCCACTAGACGGCCGGCAGAATACCGGGTGATTTTATTTTTTGAGAACATGTGGTGGAAGTGATGGATCACTTCCGCGAAGCTTCTGCATACCGCGCTGGATCGCATCCTTGGAATTTTTCCAGTCGGCATCTTTATTTTTATAATCATATTTTTCGATGAACCATGCAACATCTTCATATATGCGGTTCATGTTGTCGTGCATTAGAGGGAGCACGATATCGTAAAATTCTTTGCGCTTATCACCTTTTAAATAAGTGTCAGCTCCTTCCAGAATCACTTTCAGGTGATCGAGACAAAATCCTTTTGTGTTCTTTAATTTTTCTTTTAGTTCAGGATCCTTTTCATACATAGTGAAGAATGTCTTCATGTATGCATTAAAGGTCTTGTTTACGCTGTCGCATATAAAGCAGGTTGATTCACGCTTGTTAATCCAGTCCACGATGGAATTGGAGGAGGCGTTTGCTTTTTTGAAAAGACCGCTCCTTTGCACTGAATCAGGCTTAAAGTTCTTAAATTCTTTGTCCATCTCCTCAATATGGCGCATGTACATGGTTTTTAGTATCCAGGCGTTTCCGAGTGAATTGCCATAGTCAAACATTTTTTTGAAATGTGCACGGCAGAAGCCTTGCTTATCGGTCATATCGCGTATGTCAGCCTCCATGTAAGAGGCACCATGACCAAGTACAAAATCCATGACGTGATCCTCAGTGCGTTTTTCTATATAGCAGAAGGGGCATTCGCCGGCATTGTCAAAGGCGTCTGATATGGGGATAGTGTGTATTTGTTCTTTCAAGGTAATACCTCCGGGGTCATATTTTGTTATTTAAAAATCCTCTGGTGTGTAGCTCTCATAAAACTTGATAAAGGTCTGTAAAGAGGTGGAAAGCTTTGAAGACTCCTTGTAAGCAAAGCCAACCTCACGCTTGTGGATTGGTATGCCGAGAGGAATTTCAATCAGGGTACCGTCAGCAAGCTCTTTTGAAACTATGCTTTTTATGACGCAGGCCACACCTACACCTATTTTGGCAAAGTCGATGAGCAGGTCCATATTTGATATATCTATAGAGTCCTTTACGTGTATCTGGTTCTCCTGCAGATAATCATCAATATATTTACGGGTCATATTGCCTTTATCGAGAAGCATGAGAGTAGAGTTTTGCAAAATTTCGCTCTTTTTGACACCACGGGCGCTTAAGTTGCGCAGATAGTCCTTTGTAGTGACAAATATATCCTCGATGTTGTCCAGATAATAGAAATTGAAAGTCTTAAGGGATGCTGGTTTTCCAATCAGACCTATATCTATTTTGTCATCATCGAGGAGCTTTAAGGTCTCATTGGTGGACTGACATTCGATTGAGATGCTTATATGAGGATTTCTGTGTATGAATTCCTTGAGATATGGCAAAAGCATATATTTGCAGAGTGTTGAGCTGACACCAATCTTAAGCTGGCCGACACCGAGCTCTATTGAGCGCTTCAGCTTTTCCTCCCCCTCATTTAATGCCTCAAAGGCCTCGCTTACATGATCATAAAGAAGCCTGCCCTCATCGGTCAAGACGACACCTCTGGAGCTTCTGGAAAAAAGCTTGCATTCCAGTCCGTCCTCAAGCTTTTGAATTGACTTGCTGATGGCAGGCTGGCTGATATAGAGCTCCTTGGCTGCCTTTGATATATTGCCGGCATTGGCGACAGTATAGAAAATCCAGTAAGATGAGAGATTCTGGTTCATTTGTACCTCCTGTGGTTTGTACTTTTAATGGGCTGTAATCGTTGCTTGTCACAAAAAGGTGTGAACATCAACAAATCTGTGTTTATTATACCATGAGATTTAGTTATGGTAAATATGTTTATTATGTATTTTTATTATGGAAAATCATATGTTATGATGTCTTAAGTAAACTTGATTCAGATACAATCATAATACAATATTTTTATATGCTAGGAGGAATATAAGCATGGGAATGACAATGACACAGAAGATTCTTGCTGCACACGCAGGCCTTGACTCTGTTAGTGCAGGACAGCTCATTGAGGCTGATTTAGATCTTGTGCTTGGAAACGACATTACCTCACCTGTAGCGATTCATGAGATTGACAAGATGAAGGTAGAGGGAGTGTTTAATAAAGATAAAATCGCACTCGTTATGGATCACTTTGCACCAAACAAGGACATCAAGTCAGCAGAACACTGTAAATGTGTTCGCGAGTTTGCCTGCAAAAACGAGATTACAAATTACTTTGATGTGGGAAAAATGGGCATCGAGCATGCACTTTTACCTGAGCAGGGACTGACTGTAGCAGGTGATGTGATTATAGGAGCTGATTCTCATACATGTACATACGGAGCTTTAGGAGCCTTCTCTACGGGTGTGGGAAGCACTGATATGGCAGCGGGAATGGCTACAGGCAAGGCCTGGTTTAAGGTACCTTCTGCCATCAAGTTCAATATCGTCGGAAAACCGGCTGAGTGGATCAGCGGTAAGGATGTCATCCTTCATATCATCGGTATGATTGGTGTGGACGGCGCACTTTATAAGTCAATGGAGTTTGTCGGAGATGGACTTAAATATCTTTCTATGGACGACAGATTTACTATCGCCAATATGGCAATTGAGGCCGGCGGCAAGAATGGTATCTTCCCTGTAGATGATCTCACAAGAGAGTACATGAAGGAGCATTCAAAGCGTCCGTTCACAGAGTATGAGGCTGATAGTGATGCAGAGTATGATGAGGAGTATACAATCGACCTTAGCACACTTAAGTCTACAGTTTCATTTCCACATCTGCCTGACAATACACGTACCATCGATGAGGTGGGTGATGTAAAGATTGACCAGGTAGTAATCGGCTCATGTACCAACGGCCGTATGGATGATCTGCGTATTGCAGCAAAGATTCTTGAGGGTAAAAAGGTTGCGGATGGTATCAGGGTTATCGTGATTCCTGCAACACAAAAGATTTATCTTCAGGCTATGGAAGAGGGCCTTCTTAAGACATTTATCGAGGCTGGTGCCATTGTGAGCACACCTACCTGCGGACCATGTCTTGGCGGATACATGGGAGTGCTCGCTGAGGGCGAGAGATGCGTATCTACCACAAACCGTAACTTTGTCGGACGTATGGGTCATGTGGATTCTGAGGTTTATCTGGCAAGCCCTGCTGTTGCAGCTGCAAGTGCCATTACAGGTAAGATTTCAGGACCAAAGGATGTTATGTAAAGATTGGAGGAAGCACAATGAAAGCAGCACACGGTCGTGTATTTAAATATGGAGACAATGTCGATACAGATGTAATCATTCCCGCAAGATATCTGAATTCTTCTGATCCTAAGGAGCTTGCAACACACTGCATGGAGGATATCGATAAGGATTTTGTAAATAATGTAAAGGCCGGGGATATCATGGTAGCCAACAAGAACTTCGGCTGTGGTTCATCAAGAGAGCATGCACCGATTGCCATCAAGGCTGCCGGCGTAAGCTGTGTTATCGCAGAGACATTTGCAAGAATTTTCTACAGAAATGCAATCAATATAGGTCTTCCTATTATCGAGTGCCCTGAGGCAGCAAAGGCAATAAATGCCGGTGATGAGGTTACTGTAGACTTTGATTCCGGTATCATCACAGATGAGACAACAGGAGAGAAGTTTAAGGGACAGGCCTTCCCACCGTTCATGCAGAAGATTATCGACTGCGAGGGACTTGTAAACTATATAAATCAGAAGTAATTATAAAAATTCCCGAGGTTATATAACCGCGGGAGTTTTTAGTACAATATTAAAAGTAATGTTGTTTACAAATAAATTGTAGCATTTTTGTTATTGATTTGATATATGAAATTTATTATACTATAAATGATAATAATTGTCTGCATATAGAGATGCTGCAATATGGATTTAGATAAGATAAAAAGAGAAATGAGGTAAAAAATGGATTTATTATATTCAAGCACAAGAAACAGTGAAAAGAAAATAACAGCTTCACAGGCTATCCTTAAGGGTCTTGCCGATGACGGAGGATTATTTGTACCTGAGAGCATTCCGGCACTTGATGTTTCTATTGAGGAGCTTTCTAAGATGTCATACCAGCAGGTAGCATATGAGGTTATGAAGCTTTTCCTTACGGATTTCACAGAGGAAGAGCTTAAAAATTGTATCAACAGGGCATACGACAGCAAGTTTGATACTACTGAGATTGCACCGCTTAAGTTTGCTGACGGGGCTTACTACCTTGAGCTGTTCCATGGCTCTACAATAGCCTTCAAGGATATGGCATTATCCATTCTGCCTCATTTACTTATCACATCTGCAAAGAAAAACAATGTTAAAAACGAGATTGTCATCCTGACAGCCACATCAGGAGACACAGGAAAGGCAGCTATGGCAGGCTTTGCTGATGTTGAGGGTACACAGATTATCGTTTTCTATCCAAAGAATGGTGTCAGCCCGATTCAGGAGAAGCAGATGCTTACACAAAAGGGTGCCAATACTCATGTAGTGGGTATTCACGGCAACTTTGACCAGGCACAGTCAGCAGTAAAGGCTATGTTCAATGATAAGGCTCTTGCAGAGACAATGGATGCCGCAGGCTATCAGTTCTCATCTGCCAACTCAATCAATATAGGTCGTCTTGTACCACAGATTGTGTACTATGTATATGCTTACTCAAAGCTTTTTGCACAGGGAGCTGTCGCAAAGGATGAGAAGATAAATATCGTTGTTCCTACGGGGAATTTTGGAAATATACTTGCAGCGTTTTATGCAAAGAATATGGGACTTCCTGTTGCAAAGCTTATCTGCGCCTCAAACGAGAATAAGGTGCTTTATGATTTCTTCACAACAGGAGAGTATGATAAAAACAGAGAGTTTATCCTCACAAATTCACCATCCATGGATATTCTCATCTCTTCAAACCTTGAGAGACTCATTTACCGTATCGCAGGAAATGATGCAAATAAGAATGCTCAGCTTATGGCTTCACTTGCTAAGGATGGCAAATACACTGTAACACCTGAGATGAAGGAAAAGCTTTCTGATTTCTATGGAAATTACACAAGTGAGAAGGAAACCGCTGAGGTTATCAAAAAGCTTTACGAGGATACAGGATACATTATTGATACTCATACAGCAGTTGCAGCAGGTGTATATAGCAAGTATAAGGATGCTACAGGTGATACAGCCACAAAGACTGTTATTGCATCTACAGCAAGTCCGTTCAAATTCACAAGAAGTGTGATGGATGCAATTGATCCTAAGTACGATTCAATGACAGACTTTGAGCTTGTCGATGAGCTTTCAAAGCTTGGCAACGTTAAGGTACCAAATGCCATCGAGGAAATCAGGGATGCAAAGATTCTTCACAACACAGTATGTGATGTGGATCAGATGGAAAACACTGTTAAGAAAATGCTCGGTGTGCAGTAATAATATATTGTTACCATTTGGCCCTTTAATCATATAATTGTAACTGGTCTGATATATAATTATATATAGCGCAACATAAAAGAACATCTGCTGTTTGCTGATGTTCTTTTTGTGCTCTAATCATAGAGTGAATAATTATCAGATTACTGCAATAATCATGTATACTCTTTACTACATTAATAAAAGAAATTTAAGAAATAGATGGGACTTATTTACCATTTATTTTTTCCTTACATGAGGTTATACTAGTTTTGATGATTTTACATATTTTTTTGTATAAATAAAATGATATGAGGGTAAAAAGGTATTTTGACCCTTTAATCATAAAATCCGTGGTAACTATTTAGGAATAATAAATAAAGATACAGGAGAAAGAAGCATGAACTATTTTATTATAATAGATGCGGTCACGCTGATATTAGGAATTTACATAATATTTGTGTCACTACGAATGAAGAAAAGCGGCAAAATTGAAAGCACCTTTGTGGCTGAGGATGAGATGAAAAAGATAAAGGATACGGCCGGATATATAGCTTATATTTATCCAAAGTCACTTGTATTCGGCATTGTGATTTTTGTTATCAGTATAGTTGCGATAGTTTCAGATTGCCTCAAAAAAATACCGTACTGGTCATATGTGGAGATGATTATATTCGTCGCAGTAATTATCTGGTTTTCAAATATGTTACGAAATGCCAGAGAAAAATTTGTTAAATTCTAACATGAATTTTGCATTGCAACATGACACATAATAAAGTATAATGAATTTACAAAGATACCTGAGATGTTCGACAACCCTGTGTATTTAGAACCTACATTTACTTTAAACGGGATTCCTATATGAGCTGTTGGATGTCAGGCCGTCATTATGCAGCGGAAGGCAGAAGGCAGACTGCGGTTACCCACCTAGCAAGAGCGCTAGGAGTCTAAATTACAGGGCCGGCATTTTGGGTTCTTACAAAAGAATAATAATGTACAAAAGAACTCCAGACGTACAAAAGCTTTATGAGATACAAAAGATTTTTAAAGCACAAAGGATTCTTAGGTACAGATGATAAAGGGAGCTGTTTTTGCAGCTCCCATTTTTTGAGCAGTAACCACTATTTTGGTGTTAAGGAGAACAGAAATTTGGCAAATAGAAGACGAAGACGGCAAAAGCCGAATCAGATGGTCTGGATAATGCTTGCGATAACCATGGTATGCGTGGTTATTGTTTTTGCAATTGTTATGGTACAAAAGGAAAAAGGGACACTTGTAAAACAGGCGAGGGCTGTGACGAAGGATATGGTGTATGAGAATGCATATATTATGTCAAATGACGATGGAAGGCTGATTTTCATATGTGATGGAGATCTATACAGGGCAAAGGGTACCATGGAAGAGAACTTTACAGGTGTCTGTGATATTGAAATCAGTGGCTCTAAGGTCAAAAAGATACAGATAAAGCCGGATGATATATCAGGTGTGATGCTGTCGTACGGAGACGGTACCATGCAGATTGCAGGGCAGGGTGACATTCCAATGCAGTCAGACAAGCTGCCGGTGTATGATGAGACAGGCACTTCACCTAAGGAAATAGCGGTTTCTGACCTGATAATCGGAAGTGAAACACTTTCTTACATACTTGATTCCGGCAGGATATGTGCCATCGTCAGAAGACAGGTACCTGACCTTACATACATAAGAGTGCTTATAAAAAACGATGGAAAGGATGCATTTCCAACAATTGCGGCAGCTGCCGCAGCTAACATTTATGTGGATGATGCTGACTGTGGAAGCAATGCTATTGACGATGTGAGTGCATATATGGCAAATGCGCAAAAAAGCCGGATAAAGGTGAGCTCAGCGGACAATTATGTCAGCATAAACGGTAAGAGCTATCCGGGCTCATTTGAGTTTATCGTGACAGAGGAAGGTATTGTGGCGGTGAATACAGTCGATGTGGAGACATATGTGCGCTATGTGCTGCCGTCGGAGATGCCGTCTACATTTGATGCAGAGGCGCTTAAGGCTCAGGCTGTTTGCGCAAGAACCTTTGTATATTCACAGATGAAAAATACACAGTATGCGCTATACGGAGCAAATATTGACAATACCACAGCTTTTCAGGTCTATAACGCTTCAGAAACAAAGCAGTCGACCGATGAGGCTGTAAAAGCTACGGCAGGGCAGGTTGTCTCATGCGGAAGGAGCTTAATAACATGTTATTATTTTTCTACGTCTGCCGGAAAAACCGAGGATATGGAGGTATGGTCTTCGAGTACACCGGATTTCATACACAAGGTAGAGTCGGTGGATGACAATTCGCCATACTACAGATGGACCTCTGAGCTTGATTTATCGGCATACAATGATCCTCAGTACGGCACAGCAACAGGTATTTCTGTCGATAAGACGTCGGATGCTGGTTATGTACTTTCGCTCACAATAAATTACGGAAACAAATCGCAGACCTTTACGGCGGAGAATGATATAAGAAAGGCGTTAGGGCATTATCAGAAAAAAGTTACATTAAACGATGGCTCTGTGAGGGAGAATATGTCGATGATACCAAGCGCCTGCTTTAGTGTGAGTGCCGGTGCAAATGGTCACTATACACTGTCTGGCGGAGGCTTCGGCCATGGAATAGGCTTCAGCCAGTATGGGGCAGACAAGCTGGCAAAGGCAGGAAGCAGCTATAAGGATATAATCGGATATTATTATAAGGATGTGATAGTGGTGGATATAAGCAGTGTACGTAGTGAGCAGTGATATGCCTACAAAAAATTGATAGCATGGATAGTAGAAATGTGGTAATATCGAAGTGCTTAGATACATGACTATGTGTGTGATAGTAAGATACATTGTAATTATTTCGTAAGAAAACAAGAGGATTTGATGATGAATTTACCGATAGAGTTTGAAAAAAAGATGAAGGCCTTTCTGGGCAATGAGTGGGATGATTTCTTATACAGCTATGACAATAACAGATTTCAGGCACTTAGATTTAATACATTAAAGGTACAAAGCCCGGAAGAAAGAATGAGGATATTGAAGGTACTTGGAATTTCTCCAGATAAAAAGGTTTCGTGGGCAAATGAGGCATATTACTTTGATGAGAATGTGCGTCCGGGAAAGCATCCGTATCATGAGATGGGGCTTTACTACATACAGGAGCCAAGTGCCATGTCGGCGGCTGCACTTTTAGCTCCAAAGCCGGGTATGAGGGTGCTTGACCTGTGTGCGGCACCCGGTGGAAAGAGCACACAGCTTGCCACATATTTAGGAGACAGCGGACTTTTGGTATCAAATGAGATTAACACACAAAGAAGCCGGATTTTGTCGCAGAATATAGAGCGTATGGGAATCAAAAATGCGATTGTGACAAATGAGGACAGCTTTGTGCTTGCTTCACATTTCCCAGGCTTTTTTAATGCTATACAGGTGGATGCACCTTGCTCAGGAGAGGGAATGTTTCGAAAGCTGCCTGAGGCAATAGAGCAGTGGAGCCCGGAAAATGTGGCAATCTGTGCGGCAAGGCAGAAGGAAATACTGGACAATGCTGCGGTGATGCTTAAGCCGGGAGGTACGATAGTGTACAGCACCTGCACCTTCTCGAAGGAAGAAAATGAGAATGTAATTGAGTATTTTTTGGAGAGACATCCTGATTTTACACTTGAAGAAATGGAGCGCTTCTGGCCGCATAAGGTGGACGGAGAGGGGCATTTTGTGGCAAAGCTTGTGAGAAGAGGCAGTGTTAATGAGTTTGATGCGGGTTATGATGTATGCGAGGATAGCTGTAATAAAGTAGAGGACACAGGCCTTAAAGCTGACAGGAAAACCAAAAAGAATAAAAATAGTAAGAACAGGAAAAATGAAACAAAGCCGGCTCTCACAAAAGAAAATATGAAGCTTCTCTCAGCGTTTCTTGATGAGACCATATCAGAGGATGTGGCAGCATGGATTAAAAACTCAAGGCTTGTCATGTTTGGGGAGCAGCTCTACAGGCTGCCTGATATGGAAGTGGATATTAAGGGTCTTAAGGTGCAGCGCGCAGGGCTTCATATAGGAGAGTTCAAAAAACAGCGCTTTGAGCCGTCGCATTCGCTTGCACTTGCACTTAAGCTAAGTGAGGCTAAAAACGTAGTAAAGCTTACCTGGGATGATCCGCAGACAACAGGCTTTTTCAATGGTCAGTCAGTCGTGTTATCTGATGAGCAGGCGGCTGAATGCAAAAAGGGCTGGGCACTTGTATGTGTGGACGGATACACGGTCGGCTGGGGCAAGGTGAATGGCACACAGGTTAAAAACCATTATCCTAAGGGGCTTAGAAATAAAATATAAATCAAATATAAAATTTTCTACTTGCAAAATATAGAGATTGTGCTAAAATGACTTATGTGTTATTAAGAAATAAGCATTTGCGATATATATGTCGCAGCTATATATAATAAAAGCAATGAAGGTGCATAGTAGATTATAGTACTTTGACCAGAGAGAGATTGTCATCGGCTGAAAGCAGTCTTACAAAAAGGCTATTGATTGAAGTTCACACTGAAGCTGCATGGATGAAGTACAGTAGTTCATGACGTGTTATGTACGTTACACATATCAATGAGAGTCCATTGGATATTTCTTCAATGGAAATCAGGGTGGTATCGCGGAATTTTCGTCCCTGCACGGTTTAATAGCCATGCAGGGGCGTTTTTTATCGCATAAACGGGAAATTCGAGCTTGGAGTTACGAGTTTATGCAAATTAAGAAAAATATTATGAGGTGAAATTCGATGAGAGACAAAATTCAACAGATCAGAGAGAAAGCACTTGCTGAAATTGATAAGGCTGACGGCCTTGAAAAATTAAATGATGTGCGTGCTGCAATTCTTGGAAAGAAGGGTGAGCTCACAGCTGTCTTAAAGGGCATGAAGGATGTTGCTCCGGAGGACAGACCAAAGGTAGGCCAGTGGGTCAATGAGACACGTGAGGCAGTTGAGAAGCTTCTTGATGAGAAGGTTAAGAAATTTGAGGCAGAGGCACTTAAGCGCAAGTATGAGAGCGAAAAAATAGATGTCACTATGCCTGCAAAGAGAGGCAAAAAGGGTAATCTTCATCCTGTAACACAGGTAAAGGACCAGCTCTCGGAGATTTTCACATCTATGGGCTTTGAGGTTTACGAGGGTACAGAAATCGAGAATGATTACTATAATTTCACAGCTTTAAATACTCCAAAGGATCATCCGGCCCGTGATATGCAGGATACATTCTATTTATCACCTGAGTTCTTACTGCGCACACAGACCTCAGCAGGACAGATTCATGTAATGGAAGCAAAGAAGCCGCCTATCAAGGTTGTTTCACCAGGTAAGGTTTTCCGTTCGGATGATGATGCGACACATTCTCCTATGTTCACACAGATGGAGGGTCTTGTGGTAGATAAGGGAATCACACTGTGCGATTTAAAGGGTATGCTTGACCAGCTTGTAAAGAAGATGTTCGGAAAGAATGTCACAACACGTCTTCGTCCTTCATACTTCCCATTTACAGAGCCGTCTGTAGAGGTTGATGTAAGTTGCTTCCAGTGCCACGGCAAGGGCTGCTCTTTATGCAAGGGCACAGGCTGGATTGAGGTGCTTGGTGCAGGTGTGGTAAATAAAAAGGTGCTTGAGGGCTGTGGCATAGACACAAATGAGTACAGCGGATTTGCATTTGGTATCGGTCTTGAGCGTATTGCAATGCTCAAATACGGAATTAACAACATCAAGCTTTTATTCGAGTCAGACCTTAGGGTATTAGACCAGATTGATGACAACTAGATTCATTTCTTGAATATATAACAGGAGGCAAAAATTATGTTAACACCACTTAGCTGGTTAAAAGATTATGTAGATATAGATGTAACACCAAAGGAGTTAGAGGAAAAATTATTCTCATGTGGTTTCGAGGTTGAGGAATCATATGAGGTGGGAAAGGATATCTCAAACGTAGTAGTCGGCCTTGTAGAAAAATGTGAGCCGATTCCTGAGACACACCTGAGCCTGTGTCAGGTAAATGCCGGAGCACATGGCACATTACAGATCTGCTGTGGAGCGGACAATGTAAAGGCAGGGGGCAAATATCCTCTTGCACTTATCGGCGCAACAGTATATGCCACAGCAAAGGATCACGTTACAATAGAGGGCGTGATGGAGATAAAGCAGGGCAAACTGCGTGGATATGATTCATATGGAATGTTATGCTCAGGCGTAGAGCTTGGCTTAAATGAGGACCTCTATCCGGGTGCAGGCTACAACGGACTTTTGGTTTTACCTGAGGATGCTAAGGTGGGAGATGATGTAAAACCTATCCTCGGCCTTGATGACTGGATTTTTGATATTGCAATCACAGCAAACAGACCTGACTGTCAGTGTATATATGGCATGGCAAGAGAGGTTGCTGCTGTTTTGGGAAAAGAGCTTAAGGAGCCTGCGCTTGACTATACTGCAGATGATGTGAAGAAGGAAAACTTCAAGGTTTCGGTTCTTGCACAGGACATCTGTCCTCGCTACACAGCTCACTATGTACATGATGTAAAAATCTCCGAGTCACCTGCATGGATGAGAAAACGTCTTGCACTTGTCGGAATAAGCTCTATTTCAAATGTGGTAGACATCACTAACTTTGTTTTAAAAGAGCTCGGACAGCCAATGCATGCTTTTGATTACTCATACCTTGAGGGAGATGAGATTGTAGTAAGACGTGCAAACGATGGAGAGAAAATTGTCACACTCGATGAGAAGGAATTTGAGTTAAACAGCAATAACCTTGTTATCTGTGACGGAAAGAAGGCAGTTGCGCTTGCCGGTATCATGGGCGGCTTAAATTCTGAGATTAACGACGGTACAACAGAGGTGATGTTTGAATCTGCAAAATTTGCAAGAGATAATATCAGAAAGAGCTCTCGTGCGCTGGGACAGGCTTCTGATTCGAGTGCACTTTACTCAAAGGGTGTAAACGAGTACACAACAGCCATGGCTATGAAGAGAGCGCTTCACCTGATGGAGGAGCTTGGCTGTGGTAAGGTTTCTTCAACTCACGTTGAGGTGACTACAGGAAATTCGCTTGAGCCAAAAGAGATGAAGGTTTCTATTGCAAAGGTTAATGGTGTGCTTGGAATAGAGGTACCTACAGAGGATATTGTGAGAATACTCACAAATTTAGGATTTGCACCGGTTGTAAGCGGTGATGAGCTGACACTCATGATTCCTGCATATCGTGAGGATATGGAGGATTATCCGGATGTGGCCGAGGAGGTTATCCGTATGTATGGCTATGACCATGTCATTCCTGCATTCATGCCTACGGCACAGGTTACACTCGGAGGACTCAACCTTAGACAGCAGACAGAGCGCAAGATAAAAGAGGTGCTCTGTGCAGCAGGCGCGTATGAGGGAATACATTACTCATTCTTCTCACCTGCTGATCTTGATTTGCTCAGATTCCCGGAGGATGCACCTGAAAGACATGCTATCAGGCTTATAAACCCAATCAATGTTGACCTCTCGCTTATGAGAACAACACTTGCTTCTGAGATGCTTTATGCCATAGCAAGGAACCAGAAGAAGGGTATCCTGGAGGGAAGAATCTTTGAGCTGGGAAATATCTTTATCGCAAAGGAGCTTCCGCTTACAGAGTATCCGGATGAGAGAGAGACACTTTGCGCAGGCGTATTCGGTGAGGATGAATCGTTCTTTACTATAAAGGGACTGGCTGAGACTGTAGCAGATGCGCTTGATGTGAAGTTTACATACAAGCCGGCTCAAAAGTCATTCCTTCATCCATATCAGACAGCAGAGGTATTCTGTGACGGACAAAAAATTGGATATCTCGGTCAGGTAAGATATGAGATATGCGATGAGCTTGACATGAGAGTACCGGCATATGTGATGGAGCTTGACTTAAGAGTTCTTTCACAGTGGTATGGAAAGGACAGAGTATTTACTCCAATCTCAAAATTTGATGATGAGAAGAGAGATTTTGCTTTTGTTGTGGACAAGGATATCACATGCGAGCAGATTGAAAACGGTATCAGGGAAGCCTGTGATTATGTCTCAGAGGTTACACTGTTTGATGTTTACGAGGGTGTACAGCTTCCTCCGAATAAGAAGAGCATGGCGTACAGTGTAGTATTTACACCAAAGGATGAGGAGCTTAAGACTAAGAAGGTCGAGGGCTTTGTAAAGGATATACTTGCTCATCTTAAAGAGACTGCAGGTATCACACTTCGTGGTTAGACGTTAGTATAGTGTTAGGAATAGGAAAATTATGGACGTAAAAGATTTTGATTATGATCTTCCGGAGGAGCTAATAGCACAGGATCCTCTGGAGGACCGCTCCAGCTCAAGACTCATGGTGCTTGACAAGAAGACAGGAGAAGTCAGCCATCATGTGTTCAAGGAGATTGTTAAATATTTAAGACCGGGCGACTGCCTTGTGCTCAACAATACAAAGGTAATTCCTGCACGTCTTTTTGGCGTGAAAGAAGGCACTATGGCAAAGATAGAGATACTTCTTCTAAAGCGCAGACAAAATGACGTATGGGAGACTCTTGTAAAGCCGGGTAAAAAGGCAAAACCGGGCACAAGGATTATATTTGGTGACGGACTTTTAACCGGTGAAGTAATAGATGTGGTTGATGATGGAAACAGGCTGATACAGTTTAGCTATGAGGGTATTTTTGAGGAGATACTTGATAAGCTCGGACAGATGCCATTGCCGCCATACATCACACATCAGCTAAAGGACAAGAACCGCTACCAGACAGTATATGCAAAGTATGACGGCTCGGCCGCTGCGCCTACGGCAGGACTGCATTTCACAAAGGAGCTTTTACAGCAGGTAAAAGATAAGGGTGTGGATATTGCAGAGGTGACTTTACATGTGGGGCTTGGCACGTTTAGACCGGTAAAGGTGGATAATGTGCTTGATCACCATATGCATTCTGAGTTTTACATGGTGTCACAGGAGGCTGCAGACAAGATTAATAATGCAAAGAAAAATGGTGGCAGAATAATATCTGTTGGCACTACAAGCACTCGTACCTTAGAGGCAGCATCCGATGAAAACGGCGTGCTAAAAGAGTGCAGCGGATGGACGGATATCTTTATTTATCCGGGATACAGTTTTAAGGTGATTGACTGTCTGATTACAAATTTCCATCTGCCACAGTCTACACTTGTCATGCTTGTGTCAGCATTAGCAGGCAGAGAGCATGTCCTCAATGCATACAAAGAGGCTGTAGAGGAAAGATACAGGTTTTTCAGCTTTGGTGATGCCATGTTTATAACGAACGATATGCATATGGACGATGAGGCAGCTGAATAAATTTTACTTGTAAAAATCAATCATATATACTAATATGTTGATTGAAAGTATACCTCTCGATATACATACATATTATGACACCAGGATCCAAATTTGGACCAAGGAGGTTGTGGATGCGGTTATCGAGATTGTACGAAGAACAGACAGTGAAGAAGGAGTATATCACTATGGTGCTGTGTTTATCGGTATGACAGACACTGATGCACTCAAGATTGATATTTATCAGATTTTCAATGATTTATAAAGTAAAAAAAGTAAATCATCCACATGATATAGTAACCAGTGTACCTGGCTCAAAGAGTATCACAAACAGGGCCCTTTTAATCGCTGCACTCGCAAGCGGGAGCAGCGTTTTAAAAGGGTGTCTTTTTAGTGATGATTCGAGACATTTTATAGATGCACTGATTCGTCTGGGATTTCCGGTTTTGGTGGATGAGGATAAAAGAAAAATAACAATAACAGGCTTTGGAGGCAGGATACCAAAGAATGAAGCTGAGATAGATGTGGGAAGTGCAGGTACCGCTGCACGTTTTCTTACAGCTCTTCTTGGACTGTCAAAGGGCAGATACCATATAGTGTCCTCTGAGCAGATGAAGAAGCGTCCTATGAAGGATCTGCTTGTATCGCTTGAAAAGCTGGGTGCCCATATTGAGTATGATGAGAACGAATATCATTTTCCTTTTACCATCGGAAATACAGGGGAGTATGCTGATACTGTTGATATAAACGTAGACAAGAGCAGCCAGTTTTTGAGTGCCCTTCTTATCTCGGCTATGGTGATGGAAAAGAACTTTACGATTAATGTCACAGGAACGCATGGTATGGCATATGTTGAGATGACGCGTCTTATGATGAAGCAGTTTGGGCTCGATGTGATGCAGGACAAAAAGAATAACAGCTTTATTATCCCTAAGAAAGCGGCGTATGAAAGCTTAGACTATGATATAGAGCCGGATGTGTCGGCTGCATGCTATTTTTATGCAATGAGCCCGCTTTTACATGTCAAGTCAAAGGTGATGGGTGTGCACCAGAACAGCTTGCAGGGAGATGTGGCATTTCTTGATGTGCTTGCGGATATGGGCTGCACAATTTCCGACGAGGCAGACGGCATAGTGTGTATGCCACCAAAGAATGCTCATATACATGGAGGGAGCTGGGATTTGTCAACATTCTCAGACCAGGCGCTGACACTTGCTGCGATTGCACCGTTTGCAAAGGAGCCTGTAGGGATAGAAGGCATTTCGCATATCCGTCTGCAGGAGTGTGACAGGATAAACGCCATTGAGGAAAACCTGGCGGAATTAGGTGTGAGGGTTGAAGAAACTGAAAATGGCTTAAGGATTTATCCGGCAGAGTGTATTAAGCCTTGTAAAATTAAAACGTATGACGATCATCGCGTAGCCATGTCATTTACTTTGCCGGGGCTTAAGGCAGAGGGTGTTGAGATAATAGATCCTTATTGCTGTCGCAAGACCTTTGAGGATTTCTATGAGGTACTTGAGGAGAGTGTATATTAGTAAAGTGTTATTGTTTTCTGCTTATTTGTAAACAGTGCTGTATGGACGATATAAAACGAGCCGTAAAACGAATCAAATTCGTTTTACGGCTCGTTGTTTTTGGGATTAAAACCATATAACAGGATAAATCATCTGCGGTGAATAGTATAGTTTCTTTCTTTAAGTACGCTGATAGCTGATTCAAGAGCATCTTCGTCATAGAACTCTATGCGCAGTACACCCTCCTCAAACTCACGGTTGTTTATGATGCCGATATTCTTGATGCTGATGCCGTTGAAGGCTAAAAGGCTTGCAAGCACTGCAATACCGCCTGCCTCGTCAGCTATATCGACAAACACCTCGTGGAAATCCTTACGGATTTTAGCACCGGGCAGAGTAAGTGAATCTCTGTAATTCTTTGAGTCCTGGAAATAATCGAGCATCTTTTGAGAGCAGCCATCTGCAATTATTTCGCGAAGCTTATGGAAATTGGCTTCATACTGATCCATGAGTGAGAGCAGCTGCGTTTTGTTGGATTCACATATGTTTTCCCACATGACAGGAGAGCTTGCAGCGATACGTGTCACATCGCGGAAGCCTCCGGCAGCGATAGTTTTCATGGTCTCTTTTTCGGAATCAATATGCTCAATCAGATTGACGAGAGAGTATGCAATCATGTGTGGCAGGTGGCTGATGGCTGCGGTAGCATGATCGTGCTCCCTGTAGTCTAAAATGAGAGCTATCGAGCCCAGTGAAAGTACAAACTGTTTGAAATCATTCTGATTTTCTTCAGTAGTTGCTGCAGTAGGAGTGATAATATAGTAGGCGTTTTCCAAAAGCTGCTTGTCTGAATTGAGTATGCCTGTTTTTTCAGAGCCGGTCATAGGATGACCGCCGATAAAATTGCGCTCAAGGCCGAGCTCTATGACCTTTTCGTGAATCTGGGTTTTGGTGCTGCCTACATCTGTGATGATACAGTCATCCTTTATGATATCCTTAAGCTGTGTGAGGTATTCGATATTTTTGTTTACCGGTGCACACAGAAAGATTACGTCGCAGTCTTTAAATGAGTTAAGCTCTAAAAGCTCATTATTATCTATCAGGCCAAGCCCAAAGGCATCCTCTATGGTCTGTTGATGCCCGGCTGTTGCGATAATTGAGACCTTTGGATTATTTTCTTTCATTTTTCTGGCTATCGAGCCGCCAATCAGACCGAGCCCTATAAAGCCAACTTTATCAAAATGCATTTATGTGTATCTCCTAATTCTTTATTGTAACTATTCAGAATCACCACACGCACATTCTCAAAATCGCACTATAGTGGTTCGGAATATTTACAATATATTATATCCAATTTAACACTATAAAGCAATAAATTATTGGCATATTTATTCCAATATAATAATGATATGAGGGCCAAAAGTCATTTATGATTAATCAGATTGCATAAAAGTGTTGTAAATTATATAAAATATTAGTACAATGTTTACATACTATAATAATGTCAGGGAGGTACTTGAAATGAATGTTTACACTACTGAGAAGATTCGAAACGTCGTGCTTTTAGGCCATAGCGGCTGTGGCAAGACATCACTCGTGGAAGCTATGGCATATCTGGCAGGACAGACCACCAGAATGGGCACTGTAGCGGATGGCAGCACTATCAGCGATTTTGACAAAGAAGAGATAAAGCGTCAGTTCTCTATACATACATCGGTTGTACCGATAGAGTGGGATAATGTCAAAATAAATATTCTCGATACTCCTGGTTTTTTTGATTTTGTGGGAGAGGTTGAAGAAGCTGTATCGGCTGCAGATGCTGCAATCATCGTGGTTTCAGGCAAGGCAGGTATACAGACAGGCACAAAAAGAGCATGGGAGATATGCGAGAAATACAAGCTGCCGAGGATGATTTTCGTGACGGACATGGATATCGACAATGCAAGCTTCAAGGATGTGGTATTAAAGCTGCAGGAGCTTTATGGCAAGAAAATAGCTCCATTCCATCTGCCAATCAGAGAGAATGAGAAGTTTGTGGGCTATGTCAATGTCATCCAGCAGAGGGCAAAGAGATGGAATGAAAGCGGAGGCGTGGATAAATTTGATGTGCCTGAGTACTCAAAGGAGAACCTGGGAATATGCCGTGAGGCATTAGTTGAAGCTGTAGCTGAGACAAGTGAGGAGTTCATGGACAGATATTTCGGCGGAGAGGAGTTTTCTGATGATGAAATAAGGGCTGCGCTTCGTGCAAACGTGCTTGAAGGCTCTATTGTACCGGTGCTCATGGGCTCAAATATTCTCGCAAGAGGCATGTATACACTTATGGCTGATATTGTGAAATACCTGCCAAGTCCTGAGAAGAGAAGCTGTACCGGTATTAACACCAAGACAAATGAGGTGTATAATGCTGATTATGATTTTGCAAAATCAAAGAGTGCTTATGTGTTTAAGTCGATAGTTGACCCGTACATCGGTAAGTATTCGCTGATCAAGGTTAATTCGGGCGTACTAAAGACAGATGATGTGCTTTACAATTATCACAGGGACTGCGATGAGAAAATCGGTAAGCTCTATGTGATGAGAGGCAGTAAGGTGGAGGAGGTGAAGGAGCTTCATGCAGGTGATATCGGAGCGCTTGCAAAGCTTACAAAGACTCTTACGACAGATTCACTTTCCACCAGAAATATGCCTGTTACATATCTTAGAACAAGTATATCAAAGCCGTATGTGGCAATGCGCTACAAGGCAAAGAAAAAGGGCGATGAGGACAAGATTTCCCAGTCTTTACAGAAACTGTTAATGGAGGATCTGACACTAAACAGTGTAAATGACAGTGAAAATGGACAGACTGTATTATATGGTATCGGTGATATGCAGCTTGAGGTAGTGGCAAGTGAGCTTCTTGAAAAGTACAAGGTGGAGATAGAGCTTATGCGTCCAAAGGTAGCCTTTAAGGAGACTATCAGGAAAAAATCTGACGTAGAGTATAAGTACAAGAAGCAGTCGGGCGGACACGGACAGTACGGACATGTCAAGATGACCTTTGAGCCGTCAGGAGATATGGATACGCCATATGTATTTGAGCAGACGGTCGTAGGAGGAGCTGTACCGAAGAACTTCTTCCCGGCTGTTGAAAAGGGTATTGCAGAGTCCGTGAAAAAGGGACCTCTTGCAGCCTATCCTGTGACAGGTATAAAGGCTGTGCTGTATGACGGCTCTTATCATCCGGTTGATTCATCTGAGATGGCCTTTAAGGTGGCAACACAGCAGGCCTTTAAAAAGGGCATTATGGAGGCAAAGCCAGTGCTTCTTGAGCCGATTGCAACTCTTAAGGTAGTGGTGCCTGAGGGCTATACAGGTGATGTGATGGGTGAGCTTAACAAGAGACGTGCAAGAGTGATGGGCATGAACCCGACAGACAATGGATATCAGGAGATAGTAGCGGATATTCCTTATCTGGAGCTTTATGGATACAATGCCACACTTCGCTCAATGACGAGCGGAAGCGGCACATTCTCATATGAGTTTGCCAGATATGAGCAGGCACCGGATGATGTGGCTGCAAAACAGATAGAAGAAAGGGCAAGCAAGCTTGTTGAAGTTGAAGAGTAGAATAGCATTAATTATATTACTTACATTGATTTTTACCAATACTCATGTGTTTGCATCGGAGATAAAAGAGGCAGAAACTGCCTCTTTTGCTTCCGGGCCATCACTAAATACACTGGTTGACAATATGTCAGAAAGTGATGGTGTTTCATATATTTACTATAATCTGGGCGGTGCGGCAAACAATATCAATAATTATGGATACATCACACCAAAGCAGAAATTCATGGGACTAAGAGAGCCACACAAATACGGTTATAAATTTGATGGCTGGTATCTGGATGAGCATTTTTCAAAAAAGGCGGATGTTCTGACCTACGAAAAAGCAAATGGATATGTGGTATATGCCAAATGGGTCAGGACGATTAACAATGAATACAGCGTAGAGCATTACAATTACAGGAGTAATAAAAAAGCGCATACACTGGCGCTTAAGAATTGCGATTACGATTTTATAGATGAAATAGATATTCCGGGCATGCCGGAGACGAAGGAGAATGATTTTCTCAATAATTATATTTTCAGTGAGGCACAGTGTCCTCAGGGAATTTGTATCACGGACGAATACGTGCTTATCACGAGCTATTCTGATGACAAGGGCTCACTCGGGGAGCTGATGGTATTTGACAGGGAGGACGGAGAGTACCTTGTGACACTTGGCATGGATGCAAACAGTCACCTGGGAGGAATTGCCTTTGACGGGGAAAATGTATGGGTGTGCAATTCCTACGACACAACTGTGGAGCGCATTTCGTATGATTTTCTCTCTCTAATGGCCACTGCGAATTCCAAGCAGGTCATCGATGCGACAGGTGTGGTAGATGTGTTTGATGTGGGAAACAAGCCGTCGTGCATAACATACTATGGAGGCAGGCTGTGGATAGCCACTCACAATATCCTTTTTAGGTCAAAGATGGTAGCATATTATTATGACAAAAAGGACGACAGGCTCACAAGCCTGAGCACATATACGATACCTGCCAGAGTGCAGGGCGTTACATTTGATGCCTCAGGAAAGGTATATCTGAGCACCTCCTATGGCAGGAATGAGTCATCGTATATCAAGTGCTACAAATCACTCATAGCTCTGTCGTCAAGGCCAAACAGACCCGACATCACAATAGAGATGCCGCCGGGCTCAGAGGAGCTTGACAGTGTGGATAAAAGATTGTATGTCATTTTTGAATCTGCGGGGGAGAAGTACCTTGAGGGCACGGATGGCAAGGGAAACTCGCCTGCACCGATAGACAAGATACTTCGCATAAATACAGATTCATTTAAAAATTAAACTATAACATTTTTAAAAGCTTTTCAACCTGCCTGCGGTTTTTCTCAGGCAGGTTTTTGCTTAGCTCAGTGCACATGGAATAGACCTCTTCTTTGGTAAATTCTATGCCGTTACGCTTTGCCTCCTTAATACTTTCCATGAGAAACGGCATGGCACTTGTTGTGTCCTTTGGTTTTTCCTTTTGTGCAAAATTATTTAAAAATTCCTGCTTTGTCATAAATCTCCCTATTGTCCAAAACTGAAAAAATATTTAATAGATTGTCTATCGTATCCTGTTCACTTTTGCTGCAGTATTTCTTTAAGGCATTGAGCATGGATAGTCTTCTGTCTGACATACTTTCAGTCTCCGCAACAGACAGTGCAGGTGCACAATCTATCATTCTCATTGAATTCATAAGTGATATGTAGTGAACCATAAGAGTCATCTGCTTTTGTGAGTCATGCGGCATATATGGAATTATGGTTTTAAGCATCTGAAGCTCCCTTGTCTGGGTTATTTCATCGAATGGTGTAAACAGGCTGTTCTCGTCCATAAAAATCCTTTAAAATATATTTCTATATAATATGTCACCTGATTCACATTATGCATGTTTACAGCATATATTATTAAAAAAAGATTATATGCTTATCATAGATGGTCACGACGTATACGAGATAGATGAAGAATGCATCAAAAAGCACAGGGTGAAGGGCGAATGTAAAGTCCTTGAAAAGCTCAAAGAAAAAGAGCAGCGCAGGCAAAAAAAGAATACCGAAAAATCGTAAAAAGCTGCGGGCCGAAAAGGCCCGCAGTAAAAATGTAAATCAGCAGCCGCAGCCACATCCGCAGCCGTTATTGCTGCTTCCACAGCCAAAGCCACCACAGCAGAAAAGTAAGATGATAGCCCAGATACAGCTGTTATTGCCGTTTCCACAGTCGTTTCCTCCGAAGAAAGAGCTTCCGTTACCATTTCCACAACAGCAGCACAGTAACAGGATAATCCATAAAATCGAAGAACATCCGCATCCGTTATCTGTATTGCTGCATGAACAGTTTGTTGCTGCTAAATCACTCATAAGTGACCTCCAATAAAATTTATTTACACTCTAGGTTATGATAGACATAACAAAGTGTTACACTAAGATTTTAATTTTTTTATTGACACAAAAAGTATAATTGTATACAATTATTCAAAAGATAAAACTAAGCACAGGAGATGTGAAGATGAGAGAAGTTTTGATGAACGAAAAAACAAATTTACTGCAGCTTGAAGAGCATTTTTATCAGCTCGTGGATGTAGATGAGCCGAATACTTTTAGAAATCTCTTTCCTTATTCAGAAGTTCCTAAGATAGCATTCAATGACAGAATAGTGCCTCACAATATGCCTGAGGACATCTGGATTACAGATACTACATTCAGAGATGGCCAGCAGTCGAGGGCACCGTACACGACGGAGCAGATTGTTACCATTTATGATTATTTACATAAGCTTGGTGGCCCTAAGGGAATAATCAGACAGAGCGAGTTTTTCCTCTACAGCAAAAAGGACAGGGACGCTGTTTACAAGTGTCTCGAGAGAGGATATAAGTTCCCGGAGGTTACATCGTGGATTCGTGCCAGCAAAAAGGACTTTGAGCTTGTAAAGGATATAGGACTCAAGGAAACCGGTATACTTGTAAGCTGTTCGGATTATCATATTTTCTATAAGATGAAGATGACCAGACGCGAGGTAATGAATATGTATCTGTCAGTCATCAGGGAGTGTCTTGAGACAGGAATAAGCCCTAGGTGCCATTTGGAGGATATCACACGTTCTGATATATATGGTTTTGTTATTCCATTCTGTGTTGAGCTTATGAAGCTGCAGGAGGAGTACAAGATTCCGATCAAGGTGCGTGCCTGTGATACAATGGGATATGGAGTAAACTTCCCGGGAGCAGTTATACCTCGAAGCGTTCCGGGTATCATATACGGACTTAACACACATGCAGGTGTGCCTTCATCACAGATTGAGTGGCATGGACACAATGACTTTTACAAGGCAGTAAACAATTCGACTACGGCATGGCTCTACGGAGCAAGTGGTGTCAACTGTTCACTGTTTGGTATCGGAGAGAGAACCGGAAACACACCACTTGAGGCTATGGTATTTGAGTATGCACAGCTTAAGGGCACACTCGATGGTATGGATACGACTGTTATTACTGAGTTGTCAGAGTACTTTGAGAAGGAGCTTGGATATGTGCAGCCGAGCCGTACACCTTTTGTCGGAAAGAATTTCAATGTGACGAGAGCCGGAATCCATGCTGACGGACTTCTCAAAAATGAGGAAATTTACAACATATTCGATACAGGTAAATTCTTAAACAGACCACCTCTTGTAGCTGTGTCCAATACATCAGGACTTGCAGGAATAGCGCTGTGGATAAACACTTACTACCGCCTGCCGGATGAACGAAAGGTAGATAAGAACTCAAAGCTTGTGACCATGATAAAGGAATGGGTAGATGAGCAGTACGACGAGGGCCGTGTGACTACCATCACAGATAATGAGCTTGTAGTTCAAATTACTGATTGCTGTAAAAAGCTTAATATAGTATTATAGTGAGGTGGATTAGTACATGTCACATGATAATTACAGCCTGAGTGCCAGAGTATACAATCATATCAGGGATGGTATACTTGCAGGAACATTTGCAAAGGGCGATGAGCTTAAGGAAAAGAATATCGGTGATGAGCTAGGGGTGAGCAGGACTCCTGTGAGGGAAGCACTGCGCCAGCTTGAGCTTGAGGGTCTTGTGTCTATTATTCCCAATAAAGGAGCGTTCGTTGAGGGTGTTTCCACGGACGATATCAGGGATATATACGAGATAAGAGCTCTGCTTGAGGGACTTTGTGCCAGATGGGCTGCAACGAGGATATCGGATGAGCTCATGGCGGCCATGGAGGAGAATATTTATCTCACGGAGTTTCACGAGAAAAAGGGCAATGCAAAGAAGCTTCTTGAGCTGGACAATAGGTTTCATGAGCTGCTGTATGAGGCCGGCGGAAGCAAGGAGCTTATGAGGGTATTAAAGGACTATCATGAGTATGTTGGCAGAGTGAGAAAGGTGACACTCGGCGAGACAAAAAGAGCCAAAAACTCCACTCACGAGCATAAACAGATATGCGAGGCAATTAAGAATCATGACGCACTGCTGGCAGAAAAATGCGCCAGAGAGCATATAAACAATTCAAAGGAAAATATGGAACACCTTGGTTGGGAAAACCTTATTAAGTAAAGGAGATTTAAGAATGAGCAAGATTACGATGACAACACCCCTTGTAGAGATGGACGGAGACGAGATGACCAGAATCCTCTGGCAGATGATAAAGGATGAGCTTTTAATACCTTTTATCGATTTAAAGACAGAGTATTATGATCTGGGATTAGAGGAGCGAAATCGTACAGATGATCAGGTGACCGTTGAATCAGCAAAGGCAACCATGAAATACGGTGTCGCAGTAAAATGTGCGACAATCACACCAAACGCAGCCAGAATGACAGAGTACAATTTAAAGGAGATGTGGAAGAGCCCTAACGGCACAATAAGAGCCATGCTTGACGGAACAGTGTTCAGAGCACCAATCGTTGTAAAGGGCATAGAGCCAAATGTAAAGACATGGGTTAAACCAATCACAATCGCTCGTCATGCATATGGTGATGTGTATAAGGCAACAGAGATGAAGGTAGCCGGTCCAGGAAAGGCTGAGCTTGTATTTACAGCAGAAGATGGAACTGAGACCAGAGAATTAATCCATGAGTTTAAGGGCGCAGGAGTTATTCAGGGACAGCATAACCTGGATGATTCAATCGAGAGCTTTGCACATAGCTGCTTTAAGTATGCACTTGATACAAAGCAGGATTTATGGTTTGCTACAAAGGATACAATCTCAAAGAAATATGACCACACCTTCAAGGATATCTTCCAGGAAATCTTTGATGCACAGTATAAGGATGCTTTTGAGAAGGCTGGAATTACATATTTCTACACACTTATTGACGATGCAGTTGCCAGGGTAATGAAATCTGAGGGTGGATTTATCTGGGCATGCAAGAACTACGACGGAGATGTAATGAGTGATATGATTTCATCTGCATTCGGCTCACTTGCCATGATGACATCAGTGCTTGTATCCCCTCACGGATACTATGAGTATGAGGCAGCACATGGAACAGTTCAGAGACACTATTACAAGCATTTAAAGGGTGAGGAGACCTCAACAAACTCTGTAGCTACTATTTTTGCATGGACAGGTGCACTTAGAAAAAGAGGAGAGCTTGACAAGCTTCCGGCACTTTCTGAGTTTGCAGACAAGCTTGAGGCAGCTTGCATAAAGACTATTGAGAGCGGAAAGATGACAAAGGATCTCGCACTCATCACAACAATTGAAAATCCTACTGTTTTAAACAGCGAAGGCTTCATCAAGGCAATCAGAGAGGAACTTGAGAAGACAATTTAATCTGAAATTTGGCTTTTTAGCCTTAGAATAAGATATAACCCGGGGATAATTATAAATTTTTTGAATGTTAAATTCTTAACACATTGACAGATGACCTTCAAAAAATTATAATTAATCTTGGGTTTTTGTCTTTAAAAGAGAAATGATATCCTGATGATTGGAGGAATAAGACTTGAGTAAAGAAATATCACAGGCGGTTATCAGACGGCTGCCACGATACTATAGATATCTCGGAGAGCTTTTGGATGAGGGAGTGGAGCGTATTTCATCAAACGATCTGAGTCACAGAATGAAAGTGACAGCTTCACAAATCAGACAGGATCTCAATAATTTCGGTGGCTTTGGACAGCAGGGATACGGATACAATGTTCAGTTTCTCTACGAGGAAATCGGAAAGATAATGGGGCTTAACACAGAGCATAGAATAATTATCATCGGTGCAGGAAATCTTGGCCAGGCACTCGCCAATTATGTAAAGTTTGAAAAGCTTGGCTTTGTCATAACAGCGCTTTTTGACATAAATCCTGAGCTTTCAGGAAAGAGTGTGCGAGGTATTCCAATCCTTATGCTAAGTGAACTGGATGAGTATTGCAGAACACACAGGGTGGATATTGCGGCGCTCACCATGCCAAAGTCAAAGGCTGACTCTATTGCGTCAAAGCTTGTGGATTTAGGAATAAGGGCTATATGGAATTTTGCACATGTGGATCTTGAAATTCCAAATAAAGATGTGGTTGTGGAGAGTGTTCATCTGTCTGACAGCCTTATGCAGCTCAGCTATAATATTGTTAAAAACTCCAAAAATAAATAGAGGGTGAGTCTTATGAATGATAAAAAAGGTTCCTTTACTGGTTTTAGATCTTTTTGATATTGAATATGACGATCCTATGGTTTTAAATGCCAATAATGCAAATGCTGATAATGCAAACAATGAGAATAAGGGGAATTGATATTGGAATATATTGTTACAGGTAATGAAATGAAGCTTCTGGACGATACAACATCACAGGTCTTTTTGGTTCCTTCGGTGGTGCTGATGGAGCAGGCTGCGGCCGGTGTTGTCCGGGAGCTTGTTGCATGTTTTGATAAATCAAAGGAGTTTGCCGTGATATGCGGCAGGGGCAATAATGCAGGAGACGGTATCGCGATAGCAAGACTTTTAAATCAGGCCGGATACAGATGCATGGTGTACTATGCTTTTGGCACAGATGAGGCAGGAAGCGAGCTCTTTGAGCTGCAGAAAAATATATACGCAAGGTATGGCTTTAAGGTGGTCTCTGATATTGAGTGTGTGTGTAAAAGTGACGTAATAATAGATGCACTGTTTGGCACAGGGCTTAAGCGAGCCATAGAAGGCTCTTTAGCAGATGTGATTTCAGCCGTTAACAAGGCAAATGCTTACAGGGTGGCGGTCGACGTGCCGTCGGGAGTGGATTCTGATAAAGGACATGTGATGGGATGCACTTTTAAAGCAGATTTCACATATACTTTTTCTTATAAGAAGACAGGCCTTCTCCTGTGGCCGGGCTGTGATTATTGCGGTCTGGTTAAGGTGGTGCCTATAGGCATAGATGACCACAGCTTTTGTGGTAATCTGCCATCAGTAAGGGCTCTTGATGAGTCTGATTTAAAGAAGCTTGATAACAGACCGGCACACTCCAACAAGGGAACTTTCGGAAAACTGTTAGTTATAGCAGGAAGCCGCAATATGGCCGGTGCGGCGGTGCTTTCGGCAAAGGCTGCATACAAAAGCGGAGCAGGGCTTGTGAAAATTATAACGCCGGAGTGCAACCGCTCAATAATCCAATGTGCTTTGCCGGAAGCACTGCTTTGTACTGATATCGCGTCAGCTAAAGCACTTGAGACAGAACTTGAGTGGGCAGATGCAGTGGTGATAGGTCCAGGTCTTTCAAAGTCTGATAATGCCAAAATGTTAGTTGAAACAGTACTAAAAACAGCAGAGATACCTCTTGTGATTGATGCGGATGCGCTTAATATCATATCAGACAACATGACTTTACTTAATGAGCATAAAATGCCAGTCATCGTGACTCCGCACCTGGGCGAGATGTCCAGACTTATAAAAAAGAGCATTGCTAATATACAGGAGGATATCATTGGTGTGGCAGGAGAGTTTGCAAGCTTGTACAATGTGACTTGTGTGCTTAAGGATTTTCGTACGATTATCGCAGCGGCTGATGGCGAAAGGTTTATCAATCTGTCCGGCAACTGCGGTATGGCAACAGCCGGAAGCGGAGATGTGCTAAGCGGTATCGTGGGAGGTCTTCTGGTACAGTTGCGTGACACGAAAAAGGCCGCGGCATACGGTGCATTTATTCATGGACTTGCCGGTGATATGGTATTTGACAATACCGGCTCTTATGGTATGATAGCAAGTGATATTATTGATGGATTAGATAAAGTTTGGATTAAGGTGGAAAAAAATGGCAATTAACAGAATCAGAGCAGATATAGATCTGGATGCAATTTTATATAATATGGAGTCGATGCATAATAAGCTAAAGCCGGGGACAATGATGGCAGCAGTCGTAAAGGCTGATGGTTACGGTCATGGTGCTGAGGCTGTTTCAGAGGTACTGGAGCCGCTTCCGTATCTGTGGGGCTATGCCGTTGCTACAAGCAACGAGGCAATGCAGCTTATCGCAGCAGGCAGAAAAAAGCCGATACTTATTTTAGGACTCAGCTTCCCGGAGCAGTTTGAGGAGATAGTGGACAATGATGTGCGACCGGCGGTATGTACCTACGAGACCGCTAAGGAACTTTCAAAAATCGCAGCTGCTAAGAATAAGACCTGTAAGATACATATCAAGATAGATACCGGCATGTGCCGTATAGGCTTTCAGGTGACAGAGGAAAGTGCAGATATTATTGCACAGATTGCTAAGCTGCCGAATATTATGATAGAGGGAATATTCACTCACTTTGCAAGGGCAGATGAGCTGTCAAAGGAGCCTGCCTTTGAGCAGTTTGATCTTTTTAAGAGGATGATAGCTCTTGTTGAGGCAAGAGGAGTAGAAATCCCGATTAAGCACTGCTCAAACAGTGCGGGAATAGTAGAAATTCCGGAGTGCAATATGGATATGGTAAGAGCAGGCATCACACTCTATGGTCTGTGGCCGTCAGAGGAGGTAGACAAGAGTAAAATCTCCCTAAAGCCTGTTATGTCGCTGCACAGCAGAGTTGCTTATGTAAAGGAGCTTGAGCCGGGCAGGCATATAAGCTACGGCGGCACATTTACGGTAGAGCATCCTATGATGATAGCAACTGTCCCGGTGGGATATGGTGATGGATATTCAAGAGGACTTTCAAACAAGGGATGGGTTCTCATAAAAGGAAAAAAAGCACCTATATGCGGCAGAGTCTGCATGGATCAGTTTATGGTTGATGTGACAGACATACCTGACGTGAAAATAGGCGATGCAGTTACTCTGCTCGGTAAAGAAGGGGATGAGACAATCACTATGGAGCAGTTAGGTGAGCTGTCAGGCAGATTCAACTATGAGTTTGCATGTCTTATCACACCGCGTGTTCCAAGAATTTACCACAAAAACTAAAAAAGTGTAACTTTTAAGAATACACTCGAAAAATTTGGAGATACTTTTTGTATACCATAATATGGAGTGTATTCGTGTATGATTATTCAAAGAGGAGATATTTATTACGCTGATTTAAGGCCTGTTGTAGGCTCAGAGCAGGGCGGGATAAGACCTGTCCTTATAATACAAAATGATGTCGGAAACAGACACAGCCCGACGGTAATCTGCGCAGCAATAACCTCGCAGATGCATAAAGCAAAGCTGCCCACCCATGTGGAGCTTGCCTGCAAGGAGTATGCGCTTGCAAAGGATTCGGTTGTGCTTTTAGAACAGCTTCGCACAATCGACAAAAAAAGGCTTAAGGATAAGGTGTGCCATCTTGATGAGGACACATTGCTTAAAATAGACAGGGCGCTTGAAATCAGCTTAGAACTTATTACATAGGATAATAAAACATTATGTTATATGCAATTATAATTTTATCGATACTTGTAGTGATACTTCTTTTGTGTATTGGAGTATTGCTTTATGGAATGAAAAACAACAAAAAGACTCTCGATGGAATACTTGGAAATGATGATGTCACAGAGGAAGAGATTATTTCCATGGTCAGGGAGGGGCATGAGCAGGGAACAATCCTTGCATCTGAGGCAGAGCTGATACACAATGTGTTTGAGTTTGATGATAAGGAAGTAAAAGATATCATGACTCACCGCAAAAATATCGTAAGCCTCGACGGCAGTATGTCCTTTATTGATGCAATCGAATTTATCATAGATACCGGCAAATCTCGCTTTCCGGTCTATGAGAATGATGTTGACAGTATCATCGGAGTCTTACATATCAAGGATGCTTTTACATTTTTTGAAAAAAATGAGGTTTACCGCAGCAGTATCAAGGACATAGACGGGCTTATCCGGCCGGTGGACTTCATACCCGAGACGGTAAACATCAATGATCTGTTTAAAAAGATGCAGTCTAAAAAGAGTCATCTTGCGATGGTTGTGGATGAGTACGGACAGATATCGGGACTTATCGCGATGGAGGATATACTCGAGGAGCTTGTCGGAAATATCGAGGATGAGCACGATGAGGAAGAAAACTACATCAGAAAGAATGATGACGAGACATTTATAATGGACGGCATGACTGAGTTTTCCGATGTGAAGGAGGCACTGTCACTGCCTGTTGATGATGATGCCTACGAGACGCTTAACGGTTTTATCATATCGCTTTCGGATAAGATTCCGGAGGAGGGGGATAAGACTGTGATTAGCGCATATGGCTACAGATTTTCTGTTATGAGCGTCGAGGATAAGGTGATTAAGCAGGTAATGATTAAGAAACTTGCACCGGAAGAGAAAAAATGATATTATAAGATATAGATTATTTTTAAAAGTAGAAAAGAGGATACAAATTATGTCAGGACATTCTAAATTTGCGAATATCAAGCATAAAAAAGAGAAAAATGATGCTGCAAAGGGCAAAATCTTTACAATGATCGGTAGAGAGCTCGCAGTTGCAGTTAAAGAGGGAGGACCGGATCCTGCCAATAACTTTAAGCTCGCACAGGTAGTTGCCAAGGCAAAGGCCAACAATATGCCAAACGATACAATCGAAAGAGGTATCAAGAAGGCTGCAGGAGACGGCAACAGTGTAAACTATGAGACAGCTACATATGAGGGCTATGGACCATCAGGCACAGCTATTATCGTAAAGTGTCTTACAGACAATAAGAATCGTACAGCGGCCAATGTCCGCAATGCCTTTACAAAGGGCCAGGGAAGCATCGGTACACAGGGATGTGTATCATACATGTTTGACGAGAAGGGTCAGATCATCATCGACAAGGAAGAGTGCGATATGGATGCAGATGACCTTATGATGCAGGCACTCGATGCAGGCGCTGAGGATTTCGCCGATGAGGAGGACAGCTACGAGATTACAACTGCACCTGCTGATTTTGATGCAGTCAGGGCTGCTCTTGAGGAGGCAGGCATCACAATGGCTTCAGCAGAGGTCACAATGATTCCACAGACATATGTTACACTGACAGATGAAGCTGATATCACGAATATCGGCCGTATATTAGACCTTCTTGACGATGATGACGACGTCCAGGAAGTATACCACAATTGGGAAGAGTAAACTAAATATTATATATCACGGGTTTTAGCGGGAGGAGAATATGAAGAAGATTCTATTTGTAGCTTCAGAGTGTGTACCATTTATAAAAACAGGAGGTCTTGCAGATGTGTGCGGTGCACTTCCTAAAGAGTTTGACAAGAACTATTGGGATGTAAGGGTTGTAATACCTGATTATAGCTGTATACCGGAGCAGTATCGTAATAATTTTGAGTATGTTACCCATTTTTACATGAGCTCAGGTCCATACGTGCAGGACAAGTATGTCGGAGTACTCAAATATGAGCAGGACGGCGTTACATATTACTTTATTGACAATCAGGAGTTTTTTACAGGATTTTCTCCATATACTTCTGACACTAAGTTTGAGATTGAGAAGTATACATTCTTTGACAAGGCTGTACTCTCAATGCTCCCACTTATTGATTTTAAGCCGGATATTATACACTGTCATGACTGGCAGACAGGCTTTCTGCCTGTATACTTAAAGAATGAGTTTGCCGCAAATCCATTCTTCTGGGGGATCAAGACTATCATCACTATCCACAATCTTAAGTTCCAGGGTATCTGGGACAAGGAGTGGGTACAGGGTGTTTCAGGTCTTACAGACAATCTGTTCACACCTGATAAGCTTGAGTTCAAGAAGGATGCAAATATGCTTAAGGGTGGTCTTGTATATGCTGACTACATCACCACTGTCAGTGATACATATGCAAACGAGATTCAGACAGAGTACTATGGTGAGGGATTGAACGGACTCTTAAGTGCCAGACATTTTGACATGCAGGGTATCGTAAACGGTATTGATTACAATGCCTATGACCCACAGACTGATGGCAAAATCTATTGCAATTACAATGCTTCCGATTTCAGAAAGAAGAAGTTTAACAACAAGACAAAGCTTCAGCAGGAGCTTGGGCTTGCGGTTGATAAAAAGAAGTACATGATAGGTCTTATTTCAAGACTTACAGACCAGAAAGGTCTTGACCTTATCAATAATGTGATTGAAGGTATCGTGGACGATTTCACACAGCTTGTTGTTATCGGTACAGGAGATCCTCAGTACGAGAATATGTTTAGACACTATGCATGGAAATACCCTGACAGAGTTTCGGCAAATATATGTTACTCTGATGATCTGGCACACAAACTATATGCGGCTGCTGATGCATTTCTGATGCCGTCCAGGTTTGAGCCTTGCGGTCTGACACAGCTTATCTCATTCCGCTACGGTACCGTTCCGATTGTTCGTGAGACAGGAGGTCTCAAGGATACGGTTAAGCCTTATAATGAGTATGAAAATTCAGGAGATGGTTTCTCGTTCTCAAACTATAATGCCGATGAGATGCTTGCAGTCATCAATTATTCTAAGCACATCTTCTTCGATAAGAAGCGTGAGTGGAACCAGATTGTGGACAGGGGCATGGCCAATGATTTCTCTTGGAATGCTTCCAAGTTCAAATATGAGGGATTATACAATTACCTTATTGGTGAATAAAATATTTTGGTGAAATTATGGTTTTTGCATAACATTTTACCCCGCCATTCATGGCGGGGTATTTTGCACCTCATTTATGATTAATCAGATTACTACATGCTACGCATTCCCGTAATCTGACTCCACCTCGAAATCCGCTAATTTGCTACGTCCACGCAGCAAATTGCTACTTTCTCGGTGTAGTGCGGGTCAATAAGGTATACATCGAATTGCATGCAAGCATGCATCGATGATACCTTTTGACCCTTTAATCACAAAATCGAAAAATTACTTTAGAAAATTTACACAGAACAGAAGAAATATGTTATTATATACTCTGTAAATCAAAATACGGAGGTTAGTTACATGGCAACGAGGAAGAAATCCTCAGCAAAAAGACAGACGAAAAAGGAGAGAATGGCTCAGATAGAGAGGCAGCAGGCCTTTAAAAAGGAGATATTTCTCTGGATAGTAGTAGCTGTTTCAATCCTTTTATTTATAAGCAATTTTGGAATAGGCGGTAATTTGGGAAACGCAGTAAGCGGTTTCCTTTTTGGTTTATTTGGAATGGTGGCATATATTTTTCCGCTTGTGCTTCTGGTGGGCAGCTTTTTTGCCGTGTCCAATAAGGGTAATTCATATGCTATCATGAAGCTTGTTATGACCATAGTTTTCATATGGTTTATATGTGTGTTTATGTACCTGGCAGTGTATGGCGAATTCGCGGTTTCGCCGGTGCAGTCATATATTGACAGTGTTGAAAGGCATTCAGGTGGTGGCTTTATAGGTGCTCTTATAGGCTGCATTTTAGTTCCGGCGGTAGGAATTATAGGTGCATACGTGGTAACGATAGTTGTGATGATTATCTGTCTTGTGCTCATTACCGGTAAATCATTCATGAAGGGCATGAGAAACGGCGGCCGAAAGGTATACGAGTCAGCGCGTGAGAATAATGAGAGATATCAGGAGTATCGGCAGTATAAGTCAAGAGAGCGTCAGACAAGAGAGGGGTTAGTTTCAGATGATACAGACAGCGACATAAAGGAGGCTGCAAAAGGTGGCAGAAGGAATAAGCGTGCCGGCCGAAGGATGGACAATAAGATAACAGGCGTGTCACTTGATACAAAAATTGATGGCAGTGAAAACGCGCTAAATTCAGGAATTGCAGGTAGTGATACAGCGCATGTGGGGATATTTGGACAAGGTGCAGCAGCTACAGATGCGCTTGGTGAGATAACTATAGAGAATTATCCGAGTTCACCTGCAATAAAGGAGAAAAAGACGACAAGCCTTACATCATGGGATGCAGGGGAAATAGTGCAGACACCGGACTTTGGTGTGGCATCGGAGCCTGTTTCGGTTTTGGGTGGCACAGCTGCAAGCCATGTGTCGCAGATACCTATATCGGGCTGCGTGGAGCCTGATATATCTGATGATTTTGGCATACAAAAAGATAATGAGCTGCAATCAAAATTATCAGCTCCGGCTGCAGATGCGGTAATGACAAAACCACCTGCAGCAGAGCCAGGTAAGAAAAAGGTCAAATCAGACAAGGATGAGCTTGCCAAAGAGGTTGAAAAAGTCAGTGAGCAGATAGCGATAAATGACGCAGAAAATGCAATCCAGCAGAAGCCGTATGTATTTCCGGCTGTTGATCTGCTTAAGGCTCCTGACAGGGGTAAAACCGGTGATTCGCAGGCTCATCTGCGTGAAACGGCGGCAAAGCTTGAACAGACTCTTAATGTGTTTGGAGTGAATGCGAAGGTGAATAATATAAGCTGCGGTCCTGCTGTTACAAGGTTTGAAATCACACCGGAGCTTGGAGTGAAGGTATCAAAGATTGTGAATCTGGCAGATGATATAAAGCTTAATCTGGCAGCCGCGGATATACGAATCGAGGCTCCTATTCCGGGAAAAGCCGCTGTGGGCATCGAAGTGCCAAACAGCCAGAGTGTTGCTGTTTCCTTCAGGGAGCTTGTGGAGTCTGAAGAATTTAAAAATGCCAAATCAAAGATTACATTTGCAGTGGGAAAAGATATTGCAGGCAAGGTTAAGGTTACGGATATCGCAAAAATGCCACATCTTTTAATTGCAGGTGCTACCGGCTCAGGTAAGTCGGTTTGTATCAATACAATTATCATGAGTATACTATACAAGGCAAAGCCGGATGAGGTAAAGCTGATTATGATTGACCCGAAGGTGGTTGAGCTTAGTGTATACAATGGCATACCTCATCTGATGATTCCGGTTGTTACAGATCCTAAAAAAGCTGCAGGAGCATTAAACTGGGCAGTTTCAGAGATGACAGACCGATACGAGAAGTTTGCAAACAGCGGTGTCAGGGAAATAAACGGTTACAATGCCATGATTGATGCGATGGATGGCAAAGATACAGAAAAACCGCCAAAGATGCCACAGATTGTCATTATAGTTGACGAGCTTGCAGATCTTATGATGGTTGCATCAAAGGATGTAGAGGAGGCAATATGCAGGCTGGCACAGCTTGCGAGAGCAGCCGGTATACATCTGATCATAGCCACACAGAGGCCTTCTGTTAATGTTATTACAGGTCTCATCAAGGCGAATATGCCAAGCCGTATCGCATTTGCGGTTACAAGCGGTGTTGACAGTCGTACCATACTTGATATGAATGGTGCGGAAAAGCTCCTTGGAAAGGGAGATATGTTATTTGACCCACAGGGTGTTCCGAAGCCCCTTCGAGTACAGGGCGCATTCGTTTCAGATAAAGAAGTTTCCGATATTGTGAAATTTATTATTGAAAATAATGAGAATGCACAGTACAGTAATGATGTGGCACAAAAGATGGAGAGCCTGTCGAATGATACGACAAATACAACCGTTACAATTTCAGATGTGGAAAACACGGATGATGGCAGGGACTCTTACTTTGCGGAGGCAGCGTCAATTATCACAGATAAGGAACGGGCTTCAATCGGAATGCTTCAAAGATACCTTAAAATTGGCTTCAACAGGGCGGCCCGCATCATGGATCAGCTCGAAGAGGCCGGTGTAGTGGGACCTGAGGAGGGGACAAAGCCCCGCAAGGTTCTGGTGACTAAAGAGGAATTAGATACTATATTAGAGAATAATTAACACAAAGGAGCAAAGAAAAATGAAAACAGATATTCAGATCGCACAGGAAGCTACAATGCTTCCAATCAAGGATGTAGCAGCATCTATAGGGATTAAAGAGGATGACTTAGAGCTTTATGGAAAGTATAAGGCAAAGATTTCTGATGAGCTCATCAATCGCACAAAGAAAAATCCTGACGGAAAGCTCATACTCGTTACAGCTATTAACCCGACTCCTGCAGGGGAGGGAAAGACAACCACAAGCGTCGGTCTTGGAGAGGCATTTGGACGCCTTGGGAAGAAAGCACTTATCGCACTTCGTGAGCCGTCACTAGGACCTTGCTTTGGTATCAAGGGAGGAGCAGCCGGTGGCGGATATGCACAGGTTGTCCCAATGGAGGATTTAAATCTTCATTTTACAGGAGATTTTCATGCAATTACATCTGCGAACAATCTGCTTGCAGCACTTCTTGACAATCATATCCAGCAGGGAAACGAGCTTGGCATCGACCCGCGCCAGATTGTATGGAAGAGATGTATGGATATGAATGACCGTGTCCTTAGAAATATCGTTGTTGGTCTTGGAAGCAAGATGGACGGAATGGTCAGAGAAGATCATTTTGTCATCACTGTAGCATCTGAAATTATGGCAATACTCTGTCTGGCCGATGATATGGCAGATTTAAAGAAGCGACTTGGAAGAATTATTGTGGCATATACCTTTGACGGAAAGCCTGTCACAGCCGATGATCTTCAGGCTACAGGCTCTATGGCAGCTCTCTTAAAGGATGCCTTAAAGCCGAACCTTATCCAGACACTTGAGCATACACCGGCAATAGTTCACGGTGGACCTTTTGCCAATATAGCACATGGCTGTAACAGTGTCCGTGCCACAAAGACAGCATTAAAGCTTGCAGACTATGTTATCACTGAGGCAGGCTTTGGCGCAGACCTTGGCGCAGAGAAGTTCTTTGATATCAAGTGCCGTATGGCAGGGCTTAAGCCGGATGCAGTTGTACTTGTTGCAACAATCAGAGCATTAAAATATAACGGCGGCGTGCCGAAGGATGAGCTTTCATCAGAGAATCTTGATGCACTTAAGGCTGGAATCTTAAATCTTGAGAAGCATATTGAGAATCTTCACAAGTTTGGTGTGCCTGTAGTTGTCACATTAAATTCATTTGTCACAGACACCAAGGCTGAGACTGATTTTGTAGAGCAGTTCTGTAAGGAAAGAGGCTGTGAATTTGCACTCTCAGAGGTATGGGAGAAGGGTGGCGAAGGCGGAATTGACCTTGCCAACAAGGTACTTGAAACAATCGAGCACAAGGAAAGCAATTTCAAAGTGCTTTATGATGATAGCCTGTCACTTAAGGAAAAGATTGAAACTGTTGCAAAAGAAATATATGGAGCAGATGGTGTTACATATTCTCCGGCAGCAGAGAGAGAACTTAAGAGAATTACAGACCTTGGAATGGGAGATTTTCCAGTATGTATGGCAAAGACACAGTATTCGCTTTCTGATGATGCAAAGAAGCTTGGCAGACCAAGCGGCTTTAAAATCAACGTACGTGAGGTTTATGCGTCAGCAGGTGCAGGCTTTGTTGTAGCAGTAAACGGTTCTATCATGACTATGCCGGGACTTTCGAAGAAGCCGGCTGCATACGGCATTGATGTGGATGATAATGGTGTGATCACAGGATTATTCTAGGAGGAAATATGGCTAATCTAATAGACGGAAAATTGATTTCAACACAGATTAAGGATGAGCTTAAGGAAGAAGTGGCAGAGCTTAAGAAAAAAGGCATCGAGGGCTGCCTTGCGGTGATTCAGGTCGGAAATGACCCTGCATCATCAGTGTATGTGCGCAACAAGAAAAAGGCGTGTGAGTATGTCGGAATTAAATCGCTTTCATATGAACTTGCAGAGGAGACTACGGAGGATGAGATATTAAAACTTATCGAAAAGCTCAATGCTGATGTTTCCGTAAATGGTATTCTCTGTCAGCTTCCACTGCCAAAGCATATCGATGAGGACAAGGTTATTGATGCTATTGACCCGAAGAAGGATGTTGATGGCTTCAGTCCACAGAGTGTTGGAGCGATGGTTATAGGAAAGTCTGGTTTTTTGCCGTGTACTCCGGCCGGTATCATTCAGCTTTTAAAGAGAAGCAATATAGATATTGATGGTAAAAGCTGTGTTGTGGTTGGCAGAAGCAATATAGTCGGCAAGCCTATGTCACTTCTCATGCTTAGGGAGAATGCAACTGTTACGGTATGTCATTCACATACAAAGGATTTAAAAGATGTATGTAAAAATGCTGATATACTTATAGTGGCAATAGGAAAGCCTAAGTTTATAGATGCTTCATATGTGAAAGATGGTGCGGTTGTCATTGATGTTGGAATCCACAGAAATGCTGAAAATAAGCTGTGTGGTGATGTGGATTTTGATTCTGTTGTGTCTAAAGCGTCACATATCACACCTGTACCGGGCGGTGTAGGTCCTATGACAATTGCGATGCTCATGAGCAATTGTGTTGAGGCTATGAAGAGATAATTAGACAATAAGTAAGAGGATTAGATGTATGAGATGTGCCAATTGTGGTAATGAATTGAAGGCGGGTAGTCTGTACTGTGATGTCTGTGGGCATCCGGTTCAGATAGTGCCTGATTACAACGAATTTGATGATTATCTTGATAATCTGGTTGGAAATGATGACAGGCGAACTGATGGACAAAAGACTGTAAAGCCTGTGTCTGATAGGACAATCAGGTTTGATGAGCCGGTGAGGGAACAGCTTCATAGTGCCGGTCAGCGGAACGGACAAAAACCGGACAGAATGTCACAGTCTGTAAAGCAGCAGGTGAGACAGGCTCAGACAGGTGAGCAGCAGTCTCAGACGAAACAACTGTGTGAGAAGCCGCAGTCTGACGGACAGAGGGCAAAGAGAGCGCAGCAGAAGAAGATAATTATTATCTCAGCTGTAGTGTGCGTTGTAGCAATTGTAATACTTATTGCAGCTATTACACGTAATGTAAGCAGATCACATGACAATTCATTTGATTATCAGGTGAAGCAGGCAAAGGCAGCTTATTCGGCGGGGAATATAAATTCCGCGGTTTCTTATTATGAGAAGGCTTTGTCGATTGATTCGGATAATACAGATGTCAGATTTGCTTTGGCTGATATATATATGTCGAAGAAGGATTATGATGCCGCTCTTGTGCTGTATCAGGAAATTATCAATATTGATCCAAAGAGCAAAGAGGCTTATAAGCAGCTTATCTCGATTTATGAATCAAAAAAGGATTATGATGCAATTGTTGCGTTGCGTGAGAGTGCTAAGGATACATCTGTTTTAAAGCTGTTTGCGGATTATACTGTATCTAAGCCGCAGTTTAGCAAGAGCAGTGGCAAGTATGGAGAGACTATTGAGCTTTCTATAGATGCAGACAGCGATACCAAAATATACTATTCATATGATTCGGATAATCCTTTGACCAGAGGAGAAAGATATTATAGCCCGATCACCCTGGACAAGGAAGGCACATATGAGATAACAGCTGTTGCGGTTGATGACAGAGGAATCAAAAGCGAGGTGGCATCTGCCAAGTATGAAATCGAGTTTGAGGCACCGGATGCACCGGAGATAGACCCTGACGGAGGTACATTTGGTGCACAGACAGACATTACAATCACAGTACCTGAAAATTGCAAGGTATACTATACCTGGGATTCGTCAGATCCGAGTGCTGCATCAACAGAGTATACAGCTCCAATACCTGTTCCTGAGGGAAATAATGTGCTTTCTGTTATTGCGATAGACCAGAATACCGGAAAGTGCAGTGATATATACAGATCAAGATTTGAATTTTATATGAATTAATAAAAAACACGCATGAGTTGATTAATCATGCGTGTTCTTTTTTCATGTAATTCTCCCGAGGGTATATGAGATTTATGCTTAGGTATTAACTAAATGATATCTATATATGATAAATCTTTCAAGGATTACTTGCCTTTCTATAAATTTTGTAATAATATTTTATTATATCTTTTTTAGGAGACAATAATGGAAGATTTAATGAAATTGAGAGAGTCTATCGATGAGATAGACAGTGAAATAGTCAGATTATATAAGGAAAGAATGGATATCTCAAAGCACGTTGCCGAGTATAAGATAACCACCGGCAAAAAGGTCTTTGACAAGGCGAGAGAGGATGAAAAGCTTGAGAAATTATCGTCTCTTGCAGATGATGAGTTTTTGAAGCACGGTATAGTTGAGCTTTTTGAACAGATTATGTCGACCAGTAGAAAGAAGCAGTATCAGCTTATGACTGAGCATGGCATAGTGGAGAAGGAAAACTTTACTGAGGTAGACAGCCTGGATTTTTCCAATGCAAGGATTGTGTTTCAGGGAGTTGAGGGTGCATACTCACAGCTTGCCATGAAGACATACTTTGGCGAGAACTGTAATGGCTACAACGTGGATTCCTGGAAGGATGCCATGGAGGATATCAAATGCGGAAAGGCTGATTATGCAGTGCTTCCGATAGAGAATTCTTCAGCCGGTATTGTATCGGAAAACTATGATCTGCTTGTTGAATACGACAATTATATAGTTGGGGAGCAGATTATACGCATCGACCACAGTCTGATGGGACTTCCGGGTGCAAAGATTTCTGATATAAGGACTGTGTATTCACATCCGCAGGCGCTTATGCAGTGCTCAGATTTTTTTGATGAGCATAAGGATATTAACCAGGTGGCTGTCAGGAATACAGCTTTTTCTGCAAAGAAGGTAAAGGATGACGGAGATATCACACAGGCTGGCATAGCTAGCCATATCTCGGCTGATATATATGGGCTTCAGGTGCTTGAGAGCCGCATACAGAACAATAAAAACAATGCAACAAGGTTTATAATTGTGTCGGCTAAAAGGGTATGCCGCAGAGATGCAGACAGGATAAGCATATGCTTTGAGACACCTCATAAGAGTGGTGCACTGTATCATATGCTGGCACACTTTATATACAATGGAATCAATATGTTAAATATCCAGTCTCGTCCGATATCTGATAAGGCATGGGAGTACAGGTTCTTTGTTGATTTTGAAGGACGTTTTACGGATACAGCGGTGCAGAATGCGTTAAGAGGCATAAGGGAAGAGGCAATTGCCCTTAAGATTCTTGGTACATATTAGATTATAGAAATTTAGATAAAAGTGTTGACAACAGAAATTGTCTGTGCTATATTCTAGTAGTTGTATGAAAACAAAGTAGAGTATCCACTCTCACCTAAGCGCAATGGAGCGACTTAGCGTTAATATTTTCAAACATTTGTGTTGAAGATTGTATAGTGGATAGTCTGCCTATCCACTATTTTTTATGGAGGTACAAGACCATTAGCGAATTAATGATTAATGAACAGATCAGAGACAGAGAAGTTCGACTGATTGGAGCGGATGGAGAGCAGTTAGGAATTGTTTCTTCAAGAGAAGCTCAAAAGATTGCAGACGAGGCAGGACTTGATTTAGTAAAGATAGCACCAAATGCAAAGCCACCTGTATGTAAGGTGATTGATTATGGTAAGTATCGTTATGAGCAGGCCCGTAAGGAAAAGGATGCAAAGAAAAAGCAGAAGACCGTTGAATTGAAAGAGATTCGTCTCTCACCTAACATTGAGGCTAACGACTTGAATACCAAGATGAATGCTGCAAAGAAATTCCTTGCAAAAGGAAATAAGGTAAAGATCACACTCAGATTCAGGGGACGTGAGATGGCTCATATGAATGCAAGCAAACATATCCTTGATGATATAGCTGAGAATCTTTCAGATGTAGCGGTAGTGGAGAAAGCACCGAAGGTTGAAGGAAGAAGCATCGGTATGGTGCTGGCAGAAAAGAGATAACAATTTAAGGAGGAACACACAATGCCAAAAATGAAAACAAGCAGAGCAGCTGCAAAACGTTTCAAAGTTACAGGAACAGGAAAGTTAAAAAGAAATAAAGCCTACAACGCCTACAACATTAATGATTCCTTCTGTAGAAGAGGTTAGAGCTAATGGTTATCCAGTAAACGAACAGGGACAGACTTATGGTCCGGATATAAGGGAGAATACAAATATAGAAGAAGCACCGGATTTAATTTTAGTTTGCAATGAATTTGGAGAAGAAGGATATATAAGATCGACTGATTGTGACGCAGGTGCATCAACGCTGGAAGAAGCCGCAAATTGGGAGCCGAGAGAGTATAGCGTAAATATGTATTTGCAAGATGGGCTTACAATAATTGGGCAATTTAAAATTGGGTGAAGTCAACACAAAAAGGAGGAGAGAATAATGAAAATTACGAGAACAATGAGAAGTGTGGCGTGTATTCTGGTCATTGCGATGTTTATCACCTTGCCGGTAGCGGCACTTTCATCGGCAACAACAACAAAAACAGCAAATGGGTACAGCTATACGTTCGAATCAAGAATTTCTCATTGGGAATCAGATCCGCCGAAGATCCGAGGTTCGGTGTATATCAGCGTTGGAAACTATAAGGAGGTGCCCGGAACATACATAGGTGGGCTTGTTCGAATCTACTCTTCTTCTGGCGTTCTGGTGATGAGCGGAGATTGGTCTTATGCAGATGCATTCCCAGGCGATGTCGCTGGATGTGAATGGAATGACTATTATGATCCTGCGAATACGCCACAGTATAGCTATTACTACAGTAAAGGACGAGTAAAACTTTATAACGGCAATGGTTACAATTACTACGATTGCAACGCAACGCCGGATATTGCGTCAAATGCGAATAATATGATGACGATTCAAAAAAATGAGAACGGCGAAATATATGGTTCAGAATATTTTTTAAATCAAATAGGGGTCGAGCCGGATCTGATTTTAACATGCGGTGAAAATGGAGTGGAAGGGTTTGTTCGTGCAGAGGATCTTAATTATGATCCTGTCGAAACGTTGCAAGATGTTATAACGTACCAGGAAACGAGAGCAATTAAAAGAAGTATTCCTCTTTATGCAGCGGATGGAGAAACGGTGATTGGTTCTTTTACTGTTGACAACAGCAATGTGTGTGCGAACTCTTTCTAAGAACTCATCAAAAAAGTGTGGAGGGTAACCCTCCACACTTTTTTGATGATAACGGTTTACCCGTTACGCTATACATGAACGGGTAAACCGTTATACGGTTAACTTCCTGCGTATGCTGTTGACTTCTTCGACGGTCTATGGTAAGATGAGGCTGGGATAGAAGATGGTTTTTAGGGATGCTGATTAGCGGCTCCGATGGGAAGGAGGTTGGATAGAGTGGCTGCGGCTGGCGCTGGCTGGGAGCTGCAGCGGATTTGAATGCTCGTCTGGGCGAGGGTAAAAAGTGATTAGGCCCAGAGCGTCCTGGTTGGCCGGATCGGTCTGCTGGGGGTTCAGCAAATACCCATAAGAAGCCATGACAGGGTTGATACTCCTGTGTGGTGTGCAGGCTTGCCGTAGTAACCTTTGTGAATTGGAAAAGCACACCATGGACCCCACCACAAGTAATCCTTTTGAACGTGATGGGTAAGTGAAATGTATCGTGTCCCTATCCACCCTCTGATAGTAGCCAGGATACTGTAAATCTCCTGGAGAGCCGCACCCTCTACAAAAGTGCCGACAGATCCCGAACTGCCGTAGATATCAATAAATCGGGGCTGCACACATAAGCAGCTCAAAAAAGTGTAGGGAGCGATCCCAAAACCGTCACACATAAGACGTTAAAAAGTGTATTTGCCGATTGCCGAGTCTCCGAGGGGAGCTGACATGAGGCGGCTTAGCTTGAACGTATATAAACAGCATAATTTATATAACTTATTTACAGTATATAACGTATATAAGTTATTTACATGAAATAACAAGAAATCTATAAAAGTAGAAAAATAGGTATCTATAAAAATAGATAAATAGATTTGCAGAAAAATAGCGGCGAGAGGGGGAGGCTCTATGGGGCGGCGCAACAAGGCATACCACAAGGATCTCCACCAGCAAGCCTATGACCGCCTGACCGGGATGCAGGCTTTTGGCGAGAGCAAAAAGCAGGCGGTGGCCGATGGGACGGAGAAGGACAAGATTTTTTCTTTCAGCACCTACAAGGCGTACTGGAAACACGTGAAGTATTTCATCAAGTACATCCAGGAGAAGCACCCGGAATGCACCACGCTGAAAAGCGCAAAGAAGTATGTCAATGAGTGGCTGCAAGCCAGGACTGACCAGGGCCTTTCCGCCTGGACGATCCAGCTGGAGGCCAAGGCCATGGGGAAGCTGTACGGCATTTCTCCCGATGATGAAAACTACTTCAAGCCCCCCAAGCGGAACCGGGAGGACATCAAACGGAGCCGCGGCGTCCGTGTGCGGGACAAGCATTTTTCCAAGACAAACAATGATGAGCTGATTCGATTCTGCAAGGGAACGGGGCTGCGCCGGAGGGAGCTGTCGGAGCTGCGGGGGAAAGACCTGGTCACCAGGGAGCAGATCGAGGCGGAGATCTCCCGGCTGGAGAGCCGGCCGGCGGCGGAGCTAACGCCGGGCGACACAAAGCGCCTGGGAATGCTCCAGGACACCCGTTTATTTGAGGGGGACTACTTTACCCACGTCCGTAGCGGAAAGGGCGGCAGGGAGCGTCTAAGCCCCATTATCGGCCTGGATTCGGCGCAGATCATAGAGCGGATGCAGAACACCCCCGGAGAGGAAAAGGTGTGGCAGCACGTCCACAAGAGCGCCGACATTCACGGCTATCGGGCGGAGTATGCCACGGCCATGTATAAGGCTCATGCTCGGCCCATCGAGGAGATCCCCTATGACCGGGTGAACAAAGGGAGTGGGCGGAAATATCAGAGCGAGGTCTATATCTGCCGGAAGGACGAAGCTGGACGGAAGTTGGACAAGGCGGCCATGCTGGTCTGCAGTAAGGCCCTGGGCCATAACCGGATCAGCGTCGTGGCTGACAACTACATCCGGGGGCTGTAAGGAGGGGGAGCCGTGAGCGAGTTCGTAAAAAGAACGATGATAGGATATAAAGACTTGGCTGGTGGCCACTCTGACCCGGAGTGCACCCATGTGATCCTGACCGTGGAGGAGTATGACGACCTTTTGCGGGAGATCTCCCAGGCGAAACAGAAAGCCAGGGAGGAAAGAAGCAAAGCAGCTGACGACCAAAAAGAAAGTGAGAAAAGGCTGAACAGTACGATTCAGCAATATAAGCAAGCGATAGAAAAATGGAGAGAGGCACTTAATGAAGCACAGACCGAAATTGCCTATCAAAAGGGGATGAATGAAAACCTGCTGCGTATTGCCAGGGAAAGGGCTAATGCGGATAGGAAGCTGAAGCCCAAGAAGGAGCATACCGGGTATTTGGTGGTGTCCTCTGGAGAGAAAGAGATGAGCTACAAGGACGGAAATGGAAATCTGAGAAGGAAGGTCCTGTGGGAGACGGTGATCCAGAGTCCTTATTCGGTAGACTTCACAGAACAACAGGCCCGGAAACAAATTACAGAAGAGCTGCTGCGAAAAGATGAAAATGGGTTAAGGATGATAGATCAGATCGGCATTGATGGCCTTTACAGAAAAGGCTACGGGAGTCTGCTCTATGACCAGGAATTTTGCAAGGAGCCGGAGAAATTCAATATCATGCTGAAGCCCAAGTTCCGAGAGAATTTTCGGGCGGGATATTGGGAAGCTGTTTTTTTCCATACAAAGCCCTTGGGGATTGTCCCAAAGGATATGCGGGTGAGCTGAAGGAGGTAGAGATGATGAAGCTGGGACTATGTGCGGAGGATGCGGTAACGCATAACCTGACTGTGGTATGGACTGGCCTGGACGCCGGGGAGCTGAAGGAAGGAGAGCAGCTGGAGATCCAGGTGGCCGGTCACTGGATTGAGGTCGAGCTGGAGCGAGATCCTGACGGCGGCTGGAGCTGGCGGGATCTGGAGACTGGTTGGAGCCTGAAACGTACCGATGTAGCGCCGGTCAGTGTCCGGAAAATCGACGCCTAAAATAAGCCTGTCCAGGGGCCTTGAAAGAGCCGCCTGGACAGGCTATAATAACAAGCAAAAATAGGGAAAAAAATATATTGATAATATATGCCGTATAGAGGGGGCAGTGGGAGAGTGAAAATAGACCGAAATTTGGCCTGCCTCAAAATAGGGAAAAAAATATATTGATAATATATGCCGAGGAAAGGGCCTTTGGCCCTCAAAAAAATCTCTTAAATTTCTCTCTCGGACGG
>OJUG01000300.1_pt1 | contig 79905 bp, 60 predicted proteins | sample 1599841 | NCBI WGS metagenome assembly OJUG01 (sample SAMN04168659, study PRJEB22393) | human gut metagenome | biome: human gut microbiome; feature: stool | host: Homo sapiens | collected 2014-05-12 | reverse complement strand
TTTAATCACCCAATCATCGAATCGGCAATCACGGAATCTTTTTCATTCTAAATTTTAAATTTTAAACTTTTTGTTATGGATGTATTTTCAAGTTCTAATTCATCTTTTTCAATTGTCAATCACCGGTTAATGGGTGGTGGGGTGATTCATCTAGAATGCCCGAAGAATAGACGGGGACTAGGAGAGCCGGATATGATTATTTTACATTACACGGCAGGTATGGATGCCATGTCTTCAGCAAAATTCTTGGTGAGGCCGGACGTGAAGGCATCGGCTCACGTGGTGATCGGGCGGGACGGGCAGGTGATACAGATGGTGCCGTTTAGTATCGAGGCGTGGCATGCCGGGAAGAGTAGTTACGGGGGAAGGAACGAGCTGAATCATTACTCTATCGGGATCGAGCTGGATAACCTGGGGCAGTTGCGACTGGAAGGGGGAAAGTTCGTGGCGGAATGTGGAAAGGAGGTTCCCGTGGGGGAGGTGTACACGGAAGATTCAGGAGAGGAGCCGACGTACTGGCATGATTACACGAACGTGCAGATGCGGGTGTTGAACGAGGTGTGTGGCTTGCTGGTGGATACTTATCCCATCGGGGATATCGTGGGACATTCGGACGTGACGTCGAGGAAAGTTGATCCGGGACCGGCGTTGAGGGTGGCGGACTGGATTAAATTCTACTGATTTTAGATTTTAAATTCCAACAGTACGAGGCTGTGTTTCCATTCTAAATTTTAAATTCTACATTCTAAATTCCATTCTTCGTGTAGGGCCCATGCGGGGAGTGCGGGATCATTTTAAATTTTCTGATTTATTCATTTTTAAATTTTATTATTATGGCAAAATTTGATTCTTATTTATTGGGTAAAGTATCGAAAACCCTTGGTAACGTGACGATGTGTTACATGAACAAACAGAATATCGCTAGGGCGAGGATATTCTCAAGAAAGGATAAGCCGACTTCGGAGATGTTGGACCAGCGAGCCCGTATGAAGGTGTTGATCGAGTTGTCCCGTTTCTTGTTGCCGGTTGTGCAGAAAGGATTTGTGGGAATTGGGAACGGAACGACTTCGAATGCTTTCGTTGCGAAAAATATGAAGGCGGTAGACGTGGACGAGAAACACGTGGCAACGATAGATTACGAACGGTTGAAAATGGCTACTGGAGTTCAGGATGTTCCGGAAGTCTCGGTCACGTATTCCGCGGAAAATAAAATGTATTCTTTCGAACAGGAGATGCAGACGGAGGAGAACGGGTTCGCTTTGGTTGACGATCGGGTGTATGCCGTGGTGTTCGAGAGCGTGTTGATGCGGGTGAAATTGATCTCGTTAAGAAGTCGGGGGGAGAATGGAAATACCAGTGTGGCACTTCCGAAAAATTGGAACCACGCAAACGTGAAGATCTATTGTTTTGCAACCTCGAAGAACGGGAAAAGTATTTCGCCTAGCCAGTATCTCACGGTTGAGTGATTTTAAGGTTATGATGAGCTTATACTTTTTCACGGGAATATTTTTCACACTGAGTTTGAATGCTTTTTTCACGCAGTTGGCAAATGATTTTGTCGCGGGTGTGTTAAGCATCGTGGGGGGAGTGATCAGCTCGGTCGTGGTGGCTTGGTGCAAACGTCGATGGGAACAACATTGATGCGGATGGAGTGGCAGAGATTTTTGCCACTCCTTATCGTTTATAACGCAGCTTCGTTGTGCTATGAATTTTGTCTCTTTTATGGTTTGAGTGGAACCCTTGACGGTGGAATTCGTATCTGATACGGGGATATTTTCAAGTGTCCTATTGTATAATTTTTATTTGTTATTGTCAATGTTTTTTAATATCTTGACGCCGTTTTTCTGGATTACTGGCACATTTATTGACACTTAGTTTTAATGAAAATTTGTAAGATAAAATTAATATATAATACGTTTTTAGTATGGAGAATAAATTAGATATTTTGACCCAAAAGCTTTACAACGAGGGGGTAGATAAGGCTCGCCAGGAGGCGGAGAATATCATCAACCAGGCAAAGCAAGAGGCCGAAAAGATTATTGCCGATGCGAAAGCGAAAGTAGCACAGATGAATGCTGATGCGGAGACAGAGGTTTCTAACTTGAAAAAGAAGGCCGAGTCTGAAATGACGTTAAGTGCACGCCAAGCTATCACGGCTTTAAAACAGGCAATCACGAATCTTGTTGCCGGTGATGTTGCCGGTGATGTTGCCAAGATCGGGTTCGAGGAAAAAGCTTTTATTCATGAGTTGCTTATGACGATCGTGAAGAAGTGGGATGTTGCCGGTGGAAACCTGAACATGGAAATTCTTCTTTCCGAGGATGAAAAGGCAAAGTTCGAATCGTTTGTTGCGGCCAAGTACAAGGATCTGTTGGATAAAGGTCTTGATGTAAAGGTGGGTAATTTAGAAGAAGGGTTTGTGATCCAGCCTAAAGATGGTGGTTTCCAGATCGCTTTCTCCGAGAAACTATTTGAAGCTTTCTTTAATCAGTACATGAAGGGCTTCACGAAAAAACTGTTATTTAAGGATTGAGTGATTATAGATTAAGTGATTGAATCACAAAATCGTTGAATCATTAAATCACAGAATGAATAATATGATATTAAAAAATAACTACTACTGTTTTATTGCAGGACTACCAGAGGTCTTTCTGGATGATCGAAAACTAGCGTTGTCCGTAAACGGGTTTCGGGAGTTGGCCCGGGAGGCTCTGAAGAAGGAGGATGTGAAGTTGATGGAGTTGTTTTTTCTGCCTGCCGATAATAAACAAGTTCTGCGGTTGCTAAATAAAATGGCTCCCGATACCAATCTTGAAACAGTATATCCATTACAACGTCTGGAAGACGAAATCACCGAACCGACGAATTCTTTACCTGCTTATCTCAATCGATTTATCGCGGATTTTAAAGGGGAACATTTGAAATATGATGTTTCTCCGGAGAATGTGTTGAGCTGGATGTATTACGATCACTTGATGAAGAGTGGTAGTAAGTTTGTCCGGAATTACGCGGAATTCGTGATGAACGTGAAGAATTTGGAGACAGCCTTGACTTGTCGGAAGTACGGGAAAGAGGTTGCCCCGGAGATTATTGGTGATAACGCATTTTCTAAGGCGCTGAGAACTTCGAACTCAAAAGATTTCGGTTTGGGAATGGAATTCCCGTACGTGGAAAAAGTGATTTCTCTGATGGGAAATACAAACCTTGTCGAGCGGGAGAGAGGACTGGATTTACTTCTTTGGGATTATATCGAAGAGGCCGTGGTTTACGAGTATTTCTCCATGGAGAAAGTTTTGAGTTTCATGCTTGAGCTGATGATCGTCGAGCGATGGAGCAAGATGAGTTCCGAATCGGGACGAAAAGTCTTCATGGAAGTCGTGGATAAGTTCAGAAATAGTTTCGAGTTTGCGGAAGAATTTAAAAATTAAAATTGAGACATGAATAAGACACAAGGAAAAGTTCATAGTATTATTTCCAACCTTGTACTTGTGCGTACCGAAGGACCGGTATCTCAGAATGAGATTTGCTTTATCCAGCTTGGAAACGAGCGGTTGATGGCCGAAGTGATCAAGGTTGTCGGGGATATTGCTTATGTACAGGTTTTTGAAAGTACCCGGGGATTGAAACCCGGTTCCCTCGTGGAGTTCGAAAACCATATGTTGGAAGTTACATTGGGTCCCGGTTTGCTGTCAAAGAATTTTGACGGTCTTCAAAATGACCTGGATAAGATGACGGGTGTATTCTTGAAACGAGGAGAGTATACGAACCCGTTGGAAGAAGATAAAAAATGGAGTTTTACCCCGTTGGCCAAGGTCGGTGATAAGGTGACCGGTGCCGATTGGTTGGGTAACGTGAAGGAGAACTGGCTGGATCATAAGATTATGGTACCTTTCAAGCTGAAAGGGGAGTATTCCATTGCGTCAATTGCTGCTGCCGGGGAATACACGATAAAGGACACGATTGCCGTGCTGAAAGATGAGGCCGGAAAAGAGATTCCTGTTACGATGATCCAGAAATGGCCGGTGAAGGTGGCTATCCGTAATTACGTGGATAAACCTCGTCCTTCCCGTCAGATGGAGACCGGAGTACGTGTTATCGATACGATGAATCCGATTTTGGAAGGGGGAACCGGTTTTATCCCGGGACCGTTCGGTACGGGAAAGACCGTGTTACAACACGCATTGTCCCGGTTTGCCGATGCTGATATTATTATCATGGCTGCCTGTGGTGAGCGTGCGAACGAGGTGGTGGAAATCTTTACCGAGTTCCCGGAATTGGAAGACCCTCGTTCCGGTCGTAAATTGTACGAGAGAACCACGATTATTGCTAATACGTCCAATATGCCCGTGGCTGCCCGTGAGGCTTCCGTGTACACGGCTATGACGATCGGGGAATACTATCGTTCCATGGGAATGAAGGTGTTGCTGCTGGCAGACTCGACTTCTCGTTGGGCGCAGGCTTTGCGTGAGATGTCCAACCGTATGGAGGAGTTACCGGGACAGGATGCGTTCCCGATGGACTTGTCGGCTATCATTTCAAATTTCTATGCTCGTGCGGGAATGGTGTATTTGAATAATGGTAAGACGGGATCCGTTACTTTTATCGGTACGGTATCTCCTGCCGGTGGTAACTTGAAAGAGCCGGTGACGGAGTCCACGAAGAAAGTGGCACGTTGTTTCTATGCCTTGTCTCAAGCTCGTGCGGATGCGAAACGTTACCCGGCAATTGATACGTTGGAATCTTATTCAAAATACTTGGAATATCCGGAATTTATCGAGTTCGCCAAGAAGAATATTTCCGATACGTGGATTGCTGATGTGAACGAGGCTCGTAATATGTTGGTTCGCGGTCGCGAGACGGCAGAACAGATCGACATTTTGGGGGATGACGGTGTGCCTTTGGAATATCACGTGGTATACTGGAAGTCCGAGTTGATCGACTTCGTGATTCTGCAACAGGATGCTTTTGACAACATTGACGGTTCTACCGCAATGGAGCGTCAGAAGTATATGCTGAACATGGTACTGGGTGTGGTTCGTTCCGAATTTAATTTTGACACGTTCGAGGAGATTAACCCCTATTTCAAACGTATCATTAATGGTTTCAAACAGATGAACTATTCCGAATATCAATCGGAAGCGTTTAAAAAGTATGAGGCAGAAGTGAACGAGATCATTAACGAAAGAAAAAAGAAATAAATTTAGTGATTAGGTGATATAATGATTAAGTGATTTGACTTTATATTGAGAAGAATCACACAATCATGGAATCGAAAATCACAGAATCAAAAAATAAATTATATGACGACTGCTTTTCAAAAAGTTTATACAAAGATCACCCAGATCACGAAAGCAACGTGTACGTTGAATGCCCAGGGCGTCGGGAATGACGAGCTGGCTATTGTAGACGGACGGTTGGCGCAGGTCGTGAAGATTTGGGGAAATGATATAACCCTTCAGGTGTTCTCCGGTACAGAAGGGATTCCGACGAATGCAGAAGTGACATTCTTGGGAAAAGCGCCTACTCTGAGAGTGGGAGACGATTTATGCGGGCGTTTTTTCAATGCCTTTGGCGATCCGATTGACGGAGGGCCTGCTGTTGACGGGGAAGAAAGAGAGATTGGTGGACCTTCGGTGAACCCGGTGCGTCGTAAACAACCGTCGGAATTGATTGCAACCGGTATCGCGGGAATCGACTTGAACAACACGTTGGTGTCCGGTCAGAAGATCCCGTTCTTTGCCGACCCGGATCAGCCTTACAACCAAGTGATGGCGAACGTGGCACTGAGAGCGCAGACAGACCGTATCATCTTGGGTGGTATGGGGTTGACGAACGATGACTACCTGTATTTCAAAAATTTGTTTGACAACGCCGGGGTGTTGGATCGTATCGTTAGTTTCGTGAATACCACGGAGGCACCGCCTGTTGAGCGTTTGTTGGTACCGGATATGGCATTGACGGCTGCCGAGTATTTTGCGGTGGACAAGAACGAGAAAGTATTGGTGTTGTTGACGGACATGACGTTGTATGCCGATGCTCTGAGTATCGTGTCCAACCGTATGGATCAGATCCCGTCGAAGGACTCCATGCCGGGTTCATTGTATTCCGATTTGGCGAAGATTTACGAGAAGGCCGTGCAGTTCCCTGCCGGAGGTTCTATCACGATCATAGCCGTGACCACGTTGTCTGGCGGTGACATTACCCATGCTATCCCGGATAACACCGGGTACATCACGGAGGGACAGTTGTTCCTGCGTAAAGACACGGAGATTGGTAAGGTTATTGTTGACCCGTTCCGAAGTTTGTCTCGTTTGAAACAGCTCGTGATCGGTAAGAAAACCCGTAAGGATCACCCGCAAGTGATGAATGCCGCCATCCGTCTATATGCCGATGCCGCTAACGCCCGGACCAAGATGGAGAACGGTTTCGACCTGACGGACTACGACCGCCGTACCCTAGATTTCGCCAAAGACTATTCCAACAGCTTGCTTGCTATCGATGTAAACATCAGTACCGATCAGATGTTGGATACCGCTTGGGATCTTTTCCGCAAATACTTTAACAAGGCGGAATTGGGAATTAAGCAGGAAATCGTGGAAGAGTTTGGAGGATTTAGTGATTAGGTGATTGACGATTCAGTGATTAATTAATACAGTTTATGAATCAGATAGAGTTTAAACGTAGAACAAAACAGTTGGGGTTAGCCGTGATCAGGATGACAGAAAAGTTTCCGGAGACACGGTTAGCTTGGGTCGTGAAAGATCAGATTTTACGTTCGGCTTTATCGGTTGGTGCTAACTATCGGGCTGTGTGTCGAGCAAAATCGGATAAGGATTTCATCAATAAAATGAGGATCGTTGAAGAGGAAGCGGATGAAACAGCTTATTGGCTTGAAATTATTGAAGAGTCTGATTTACTAAAATCAGATGATTTGAGAGAACTCAAGAGAGAAGTAAATGAATTAATGGCTATGGTTGTGGCTTCTATCCGGACTAAAAGTATCGGGCTTAACAAAGAGCAGCAATCACAGAATCATTAAATCGCAAATCACAGAATAATTTAATAATTTGGTAAGGTGATAAAGTTTCAATATAATAAGACATCGCTTCAAGGGCTGGATAAGCAGTTGAAGATGCGAGTGAGGGCATTGCCTACCATCAAAAATAAGGAGTCGGCTTTGCGTTCGGAGGTGAAGAAGGCGAAACAGGTGGCGGATGAGTTTAATGTGAAGTTGGAAGAAACGCTGAATTCATTGAACGATATGCTGCAACTTTATGACGAGTATAAGGAAGACATACTTGTCGTGAAGGATGTCAGGATGTCGGTGAAAAAGATTGCCGGGGTAAAGACGCCTGTTCTCGACGGGGTGGATTATGAGGTGAAGGATTTCAGCTTGTTTAATCAACCCGGGTGGCTACTCGATGGTGTGGAATACATCAAAGAGGTAGTAAGTATCGCTTTGGAGAGGGAATTTTTCACCCGGAAAATGGAGCTGTTAGATAGGGCGAGAAAGAAAACGACGCAGAAGGTGAATTTGTACGAGAAAGTGCAGATTCCGGGATTCCAAGAGGCGATTCGCAAGATCAAGCGGTTCTTGGAAGACGAGGAAAACCTTTCCAAGTCGTCACAGAAGATCGTGAAAACCCGTAAATTGATGGAGGAATAGCCTATGATAGTACCTATGATGAAATTGTCCCTGTTGATATTTTACAAGGAATATCAAACATTTCTCGGAGAACTCCGGGAAAAGGGAATGGTTCATATTCATGAGAATACGGAACGTACGGCAGAAGATACGGATCTACAGGCGAAATTGATGTTGATCAGGCGGACTGGGGAGATGATCACGCACATGCAGAGTCGGAATGACGTGGAGCAGGTGGAAAAAGTGAAGGTGGATGACGAGCATTTGCTGGATTATCTGGAAGGTTTGTATAGTCGGCAGGATCAGATCGAGCAACAATTGGCAGGTTTGGAGAAGGACCATGCGGCTTATCGTCCTTGGGGAAAATTTTCCCGGGAGATGATCCAAAAACTGGAGACTGCCGGTTGGGAATTTCATTTCTTTTCCGTGCCGGAACAGAAGTATCAGCCGGAATGGGAAGAGATGTATGACGCTGTTATAATCAGCGAGATGATGGGACAGAAATATTTTGTTACCGTTACTCCTGCTGGGACAAGCGTGAACTTGGAGGCTGATCCTTATCTTTTCCCTCAAGCCACGGCAGAAGAGTTGGCAAAGCAAATTACGGCTTTGCGAGAGGAATCCGTGAACATCGGGAAAGAGTTGGATGCTGTTTCTCAGGATGCGATTGAACGGCTGAAAAAGTATCGTTTGAAGATTACCGAGGTGGCAGACAAGATTAAAGTGGAGGATGCCGCTCAACATCTGATTGACGAGAAAGTCATTGCTTTGGAAGGATGGGTTCCGGTGGAAAGAGAGGCTGAAATGAGAAGTTTTCTGGAAACGAAAGATGTGTACTTCGAATTCACCCGGCCTACTCCGGAGGATGATGTTCCCGTGCAGCTGAAAAACAATGCTTACTCCAAGTTGTTTGAACCGGTAACGGAAATGTTTGCCCTGCCGCAATATAGGGAGTTGGATTTGACGCCTTTCTTGGCCCCGTTTTTCATGCTGTTCTTCGGAATGTGTATGGGTGATGGCGGCTACGGGTTGATCATCTGGCTGGCTTGTTTCATTATTGGCCGGAAAGCCTCGCCTTCGGTGAAGGGTTACCTTGTGCTGGGGCAATATTTGGGAATCATGACGGTTATTGTCGGCTTACTGACGGGTTCATTCTTTGGTATCGCTTTGGATTCCGTGGAATGGCCTTGGTTGGCTGGCGTGAAGTCACTCTTCCTGACGGAAGCGAACTACGGGAAGTATCTGGGGGGATATAACCCGATGATGATTATCGCGGTTGCCGTGGGTATTATCCAGATTCTTTACGGGATGTGCTTGAATGCCGCAAGGTTAACGAAACAGTTTGGATTTAAATATGCGGTATCGACGTTAGGTTGGGTCGTTGCCATTATCCTGTTGGGCGTGTTGATCGGGTTACCGATGCTAAAAGTTGTGATCCCGGAAGGTTTGAAATACGTGCTTTACGCTTTGTTGGGCCTTTCTGCGTTGACGATTTATTTCTACAATTCTCCGGGAAAAGGGATTTTCTCTAATTTTGGGTCAGGATTGTGGGGGACGTACAACATGGCTACGGGATTGCTGGGAGACACGCTTTCATATATTCGGTTGTTCGCGATCGGGTTAACGGGAAGTATCTTGGGAGGTGTGTTTAACACGCTGGCTTTCCAGCTTACGGATGGGCTACCGTTTATCGTGAAATTCATTGCCGTGTTCTTGATCCTGCTTGTTGGTCACTCGATTAATTTCGGGTTGTGTATGATCAGTTCATTTGTACACCCGATGCGTTTGACCTTCGTGGAATTCTACAAGAATGCCGGATTTGAAGGCGGGGGTAAACAATACGCCCCGTTCAGAAAAAAAGTAAATGATTAAAAATAAAGATTATAAAAATAACAATTAAATAGATTAGAATTATGGAACCAATTTTATTAGCTTATCTAGGTGTTGCATTGATGGTGGCATTATCAGGAATCGGTAGTGCGTATGGAGTTACTATTTGCGGTAATGCCGCGGTAGGTGCTTTGAAGAAAAACCCGACTGCATCGGGTCAGTATATTGGTTTGTCCGCGTTGCCTTCCTCTCAGGGGTTGTATGGTTTCGTGGGATATTTCCTGTTAAGTAGTTTCTTGACGAACGTGGATATGGGTTGGGGGCCTGCTTCAGCTATCTTCGGTGCCGGATTGGGACTTGGTTTAGTGGCTTTCTTCTCTGCTATTCGTCAAGCACAGGTATGTGCTAACGGTATCGTGGCAATCGGTAGCGGTTACAACGTGTTCGGAACCACGATGGTATTGGCCGTGTTCCCGGAGTTGTACGCCATCTTGGGATTGTTGGTATTGATCCTGATTACCGGGTTGATTCCTGCATAAGGGGATCCGGTCGAATAGATGATATAGGTGGGAGGTGTGGTCGTTTGTCACACCTCCCTTGTTCATTTTACAGATTACGATATTGTTCGGGAGACATCCCGGTTATTCGTTTGAAATACTTGCCTAGGAAAGATTGATCACAAAAATTCATCTCGTAAGCAATCTGCTTAATTGTCATATCTGAATGACGCAAAAGGATTTGGATTTCAAGAATGACATATTCTTCTATCCATTGTAAGGCATTTTTTCCACTGGTTTTTTTTATCGTTGTCGTGAGATATCTGGGTGTCAAGGATAGGCATTGAGCATAAAAAGCCACGTCTCGGTGGGTCTTGTAATGTTGGTAGATTAGTTCCAGAAAGTCATGTAACAATTTTTCGTGTTGTGATGTCGTTTGTTTTTGTGCCAATTGCTGTTTATAGACTTCTCCGATGGCATAAAACATGCTAATCACTAGATGTTTGATGATCTCATTTCGGTTTTCTGCATCCTTTAATTTGGTATGCGTGCGGATGATGGAAAAAAAATCCAGTAATGGTTTCTTCTGATCGGGTTCTATTGGAAGACAGGGGACGGTGCGGGTCAAGGCGTTGAATGCATGGGTGTGGAGTAATGTTTCTTCCCAGTATGCTTTGGAAAGAATGATCCCGACACATTTGAAGTCCTCGCTACGCTTAACGATACGCACGGCATGTTCGTGGGTGAAAACGAGAATATGATTTTCATCCATTCGCATAGGGGTAAGGTTTATTTCTACATCTAAAGTTCCGGCTGAACAGATGAAGATTCCGGTAAAATTAATCTTCACGGGATATCCCAGTGCTGGGAAAAGATCGTCTTCTTCCCATAAGAGAAAAGAGTTCGCCGTGGTTTCCTGCAAGCGTCGGGTGATGATTCTGAATGTGGGTTTTGTTTCCATGTCGTTCCTTGTTTATGGGTATAAAAATACCAATTATTGGGTTTATTTGGTCTATTTGTACGGAGCAAATCATACAAATAGACCAATAAAAGTAAAAAATATACCTTTACGTGTTTTCCGTCTGGTTTTATCTTTGTTATATAGATAATGTTTTATGTTTAAATGAAAATGTATTATGAAGAGGAAATTGTTTACCGGGGGAATAGCTGTAATGCTTTGTTTGGCTATGAGTGGGAATGCCCAACAGAAAGCGACTTCTTACACAGAAAAAGAAAATATGGCGGTGAAAACTCGTTTGAATTTTAATAATCGGGCGGATTTTGAAGATGCGCATCGGGGGTTTATCGCGACATTGGAAGATGAAGCCATTAAAAATGAAAATGGAAGTGTTTCCTATCCTTTAAATGCGTGGAAATTTCTGGAAGGAGAAGCCCCGGCGACGGCAAATCCGAGTTTGTGGAGACAGTCTCAATTGAATGCCATTCACGGGCTTTTTGAGGTGGTTCCCGGGGCTATTTACCAAGTTCGGGGATTTGATTTGGCCAACATGACTTTTGTACGAACGGATCACGGATGGATTATTATTGACGCGACCACTTCGGAAGCGTCGGCCTTGGCCGGTTATCGTTTGGTTAAGCAACATTTGGGAGATTTACCCGTGCGGGCACTGATTATCACTCATCCCCATATTGATCATTACGGGGGAATGGACGCCATTTGTCGGGAAGTTTCAAATAAAGACATGAAGATCATTGTTCCCAAGGGATTTTATGAAGAAGCGTTGAGTGAGAACGTCATGGCGGGGACTGCTATGGGACGAAGGGCTTCTTACATGTACGGGCTATTATTACCCCGTCATGCCGGGGGAAATATTGGGACCGGGTTGGGAACAACCAATTCCCGGGGTAAGAGTATGCTTATGCGGCCAACGGATGAGATCGGAACCACGGGAGAACGTCGGGAGATAGATGGGTTGGAGATGGAGTTTATGTTTGTTCCGGAAGCGGAAGCTCCGGTGGAGATGATGATTTGGTTCCCGAAATACAAGGCTTTCTGTGCTGCCGAAGAAATTACGCATACGATGCATAATTTGTTAACCTTGCGAGGTGCCAAGGTTCGTAATGGTTTATTGTGGAGTAAGTATATTGATGACGTGATTGCTCGCTATGGGAATGACGTGGAGGTGACTTTCTCCCTGCATCACTGGCCTACGTGGGGGAATGAGAAGATAAATACTTACTGGGCCGCACAGCGAGATATGTACCGGTATTTACACGATCAAACCTTACGCATGGCAAACCAAGGATTGACTCCGAACGAGATCGCCGAACAACTCGTGTTACCTATCGGGTTGGATTCTTTATTTGCGTGCCGGGGATATTATGGTTCATTGAGTCATAATGTGAAGTCTCAGTACCAAATGTATTTCGGGTGGTTTGATGGTAATCCGGCTAATCTGAATCCGTTACCCCCGGTGGAGTTGGGACGTAAATACGTGGAGGCGATCGGAGGGGGGGAACGAGTGATTGAAGTTGCCCGGAAAGCTTATGATGAGGGGGAATATCGTTGGTGTGCTACTTTGTTGAATAATTTAGTGTTTGCGGAACCTGAAAATCAAACTGCCAGACAATTACTGGCGGATGTGTATACGCAACTGGGATATCAGGCAGAATCTGGCCCTTGGAGAAACTTTTACCTCACGGGGGCAAAAGAGTTAAGAGGTGAAATTAATCGTCAGGTACCGAATTTGGTGAATGCTAGTTCTGTAAGTAATTTGGGTGCGGACATGTTACTGGATTTTTGTGCCATCCAAGTGAACGGGATGAAGGCGGGGGATAAACGTATTTGTATAAATCTGACTTTTAAGGATTGCGGAGAGAAGGCCATGCTACTGTTGAACAATGGAGCACTGAATCATCGGATGGGTTACACGGATGCAGGCGCATTGTTGAGTCTACAAGTGACTAGAAATGATTTTGCCCGCTTAATCTTAAAAGAGGTTCGTCCGGAAGAGTTGATAGATACGGGGAAAATGAAGATTACCGGGGATCTTAATGAGTTGAAGGTTTTGCTTTCTCTGTTGGATAGTTTTGATCCGATGTTTAATATTATAGAACCTTGACGGATGATTGTAAGAGAGAGATTGTCGTTTAAAAATAAACTTGTTAGACAGTCTCTCTCCGATGATAACATAAGACATAACAAAATTCAATTTTTGACGTATTATCATTTAAAAATGTTGTAGATGATGATATGGATAAAATGTTATACGTTGTTGTTCTTTTTAATTTGTTTAAATAGTGTTGGGTATACTGTAAAAATAGAGAAACGTTTGTTATATGACCGACACACGCTACATGATACCTATAAATACGGGAAACAGGAACGACGATTTCAATGGGATAAGATATCGGCATTCCTTGATTCGTTGATGGTCTTTCAGGCGAAGAATGACGGGTATGGGGTACTTCGGAATTATAAAAACGTGAACGGGATACCACCCCTTTCGAGAAAATACAAAACGAACAAATATAAACAGACTCAGGATTCGTTCGGCGTGGATCGTTCTCAGGGAATTCCTTTATATCGACGGGGAAATTTTAGCGTGCCGGAACGTTATGGACGGGATGGGGCTTATGTTGCCGTGATTAGTGACAGTGCTGGTTGTTTTCAGGTGAGTTCGGCTACTTTTGCAGGGGAATGGTATGTTCCTAAAAAATACATGAAGTTAATAGGGCCTCTTTCGATTAAAAAAGTTATATTTGTAGACCGAACGAATCAGAATATTGCAACTTTGGAACAAGAAGGAGCGACTTGGTTGGTGAGAAGTATGAATCCCGTGACGACGGGAGCTAATCGACCACCTTATCAAGAAGCCACACCACCGGGAATTTATTTTGTACAGCGGAAATTGTCGGAGATGCTTTACCTGAAGGACGGGACAGATGAGAAAGGTGGTTTTGCTCCTTATGCTTGTCGTTTTACCGGAGGTGCCTATTTGCATGGGGTTCCGGTCAATTATCCCGATAACAAGTTGATTGAATATAGTTGGACGCTCGGAACGACACCCCGGTCTCATATGTGCGTGAGGAATGCGACATCACATGCCAAGTTCATGTACGATTGGGCGGAGGTGGAAAAGACATTGGTAATTGTGTTTGATTGATATAAAAATAACTTTATGCGTGCGTTATCGCTTATCTTGATTATCGGGGGAATTTGTTGGGGATCGCTATCGGGGATAGCGGCAGAGAGGTCGTCTGTACCGAATAGCCGGGCGCTTTATCACGAGATGGCGTTAGCCGGAACGATTGATTATGCGGTGTTCGAGCGGGCTATCGCGGGGTACAACCGGATGGGCGGTCACGACAAGGACATCCTTACGGTGATTGATTTCACGAAACCTTCCACGGAAAAACGTTTGTTTGTGATTGATCTGAAACTGAAAAAGATACTGTTTATTTCTTACGTGGCTCACGGTCGGAATAGCGGGGAGAAATACGCCACGTCATTTTCCAACCGGGAAGGCTCTTTCAAGAGCTCGTTGGGTTTTTACAAAACGGAAAACACGTATTACGGGAAGAACGGGTATTCTTTGGTGTTGGACGGTTTGGAACGGGGAATTAATGACAAGGCGAAAGAGCGGGCAATCGTGATGCACGGGGCGACTTATGCAGACCCGTCAACCATCCGGTCATGTGGTCGATTGGGGCGTAGCTTGGGATGTCCGGCATTGCCGTTAGCCGTGAGCAAAAAAATTATAGATACGATTAAAGGCGGGACCCTTCTGTATATTCATGGAGATGACAAAACTTACGCGAGTCGGAGTACGTTCATCAAACAAGATGAGATTCGGAAGGACCGGGCGGATATTTAATAACATTATTTTTTAGAGTAGATTATGATGACTTATGTTATACTTATTGTCACGGTTGTCGTGTCAATTGCTTGTTTTAATAATTATTCCCTGTTCAATAAATTGTCGTGTAACCCCTACCGGATGGTACATTCCAGAGAGTGGTACCGGATTATTTCTCACGGTTTTGTCCATGCCGACTGGACGCACTTGATTGTGAATATGTTTACCTTTCTCTCTTTCGGGTTATATGTGGAGAACCAGTTTGTCGCGTGGGGATTCGGTAGTTCCAGTTTTCTGATCCTGTATTTCGGGGGAATGGTGGCAGCCTCGGTATATGATGTGTGGAAATACCGGAACAATCAATACTATTCTTCCATTGGGGCATCCGGTGCAGTTTCGTCTGTTTTGTTCACGGCGATATTTTTGCATCCTTGGGATAAGATCTACTTCTTCGCGATCGTTCCGATTCCCGGTATTGTGTTTGGTTTCATCTACTTGCTTTATTGCCAGTACATGGCAAAACGAGACGGCGATAACATCAATCATAACGCCCACTTCTATGGAGCGGTGTTCGGCTTGATCTTTCCCGTGTTACTGGAACCGAGATTATTACAGATGTTCATTCAGCAACTTTTAAGGCATTAATTCGTTGCGTACAGAAACAAGAACTTCATATTATCTTTTGTTCCGGAAATTAAATCTCCTATATTTGTATAGTTCAAGTGTGGAAAAGTTATGCGTCCGATAGATCAAGAGATTTGCTCGTTATTAAAAGTGCGGAAGATTGGTGGAATGGAACTTCTGTTTCGTGAATACTACAAGCCCTTGGTGGTTTGGGCCACGACTTTTTTACATGATACCCAGCGAGCCGAAGATATTGTGCAGGACTTTTTTGTGAAACTTTGGGAAAAACCTTATTCTGCATTCCTTCCGGAAACGTTAAAATCTTACCTGTTTACCTCTATTCGTAATCTGGCATTAAACCAGTTAGATAAAATTGATCCTTTGCGTCAGGCTTGTGATGTGGCTTACTACGATAGCCCTTGGAATGAGTATGATAACTTTGAGGACGAAGTTTTTCGGCGTGTAGAGGAAGAACTGGAAAAATTGACTCCCCGGGCGCAGGACGTGATCCGTAAGATATATTTGGAAGGGATGAAATATAAGGATGTGGCAGATAAGTTGGGAATATCTGTTGCCACGGTAAATAGTATTCTGGTAAGGGCTTTAAAAAAACTCCGTCAACAGGCTGATAATAAGGATGAGTTGGCAATCTATTTATTTTTTCTTGAAAAAAGTTTGATTTCAGAGCAATGATTTTTGTTGTTGAGCTGTATTATAGTTGTAAAATGGATTATAACTATGATAGAGCAAAACGAAATAGATGAAAAATTACTGGCGTATCTTCTTGATGAGCTGGATGATGTCGGGCGGGAGGAAGTCAAGGCATGGCTCGAAGAGAGTGAAGGTAACAAGGAATATTTTCGGGAATTTCAACGGGTATATCTGGAATTTCAATGGGGTGTGTATGCTCGGGAGGTAAAATCGGATTTTAATCTCTTGCGGAAAAAATTGAGAAAGCGCTCCTCTCTTCAAGTTTGGTATGGCGTGGCCGCAGCCGTGGTGATATTACTGAGTGTGGGTGGAATACTATTATGGAATTCGGGTGAGATAGAGGAAAAACCGGTACAGGTGGCAAAAAAGGTAACCATTCAACCGGGAAAATCACAGGCCATATTAGTGTTGTCTTCGGGAGAGGAAGTGGCGATGGGCAATGTTTCCCGGCAATTGGAAGAAAAGGACGGAACTTCAGTTGTGGTGAGTGAGACTGGTCGAATCTCTTACCAGTCAGCCGAAGGTAAAGGAGGAACAACCAAGGATACGGCAAGAGTAATGAATCGTTTGGTTATCCCGAGAGGGGGAGAATTTAATCTAACCTTGTCCGATGGAACCCGTGTGTGGCTGAATGCCGAGACCGAGTTACGTTATCCGGTACAATTCAATGGAAAAGAGCGGGTCGTTTATTTGAAAGGAGAAGCTTATTTTGAGGTTTCCAAGAATAAAGAAAAGCCTTTCTTGGTGCAGGTTGATGATATGTCTGTCAAAGTGTACGGGACGGCATTCAACGTGAATACCTACAACAAGATCGAGACGGTTCTCGTGACGGGAAGTGTGAGTATGAATCAAGGAGGAAAAGAGGTGTTGTTGAAACCTAACCAGAAAGGCGTGTTTGATCAAGTGTCGGGTAAAATCACGGTGGAGGATGTGGATGTATTGGCTTACGTGTCGTGGAAAAACGGGGATTTCATTTTCCGGAATGAATCTCTGAACTCGATCATGGATAAATTGAGTCGGTGGTACGGGTTGGAAGTACTTTACCAAGATGCTGGGTTACAGGAGGTACGATTGTCCGGAAACTTGAAACGTTACAAGGACGTACGGGAATTGTTTGTTTCTTTTGAAAAAATATCAGATGCACGTTTTAAAGTACAAGGAAATAAAGTAATAGTAAGTAGTAAATAAAAAAAGTGAAGATGTTTCCCCCATCTCCACCTTTTGAAAGATCAATGAATAGGTCCATTGGCAAGCGGATACCTATTCAGAATGTATAATCTTTAATAACAAAGTTATGAAATCTAATTGGAAAAGCGCTGTTTTCAGCGTGAAAAAATCAAAGACTTTTAAAATTATGAGACTGTTGATGATTTTTTGTTTCTTTTTCGTTTCCGGGGCCATGGCGAATGGTTACTCGCAGGAGCAAGTTGTTTCCCTCAATTTGCATCAATGCGACGTGAACACGTTGTGTCAGGAAATATGGAAACAGACAGGGTTACGCTTCATTTACAATGAAGAACACGTGAAAAATCTGACAGCTTTTGACGTGAAGGCGGACAAGAAAACGGTGCGGGAAGTGTTGGATCAGGTTTTTGACAACACCTCGTTGCGTTATTTCTTCGAACAGGATGTGATTTATATCCTCGAGAAGAGCGGTCAGGTGAAAAAGCCGGAAACAAAACAGGCTTCCGGAACGGTAAAAGATAAAAAAGGAGAGCCACTCCCGGGGGTAACGGTGTTGATTAAAGGAACTCACAACGGGGTGGTAACCGACATCGACGGAAACTTTATGATTAAGATTCCGAGTGACACGGTCACTTTTGTTTTCTCTTTCGTGGGAATGAAAAAGCAAGAGGTGAAATATGCTCCCGGTAAGAAACTGAACATCGTGATGGAAGAAGACGTGGAGCAGATGGAAGAAGTGGTCGTGACGGGATACCAAACCTTGTCAAAAGAGAGAAATGCCGGTTCTTTCGGTATTGTTTCCGGTAGCGAGATTAAAGAGCGTGTTGGTCTGACCGGTAGTGTGTTGGAAAGTATGGAGGGGTTGACTTCCGGTTTGAATATCAACTATGCTGACGGGCAGGATAAATACTTGATCCGGGGATTAACTTCAATTTCATCCAATCGAAGCCCGTTGTTTGTGGTTGACGGGGTGGCCATGAGTTCCGAGAATTTCGAGAACATGGTAAATAGCAATGACATTGAAAACATTACGTTTTTGAAAGATGCAACGGCAGCATCTATCTGGGGAGCCCGGGCGGCTAACGGTGTTGTCGTGATCACGACGAAAAAAGGTAAAGATACCGATCGGAAGATTAAAATCAGTTATGACGGTTCCTTTACTTATAAAGGAATGCCTGATTTCGGTTATATGGAGTATATGTCAAGCGGCACGTTAATCAAAAGTGCGACAGAAATCTTTGATCCGGAATTTTATACTTGGAATGCGGTAACGACAACCAACAACGGTATTGGCGGATTCCTCCCGATCGTGTATCCTCACGAACTCCCGATGTACAAGGCTGTCAATAAGGAGTACACTGAGGCCGAAAGGGATGAGGAACTCGCGAGACTGGCCTCTCTGAATAATCGTTCGCAAATTGAAGATTTGTTCATGCAACCGGCTTTTTTCACCAATCATAGCCTTTCCTTCATGGGGGGAAGCGGGGTACATCGTTATTACGGATCCTTGGGTTTCGGTAATGACCAGACCAATGATAAAGTGCGGACAAATAAATACATGCTAAACCTGAAGCAGGATTTTAATTTCACCGATTGGTTGAAAATTGATTTAACCGTCAATCTGGCCATGACAGACAAGAAAAATAAATCGATGTATTCGGTAGATAACAGCATATTACCTTATATGATGTTCAAAGACGAGAATGGAAATGCACTTTCTCATTCCGTGTTGAAGTTCTACGAGCCGGATCGCTTGAATTACGAAAATTTAAGTGGAGTTAGTCTGGATTATATTCCTTTGGAAGATAATCGGGATGGATTCAATAAATCGACACTTCTGAATGCCCGGGTGAATGCCGGAATTGAAATCAAACTGTGGAAGGGCTTGAGTTATAGCGGTCGTTTCCAATACCAACGCAGCGAAGGTAAAGCCGAACAATTTGATGACCAAGAATCCTTCTCCGTGCGTCGGGAATTAGTGGAATTTGCCCAAGCAGCCACGACAGAGAACGGGGTACCCACGTTCTATTTGCCGGAAACCGGAGGTCATTACACGAATACCTCGACGTATAACACGGACTGGACTGTACGTAACCAGTTAATGTATGATCGGAACTTTGAAGAGAGTGTCTCTCACGTGACCGGTCTTGCCGGAATGGAGGTGCGGGGAACCTTGACCAATAGTCATGGCACCTTCTCTCGTGGATATGACCCGCAGACGATGACGTATAATTCTTATGACGAGGGCGAATTAATAAAGAACGGGATCAAGAATCCGATTTTAAAACAAGGAACGTCTGCCGTGAACAAATTGACAAAGAAACATTTCACGGACAGCGAGACGGAATATCGTTTTGTTTCTTTCTATGCGAACGGGGCGTATACCTATAATTCCAAGTACACGCTGAATGCCAGCATCCGTGTGGACCAGTCAAATCTATTCGGGAGTGATCCGAGTGTTCAATACAAACCGGTATGGTCCGTCGGTGGTGCATGGACCTTGGGACAAGAAAACTTCATGCAGAACATTAGTTGGTTGGATCGCTTGGTTCTTCGCTTTAGCTACGGTTTGGGTGGAAATTCTCCGGATCCGGGTTTGGGCGGACCGTATGATGTATTGATTGTGACGCAGGATGCAGCCTATCCGGGTAAGGGGTATAACGTCGTGACTCCTGCCAATGATAAATTGACTTGGGAAAAGACTCGGACCGTCAATGCTGGGGTGGATTTCTCGGTGTTACAAGGACGTTTGAACGGAAGTCTGGATGCTTATTTCAAGAAAACGACCGATTTGTTGGGTAACGTGCCGTTGAATCCTGTTACGGGTTGGGTGAATGCCTTGGCAAACTTGGGAACGATGACGAATAAGGGATTTGAATTTTCGCTGAATAGTCAGAATATGAGTGGCGTGTTTAACTGGTCAACGAATTTTACTTTGACTTACAATAAAAACAAGATTGAAGAGTTATCCGTTGCAAATGCTTTATCTCCTTCCAGCATTATCTATGAAAACTATGTAGAGGGATATGCCGCCGGTAGTTTATTTGCTTACCGCTGGGCAGGTTTGGATAATATGGGAGACCCGCAAGTGTACGATGAGAACGGGGAGAAGGTGAAACTGACACAGGACCTTACCGATTTGAAATGTATGCGCTACATGGGAACCATGCAGGCTCCTTGGTATGGAGGTTTGACAAACACGTTTAGCTACAAGGGGATAGAATTGTCATGTATGTTTGTCTATAACTTGGGACATAAAATGCGGAATGATGTCAATCAATTTTATGCCGGACGTATCACCTCGAACCTGCACAAGGATTTCGACAAACGGTGGCGTCAACCCGGGGATGAAAACATTACGGACATTCCTTCTTACGAGGCGAACACGAAGACTTCAACTACTCGTCGGGATATAAGTCTCTATCGTTTCTCGGATCAACAGGTGTTGGATGCGTCGTACATAAAATTGCGTAATCTATCCTTGGCCTATGCTTTACCTAGTGGAATCTGTGATCGTCTGTCGGCAGAAAATATCAAGATACGTTTTCAAGTATCCAATTTATTCTACTGGGCGGCCAACCATCAAGGTATAGACCCGGAGGCAATGAATCTACGAAATGGCGTGCGGGCAACCCAGTTCGGACCCTCTTGGTCGATTGGATTAACAGTTAATTTTAAATAATAATATAATGCGAAAAGATATGAAAACGAGATACAATATATTTTTTCTGATATGGGGGCTTTTGCTTTTCGGGTGTGATGATTTCCTCGATGTGAAGCCTAAAGGGAAGGATATTCCGGAAAAGATTGCTCATTATGACGGGTTGTTCAACAACACGATCCTGTCAAACCTGATCTTTTCAAAAGTAAATGAAAACGGTTCTATTACCGCACAGCAGTCCGAGATATATTTTATTTACATGACGGACGAATTGATCACGGATGAGGCTTCATACGCTAATATGGGACGTTCGGCCCGGGCGGCATACACGTATGATCCGGATATATTCTTGGAAGAAGATTACAGTGCCGAGTGGAGTGCGGCCTATCAGCAGATTTATTTATACAATGTTATCGCCAACGGTGTGATGGATGCCGAGGACGGAACAACCCAAAAGAAAAAGGAGCTTTTGGCCGAGGCCAGGGTGGGACGTGCATTCATGCATTTTTATCTGACCCAATTCTTCTGTAAACCTTATCAAGAAGCGACGGCAGCAACTGATCCCGGTGTGCCTGTCGTGACAAAGGCTAATTCAGGGGAGACCTCTTTCTCCCGGGGAACGGTAAAAGACGTGTATGATTTTGTTACCAAAGAACTGGAAGAAGCTTGTCCTGATTTACCGTTACAGACTCAACATCGTCAGCGGGTGTATCGTGCCGCCGGTTATTTCATGTTAGGTAAAGTGTATATGGCAATGGGTGAATACGGTAAAGCTTTGGAGGCTTTGGAAAGTGCCTACAAGGGAACTCAAAATTCATCCATTACCTTGGAATTGTTTGATTATAACCAAGAGATTTATAATTGGGGCTACACGGGAGCTTCCAATACATGGGGAATGACGTGTACCTATCCGATTAACTTGAGTGAAGATAATAATGAATTGATATACAATAAGCAGGTAAGCATCCTGCCGATTACTTTATTCCTGTATCCCCCGCAAGTGTACGTGAAACCGGAATACATGGCTTTGTACTCGAAGAATGACCATCGGGCGAAGTTTTTTAGTGACAAGGATTATACCGGGGTAACTCAATGGCCTTATTCGAAGAGAGTATGTCGTTATATGTTTACCGTTTGTGGCGATCTCCCGGATTTGTACTTGATGTTGGCGGAATGTAAGGCCCGTACGGGGGACGAAACAGGAGCGAGAGCGGATTTACTGACACTGAGAGAAAAAAGAATGCCGGCAGCAGAGGCCGCTATCCCGGCAAGCGTGAATAGTAAAGAAAAATTGATCCGTTTCGTGTTGGAGGAAAGAACACGTGAATTCATGATGAGTGGAATGCGCTGGTTCGACATCCGCCGCTTGTGGAATGACCCGCTTTTCCAAGATGATAAGAAAAATTATACCCATAAAGTGGGTGAACAAACCTACACGTTGACCGAAGATCGGTTGACTTACCGGATCCCGCCTAAAGTGATGAGCTTTAACAGAGGATGGGTGAATAATAATTGATAGTTAGTCGTGACATGAATTGAAATATGATGAAAAGAATAATATTGATCGGATTCATTTGCTTGTTTTGTGGAATACTGCAAATGATGGGGCAGACGGATAGTTACATGGTGAAAGGGAAATTATCCGGGATGAGTGAAGATATAAAAATTATCGTTTTGGACAGGCAGGGTGGAAATTCCAAGTTTGATACCTTGAAAGTGGAGAACGGTGAGTTCGTGTACTCCGGGAAAGCGGATCAACGACAACAACTGACGTTTATGCGTTTATCCCAAAAAGAGCAGGAAGCAAGTCGGGCGAAATGGAAAGGGAAAAGGGGAATGATTTTGTCCGGGAAATTTGATTTGACCTTTTTTGTCAGCCCCGGGGCCCAAATTGAGATTCAAGGTGACCAGAAAGATTTTCCTTTCGTGGAGGTGGTAAGCGAGGATGAATTTAATCAAGGAATGATGGAATTACAACATCTGAATCTGAAAGAGCTGAAAGAGATAAACGTTTTACACGATGCGTTGAATGATGCCGTGTTGGCCGATGATTCGGTGGCCAAGATGGATGTTTTCGAGCAACAAAATGCTTTGCGGGAACGAATTTCTCAACGTACAACGGAGTGGATTACTTCTCACCCGAATCGGGAATACGCTATGTGGTTATACTTGAATTCCGGTTTGACCAGTAAGACTGCGGGGGAATTGAAACAACAATATGATCGGTTTTCAAACGAGGTGCAACAATCTGAAGCCGGAAAGAAACTTGCGGAATTGATTCGGGTTAGAACGGCTTTGGCTCCCGGAGCTCCGGCTCCTGATTTCACGTTGAAGAATATTTACACGGGCGAAGATATTCATTTGGCAGATTACAGGGGAAAATACGTGTTATTGGATTTCTGGGCCTCGTGGTGTGTACCTTGCCGGAAAAGTCATCCCCATCTGATTCAAATTAATCAAAAATACAAGGGTGAAAATTTTGTTCTTCTGGGAATTGCTTCGGACCGTAAGGATGAGGTCATTAAAAAAGCTGCCCAAGAAGATAAAATAGACTGGGCACAAATGAATATTTACGAAAAACGGGACCAGCAAAAACAACTCAACGAGATGTATGATATTTCAGCAATTCCAACTAAAATTTTGATTGATCCGGAGGGAAAGATTGTGGTGAAATATGTTGGCGACTCGGCTGGGCTTGATCGAGAATTAGAAAAGATATTCAAGAAATAATTAGCGTTGATATAGGGAAATTTTAGGTTTTTCATAGATTATTTTTTTTAATCTATGGAAGACCTAAAATTTTTGGATACAGTTGGATGGGAATTTGAGAGGAGGATAATAATAATTTCATGATGATTAAATGATTACTACTGCATGAATAGTCTAAGATATTTTTTTGATAGAGTTTAATAATACTTTATGAACCTTATTATATATAAGGTTCATATAAGGTTTTTATAAGGTATTTATAAGGTTCATGACGGTGTTCATCAGGTAATGATCAACTTGTAATAAAGAATTTAGGTATTAATTGGGATTAAAAAGTGGGTGTCTCCAAAAGTCATTTTTTAGTTGTTCCGGAAAATGTGTTATTCTGGTAGCAATATTTCAGTTGAAAAACCGTGTGGCTGTAAATTGTGAAAACAGATTTTTCCTTTATGTAGTTTCACGATCTGGCAAACAATGCTTAATCCCAAGCCGTGTTCCTGCCCGGGAAGGAGGTCCGGGATTTCCCCTTGAGCCAAAGTTTGTAATTTTTGCAGGAAGGTAGGAGAAACTCCTTTGCCGTTATCGGAAACGGAAAAGCGGTAGAAACCCGATTGATAGGTCAGGCTCAACGTTAATGTCGTTCCTGCCGGGGTGTGCTGGATACTGTTGTAAAGCAAATTGTTGATGGCCCGGGAGAGTAGGCCGGGGTCTCCATGTAGGGTGCTTTTTTCGATGTCCGGGTCTATACGGGTTTCAATTTGATAATATTGGGTGCGAGGGTCGTTGTTTAGAAAAGCGGCAATGGTTTGTCGGAAGAAAACGGAGGGGGGAAAGGTTTCTTCCCGCAAGGGTTGAGTCCCTTTTTCGAGTTGAGAAAAGAGGTTTAGGTCGTTGATGAGTTCCCGTAATTTAAGTGCTTGATTCTTGATATAAAGAGCCTGTTTACGAGTCTCTTCCGAGGAATAGTCTCCGTCTTCCAGTTGTCCGGCACGTCCGAGAATGACGGACAAAGGGGTGCGCACGTCATGTGACACGCCTGCGATCCAGTTTTCCCGATAAGCGGTTTGTTTATGCAAAAGGTCTGATGTCTGGTTCAGACAAGAGGCAACATCCGAGAAGACACCTTTTTCATTCACCCGGACGGTTTCCCCGCGAGATAATCTTTGTATCCCGCCAAGAATACTTTTCAGGGAATGCAGCATACGGCGATCAATGAACAAATAGCCTAAAATCAACACGGAAATGTTACCCAAGATCAAGAGGAGGTTGAGAACCGGGAAGAACTTCATTTCCGTGATTTGTTGCATGTTGTCGAAATTTGGAGAGTTATCATTTAGGTCGCTGGCAGCGAACATCTCTTCGTCTCTTTTGCAACCTGCAGGAGAATCGTTTTTCAGATGGGATTTTGCGAGCGTGGAGATGTCTCCCAGCGTGGTGGTGTCCGGTAATAATCCGGGGAGATTGACGGCCCAGCGGATATTTCTTTGCTTGTCATCAAGTAGCATGACCCATATTTGCTGTTCCTTGACCTGCACGAGTAACAGGGAGTCGACCTTGAAATTATTATCCTCGATGTGCAAGCGATCAGCCAGCTTGCGGATAAATTGTGCTGGCGGCTGGGAAACCCCGGCTTTCAGGTAATAGTGGACGACGAGCGAGTAGATGAGAATGTTCACGGAGATTAGCAGGATGGCCCCGATGAGAACTCGTTTCCCGATACGCTTTATGGAATGTTGCAGGTCTTTCATGGCTTTATAGGATAAGTTTGTAACCAAGCCCCTTGATCGTGATGAGAGATTCCGGGGAGGAAGGGGTCATTTCTATCTTTTCCCGGATACGCCGGATGTGGGCCATAAGGGAATTTTCATACCCGTAGAGATTATCGCCCCACGCTTCCGCGCAAAGGGCGTCCATGGTAACAATGCGGTTGGCCGATTTGTAGAGTACGTTCAAAATGGCGTGTTCTCTGGCGGTGAGCGGGAAGGTCTCGCCTTGGCGGTTTATTTCTGCCTTGTCGAAATCGATGGTGCAATGGGCCAGTTCGATCACCGTTTTCTCGTTTTTGTATGATCGGCGAAGAATGGCACTCAGCCGGAGAAGGAGTTCTTTGGGAAGAAACGGTTTGGTCATGTAATCGTCGCCCCCGGCATCCAGTCCCGTGAACATATCTTCCGGCTTGTCCCGGGCGGTCAGGAACAGGATGGGAATATCCTTGATCTGTCGGATGTCTTTCATCAGGGAGAACCCGTCTCTATCCGGAAGATTCACGTCCAAGATGGCGAGATCGGGGAAGGAGGTGTGGCAGGCGACAATGGCTTCTTGCGCGGAACCGGCGGTGGTGATGGAAGAAAAACCGTCTTCTCGAAGAATACTTTCGATGAGGTCCAGTAATTGTCGTTCGTCATCGACAATCAGGATGTGTTTTCTTTTGATGAAATTGAATTCTTTATCCATAGTGACGCCGTTTTCCATGATTCTCTATACAAATCTAGGGAAAAAAAACGTGAAATCTAGCGGGTGGGATGAAATGTAAGGTAAATGTAAGGAAGGCGTAAGCTACTCGCAAGGATTCGGGAGTATATTTGTTAAAAAATCGAACGAATGGAGATCAATAAATATTTAGGCTTGATTTTATTGTTTTGCGTGACGTCGGTGGCGTATGCGCGGCAAGATGAGAAAGGATGTATCGTGAAAGGATGGGTGAAGGACACGGTGTCGTTGAAAGCGATCGCATATGCCACGGTGCAGGTGGCGGAGGCGGAACATCGAACAATTCCCGTGAAGCTGACGGTGACCGATACGAATGGCTTTTTTAAGGTGGGATCTTTGGCGGTAGGGAAGTATGTACTTACTTTTTCTCACGTGGGTTATCGGGGGGTAGTGTGGGAATTCCGGGTTGAGGCAGGACGGGACGAGATGAGTGTGGGAACATTGTACATGGTGGCGTCCGCGGAGAGATTGCAGGAGGTGGATGTGGTTGCTAGGAAGTTGCCGATCCGGTTTGAGGTGGATAAAATTACTTATGACATGGGGGATGATCCTGAGGCGAAGAATGAAAGCGTGCTGGAGGTGTTACGTAAGGTTCCATTGGTGACCGTTGACGGGATGGATGGCATTGAACTGAACGGGAGAAAATGCAGTATTTATATAAACGGACGCCCGTCGGGGCTGGTGAAACAGCAACCGGGAAAGGGATTGAAAGGGATTCCCGCCGTAGCGGTGAAAAAGATCGAGGTGATCACGGACCCGGGTGCGAAATATGATGCATCGGAGGTGGGTGGTATTATAAATATTGAAATGGCGAGGATGGGGCTGGAGGGATATTCCTTGTATGTCGTGGGAGGCGGGGATGATTACGGGACTTGGAATGTGGCCGCGAACGGGATGTTGAAGTATGGTAAATTGTCGTTGTCGTCTTTCTTGTCTTATTATGACGTGGGGGCGAGGAGGTCGGAGTATCATAACGTGTTGGAGAACCTGAACGATCAGGAGCAACGTTATCTCGTGTGGGATATGAATAGCGAGGTGATCCAGCCGATGACTTGGGGAAATGTCGAGATGAGTTACGAGGTGGATTCGTTGAATTTGTTGACGTTTTCTTTTTCTTCCCGGCAGACGGATTCGAGGTGGAAACAGACGGGATGGAATGAGGCGCGACGAGAGGATCATGCTTCTTTGTATGAATACGGGGTGTCAGAGAGAATCGGGATGGACGATGGAACACGGGAGGTTGCATTTAATTATCAACGAACGTTCGAGAATCCGGATCACGTGTTTACGCTTTCTTATATGTATAATCGGACGCCCTCGGAAGGATATACAAACCGGGACGTGTTTGATTTCCAAAAGATGGATGAGGGGGTGAAGTTTTCTCCATATAATACCCGGAACAGGAATAAGGCTTACACGGGTGAACACACGGTGCAGGCGGACTACGTGAATCGATTTAGTGCGGCACACGTTTTGGAGAGCGGGATAAAATATATCCGGAGGAACACGTCGAGCAAGAGTTTTTACCGAGAGCGAACGGATTCGGGAGCGGATTGGGAAATGCAGGCGGAACGGGTGGAGAAATTACTGCACGTGCAGGATATCTATGCTGCCTATGCCGCTTATTCGTTCAACTATAAGAAGTTCGGGATGAAGTTGGGGACTCGTTTTGAACAGGCAACTTTGGATGTTTCTCTGTACCCGGATACGCAACCGGATTTTGATGCCCGTTTTTCTAATTTGGTACCCTCCGTGGCGTTATCGTTTCAGGCGGCCCGGACACGGGTGTGGAAGTTGGGGTATAATATGCGGATTATGCGACCGGGAGTTGGTTTGCTGAACCCGTACCAGTCGGAAACGAATGCCAGCGTGGTGTCTTACGGGAATAGCCGTTTGAAGGCGGAACGCTTTCATCATGTCAGTTTCGGGTTTAGTTCCTTCGCCTCGAAATGGATGGTGAACGCCAGTCTCGATTATCGTTATGCCGGGAATGCGATTCAAGGGTATGGCTTTGTGAGCGAGGAGGGACGGGTGGAGAATACCTACGGAAATATCGGGAAGGAGAATAGCGTGGCGTTGAATCTGTTCGTGAATTGTAATTTGAAGAGTAAGACCAGCGTGCGTTTGAACGGAAACGTGGCATATATTGATTTGGAGAGTAAGGAAGTACCGTCAAGCGCGTGTGGATGGCAATATTCGGTGACAGGGATGGTACAACAGACGTTGGGATGGGGTATCCGGACGATGGTGCAGGGTGGTTATATCGGTTCCCGGGTCAGCCTGCAAACGGATTATCCGGGGAGTTATTATTACGTGTTGCAGGTAAATAAGAGTTTCTTGAAAGATCGTTTTACCTTGTCTTTGGTGGCTAGTAATATTTTTGATAATGAACGGAAGTCGAAAGGGAAGAAAATAGGAGCGGGGTATGTCCAGCATTTTGGGAATGTCATGGAATATTCGAGTGTGCAGTTTTGGTTGTCTTACCGGATCGGGAACTTACGGGCCGCGGTGAAGAAGGTAAAAAGAGGAATTGTGAATGACGATGTGCTGAAAGAGTGAGCGGGGGCTTTAGAATGCAATTTGTGTAGAAAAAGTATAAATATTGGATCATTTTTGTCAGATGGTTGATAATTGTGTTATCTTTGATTGACTTGCTGTAGGAATCAAGTTTAAAATGCGTGTGAAATTTATACTTTTTAGATGAAATTATTAGTTAATCTATGTTCGTATTTGGGATATGGAATGTTGTGGGGAGTTAGTTTTTTACCTTTACCCGTGATGTATCTGGTGACAGATGTGTTGTTCGTTATTTTGTTTTATGGTGTTCATTATCGTCGGAAAGTGGTCGATATGAATTTGCGGAATTCTTTCCCGGAGAAGAGCGAGGAAGAGCGAAAGCGAATCGCCCGGAAGTACTATCGCCATTTGTGTGATACTTTTGCCGAGTTTTATAAATTGTGGCATATCTCGGAGGACGAGATCAAGAGGCGTTGCGTGATGGTGAATATGGATGTGCCGCACCGTTATTTCGAACAAGGACGTAGCGTGATTGCTTTTTCCGGGCATTACGGGAATTGGGAGATGATGTATTCTTATAAGTTGTGGGAGAAGGATGTCGAATTGATCCCGATTTATAAACCGATACATAATAAGGTGTTTGATCGGATGACGTGTAAGATCAGGAGCCGCTTCGGGGCCACGCCTTTGGCAAAAGCGGATACGCTACGGGTGATGTTGAGGAATCAACAGGAGGGAAAGATTACGATGACCGGGTTTATTGGTGACCAGACACCTAATAAACGCTCTCTTCATTTCTGGACTCGTTTCTTGAATCAAGACACGGCCGTACTGGAGGGAACGGAAAGGATCGCCCGGAAGTTAAACCAGCCGGTGGTTTTCGTGAATATGCGTAAGGTGAAACGGGGCTATTATCATGCCGAGTTTTACGATCTTTGTTCCGACCCGCAAAGTCTGGAACCGGGGGAGTTGACTCGTATGCACATCCAGATGCTGGAACGTTTTATCCGGGAGGAACCTGCCTATTGGTTGTGGTCACACCGGAGGTGGAAGCACAAGAGGGTGGTTGTTGCATAAAAAAATCCAGGACTGAAATCCTGGATTTTTTATGAAGTGATGTTTTAACACTATTTCATTGCTTCCTCGATAGAAACAGCAACAGCAACGGTGGCTCCAACCATCGGATTGTTACCCATTCCAAGGAATCCCATCATTTCCACGTGGGCGGGAACGGAGGATGAACCCGCAAATTGGGCGTCTCCGTGCATCCGGCCAAGCGTGTCGGTGAAACCATAGCTAGCCGGTCCGGCAGCCATGTTGTCTGGGTGAAGGGTACGTCCGGTACCACCACCAGAGGCAACAGAGAAGTATTTTCTTCCGGTTTCCATACACTCTTTTTTGTAGGTTCCGGCAACCGGGTGTTGGAAACGAGTCGGGTTGGTTGAGTTTCCGGTGATGGAAACGTCCACTCCCTCGTGACGCATGATAGCTACGCCTTCCCGAACATCGTCAGCCCCGTAACATCTTACTTGGGCACGTTCGCCTTTAGAATATGCTTTTTCTTTTACGATTTTCAGTTCTCCGGTGTAGTAGTCGAATTCGGTTTGCACGTAAGTGAAGCCGTTGATGCGGGAGATAATCATGGCAGCGTCTTTACCCAAACCGTTCAAGATTACTTTCAACGGTTGTTGACGTACTTTGTTTGCTGATTTTGCGATACCGATGGCACCTTCTGCCGCGGCGAAAGATTCGTGTCCAGCAAGGAATGCAAAGCATTTGGTTTCTTCACGGAGTAACATGGCAGCCAAGTTTCCATGGCCTAAACCCACTTTACGATCGGCAGCAACAGATCCGGGAATACAGAATGACTGTAAACCTTCTCCGATTGCTTCTGCTGCTTCAGCAGCTTTTTTGCATCCTTTTTTGATTGCGATAGCTGCACCGACTACATAAGCCCAAGCTGCATTCTCGAACGCGATGGGTTGAATATCTTTACACATTTTGTACGGGTCGATCCCCTTGGCATCACAGATGGCTTTTGCCTCTTCGATGTCTTTTATTCCGTAATTATTTAGAACCGTGTTAATTTGATTAATTCGACGGTCGTAACTTTCAAATAAAGCCATAATTAATTTTAGATTTAATGATTACAAAGTCGCGGGCGACTTTTGTGATTTCAGATTTTTTGATTAGGTGATAATCACTTAATCATAAATCGTAAATCACTAAATTGTTTTATTCTTGACGCGGATCGATGTATTTTACTGCATCCGCAAAACGACCGTATGATCCTGTTGCTTTTTCGACAGCTTCTTTGGGATCAATACCTTTTTTCAACATATCGGTAAATTTACCCAAGTGGATGAATTCGTAACCGATGACTTCTCCGTCTTCATCAAGACCCATGCGGGTTACATAACCTTCGGCCATTTCGAGGTAACGGGTACCTTTGGCTTTGGTTCCGAACATGGTTCCTACTTGACTTCTCATGCCTTTACCCAAGTCTTCGAGGCTGGCCCCGATGGGAAGTCCGCCTTCCGAGAAAGCGCTTTGGCTACGACCGTAAACGATTTGTAGGAAGAGTTCGCGCATGGCCGTGTTGATAGCATCACAAACGAGATCCGTGTTCAAGGCTTCCAGTAAGGTTTTGCCCGGTAAAATCTCGGAGGCCATAGCTGCAGAGTGAGTCATACCGGAGCAACCGATCGTCTCGATCAATGCTTCTTCGATAATCCCGTCCTTGATGTTCAGGGTCAATTTGCAGGCTCCCTGTTGTGGGGCACACCAGCCGATTCCGTGAGTCAATCCTGAAATGTCCTTGATCTCTTTGGAACGAACCCATTTCCCTTCTTCCGGGATAGGTGCCGGACCGTGATTCGGTCCTTTTTTCACAACACACATGTGTTGTACTTCATGTGAGTAAATCATTGTTTTTGTTTTTTTGTTGATATATTGTTAAATACCTTGTCTTTGTTTTAAAGTCGGGCAAAATTAACACATTTGTTTTGGATAAAAAACATCTTATAAAACATAAAATCGTGCATACGTTTGCATGATAAAATATTGTAATATAGTGTATTATTGGTGGAGTTTCAATGGAAAGGAAATAATGATTGTTGTGTTTGGCTTTTTGTTTCTTTATGCCTAGTTTTGAGGAATAAAATGTAAGAGGATGAGAAAGTTGTTATTTATTTGGCTTGTTGGAGTATTGGTTTCCCTTTTCGAAAGTTGTAGTGAGTCCCGGCAGGTAAAGTACGTGTTCTATTTTATCGGTGATGGCATGGGCGTGAATCAAGTGAATGGGACAGAAATGTATCTGGCCGAGCGAGATAGCATTATCGGGGTGAAAGGGCTGAATTTTGCCAGTTTCCCGGTTCGTAATTACGCAACGACTTATTCTTCTTATCATGGTGTTACTTGCTCAGCTGCCGCTGGAACAGCCTTGGCTACCGGAGAGAAGACAAAGAATGGCACGATCGGGATGGATAAGGAACAGAAGGTGCCTTTATATAGTGTTGCCGTACGGGCAAAAGAAGCCGGACGTAAAGTGGGAATCATTACCAGTGTTGGGATGAATCATGCCACTCCGGCGGCGTTTTACGGGCATCAGCCCCGGCGGACGATGTATTTCGAGTTGGGGAAAGATGCCATCAAGGCCGGGTTTGATTTATATGGCGGTGGAGGTATTATTCAATCCGTATCCCCGAAAGATTCCACGAATCTTTTTGATTTGTTGCATGAGTCGGGATATTTGGTTGTTCGGGGAAACGAGATGTTTCGGGAAAAGATGGTTGAGTTGTCTAAACTGGTGGTCATTCAAGGCGGATTACAGACAACGTTACCTTACGCGATAGATCGGGAAGAGGATGATTTCACGTTAAGTCAGATGACGGAAGGGGCGATAGATTTTTTGAGCCGGGGAAAACAGGGTTTTTTCCTAATGGTGGAGGGTGGTTTGATTGATTATGCTTGTCATGTGAATGATGCTGCCACGGCTTTTCGAGAAGTGGAAGATTTTGCTGATGCGGTACAAAAAGCATACGAGTTTTATTTGAAACATCCGGATGAGACGTTGATCGTGGTTACTGCCGATCACGAGACGGGAGGCATCGTTCTCGGGACTGGCTCGTATCAATTGAATCTTCGGGTATTGGAGAATCAGAGGGTGTCTCTGGAGAAATTGACTCGTGAGATTCGGGAATTACGAGATATGAAGAGTAATCAAGTGGCGTGGGAGGATGTGCAGGAGCTTCTGGCGAAGAATTTAGGTTTCTGGAATACCGTAAATTTATCAACGGAAGACGAACAGGCCTTGAAGAATTGTTATCGGGAAACATTCTCGGGCAAGACCGTTGAAATGGTTAAAAATTTGTATTCGGAGAATGAGCCGATCGCTCAATTGTCCATCAATATACTGAATCGTCTTGCCAAAATTAGCTGGGCCAGCGGGGGGCATTCGGCGGGAGTTGTTCCGGTATATGCAATCGGGGTTGGTGCGGAATGGTTTAATGGACGCTTGGATAACACGGATATTCCTAGAATAATTGAGGCTTTGGCAAAATATGAGTAGTATTTAATTAACAATGTTTATTTTTTATTAGATGTTATTGGGTGGCGTGGTGTCGTTGAATTTAATTCCTTTATCAGTTTTTATTTCGTCAATAAAATTGATAGAATGGAAAAGCGAGAGATTACTGGAGTACAAGGTCAAGTTAACAATATTGAGGTAATATTCAAAGAGTATTACGGCTCTCTTTGTTATTTCGCTTCCCAGTTCTTGAAAAACGAGGAGGTGATAGAGGATCTTGTACAAGATGTTTTTATCGCTCTGTTGGAGAAAAAGATGCTTTTTCAATCCGAAGTACATTTGAAAAATTTCTTGTATTTATCCATTCGGAATTCTTGTTTAAATTATATCCGCAATACCCGTTCGAAAGATCGGTATATTGCTTCATTGGCTCATGAAGAACAGACTGAAGATTTCGAGGAAAGCATTATTTTAGCTGAAATTCATAGAGAATTGGCCACTGCTGTTGAAAAATTGCCGGAGGAGTGCCGGAAGGTCTTTCAGCTTTGTTATTTTCAAGGGTTGGATAATGAAAGTGCCGCACAAGAACTTGGATTGAGTGTTAATACTGTAAAAGCACAAAAGGCTCGCGGAAAAAAGATTTTAAGAGAAAATTTGAAAGATATTTTCCCATTATTAATGTTACTAAATCCCTTGTTCTAAGGGATAAACGTGGTGTGTGAAAATTAGGCGTAGGTGTGAATTGTATTTTTTTTGAAAAAAATGCGATCCCGTTTAATCCTTTCGAGGTAGGGTTGTGTAATAATAATGTATGAAAAATAGTATTAACACATATCCGTATGACATTGCCGCGATAATATTAGCTTATTTGCGGAGTGAAATAGATGAGAAAGGACAACAAAAACTAGATGCATGGTTGGAGGAGGCCGATTCTCATAAAGCTCTTTTTGCCCGGATTCAGGATGAAGCGATGCAATATGAAGACATTCAGAAAATATTGTCTTATGATGCTGGCGGAGCATGGCAGATCGTGAAACAAAAAGCAGCCCGGAGAAGGAGAAAACGTTTGATGAGGGTATATCAAGTTGCGGTTTCTGTTGTGGTTGTTTTGGGAGTGGCAATCGCTTTCTTGTTGAAGGAAGAGGCTACTGTTGTTCCGGTTGCCAAGGTGGAAGAGATTACTCCGGGGCGTTCCATTGCTAAACTGACTGTCGCATCAGGGGATGTCTATCATTTGGATTCATTGAATCAGGTCGATCTCGTTACTGCTTTGGCAGAAAATAACGGAAAAGAGGTTGTTTTTACAGATCGACAATTGGAGGAAAGAGTGAGAGAAATAAGGTATAATAAAGTCGAGATTCCAAGAGGGGGAGAGTATCAGATTGTGTTGGGTGATGGAACCCGGGTGTATTTGAATGCGCAGACGGAACTTCGTTTCCCGGAAAGTTTTGCTAATAGCGAGCAGCGTTTGGTGTATTTGTCCGGGGAGGCTTATTTCGAGGTGGCTAAAAATCCGTCCAAGCCTTTTATCGTGCAATGTAAGGATTATGCGGTGAAGGTTTTGGGGACTTCGTTTAACGTGAATAGTTACGAGGGAGACAAAACATCTAAAACGACGTTGGCTACCGGTAAGGTTGAAATTGAGATGGATGGGAAACAGACGATCTTGAAGCCTGGTCAACAGGCGATTATAAAAGATGGAGAAGTGAACGTGAGGGAAGTGGATGTTGAGGTGTACACGACTTGGATGTATGAGAATTTCCGGTTTAAAAGTGAAAGTATTCAGGAGATTATGACGAAACTTTCTCGTTGGTACACGATAGATGTGTTCTATATGAACGAGGCTGTCAAAAATTATCATTTTACCGGTTACTTGCCTCGTTATGCCAAGATTGCTGATGTGTTGGAATTATTGAGTTTAACAACAAATATAAAATTTGATGTAAAGGGTAGAACAGTGACAGTAATGGAGAAGTAGTGAAATAGTAAAGCCGAAGCTGCAACTCCGACTTTACAAAAATGTGTACTAAAATAAACCCAAAGGGGATTTCACAAATATACTTGATTTTTCTCCAAAACAAAATGATGTGTCTCAAACAATGGAAAATAATTTCATTGAACGGGTGTGTTATGTTTGAATTTTTAAGTTTTAATAAACATCAATTGCTTGGACTAGAGGCAAATTCATTGAATTTGCCGAAACGTCCGGGTGTATGTGTGCAAAAATGACCTAAATAAATTATCAATGAAAAGTAAAATTAGAAACTGGGTGATCAGATGTGGCAAACTATCATTAGGCTGCAAACTAATGGTGGTGTTGTTACTATTTACACATTTTGCGTTTTCAAGCGAAAATGCGTTTGGACAACAGACTATTACTGTGCAATTTGAGAAACAGTCATTAAGTGAGGTTTTACAAGTTTTAAAACAAAAGACTGGTTTTGAATTCCTGTACAATGACGAGGAAATTAAGGGGGTGACGAATATCACCTGTTCTTTCACGAATGCTTCTGTTCAAGAGATTTTGAAATCTTGCCTTGCCGGAACGAAGTATAATTTTAAGATCGTGGATAATTTGATCGTGATTACTCCGGATGATAAAAAGAAGGATGAGGTGCAGAAAATCGTGGTATCAGGTAAGGTGCTGGATGATGGCGGACAAACATTACCGGGAGTGACGATTTTATTGAAGGGAACCACGATTGGGGTGGTAACAGATATTGATGGTAAGTTTAAAATCGAATTGCCTAAGCAGGATTCATTGATTTTGCTTTTCTCTTTCGTGGGTATGGAGGCTCGAGAGTTGGATGTGAATAAAATTAAGGATTTGAGCAAGGAAGTGGTGGTTCACATGAAAGCGGACGTGACGGAGATGGAGGAAGTTGTGGTAACCGGGTATGGTCAGATTAAGAAACAAAGTTTTACTGGTAGCTCCGTGACAGTAAAAAAAGAGGATTTATTAAAAGTTTCACAAACAAATGTGATTGCTGCTTTGCAGACATTTGATCCTTCTTTTCGTATTCAGACGAATAATCAATGGGGATCGGATCCGAATGCGATGCCTGAAATGTATATCCGTGGCCGTTCCGGTATCGGGGTTAAAGAGTTGGATCCGAATTACACTACAAAAGGTAATTTGGAAAATAACCCGAACTTGCCGACGTTTATTATGGATGGGTTTGAGGTGAATGTACAGAAAGTGTATGATATGGACCCGAACCGAATTGAGAGTATCACAATATTAAAAGATGCTGCTGCAACAGCAATGTACGGTTCCCGTGCTGCTAACGGCGTGGTGGTCATCACGACAGTAGCCCCGAAGCCGGGTGAGGTGACTGTTACTTATTCTTTGACAGGTGGAGTGACTTTCCCGGATTTGTCGGATTATAATTTGGCTAATGCAGAGGAAAAGTTGGAAATTGAACGTCTTGCGGGACTGTATGCCCCGGAAGAAGGAGCCACGAGTATCAGTAAACAGGATGCTTATTGGAGAAGGTATAAGAATATTGCAGAAGGAGCTGATACGGATTGGATTTCAAAACCGTTGAGAAACGCCGTCACTCATAAACACAGTCTGTATATTGAAGGTGGAAATTCGGATTTGCGTTATGCTTTGGATGCTTCGTTTAACGGGGACAATGGTGTGATGAAGAAGTCATATCGAAATAGAACCGGAGTCGGTTTCTCCGTGGATTATCGATTGAAAAACTTTCAAGTAAAAAATTATATTTCTTATGGTTATGTGAAAGCACAGGAATCACCGTATGGTTCTTTTAGTGATTATACGGTGTTGTTACCTTATGATCGTTGTTTCAATGAAGATGGTACCATGAGAAAAAAGTTGCAATTTTCTCAAACTGGCGGCCTAAGTGCCTTGAATCCTTTGTACGAGGCTCGTCTGCATAGTTATGATTATGACAAGTATGATGAGATTATTGATAATGTCAGCGTGAACTGGTTTATCAATGACTACCTGTCGATGAAAGGACAATTCAGTATCACCAAACAATTTACAAAAGGGGAACGTTTTATTGATCCTGAGTCCAATAAGTCATCAACTCAAGCTAGTTCCAATGAATTGCTGACAGGTGATTTGTACGTGGATAAAGGTGAAAGAACCATGTGGGATGCTCAAGCATTTCTATATTATCAACAGTCGATAGCCAAGAATAATATAAATTTATCTGTGGGATTTAATGCTACTTCTGATTTTACAGAAAACACGTCTACTCATTATCGTGGTTTCCCTTCAGGAGAATTTCATTCTTCTAACTATGCGGCAGAAGTAGTGGATAAACCGACAAAATCACAGAGCCAGACTCGTTTGTTTGGTGTGATTGCTAGCTTGAACTACACGTATAATGATATTTACTTGTTGGATGCTTCTGCCCGTTTTGACGGTTCTTCTGAATTTGGTTCTAATCAAAAATGGGCTCCTTTCTGGTCGGGAGGTTTGGGTATCAATATTCATAATTACGGATTTATGCAGAATAATGGTATCTTTAATCAATTAAAAATACGTGCCTCTTATGGACAGACTGGTAAGGTAAATTTTCCTTCTTATTCAGCAATCACGACTTACGAGGCTCAATTTGATGAATGGTATGTTACGGGTTATGGTATTAAGCTAAAGGCTCTTGGAAATGAAGATTTATCTTGGGAAAAAACGAATACGTTCAATCTCGGATTGGATATGCAGGTATGGAATGAACGTGTGACTTTTAGTGCAGAATGGTATAATAAGAAAACCATTGATTTGATTACGGATGTAACCGTGCCGACTTCTTCCGGATTTGTTTCTTATAAAGATAATATGGGTGAGATTCGAAATAGAGGATACGAGTTTAATATTCGTGCCAATATCATCCAGAGAAATGATTTGTTATTTGCTTTATGGGGAAATTTCGCCCATAACAAGAATAAGATTGTAAAAATTTCGGATGCATTGAAAGCTTATAACGAACAGGTTGATGCATTCTATAATGATCCGAGTAATAACAATGTGGCAGAGGTGAAGACCAAATATGAAGAAGGAGGATCTACAACTTCTATTTTTGCTATGCGTTCTTTAGGTATTGATCCGGCAAATGGCCAGGAATTGTTTATCACCCGGAATGGAGTTATTACTCACGAGTGGAGTGGGGCCGATCAGGTAATTGTTGGTAATACGGAACCCAAAGGGCAAGGATCATTCGGGTTAAATGCTTCCTATAAAAACTTCTCGCTATTTGCTTCTTTCATGTACGAGTTTGGTGGGCAGGAGTATAATTCCACCTTAGTAAGCAAGGTCGAGAATGCGGATATTCAATATAGTAATGTAGATAAGCGTGTATTGACGGATCGTTGGCAAAAACCGGGAGATGTTACTCCATTGAAAGATATTAAAGACCGTTCAACAACAACGAAACCTTCTTCTCGTTTTGTACAGGATAATAACGTGCTTTCATTGAATGCGTTGACTTTAAGTTATGATTTCGATACTCAATTAATCAAAAAGATTGGGTTGAATGTGTTGAGGTTAGAGGTGAGTACGAATGATTTATTGCGTTTCTCTTCTATCAAGCAGGAGAGGGGTACAAGTTATCCGTATGCCAAGACAGTGAATTTTACGTTGAGAGCAAGCTTTTAATAAAAAAGATGAGTTATGAAAATGAATAGATTACTACTTATATGTATATTACCGGTATTGTTTTCGGCATGTAATAACTGGCTGGATGTACAACCGGAAGAACAAATCAGTGAGGACGAGGTTTTCTCTACCGGCAATGGTTATCGGAATGTGTTGAATGGGGTGTATAAATCATTGTCCGGAGTGAATATGTATGGCCGGGAGATGACTTGGGGATTGATGGATGTGTTAGCTCAGTGCTATAATGTTCAAAAAATGCCATCTGATTATCCGGGAAGGCAGTATAGTGAAGGGGCTGCTTTTTACGATTATGAATACACTGATTTTCATAAATTGCCTCAAGCGATCTGGGAAGAAGGATATAATGCCGTAGCTAACTGTAATAACTTGATCGCTCATGCTCGTCATGCGGATCCGGATTTATTTGAACTTAAAGAATCTGAAAGAGCATTATTGGAAGGTGAAGCGTTGGCATTACGTGCTTTTATTCAGTTTGATATGTTACGAATTTTTGCTCCGGCACCGGAGACTTCTCCTAAAGGAACCTATATCCCGTATATTAAAAGTTATCCGGAAGTACTGTCTGTGAAGCTGTCTGTAGAGGAGTGTATGGAGAATGTTATCCGGGACTTGGAAGATGCAAGAAAGTTAGTTTATAAATATGATTCAATTGATATAAGTAAATTAAGGATTGCAGAGCGTTTTAGTGGTGGTGTTAGTAGTAGCCGCTTTTTCGAATATCGGGGATTCCGAATGAATTATTATGCTGTTTCCGGTATTTTGGCTCGGGCATATTTGTATAATAATCAGCCTAATGAAGCATACAAGATCGCAAAGGAAATTATTGATTTCCAAAATAGTACGAAATATTATAATTTTACTTCGGCAAGTAAGATGGTAAACGGGAATTTGAAATTTTACGATGATATTTTGTGCGGTTTTTATTCAACAAAATTGACCGATTGGGACAAGGCGTTGAATGACGTTCTCTCTGCTAATGGGGAGCAATTGTTCATGGAGGTAAAAGAGGTGGATAATTTGTTTAATGGTGAAACGGATGACTATCGTAAAAGATACCAATTGAGCGCGGTGAATCGTTTGATGAAGTATGCTTATCAAAACAATGCAACATCAGAAGGAATATTGAGTTCGAATTTGATCCCGATTATTCGTATGAGTGAGATCTATTATATAGCAGCAGAAACTTGTTTTGATAAAGATCCGTCAGAGGCAATCGATTATTTGATGCAAGTGAAAAAGGGACGTAATCTGAGAAATGTTGATTTATCAGGAATCACGTTAAAGTCTGATTTTATGGATAGATTAATTTCAGATGCCCGTCGGGAATTTTTGGGAGAAGGTCAGATATTCTTTATGTTTAAGCGTCTGAATCAGTCTGTACCGACCGTTAATAATTGGAAACCGGAGTATTTCATTTTGAATGTGCCGGATAGTGAGAACATTTAATTGCTGAGATTATGAAAAAGTATATATTAGTCTTTATATCCTTGGTGTTACTTTATGCTTGTGACGAAAGGGGAATTCTAGAAAATTCGAATGACGTTTCTTATATCTATTTCACAAAGAACGCCACCAATGATAGTACTTCTACATCTTTCTTTTTCTATCCGGAAGGTGATATTTCGGTACCTGTTGCCATGAGTCTTTCCGGTAGAATGTTTGATGAAGATTGTTCTTTTAAATTGGAAGTGCTAAAAGAGGAAACAACATTGGATGCCGCAAATTATGATATATCGGGAGATTTCGTGTTTCATAAAGATCGAGTAGCGGATACGATTTATATTACGTTCAAGAATAGTGAGATTTTATCTTCAGAGATTCGACGTGTCGTGTTTAGAATTGCTGATAGTGAAAAATATAGTCAAGGAGATACGCCTTTTCGTACAGCAGTTGTTTCAATTTCAGATATTGCTTCTAGACCGGAATGGTGGGATGAAGATGAATGGGTGATTTGGGCAAATTTAGGAGAATTTACCATTAAAAAGTTCGAGTTGCTGATTGAGGCTAACGGGGGAATTCCGGAGATTACGCTTGATGACTCAGATGTAATTCGTCGGTGTGCTCTGACTCTGAAAAGGTATTTGGAGAAATATGGTCCTTTTATAGATGAAAATGGAGATGAGGTGACTGTACCTGTTATTGGATAAAATAATAATGGAATTTATGAAAAAGTATTTATTGATAATAGCTGCCCTGCTTGCCCTTACAAGTTGTTTGGATAACAAATTGGATGAGGATTTCAAGGAGATAAATGAAGTTAAAAGATGGGAGAATATAGAAGAGAAATATACCGTTTACGCCGGGGAAGAAATTGTGTTGGCTCCCAAAGTTGTATTTACTATTGATAGTATTAATCCGGAGATGGAATTTGAATGGTATGTGGGAACAGAGCTTGTGTCAACGGAGCCTACATACACATTTATGTCTAATCATATAGCGACTCATAATGTAACGTTTTGTCCGATAGATAAAAAGTCGGGTATGCATTTTAATAAATTGATCAGGATTACCGTACAATCCCAATATGAAACAGGGTGGATGGTGTTGTCTGACGAGGGGAACAAATCAGTATTGTCAATCGTGATGGGTAAAAAGGAAGAGACAGAAGATGATGTAGAGTATTTGACTTATATTGGGGTGAGAAAGGATATTTATCCATTGCACAATAATGGACAGGCCTTGGGTTCAGGGCCTCGGAAGCTTGTGGAGCACTACGTGCAGGATGATTATGCTACAATCCCTGGGGAAATTATGGTATTACAACAAGATCAGCCGTTGGAATTACATGGATTTTCAATGGAAAAAGAGGTTTTTGTTGCCGATGAATTTTTGGTTGGGATCCCGGCTAATTTTAATGTTGTAGATGCAACACAATCTGCCTCTGGAGGATATTTATTGAATGCGGATGGTACGATTTTATACAAAAAGAATTATGATTTAGAAGCCTATCATGTTGGAACTTATTCGGATCTACCTCTTTTTGATGGGAAGAAGTTTAAATCTATAACACCCTCAATTTATCCGCAAACTCCTTATTTATTGGCTTTGGATGAGGACAATACATTGTACGGGATTTGGGAAAAGGAATCACGTCCTACGGGTGATTTTTACTATAATGCAGAGCTAGCTCCTTTCTTTACGACAGAGAATGATGTGGATATGTCATTATTTCAAAATATAGAAGGTGAAGTGGTTGCTTCAGGTTTTCACCATTCAGATTCATATGTGACGATTATTAAACAAAATGGGAAATATTTGATGAATAATTATCAGACGTATCCTTCTGGAAGAAGAGGGAGCCGTTCAGTCGAGGTATTGGAAAGTAAAATTCACGAGATGTCGGCTAGTATGTTTACTGATTTTGTAGATATGGCCGTGCTTCCTTACCGAGACTATATGCTGATCGCTTCTGGTAATACGCTTTATTTTCATGAGTATTACCGTGATAACTTTAAAGAGGGGGTTGTTAAGACTTTTGATCATAAGATTACTTCTATTGCTTTTAAAGATTTCAATCCCTATCGGCATGAAGCTAATGCCCATGTTGCGGTAGGTTTGGAAAATGGTGATTTGTACATATTTGAGATTGATGATAATGATATGACAAAGACTACTCCATTGTTTGAAGCACATGATCTTGGTAAGATTGTAGATGTTATTTTTAAGTATAGCAGTTGGGGTGACGTTAAGTACGGATACTTTTAAAATGTGATATTGTTGTGTGCAAGGGGGGGGCTTGGGCCCCCCGAATTTTTTGATGTAAAAGGTTGGATGTTTGTATGTAAATAATCGTGTATGAAAAAGTTTTTAGTCCTATTATTTTTGGTGTTTGTAGGATCGATAAATGCCCAGCAAAAGGCAAATTATGCTTTGGCAGAGAGGTTTCGGGAATTGACAACAATGCCAATAGTAAAGTATTCATTAGATGTACATTCTCGTTATATTAATAATACAGATCGTTTTTGGTATTCTTTCTGGACGGAAGAAGGGAATAAATATTATCTGGTAGATCCGGACAAACGTACGAAAAGGTTACTTTTTGATAATGCTGAGTTATTGGCTAAAGTTAGTGAAATTACTCGCCGGGCTCGTGATCCGAAGTTATTAGACTTACAGTTTGAGTTTGACTTGGATGGGGAAACTATTCGTTTTTACATGGATGGTCGTAATTTTACTTATAACATATATACAAAGGAATTGGAGGTTGTGGGGAGTCAAAAGGGGAAAAGTTACCCTCCTTATTGGATGTATTATTCGGCGGATAGTGCTTATATGTTATATGCAAGACGTCATAATTTGTATGCAGTGGGAAATCCTGCCAAAGGGAAGGATACAACAGAGATTCAGTTAACGAATGATGGTGAAAAATATTATTCTTTTAATCGGGAAGACGAAGGAGAAATGGAGGGACGTTTTGGTTGTGAGGCGTATTGGCTTAAAAAGGGACACCGGTTTTATGCAATTCGGGAAGATGCTCGTAAAGTAGAGGAATTGTGGTTAATTGATGCGTTGGCAAACCCTCGTCCGAAATTAAAAACTTATAAAGCTGAATTAGCCGGCGATAAAAACGTAATTCAGTATGAATTGATTATTGGTGATTTGGATACAAAAGAAGTCCGGAAAATAGATATTAGTCGTTGGAAAGATCAATATATTGATTTCCTGTATACTAGTAATGATGGTTTGCGTCTTTATTTCCAACGGTACAAACGTACATGGGATGAGACGGAGATTTGTATGGTAAATACTGAAACGGGTGACGTGAAAGTTCTAATTCATGAGGAGGATAAGCCTTATTTGGATTATCAAATGCGTGCAATCCATTTTTTGAATGATGGAAACGAGATTCTGTTTCGTTCGGAACGTACCGGTTGGGGACATTATTATTTGTATGACAAGGATGGGAATTTGAAGAATCAAGTGACTTCTGGGCCTTGGGTGGCTGGACCAATTCAGAAGATTGATACGGCTAAACGACAGATTTATTTTGTTGGATTGGGTAAAGAGAAAAATATAGATCCTTATTATTACGTGTTATATCGAGCCGACTTGGATAAGAAGGATGCTGTTACATTGTTGACCCCGGAGGATGCTTCGCATGACGTGGCGATCTCTCCGTCAAGTCGTTATTTTGTAGATAGTTATTCTAGAGTAGATTTGGAGCCAGTAAATGTATTGCGAGATCGGCAGGGAAAGGTCATTATGGAGTTGGGAAAACCTGATCTTCGCCGGGTATATGAGATGGGGTGGCGTGCTCCGGAACGTTTTAAAGTGAAAGCGGCAGATGGCGTGACGGATATATATGGTATCATGTGGAAACCGGCAGATTTTGATTCAACAAAATGTTATCCGATTATATCTACGGTGTATCCGGGGCCATTCTATGAATACGTGCAAACCCGTTTCACGTTGGATGACGATTTGAATACTCGTTTGGCACAAGTCGGTTTTATCGTGGTGGCTATGGGGCATCGTGGAGGAACACCCATGAGGGGGAAGGCTTACCATACTTACGGATATGGAAATCAACGGGATTACCCGTTGGCTGATGACAAGTATGCAATAGAGCAGTTGGCTGATCGTTATCCTTTTATTAATGGTAAAAAAGTGGGGATGTACGGGCATTCAGGAGGTGGATTTATGACTGCAGCGGCAATTTGTACCTATCCTGATTTTTATAGTGCGGCTGTTGCATGTGCAGGAAATCATGACAATAATATATACAATAAAGGATTCGTGGAGATCCATTACGGGGTGAAAGAGAATAAACGAGTGGTCAAAGATAGCGTGAATGGAGATCGGGAAGAGATTACTTTCGAGACCAAAAGCAAAACGAACCAAGAGCTGGCAAAAAATTATAAAGGAGGATTACTGATCGTAACGGGGGATATGGATAAAACGGTGCATCCTTCGCATACATTCCGGGTGGTAGAGGCTTTGATTCAGGCAAGAAAAAATTTTGATATGATTGTTTTGCCCGGTAGTACGCATGGCTTCTTTGGAGAGAACGGAGATTTCTTCGAACGGAAAATGTGGTTCCATTTTGCCAAATATTTGTTGGGCGATGATTCAGCCGATTATCAGGGAGATATCGATTATTTCATGAAAAAGCGTTGATCTAAATGAGAAAATATATTGTATTATTATACAGTCTGTTATTTCTTGGAATAGCAGATTGTATATCTCAAAAAAAGCCTCTGGATATGGAGGCTTATAAATTATGGCGAAGAGTTGAGGGGCAACAGATGTCAGAAGATGGCAAATGGGTGACTTATCGCTTTGTTTATATAGATCAAGAAGGACATGATAAAGATGTGCCTGTTACTTATTTACGTGACATGACATCTGGTAAGGTGTATGAGTTCCCAAATGTCCGAGAGATGAGTTTTTTTAATCAAGGAAAGGGATTGAGATACGTGGTGCAGCCCTCTCCGCTTGATACGTTGAAAGAGAGAAAAGATTCTCTTTTTTTGTTATCCTTGAAGGATATGAAAAAAACTTATTGGGATAAGCCTTATGGTTTTCGAGAGTCTCCCCATTCTCCTCTGATTTCTTATTCTTATCCGATTGATCGAGATGGAAAGAATCGGGCTCTTCGTCGGTTGATTGTTTGGAATTTTGAAACTGGGGATTCTGTACGAATAGATAGCGTGGAAAATTATTTTTCAACAGACGATTATAAATCAGTGGTTTATATTCGGAATCATAACGGAAAGAAATCTTTACGAGTTGGTCTGGTAAAAGGGAAACATCAGGTTATTTATGATGATGAAAAAGCTATTGTTACTAATTTCTCTCTGAACCGAGGGGGGCTGAAGGGAGTGTTCTCGGTAGCTTCAGATTCTTCATATTTGAGAGAGCCGGATTTATTATACACGTTTTCAGTTGTTGATGGGAAGTATCGGTTGGTGATGGACACTAAAGAGGTGGTTGTATCGGACGAATATAAAGTTCGAGGGGGGATTTATTCTGTTTTCAACAATGGAAAATATATATTTGTGGACGTGGGATTACAGCAACAGGAAGAACGGAAGCCGAAAGCGAAACCGGATAAGAGTTTTGAGTTGGAGTTGTGGAAATGGGATGATGAAGTTTCACAGAGTAGGCAGTCGTATGGATTAGGGGGAGATAGACGAAAAATGCCTAAATACGTGTACCACGTGGATTCGAAAAAATGTGTATTGGTGGCTCCCTCTCATATAGATCAGATGTATCAGCCGAGTTGTGACGAGTATCGTTATGTTATTATTGCAGATGAAACTCCTTATCGGGGACTTGCGGATTGGCGAGATGAAGTAACGGCAGACTTGTATTTAGTGAGTTTGGAAACGGGTGAACGGACATTATTATTTAAAGATTTTCGGCAACGGCCCGTGTGGAGTCCGAATGGAAAATATGCCATGCTGTATCATGCCGAAAAGAAGGTATGGTATAAGTTGAACCCGGAAACGGGAGAATTGACAGATGTTTCGACACCGATAGGATTTGCCGTGTATAACGAGGAGCATGATCTACCCAAACCTGCGGTTCCTTATGGTATTGCAGGTTGGTTGGCAGGTGGAGATCAAGTTGTCCTGTATGATAAATATGATATGTGGGTGGTGGATCTTACTGGTAAGCAACCCACGTATTCATTAACGAATGGATGGGGACGTGAACATGGTATTTCTTTGCGTTTGTTGAAAGCGAATCGAGAGATGCGTTGGATTAACCCCAAGCAGAATATTTTAGTGCATGGTTTAGATCGTGAAACATTGGATCAAGGAGTTTACGTGTTGACTCCTAACCGGAAAGTAAAAAAATTAATGTCTGGGGCTTATGATTTGTATTTTAATCAGCAGTCCGAGAATGGTAAATTTTATCTGTTTACCCGACAAAGCTATACGGAATTCCGGGAGCTTTGGTGGAGTAAGAATGATTTCACACGTCCCGTGCGAATAACGAACACGAATCCTCAACAAGAGAATTATTTGTGGGGAAGTGTGCAATTGGTAGAGTGGACGAATTTTGAGGGAAAACCGAATCGGGGTTTGTTGTATTTGCCAGAGAATTATGATTCAACAAAGCGTTATCCTGTCATTGTAAATTTCTACGAGACTCACACGGGAGATCTTCATACTTACCAACTTCCCTTACTGAGTAGTGCGATGATTAATACGGTGACTTATGTGAGTAATGGGTACGTGGTGTTTATGCCGGATGTACATTTTACTATAGGAGCCCCAGGTGAAAGTTGTTATAATGCGGTGGTCAGCGGAACTCAAATGTTGATTGACCGTGGAATTGCGGATAAGGATCGTATTGGAGTACAAGGGCATAGTTGGTCCGGTTATCAAGTGGCTTATCTGGTGACACGAACCAATATGTTTAAATGTGCCAGTCCGGGAGCTGCTGTGTCTAATATGGTTTCTGCTTACACGGGAGTCAGGACGGGAAGCGGTATGCCTCGAATGTTTATGTACGAGGAAACACAAAGCCGGATGGGGAAGACACTTTGGGATGACCCGGAGGCGTATATCAAGAATTCACCTATCTTTTATGCGGATAAGATTCAGACTCCGTTACTAATATTTCATTGTGATGGGGATGAGGCGGTGCCGTATTCCGAAGGGTTAAATCTTTTCTTGGCAATGAGACGGTTGCATAAACCTGCGTGGTTGTTGAATTACAAGGGAGACAGACATTTCCTTTATAATAAGGCGGCAGAGATTGACTGGACAATTCGTCTGCAACAATTTTTTGACTATTATTTGAAAGATACTCCGATGCCTCGTTGGATGAAAGAAGGAATTAATGTGAATGAGCGTGGGGTCGACCAAAAGTATGACTTTGTGAAATAAATCATGTGTTTAGATAAATATAATTTTAATTTAAAATGGAAAAGATGAAAAAGTTATTATGTATTAGTTTGATCTTGTTTGCTTTTGCTTGTACAAGTGACCCTCAAAAAGAAATGGAAAAAGCAATTGTCGGTGAATGGTGTAATCCCTATACATATCAATCAACAGGCGAATTGAAAGGTTTTAATTTCAAAAAAGGTGGTGTTTGTGAGTCAATAAATATTCCTTCTTTAGAATTGAAATCTTGGGAAATAAAAGATGGCTACCTTATCGTGAAAGGATTTGAGGTTACAGAGGATGGAAGCAAGGCCGAGTATGCAACAAAAGAGAAAATAGGTCAATTGACCACCGATTCTTTATGTTTGGTTGTGCAAGAGGCGAATCCTCGTCTAGCCTTTTTGTACTTGAATTCAAAGGTTATCAAAAAACGTGTTAATGCTCAGAAGTAGTTTTTCATTTTGATAGACAAATTTATGAGAAGATTTAGATGGCTATATTGCTTTTATAATTTTCTAGTGCAATCTTTAGGGATAAAACTATAAAATAAGGACTGTGGTACTTCTAAATTCCACAGTCCTTTCGTGTGATATATAAAGAGACTAATTCCAATCGTTACCGTATTGGGTCTTGAATCGGATATCTATAATTTTTCCGAAATTTATATTTGTAGGAGTATTCCAAATTACTTTTTCTTTTTTGGTTTCTAAATTTTTTGCTTTTTCCATATTCAAAATTACAACTTTGCCGTTATCCGTACCAATTCCAGCATGACGATGATAGAATCTTTCTGCTTCAATACAAGTCACGGTTCCTTCACAAGTATAGAAGAGTTTAATTTTATCATTGGGGGAGTTACGGTCATATAAATAAATATCTGCACCACTGGATATTAAAACAAATTCTGATGCGACTTGATACGGAAGTGCGTAAATGATACTATTTTCTTTTAAGATGGGAGTCAAGTCTATCGGATTTCGTTCACACTCTTCGAGGTAATAGGATGACGTGCCGTATTGGCGTTTTAACACGAATTCTTGAGTCCAGTATTTCCCATTTTTATCTTGTAATATCATAAAAATACCAACTTTTTGCCCTAAACCTTTGGGGGTGAAGTAACCAATATGAATAACCTTGTTGTCACCTATATTGTCCAAGGGAACCCATCCGTCAACGCTACCCGTGTTCGGTTTTCCCGGACAAATTTTTACTTCTCCTGCGCCGGCGGCAGAACCATAGGATGCGTCCATGATTAATAATAATCGGTTGTTTTTTTGGTCATGAGCTATTGCACAAGCACTGTTCATGTATTTTGCTAAGATCAAGTGACATTGTTCAAGCACTTTACCTTCAAACTGAAGTGGCGTTTGTAAGAATGCACTGGAATGAAATAATTGATCGGTTCCTTTGATTCTGGAATAGATTTTTCCGTCATAATTTTCAATAAGATCACACCATCTCATGAACATGGCGTTTACCGGTTTGAAATCAGCGGGAAGAGTCTGGTTGGCAAAGGCTTGATTAATTGTAATCTCTTTTTTCAATGTTTTACCGTTTAGGTCAACCATATAAGGCGAACTTCTTTCGATAACCATGACTTGACCAATCGTTGATGATTTGTCTTGACAGAAATGCATGTGTAGTTTTAGCGGAGATTGCCCTAGCAATTCGCCATTATTCCGAGTTTCGTAAATATTTTGATATACTACATTATCAAATATCGTGTTCTTTTGTTCATCTTTTACTTCACGTTCTTTGATGAAACTTAAAGATGAATGATTGTCTTTATCTGCAAGTACAGCCCAGCCGAATGCATCAAATTCGCTACTTAAACTGATAGCGATGTTTCTCAGATAAACCATCCCATTTTTTGTATCCGTAATACGCATCTCCAAATTCCCTCTAGCAACAGTATCTACGATCCAAAAAAAGTTTTTTTGGTTCCAATCTTTTCTGGTTTTTCCTGCAAATCGCCATTCATAATTTAAAGTAAGCGTGTCACTTGGATCTTTGGAAAAGGTTAGAGTAGGATTTACACGAATGGTATCTCCTACTGTAAATGCTTGTCCACTATATAAAAATTTTTCAATCTCGATTTGATTTATATCCGAGTAGTCATAACTTCCTTTATCATCATAACATCCTGTTATAAATGCTCCAATAAAAAATAATAAAAATGTTATATTTAAAATTTTCATGATAATTCGATTTTGAATTAATAACAAGGTATAATCATGGGTGAACCATTTGCTTCTTTTATGTCATTATTCGGGTCGTCGTCAGCAAGTGATGCTTCAATAGCCTTTTTTAATTGTAAGCAAAGCTCTCTTTTTTCCCAAGGTTCTTTATTTTCTAACGAAACTTCATCGGTAACGAGTATAAAGGCATCGTATTTTTCTTTAGAATATATGCCTAGATATTCTGTTTCAATGACTTCATCCCACCATAAAGGACAACTGATAATGTTGTTATATCTTAGTTGAGCTTGTTGTTTGTCGTAATAGCCTGCGATGAAGTTCAAGTTCCCTTCAATTTGAATTTTTAGAAGATAAGATTTTTCTTCTAATTTTTCTTTATGCAGGGTAATCCATAAGGTGTCACTTGTTCTTTCTTTACGAAAAACTGGGGAGGTGGGAAGTTCGTAATCCCCGGTAATAGCGGTTGTCAACGAATCAACTACAGAGACCTTATATTCAAGGTCTTCCGAAGGTATGGGGCCAATAAGAGAGAGAACAAAAGGAACTTTTAATGTATTTTGTCCCGGATAGTGGCTAAAGGAAATATTCGCCGTATCCTGTCCGTTTTCACTTGGGAAAAATAGTTGCCTTTGGGAAGAAAATCTTTCGACATCTTCTTTTGAACAAGAGATCGTTGCAATAATGAGGCCTAATATAATGATATATTTTTTCATGTTTTGGGATTTTAAAGAATGGTTTCACTATCTGGTAAGGGAAGTGTAAAATCACTTTCTTGCATTGAAGAATAAATTGGTTGATTAAATTTCTTAAAATAGAAAAATACCTGTCCTTCTCCAATAAATTCACGTTGGGCTTCTTTTATCAACTCCTTACGGAAAGATTTTTCGTCTTTAATAATATCATCTAGACGCCCTTTGGTACATTCGCGTCCATCCCGGACAATATCCATTTCTTTAATAGCATTAGAGAAATCATTTATGCTGGCGTAATATTCGGCTCGAATATAGTACATTTCACTTAGGCGAACCATGGGTATGAGTTTTGCGCAAATGCGACTAGTAATACTGTTAATAGATGAAGGCAAATATTTTGCAGAAAAATATTTGGTCCCGCTTTTGGTTAATAGTTTAGTCTTTCGATAATCAGCATTGTCGTCAAACGTTATTGTATAATGATCGACATATAGCTTTCCGGTAGCATTGTATTCTGCCGTGTAATTATCTGCCAGTTTTTCATTGGAAAGTCCGAATAACAGGTCTAGGAATGTTTTGGGATTTTCTTCAACATCGGCATTTGGCGTGAATGAAAATAATCGTCGTTTGGTGTTGTCTACTGCTGTTATGATCTCTTCGGTAATATTGAACGCTTCTTTATATTTCCCGATGAATGCATAGGCTCTAGCTAACACCCCGTTTATTGCATAATAATTTATACGAAAACCTCGATATGCTTCGAATAAATCCGTTACGTTATGTTCGATATTCCCGTTTATCGTTCCCATGGTAAATCTATTTTCACGATTTAGACGATCTCTACGTTCACTAACCGTGTCAGTGGGAGCGACTAATGTTTTCGCTTTTTCTAAATCTCGAATTACCTTTTCCATGAATTCACTAATAGATAGATTCGGTTCGTACGTGGATGGGTATTTCTCGAAATAGGGGATGTAAGTTGTGTTGGCCTCTTCTTTTGCTGGAGCAAATAATCGCAACATATCAAAATGAAGAAGAGCCCTTAATGCTAAGGCTTCGCCTTCAATTGTGTTTTTCTCCATTTCTCCTCCTGAAAATTTTGAGGGATCTTCACTGCCAATTCTACTTAATAAGTTGTTACTATTAGCAATGGCATTATATGTTTTGGACCACATCCCGTCAATGAGAGTTTTAGCATTTTCATCCTCATATTTGTAATTACTCATGCTCTCGTATGAGTCCGGTAGATAATAAGCATCGTAAACTTGACCCAAGACATCAAGAGTCCCCCAAGTCATTTCTTTTCCATACATGGCGTTTGATGCCATATTTTTATATATTCCATGCAAGGCATTTCGGTAGCCTGCGCCTGTTGCAAATAATTGATCTTCATCCAAACTGTCTTTTGGGGTGACAGTTAACCAATCGTTACATCCGGTTAGGGAGAACAAGATAGAGATTCCTATAATTAATTTCGTAATATTCATGATAGATAATAATTTAAAAACTTGCTCTTAATGAGAAATTGATCGTTCGGGCAAAGGGATAACTTAATCCTCTCTCTTCTTTTACACTTGACCAGCGAGCGATGTCTTCAGCTCCAAGCTCGAATCGCACTACACTTAATCCGGTACGTTTAAGCCATTCTTTGGAAAAGTCATAGCCAAGACTGATTGAGTTTAAAGATACCATATTGTAATCTTGTACGAAACGGGATGTCGGTCTTGTAGATGCGGGACGTCCGTTTCTTCCGCTTTCCAATTTTTTATATTTAGCAATGTCTCCTGGCTTTTGCCATCTGGAAGTATATACTCGTTTATCCACGTTTTCCGAATAAATATCAGCGTTTTCTACTCGGTCGACCAGTGTACTATTATAACGTTGGCCTCCAAATTCGTACATGAAGTTGGCAAAAAGAGAAAAATTCTTGTAACTTAAATTTAACCCAAATGATCCTTGTGCATCGGGTTCTGTAGTACCTAAAACAACTTGATTAGAAGATTGCCATGTATCTGAGCTAGAACCATCCGGGTTGAGGAAAACTTCTTCTCCGGTTGCAGGGTTTATTCCTAATGAACGAACTCCCCATATTGATCGCATGGATACACCTTCCACGTATTTTGTGAATGGTTTATTCGTTGTTCCATTATATTGATTATTAATATCAGAAAAATGTTCATCAACTTTTTTGTTGTATGCTTTCAGACTTTCGGCTATTTTCAATAGGGTATTTTTGTTGTGTGATAAGTTTGCATAGATTGCCATGTGTACATCTTTTTGACGGATGATTTCACCTCTAGCCTCGATTTCGAATCCTCTATTACGAACTTCTCCGATGTTGTCTTTATAGGTGGTAAAACCCGTAGAACTAGGAATGGTGACACTGTTGATACAATCTACTGTTTTTTTGTTATAATAACTTACTTTGGCATATAACAGGCGGTCTAAAATGCTAACTTCAATACCTACATCCAATACATTCGTTGTTTCCCATTTCAAGTCTTTATTACCAAAAGCACTTAGAGAGGCTCCTGCTCCCGTTTGATACCAGCTTTCGTCATCCAAGGTGTACATAGTTTTTGCTTCGTAATCTGAGAAATTTACGTTACCGGTTTGTCCGTAACTACCTCTGATTTTTAATTCAGAGATGTAAGCGTAATTTTCCATAAAGGGGTAATTGTGAATGTTAATACCTATTCCTGTTGACCAGAATGGGGCATATTTTTTATCAGCACCAAATTTGGATGAACCATCAATACGTCCTGTTAGGTCAAATAGGTAGATATTCTGATAGCTATAGTTGATTGTTCCGAAAGCTGAAAATAATCGGGAACTACCTTCGTTTGTAGAAGGTTTTTGATAAACTTCTTGGGCATAATTAGGTGAGTGTAAGGCACCAGAAGGAAATCCTCTGTATTGAGTAGATGAATTATTAGATGAGGTTTCTTTGATATTTGTACCCATCGTAACATTAATATTATGTTTGGAAATACTACGGTTGTAAGAAATGAAAGCGTTCATATCCCAACTGAAATAATCGCTACTACGTTGAGTTAATTCTCCAGAAGTTAGTTGTGTTAAACTAAGTGGCTTTGAATTTCTTTTTGAAAGAGGATCGAGAAATTTCTCTCCTTTTGTAACGGTTCGGGTAATACCAATGGTTGCTTTCGCTTGTAGATGGGGAGTAATGTACCAATTGGCGTTTAGGTTGTTAATAATTTCTTCCGTTTTACTTTTATCGAAATTAAAAAGGGTAGATTCATATAAAGGATTTTCCCGGTCCCTATCAGTCGTATTTTTGTAGTTTTTTAAAGTTGGTATATATTCTCCATTTTCATCTTTGTAGGAGTCATAGGGTTGGGCCCGAGAATATTTGGAAAAATCTCCATAGGGTGATTCTTCGGATTTGGTAATGGTGTAACTTACTTGATTCCGAATTTGTAGAGAGCCAATACGATAATCTAGATAAAGTGCTGCTCCGGTATTATCTCGGAAAGAACCTTTCATAACTCCTTTATTCGTGTTGTATGACAAGTCTATTCCAAAGCGAATGTTTTCAGTACCACCTTCAACAAACAAGCTGTGTTTGTGATTAAACACTGTTTCCAGAGGTTTGGATAGCCAATAGGTATCAACTCCGGATTTGATATTAGCCAGTTTGTCATAATATTCTTCTTCTCCTTCAAAAGTTGTATCCCCATTTTTGTCTTTATAGCATCCGGCAAGTTCTTCCAAATCAAGTTTTTCTTGTGCATTTAATAGATTGTAATCTGATAAATCAGGGAAAACAACGGAGCCGGTCATGTTGTATGAAACATTTATTTTTCCGGGTTTGGGCGTGACGGTTGTAATGACAACAACTCCATTGGCAGCACGAGAACCGTAGAGTGCTGTTGCGGCAGCATCTTTTAAGATGGTAATACTTTCAATTCGATTCGGGTCAAAATCGTATAACTTTTGTACATTGATTTCAAAACCGTCCATGATAAAGGTCGGGAGATTCGGATTGTTCTCCAAATTACCACGGGTTGTATAGTTGGGATCCAGTTGTTTGATACCTGTTCCTGAAGCACCTCGGATAGACATTTCAGGAAGGGTGTTCGGATCGGATCCCCATTCATTGTTTTCTTGGATACGAAATGACGGATCAAATGCTTGTAAAGCTTTTATTACGTTAGTTTTAGACACTTTCAATAATTCATCTCGTTTTACTGCTATTGTGTTTCCGGTAAAGCTCTCTTTATTTACATTGGCGTAACCCGTAATGACAACTTCGTCCATTTCGGTCACGTCTGGTTTTAAACGAATAACAATTTCTTTATCGTCATCTTTGGGAGCTTGTTTCACATGGATCTCTTGAGTTTGCATTCCGACAAATGATACGACTAGAATGATAGAATCTTGATCGGCTATTTCAATCTTGAATTTCCCATCCATGTCAGTAACAACACCTAGACTGGTACCTTTTAGCAGGATCGTGGCTCCAGGTAAGGTTTCTCCTTTGGAATCACTTACAGCACCTTTTATGGTCCGTTTTTTTTGTAAGGTAGATTCTTTAGCTTTGACGGGACGAATGATAATAACGTCATTTTCTATTTCATACGTTAATTGGGTATTTGAGAGAATTGATTGTAAAAATTCTTCGATGGTTACATCTTTGACATTGATATTACGTTTCCCAAATTTATTTACTTCCTCTACACGGTAAAGAAATCGATAGTTGGTTTCTGTACGAACCTTTTTTATTAATTCGTCAATTGTAGCTTCTTGCATTTTTACGGTAATTCTTGCATTTTGTGCGAATGCCTTTGTTTGAGATGCCATGGTAAATGTGACCATGAAAAAGAAACTTAATGTAAAGAGATAAAACATTTTTCTTAGCCTTTGATGTGATTCAAAGGTGAGTTTTCGTTTTTTTTCCATAACTTTGATTCTTGATAATTTTAATAATCGATTTTAATAGGACTGTTTATAAATTGATTATGCTGGGGGAATTCCCCAATTCCCCCAATTTTAATTTTTAATTTGATAAATTTCTTCAACTGTTACATTATTCTCGTTAATAATGAAGTGTATAGATGTTGCTTTTTCAAGCATTTGGAGAGTTTGTTTGAAATCACTATAGCGTTCGAGATCTCCTGTAAAATGGAAATCTTTAACTGCAGGATTTGAATAAAATACATTAATGTTGTACCAACGAGCCAGTGTTGTCATGATGTCTTCAAGTGGCTGGTTTTCGAAAACAAATAAGCCATCTTTCCATGCTGAGTAAAGAGAGGCATCCACGTTTCGGGTATTTATTTGTTTGTTTGTTTTCGTGTATACGGCCTGCTGATTGGGTTTTAATTCCACACTTTGTTGTTTGCTTGATATTTTTACGGCACCTTGATTTAGCGTTGTTTCTATCGTCCTTGCTTCTGGATAAGCTCGTACGTTAAATTGTGTACCGAGAACTTTTATTTCTATTTCATCCTTGGTTTTGACGATAAATGGTTGTTTCATTTTTTTTGCAACTGCAAAATATGCTTCTCCTGAAAGTATAACTTCTCGGTTCTCTTTGTTAAAATGTACGGGGAATGAGAGCTCTGAATCTGAATTTATCCAAACATGAGTACTATCGGGTAAAATTAGTTCGTATTCTCCTCCGCGAGGGACTTGAATCGTATTGAATTTGTTTATGTTTAGAGGCTGATTATCACTTCCCGAATATTCGAATGTATTGCCTCGATTGATCGCTACTAGACCATTTTCTAGTTTTAGTGTTTGTATGGTGTCTTGTGGAGTTAGATGGATTTGTTTTCCTTCAGGGGTAATAAATATTGCTTTCGGACTACCGGAGTGAATTCCTGCAATAATTTTCGACACTTGGTCTGATTTTGGGGTATTGAATAAAACAAGAGAGACTCCGATGATAATTAAAATACTTGCAACAATTCCGGATATCCATGTTAGAGAATGCTTTATGTGACTGTATTTGGGAATTATTTGTTGTTGCACATGTTTCCATGATTTTTCTAAGTTTAATTCTTTGACGAATTGATCTCTTTGACTCCTGTTTTGAGGGTCAAGAATTTGTTTGTAAAGTTCTTGTGTCGAGTGATTTTCATTTCGCCATATCTCTAACTCTTCTCGTTCTTCAAGAGATAGAGTGCCAGTTATCTCTTTTGCAAGAAGTTGTGCAATTCTATATTCTTTATCGTATATTTGCATAATTAGTATATTGTCATCTTTATCTGTAGAACACGCGATCATGTGAAAAGGATGAATGGATCTTCCTTTTTTTTGTAAAAATTGAGTATTTTATCAGAATGAATTCTTCGTACGCCATTTTTTCGGATACAAGTATATTTAAAATAATAGTATTGGCGTTGAAAATTAATCCTTTTTCGAAAGAATTAGGAATGAAATGTCTTTTGAGGGAATTCCGGATATTAATGAGAAAGGAGGAGCGTGAATGAACTCCTACAGAAGTTTTTGTTCAACTTCTAGGGATAGTTCGTTCACGCTTCTTTTTAGGAAGTTATTTTCCTCTACGTTTCCACCATAGTCCAAGACTAAGAATGATGATAGAACAAGGTAATAATCCTATAAATAGTAATTTGATCCATAGAGATGCGTTTTCCGTAAGATAAATTTGATCATCAGACGGGCGTGGACGTCTAGTATCAACAGGGAACTCTCCGTTTGAAAGCAGACGAAAGGATTCTGTTATCATTGTAAAATTGACAGAAGGGATTCCTTCTCTAGTACGGGATAATTCTGAATTACTGAAACAATCGGAATCTCCGGTAACGATGATTCGTTGAGTTTTTCCGTTGATCTCCCGAGATAAATATAATGCAATGGGAATGGATTTTTCAACTTCCCCGATAGTAGGATTGAGAGTTGCTGTTGTCTCGATAAAATCAGTGGTTTCAAGTTCATTCCATGAACCCGTGGAATCTGTTTCAATGAGAGGAATAATCTCAAATCCTTTGTTTGAAATTTGTTCAATACCGATTGCACTAGGCATTGAAACTTTACTTCCATTATATTTTAAATAACGAAGTTTAGGAGTAAGGTTTATTGCTTGTGTGGCAATGTTTCCTAAAATAAGATCTTGGGGATAATCTTTGTTTTGTTGAACGACAATGCCTGGCATGAAACGTAAGCCGAGTTGTTCAAGTATTGGATTCATATTGTTTTGACGTCGGCTTTCTCCGGCGATGATTAAATTACCACCGGTACTAATATAGTTTGAAATTGCCGTTAATTCTGAGGGTGAAAGAGATTTTTTTATATCAGAAATAACGAGAATGTCGATCTCTTTAGGAATACTTTGTATATTTTCAAGAGATAAAGTGGAAATATTGAATCCTTGATTGAGTAGAGAATAGCGAAATGTTTTATTTTCTGCAAAAGCTGCATATTCTTGTTCCCCGGCACTATAAATGTTACGTTCTCCGTGGCCGGTGAGAAATGCGACATGAGGAGAGGGAACAACCATCCGCTTTAGAGATGCCGTGATTTCTGTTTCACCGGGAAAAATGACATTATCCCCGAAAAGACGTAAAAATGATTTTTGGCCGTTTCCTCTTTCGAAAATTCTAACAAAGCGATAATCTTCTCCTGAAAGGTCAACTTGTTGATTAATTTGTTCGGGAGTTAGGACTTTAGAAAAATTAATGTTGGAGATGTCACTGATTCTACGAGCTCGTTCTTCATCATTTAGGTTGGGATAGCGTGTATCTAGAAATGGAAAATAAGTTTTGTGATAGTAATAGACATATTTCATCTCGATTTCCGGTTTAAAGCGAATATATCTTTCGAAACGATCGATATCTTCGTTATAGCCTTTGGGAAGACCGTAATAATAGTGCTCGGAAAGTAAATTTACATATGTGGTTAATGTTAATGGACCATCAAGTTTTTTCATGACGTCAATACTGCTTTGAGTTAGGGTATTGTCTTTTGTCTCGGTCGCATCGTAATAACACATTAGCTGGGGACGAGAACTGGCATACCCGATTCCTAGTACCAAGATAATAACACAGCCATAATGTGCGATATTTTGAATAAGGTTTTTTTTCGTTCGTTCTGCTTGTAATTTAATGATTGATAAAGAAATGAATAAAACTATGACGAGTGTAAAGTAGAGAACATCTTCGCTACAAATTAGCCCTTCTAGGAATGTGTCGGAACGTCCGGACATAGATAGCCAATATGTGATATCCCTGATAAATGGGATTTCTTGGCCTACATTATTGATAAAGTTTAATACAGACAATAATGCAAGAGTCCCGACTGCAGCCACAACTTGATAGGAAGTTAAGGTGGACATGAAAAGTCCGATAGCTGCATAAGCGGAGAGAAGTAGGAAAATTCCGAGTACTCCTGTCAAGGCATAGGGAATATCCATGTTTTTAATTGTTAATAAGGAAAATAGAATACAAATAAATAGGAACGCAATAAGGACAAGGATATACACGATAATTGCGAGATATTTCCCGAAAATGATTTGTTTATTGGTGATGGGAGATGAATAAAGTAATTTAATAGAGCCCCGGTTATATTCTTGACTCATAAGCCCCATCGTAAGTAACGGGATGTAGAGATAGAGTTGTCGTTGCATACTAGAGATAACCCCGTCCCAACCGAATAAAAGCGAACGAGTAACTCCGTAAAGGCTATAATCAAGTGCCTGTTGGCGAAGTTGATCAAGATATGCCTCACTAAATGCCATGCCGGCTTGAAATGCAAAAATGATTAAAACAAGCCATGCGATCGGAGAGTAGAACAAGGTGTAAAGCTCGTTCTTCATGATTTTTATGATGGTTTTCATATAATAAGAATTCATTTTAATGTTTTGATTTTTCCGGATAATTGGGCAAAAATATTGTCAAGGGACTGTCTTTCTAATGTAATCTCTTTTAATCCCCAATTATTGGAAACACTTAATTGCACGATTTTTTCTGAAATATTATTAGAGGCGTTGAAGCGAACTCGGTAGTGATAATCGTCTATTTTTTCTACTGTGGATACATCTTCAATGGTTTGTAGCATAGACACGGATGGTGGGGTATCCATGGTAAGAATAACACTGCTTGGAGCCACGTAGTTATTAAAATCATCTATCGTACCAGCAAAAACCAGTTCCCCGTGTTCAATCATTTGAATGTTGTTGCAAGTAGCCTGCACTTCGGGAAGGATATGCGTGGATAAAAGTACGGCATGATCTGCAGCAATTTCTTTTATTAAATATCGAATCTCTACAATTTGATTTGGATCTAATCCATTTGTTGGTTCGTCAAGAATAACGAATTTTGGGTTATGAACAATTGCTTGTGCGATTCCGACACGTTGTTGATACCCACCGGAGAGATTACTGATTACTCTATGACGGAAATGGGATATGTCGCAACGTTTCATTGCTCGTTCTACGGCGATGGATACCTCTTTTTGAGGCATCTGGCGTAAAAAAGCGCAATAGGTTAGATATTCTTCAACAGTGATGTCTGGATAAAGCGGGGCTTTTTGTGGTAGAAAGCCAATATGGCGTTTGGCTTCAACCGGATTGGTTCGAAGATTATATCCATTAAGGTAAACCTCTCCGGCTGTTTGATTCAGAACACCACATATAATGTTCATCGTGGTTGATTTTCCTGCGCCATTTGAACCAAGAAGGCCTAAAACACCTTTTTCTTTAATTTCGAAGTTGATATCTTGTATTGCCCATTGAACATTATAGCGATGCGAAAGATGTTCGACTTTTACGATAGAATTTTCCATGTTTTTTCAAATTGTTCTTGTTGAAATTATTGGTTAGACAGGGTAAGATTAATGTTTCTTCCTTTTACTCCATATCATCAAGCCTGTAAAAAGTAATATGCATGGGATAATGCCCATGGCGGTTGTTTTTATCCATGGAGAAGCTTTGCGGGAAATATTAATAGAATTGTCTGTAGGTTCGGGACGGAAAGTTTCAATGGGAAATTCTCCGTACGAAAGCCATTTAAATGACTCTGTAATGAAATCGAAATTAGCTGATCCAATACCGTTACGTTTGGTTGACAACTCTCCATTGCTGATACAATCGGCATCTCCTGTAACGATGATACGTTGTTCTTTTTCTCCAACCTTCTTGGTCAAGGCAAGTACGACAGGATAAGATTGTTCTTTTTCTCCTATTTGAGTATTTACAGAAAATTCTCCATCCACGAAATCTGTGGTTTCTAATTCGTTCCAGCTTTTTTGCGAAGTAGATACTACAAGTGGCGATATTTTATATCCTTTATTGTCCATCAGTTTTATTCCGGTTGCGGTAGGCATGATAAGCTTGAAGTCCCAACCCCGAATTCGATTATAGCGTAAGGATTGTAGAGCAGCTTCTTCTGTTAAAGTTGCTGTGATTAACGAGGGAGAAAATCCTTCGCTTAATTGTACGAGTGTTCCGGGCATTAATTCTACGCCCAAATGGGAGAGAAGTGGATTCATCGTTTCGAGCCGTCCTGGTTCGCCTAGAATGAATAAATTGCCTCCGTGTTGGATGTAATTTTTAATTTTCTCATTTTCTTCTGCATTTAGAGCAGTGCGCATATCCGAAATGACAATGATATCTATGTCTGCGGGAATTTCCGTATCCTTGATTGATAAATCAATTACATCAAATCCTTGATTGATAAGTGAATGCCTAAAAAAATACTTTTGGCAAAATTGTAATAATAACGGTCTCCCGTGCTATGAAGACTACGTTCCCCGTGTCCGATTAAGAATCCTACTTTGGGTGATTTTACAAGAAAACGTTTTAATGCTGTTGTGATTTCCGTTTCGGATGGATGTTTGGGGATGTCATTGAATAACCGTAGAAAAGTTTTTTGCCCGTTTTCTCTTTCGATAACTCGAATGAAGCGATTACCTTCCGGTTTGAGGTCTATGATTTTTTGAATTTGTTCTGGAGAAAGGAACATATTAAAATCGACGTTCAAAGTTTTGCAAATTTTCTCCGCACGTTCTTTGCCTTCCAATTCCGGGAAATTTCCTGCATAAGAAGGTTCGGAAGGTGTATCGTAATAATACACGTATTTCATTTTGATTTCCGGTTTAAAGCGCATATATTGTTCAAAGCGTTCAAAGTCGTGTTTTAGCTGACTAGGTAGGGCTACTCCATAATTTTTATCTAAAATATTCATATACGTGGTTATCGTGAGTCCTCCTTTTAATTGTTTTACGATTTCTTGACTTCCAGGAGTCAATGTGTTTGCTTTAGTTTCGGTGGCATCATAATACAGTTTGAATGTGGGTAAGGTGCTAAAACATCCTAATAATAGTGCAATACATATTGTGCAAGAGTAACGAGAATAGCTAGCTAAACGAGTCCGCTTTTTTCGTGTTGATTGTAAACGAGTGATGGAAAGAATAATGAACAACGTGATGATAATGACGAAATAAAGAACATCTTCACTACAGATCATACCTCGCAAAAAAACGTAGGATCTTCCGGACATGGATAGCCAATAGGTGATGTCGCGAACAAATGCGATGTCTTGCCCAATGTCTCCGATAAAGTTTAAAACAGCAAGAATGGCAAGAGTTCCCATTGCGGCAACGACTTGGTAAGAAGTGATGCTGGACATGAATAGTCCAATTGCGGCATAAGCGCATGTTAATAAAAATAGTCCGAGAAGACCGGATAATACAAAAGCTACGTTCATATTGTGAATAGTGAATATTCCAAATATGATATATAGGGACAGGATTGCCATTAATACAATTGCATAAATGATCATAGCTGAATACTTGCCAAGAATGATCTGCGTATTTGTGATAGGAGAAGAGTAAAGAAATTTTATCGATCCACTACTATATTCTCGGCTCATAAGTCCCATCGTGATTAATGGAATATAGAGATATAAAGATTTTAACATGGAGACGAGTAAACCGGAATACCGAGCGTAGGTTTCTTGCGTAACTCCATATAATCCGTAGCCTAGAGCCATACGTTTTAGCTGAATGTCAAATATATTGGAAAATGCCATACCTGCTTGGAAGGCAAATATGACAAGGATAAGCCAGGATACTGGAGAACAGAATAATATACGAAGTTCTGTTTTTGCTAATCTAAATATTGTTTTCATCTTTGTCAATTATCTTTTATTTATAAATGTTTTGCCGGACAATTGGGCAAAAGCGGTATCAAGAGAGTCCCGTTCAAGTGTAATTTCACTGAGACGCCAATTATTAGCGACACTCAGGTTTATTATTTGTTTAGTGATTTCTTGGTCAGATGAGAAGTGCATTCTGAATCGAGTGTTGGTAATGTGCTCAACCTGAGTTATTCCGGGGATTTTTTTTAGTTCTTCCAATGGTGGTGCTGCTTCAAGTGATACAAGGAATGTACAAGGGTCAATATAGTTATTCAAGTCATTAATAGTTCCGGCAAAAACGACATTCCCATGCTCTATCATTTGTATATCGTTGCAGGTTGCTTGAACCTCAGAGAGAATATGGGTAGATAACATGATGGCACGTTCTTTTGCAATATCCTTTATAAGATGACGGATCTCGATTATTTGATTGGGATCTAATCCATTGGTCGGTTCGTCAAGAACAACGAATTGAGGTTTATGCACGATGGCTTGTGCAATACCAACTCGTTGTTGATAACCACCTGAAAGGCTTCGAATCAATCTTTTACTAAAATGGGCTATTTGGCAGCGTTCTTTGGCTTCTTCTACAACCTTTTTAACCTGATGTTTGTTTACTAGGCGCATGAGTGCGCAGTGAGTGAGATATTCGTCAACAGTTAGATCTGGATATAGTGGAGGTTTTTGAGGCAAAAAGCCGATTTGTTTTTTAGCTTCAACAGGATTTTCTCTAGTATTGATTCCATTGATATATACTTCTCCTGCTGTTTGACTTAGTACTCCACAAATAATATTCATTGTGGTGGATTTGCCAGCTCCATTGGAACCTAATAAACCGAGAACTCCCTTTTTTTTAATTTCAAAGTTGATGTCTTTTATTGCCCATTGTATGCTATAACGATGGGAAAGATGTTCAACTCTCACGATTGTTTCTTCCATAAATTCGAATTGTGTTACTGATTTACATGTCTGTTTTCAGAACACACGAAGAATTGAAAAGGATGAATGGGACGTTTGTTTTTTATATTTTTTCTCCTAGCAAAAGGATGATTAAGATGTAAAAATGATCTTTTAACACTTCTTTTAAAGTGCTTAGGGCATTATATTTTAGAGTTTTGACGGAGTTTACAGAGATTCCTAGTATTTCTGCAATTTCTTTATTTTGTTTTCCTTCTAAGCACATTTTGATAATTTTAGAACTCTGTGGAGGAAGAGAATCAATCGCATGAGAAACGATACGATAGGTTTCTTCTTCGATTAAACGATTTTTAAAATGGTATTCGCGGTTAATAACTTCTTGATTTGTATAATCAATGGTTTCTTTTTTATCTCGAAGATAATTGAAACAGAGATTTTTTATTGAAACATACAAAAAGGTTTTCAGGTTGGGAATCTCTTCGTATGAGGTCCTCTTTTCCCAAAGTTTTATAAAGACTTCTTGTACAATGTCTTGTGCAACATCTTTATCTGACACGAAACGTATGGCAATAGCACACATTGAGGGATAAAATTCCTTAAACAAGGTTTCAAACGCTTTTATATCCCCGTTTCTTATTGATTCGAAAGAAATGGTGTCTGCCATAGTATTTAGTTTCTCCCTTAGAATGTAACAAAGGTAATAAAAATGAATTAGAGAATTTATATCGTGCAAAAAAATGTCACTAGAAATGGTACACTTAAATCCACGGTTATCCCGTGAACGATTGATATGATTACAAACTCTTTTCCGCAGAATCTTGTGATAATCGGAAGTGTGGTATCAGCGGTGGTTGCTCCTCCCACGGAAATAGGGGCTAGTTTACCAAAATAGCGCACGAGTAGAGGGGCGGCTAATAAGGCTATTAATTCACGGAGGATATTAGATACTAAGGCAATTGTGCCGAGTTCGGCACCTTTGTATTGAGTGATAAAAATAGTCGAAAGGGAATAATATCCGAATCCGGAGCCTACTGCGAGACAATCGGTGAGGCTTTTGCCGCCTAGAACGAGGCTGATTAAAGCCGAGCCTGCCAGAGTGCCGATAATCGTTGCCAATGGCACTAGAATGATTTTAAAGTTCTGGTGTTTCAATGCTTCTAGAGCTTTTTTGTCACTTCCAATGCTGATGCCCACGAGAAACATAAGTACATATAGGGCGTAGAGAGTGGGTTCTTCTGCAGTTAGCAGGGCGGGAACATCAACGAGTCGTCCGAGTAATACTCCGGCAACAAAAAAAGAGACTATGATTATACTACCTTTCATGTGATGGAATTTATTTGGTGGTCATGAAGAAAAAGTGATAGACACCCCATGCGCACAATACACTTCCTGTAATTGCCGCTAAGGTAATAAGTAAAGCTTCCAATCCGATAGAATCAAGGTTGTTCATTACCTCCCCGTTAGCACCAACTGTGATCCCTAAAAGAAATAAAAGGAGAAATATGGCATAATTAATGAGTTTTTGCACGAACTTCAAATTTCTCTCTTTAAAGGCATATCCTAAAATGATGCCGCAAACCATCAAACTAATAACTATAATCATGATCTTAGATTTCTTTCCGCGAAACTACGATTTATTTTATAAAACTACTATATTTATAAATTCGTACTTAAAAACGCAACATTAATAAAATGTGTTACGTTAACCTATAGAGTTTAAATCTTTAAAAATGTTGTTATGAAAAAAGTGATTTCATCTATAGTAGTCTCGAATCGGAAATTCTTGAGTTTGGGCTTGCTAATATTGCGTGTACTTGTCGGGATAACAATGTTGACGCATGGTGTGGCTAAATTGACGTCATTCTCCGAATTGTCTGCTACCTTCTCGGATCCTATAGGTTTAGGAAGTACTTTGTCTTTAATTTTGATTATTGGGGCTGAAATTGGGTGTTCCTTGTTTGTTATTGTAGGTGCTTTTACTCGGTTGGCTACGATTCCATTGATATTTTCTATGTTGGTGGTTATATTTATCGTTCATGCCAGTGATCCATTTCAGATGAAAGAATTGCCTTTATTATATTTAGGTATCTATATCTTGTTATTTTTCACAGGTGCGGGAAGAATATCTCTGGATGCAATAATTTCAAAAAAAATAGATGTAAATATTCGAAAATAAAGAAAAAAAGCAGGAATCCTATGGGATTACCTGCTCTGTTCCATCCAGAATAGGAACTACGTTTTCATCTTCTCCTAAAATTGTTGCTGCTAATAGCCAATATATTAGTAAAAGGATGGAGATAATAATTCCGACAATCTTCCAAGGATTAGTTCTTTTCTTCTTCATGTTCTTTATGTCTTTGAGTGATTCATTGTAGACATGAACGTGAATCGATATGTTTTTGTTTGTTTATTTGAGAATATTTTTGGTAAAGGTTTTAGACTATTTTGGTCAAAAGCACTCCATAAACAAAATCAGCCACTTACAAAGTGACTGATTCCCTGAGGTCGGTAGCAGATTTGAACTGCTGTACACGGTTTTGCAGACCGCTGCCTAACCGCTCGGCCAACCGACCCTGTTGCGATTTTGCGTGGCAAAGATAAGGCGATATTTTGGATTTTGCAATACCTTGCTGCAATTTATTTTGATAAAGTAACACTCGTGGCTGCGATCTTCCCTCCTAGTGGCGGGTTTAGTTTTGAAACCTTGATAGTTACATGAGAAATTTGTGGGAAGGCATTATATAGTGCGTCGATCATTCTTTTTGCCACGTGTTCCAACAAGTGTGAGGTAATCATCATTTCTTTGGCGATAATCTCGTATGCGGTGAGATAACTTAAAGCATCTGCGATGTTATCTGTTTGGGCTGCCTTGTCGCAATCTGTTTCGATACGGGCGTAAACCATGAATTTATTTCCCACGACACGTTCTGTTTCATAACATCCGTGGAAGGCGAAAAATTCCATTCCTTCAATTTCGATGATTCCATTCATAATTGTTAACTTTTGTTTCTGTAAAAATAATAGTATCTTTCGTCTTTAAATACAAAAGAGCCGACGGGGAATGTCGACTCTTAAGATTACATTACTAACTACTAACCTAAACCATACAAACTTATGAAAAATCTTCAATCTCTTAAAGACGGTGCAAAGATAAAGCGTCTGTTGTATCTAGACCAATTTTTATTGTTAATAAAAGCTATTGATTGGGTTAATGTTAGTTAATCTTCTTGTGCCTTTAAAGCTATATTTTGAATGATTATAGCAGTATTTCATTGTAACTAATTAATTCATAGTGATGATGGTATTTTTGTCGTGTGAATGCAGATGTATTTTTGTTAATTTCTTGTTAGTGCATGGCCTATAAAATGAATTTTATTTGTAAGTTTAACAAATCGTTTAAGATGAATTAATTAATATGGTAAATTGGATAAAAGTAACAGATATTCAGCGTGTTGTTGAACGAGCGGGAGAGTTGATAAAAGAGGTGTATAATAAGAGAAACTTTAATGTAGAGCTAAAGAGAGATAATACACCCGTGACAGAAGCGGATAAAATCTCGAGTGAGTATATCACAAGTGCCTTGAAAAAGTTATACCCGGAGATTCCGGTGATTAGCGAAGAGGCATCATTACCGGCTTATGAAGAAAGAGAGAAATGGGCGTACGCTTGGATTATTGATCCACTGGATGGTACAAAGGAATTTATATATCGGAATGGGCGTTTTTGTATTAATATTGCTCTTGTCGAAAAGGGAAAACCCATATTCGGGATGATTAATAACGTGTGTGATGGTGAGATTTTATGGGCTTTTGCGAGCGGGGAGAAGGGGATGGTAAAAAAGGGAAAGGAAGAAGCTTTGTCGGGAATCGGGGGAAAACAATCAAAGTTGAGAGTGGCCGTCAGTCGTTTTCATGTAACGGAATGGGAACTACGATATGTTGATTATTTGAAATCTCTGGGCCATGAGGTTGAACTTGTCCCGTTGGGGGCATCGTCAAAACATTGCCTCCTTGCTAAAGGAGAGGTGGATATATGTCCCAAATTCGGGAAATGCTCGGAATGGGATGTAGCGGCAGGACAAGTGCTTGTCGAAGCAACTGGTGGTTATGTGGTGAATGCGGAGACTGGAGGGGAGGTTCGGTATAATAAAGAGAATATGATAAGCCCTCCCTTTGTTATGTTTGGTAAACGTGTTTACGACGAAATTAAAGAAGGAAACAAGACTTTTTTAGATTTCAAGGCAAAAAGTGTGGTAAAAAATGATTACCTTGGGGCTCGAAGAAATGAAATAAAAAAACAAGATATAATGGAAAAGCAATACGCGAAAGAATTAGTAGAGTTTATACATGAGAGTCCGACAAACTTTCATGCCGTGGCAAATGCCAAAAAAGAATTACTTGGTAATGGTTATAAGCAACTTTTCTCTGGTGAAGCATGGCAAATAGAAAAAGGAGGTAAATATTTCGTGACGAAAAATCACTCATCCCTTTTTGCTTTCGAGATTGGTAGCGGGGAGATCGCTGAAGAAGGGTTCAAGATTATTTGTGCCCATAGTGATTCTCCGACGTTTAAAATCAAACCGAATGCCGCAATGCCTGTTGCTGGGAAATATTTGAAGTTAAACACGGAAGTGTATGGTGGACCCATTATGTACACGTGGTTCGATAGACCATTGTCCATGGCCGGACGGGTTATGTTGCGTAGTTTGAACCCGTTGAAGCCCGCTACCCAGTTCGTGAATTTCAAGCGACCGTTGATGGTTATTCCTCATATTGCCATCCATTTTAACCGCGCCGTGAACGATCAGGGAAACCCGTTGAGCAAACAGAAAGATATGCTTCCCGTGATTGCCATGATTAATGAGACTTTCGAAAAAGATAATTATTTGGTTAAACTTATCGCGGAAGAGATGGGAGTAAGTCAGGAAGACATACTTGATTTTGACCTGACTCTATATGAATACGAGAAAGGCTGTTTGTTCGGGGCGAACGAGGAGTTCATTTCAAGTGGCAAACTGGATGATTTAGCCATGGCTCATGCCGGGTTAAAAGCTTTCGTGGCTTCCGAGAAATGTCGTAAGACAAAAATTCTTGCTATTTTTGATAATGAAGAAGTGGGAAGTGGAACGAAACAGGGTGCCGGTTCTCCAATTTTGAGAACAATTATTGAACGTATCGTTTTCGGATTGGGAGGTAAACCGGAAGATTTGTATCGAGCAATTCATAATTCGTTCATGATTTCCGCGGATATGGCCCATGCTCTTCACCCGAACTACGTGGAGAAACATGATCCCACAAATCATCCGGTAATAAACGGTGGGCCCGTGATCAAGATCAATGCGAATCAGAAATACATCACGGACGGGGATTCTGCCGCCGTGTTTAAAACGATCTGCAAGATGGCGGGGGTACCTTGTCAGGAATTTGTAAACCATTCAGACATGGCCGGAGGTTCAACCTTGGGAAATATATTATTATCGCAAATGGAAATGCGTGGAGTGGATATCGGTAATCCCATGTGGGCAATGCATTCCGTTCGGGAAACGGGCGGGGTATTGGATCATGCTTACGTGATAAAAGCTTTCACCACGTTTTATAATATTTAAAATTGTTGTTATTTGAAAGAAAAGTCGGACTGGTATTCAGTCCGGCTTTTTTAGTACCCTAAAAGGATAGGAATATTTATGGAAATTAGATGACGAGTGCATCTATAGATAAATTATTCACTATTGATTTTGAAGTTATGAAACTATTTTTGTTTGTTATGTTATTTGTCTCGGGGATGTTTTCTGATTCGACACAAATTAGTAAAATTGACTTAGATAAAGATTTTTTCTTGTTGGGTACGCTTGATGAATATCTGGGGCGTCGAATACGGGAGCCGAAAGATGTTTTCGTGGATGCGTATTATCCTCACGAGGGGTTTGTGGTGAGGGTACTTGATTCTCTTTTCAAGACTGAGTATCCGGATTTAAAATGTAATGTGGAGCCGTCTGGGCACATGAATTTGTATTCCAAGGAATTGGCATATAAGGTGAATGAATATTTTGGGATTGAAGGGGAAAAGGCTGAAAAAGATTCGTTTACTGGTGCAAAATTGAATAAAGATGTTTTTAAGACAGATAAACAAAGATATTCTTATCTGGCCGGGGTGTTCTTGCGCTATGGAACCATTTTAAAGGATGATTTTAAAATTAGGTTTGCCAATGCCGGGGGAAAAGTCGAAATCTGCAAAATGTTGTTTGAAGAATTAAAATGTACTGGCGTGGAGTTCGAACATTTAAAAGCAATTCCAGCTTCAAATACATTTTCTTTTACCCCTAAAGGAAAATTGGAGGTATATTTGCTATATGCCGTGATGTTAAGAGGAAATTTGGCACAGAGATATGAAGAATGGGGTAGTATGCCTTTTGTAAAACAAGTAAAGTGATTGGATACTTCCAATGTGAAAAAGTCTTTGCGGATAGTTAAAGTACCTTTTAAAAGTTTTCACCTGACTTTTGAAAGGTACTCCACTATTGGCCCGTGTCGTAAATTCATTTACAGGTGTTATGATTTTTTCTACCCCTTAATTCCCACCAAAGAGTTAGCGTTTAAATCCTTCAAAAACACGGGCTTTTTCTTGCGTTAATAGTTCTCCGATCATGGTGAGCGTGTTGGAATGGAATGAAGGCGAGATATTTGCCGAAACATTATTTGAACCCCGGTGAAGGGTGAGGCTCACTTGTGCGGAAATGCTGACACCTTGGACGAGAAAGCTATAAATGATACTTCCTTTTTTATCCTTTTTCATCCGGATGTCTGAAACGTTGCCTTCAACGGTAAAACCTCCCAATCCGTTTTGAAGTGGGCGAGGGGTATCAAAACTCACTTGTACGGTGGCTTTTTTGTTTTCCATGGAAATGAAATTCTTGATGGAACTGACGTTTGCTGATCGACCTCGTTTAAAGATCAGTCGATTGGCCTCCAGTACGAACGTGTTGTTTTCTAAAGCACGAACGGCGTCTTGGTACAATTGTTCTTTTACTTTCTGTTGAGCGATTTTACGCTCTTGTCTGGTTTGTGTACGTTTTTCTTTTGCCGTCATTTTAGTTTGAGCGGCAAGAGGGGCTAGTGAGCCTAGCACTAGGGCTAATGCGATGAGTGTAGTGATATGTTTCATAATGCTTTATGTTTTATTGCTTTTTTACGGGGAAAAGAATATTGATGTTTTATAAAAATACTGTTTTTATGGTGTAGGATGGCGATAAAAGTTTGAAGATATTGTATCTTCGCATATAGTAAATAATGAATTGAGATAGGATGAAAGATCAACATCAAGTTCTGCATAAATGCTTAGTGGAGGATGTTCCGGCATTTGTTTTGACGGGAAAAGACGTGTGTGCGATAGCGACATTAAAGACGTACTTGCAAACTGCGATAGAAAAAGGATGTAGTGATGAATTCGTTAATGATATGGTATTAGTGTTGCGAGAATTTGAACGATTCCAGCACGAGGAGCCGAAAAAGGTGAAAATACCGGATTGATCCGGTTTGTGTGGAGAAGAGGTAAAATCCCTTTGATATAACATTCACGTTTCGGTAATGTAGAATTTAAAGTATTTCAGATCACTCCCTGTTTATAGCCACTTTTTGCATACATCTTTAAAAATTTGCGTACATTTAACCCAGAAATCTTGATATTTCAGACACGAATAACGAGATCTGTCAAGATGCAATTCCCGGGGAAGAATCGGGGATGACTTGTAGAAGATAGGGATCACCTTCGGTTCACTCTCGGTACTCCTTCGCTACACCCTCGCTCACGAGCATCCAAAGACCGAAAACGAACCGAGAGTGAACCGAGAGTATCCCGGAAGTTCCTTTTTCCATCCATGTGTATTACCCGGGAACGATAATAACTAATGGTGGAGCTGGCTAATTGAGAATCCGATTCCGACTAAAAATGTATAATCGTCAAGCTATGAGGTTCTTTGTACCCTTTCGATATACTCGATAAATGGTTCGATTTCCTATTTTCAACCTGAATTGTTGTAGGGCAAAAGTAACCTCAAAACAAAAAAAGAGACTCATTATGAGTCTCTTGGTGGGCGCTGAGGGATTCGAACCCCCGACCCTCTGGGTGTAAACCAGATGCTCTGAACCAGCTGAGCTAAGCGCCCGTGTTGCTTGATTGCGGATGCAAATGTAGTGCATTTTTTGAATTCTGCAAAAAATGAGTGGCGAATTTTTCAAAAAAAATATAGAATTCGGGAGAATCTAGGATGAAGTTTTATTTTTTTGTGAGATCGAAGAAATAAAATCTTTGAAATTATAGCTACGAAGGAATAAAGTGTTTGATTTTATGAAATAATATCATATATTTGCAGGAGTTGAAAAATAAAGTGCGGAAGAGTCCGCATTAAAATATTGTGAATTTGTTCTAATTGCTATCTAGAAATCGCCAATTTAAGGAGCAAGATTAGGCAGTAAATTCACGCTGGCTAGCGTGGATTGTTGTCTATTTGCTCCGAGGCGTTTGGCGATGCCCTAGATAGGATAGAATGTACGATCCTCGCTTTTTTTATTGTATAATTTTTGCTTGGGGGATCGGGCAAAATTGAAATAGCGAAAATCTATGGATGAGCCGCCACATTGATTCATGAAAAAAAGGAGTGTATCCCGAGCCTAGAAAACACAGAATACTCACTCCTCCTGTTAATCAATTTTACAAATTAATCAACGATCAAAGTTATGAAAAAAACTTATGAGTGGAAAGTTTTACGCCTAAATTGTCGTTCGATAGGCAGATTGCAAACAAGATTCAAGAGAATATACGTGGATGTAACACGATGAAAAACCGGGTGTTGCGCTAACAACTCCCGGTTCGGACTAGATGTTGGAAGCATCTAGTAAATGTTTAATTTTAAAATACAAATTTATGAAAAAAAGCAAGAAGTATTTTGTTTTTGGGGACCATTGTACCCGTGGAAAAACAAAATTGCAATGGAGGCACGTTTGCCTGATGTGCGTGATTTTGCTGATGTTGCCCTTTGTTGGTCGAGCCCAGCAACAAAAAGTGTCTGTTCGGGTGAATAAAGCGGGGGTACAGGAAGTTTTTCGGCAGATTAAAGAACAGGCGGGTTTGAATTTTGTTTACGACAAGGCGCAGGTGGCCACCTTGCCGCCCGTGACGCTGACCATGCAAGGGGTGACGGTGGATGCTGTCTTGAAACGAGTGTTTCAGGGGAGTCCATTCGAGTACATTTATGAAAATTCAACTGTCGTGATAAAAAAACGGGCTACTGTTCCCCAGAAACCGGGCGAAGTGGTTATCCGGGGAGTCGTGTCGGATCAAGACGGGAACACGATTCCGGGGGTATCTGTTGTGTTGAAGGGAACCACGCTGGGTACTGCGTCGGATGCGGACGGGAAGTTTGCGCTTGCCTTGCCTTCGCTGGATGGCGTGGTGCTGACATTCACGTGTATCGGGATGAAGACACGGGAAATAGCCGTGAAGGATGCGAAGACGTTGAACGTTACCTTGGAGGAGGATTCCGAGACGATTCAAGAAGTGGTGGTGACCGGAATCTATTCCCGTAATAAAGAAAGTTTCACGGGATCATTCGCTACCTACTCGAAGGAAGATTTGAAAATGATCGGGAGCCAGAATGTTATCCAGAGTCTGAAAAGTTTGGATCCTTCCATGCTGGTACTGGAGAGTAAACAATGGGGATCGGACCCGAACCGGATGCCGGACATTGAAATCCGGGGAAAGACGAGTGTGGTAGGTTTAAAGACGGAATTTGATAATGACCCGAATCAGCCTTTGTTTATTTTGGACGGTATCGAAACGACGCTGGAGACGATTGTTAATTTGAACATGGACCGGGTGGCTAGCGTGACGATTTTGAAAGATGCTGCCTCCACGGCTATTTACGGGTCAAAAGCGGCCAACGGCGTGATTGTCGTTGAGACGGTTCAACCGGAAGCGGGGAAGTTACGTCTTTCTTATAACGGTAATTACGGGATTCAATTTGCGGATCTTTCTGCCTATAATTTGATGAATGCTTCCGAGAAGTTGGAGTTTGAACGCCTAACTGGGCTTTACGGGGATTTGGAGAGTAACACGAATATAAGTAATATTGAAAAATATAATCGGCGGCTAGCCGAGGTGAAGCGGGGTGTTGATACTTATTGGATGAACGAACCGCTCCGTACCGTATTCAATCATAGTCACAACGTTTATATTGACGGGGGTGATGATGCCATGCGTTACGGGTTGGGATTCGGTTACAATAATTCCAATGGCGTGATGCAAGGGTCTGATCGGAATGTCATCAGTGCCAACATTGATTTGACTTATCGTCGGGAAAAGTTGTTGTTTGCCAATAAGTTTAGCATGGATGTTACTCATACGGAGCGGGAACCCGTGGCTTTTTCCGAATTTTCGAAAGCGAACCCGTATTATCGGAAGAGATTGGAAAACGGATATGTTCCCATGTGGTTGGAGGATACCGGGACGGAACAAAACAAAGGATCATTAAAGAATCCGTTATACGCGTGGGGAATAAAAAATACGAATATCGGGAATTCGATCGCCTTGCGTGATAATTTCTCGATCGAGTGGAGGATGTATTCTTTTTTGAGGGTGACGGCGAGAATCGGGCTTACCAAGAACGTGAGCCGGGATGAGCAATTCAAATCCCCCAAACATCCTGATTATCTGGAAACGGATAAGTTGAAACAGGGTTCATTCTCGGCTTCAACTTCGGAGGCATTCTCTTATAACGGGGATTTGAATATTGCTTTCGGTAAGTTGTTCGTGGAAAAACATCAAGTGAACGTGGTGGGAGGATGGTCTTTTAGCGAGAATAAAAATAAGCGGGATGGTTATAGTGTTGTCGGTTTTAACGATGATCTGCATATGAATCCGGCTTTTTCCACGGGTTTTACAGATGGACAGAAGCCTAATTACTCTTTGGAGCGTAGCCGTTCGACCAGCTTTTTCATGAATGTCAACTATTCTTTTATGAATCGCTACCTGATGGATTTCAACGTGCGTTCGGACGGTACGTCTAAATTCGGGGCGAATAAACGTTTCTCGACAACTTGGTCCGTGGGTTTGGCTTGGAATATTCATAACGAGGAGTTTATGAAGTCGTTGGGGCTTTTCACGAATTTCAAGATCAGGGCATCCGTGGGTAACCCCGGAAATCAGAATTTTGACGCTTATCAGGCGATGAAAATTTACAAGTATAACGTGGAACTGCAAAATATGTTCGGTTCAAGTGCGATTATAGACCAGTTTGGTAACAAGGATCTGGATTGGCAACGTACGTTGGATAAGAATATCGGGGTGGATATATCCATGTTGCGGAATCGAATCCGGGTGACGCTGGATTATTATTACAAGGATACCGATCCTCTTTTGATCAGTGTTCCGATGCCTCCGTCCGTGGGCGTGGGTTCCATTAATGCGAATGCCGGGCGGCAGCTTTCTTGGGGATGGAACGGGAGTATTTTCGGAACGGTGATTCAGAAACAGGATATGAGCTGGACGTTGAACATGAATTTTAGAACGTCCAAGTCCGAGTATCGGGATATTGGTGACAAATTGAACGAATTTAATGAATTGGGAAGTGCGCAGAGCTTGGTTCGTTACTATGAAGGAGCCAGTCCCGATGATATGTGGGCAGTACCCTCGTTGGGAATCGATCCGGCCACCGGGGCGGAAATGTTTAGAAAGAAAGATGGTTCCCAGACCTTTATCTATTCGACAGCCGACGAGGTGGTTGTGGGGTGTTCCCGTCCGGACGTGGAGGGAGTTATCGGTTCTTCCTTCTACTACAAAGGTTTTTCCGCTTCGGTAAATTTCCGGTATCGTTTGGGGGGAGAGGTGATGGCCTCGGCCCTGTACTCGAAAGTGGAGAATATATCGGAAGAGCAAATTTATTATAATCAGGATAAGCGGGCGTTACATGATCGTTGGAAACAACCGGGAGATAAGGCAAAGTTCAAGTCGATAAAAGATACTTCTCCGACGCCGATGTCTTCCCGTTTCGTGCGGACGGAAAACACGTTCTCCGGTGAATCCATTTCCATGGGATACGAATCTTCTGCCGCGTGGATAAAGAAAATCGGGGCGGAAGGAGTTACTTTCAGGGCATATATGAATGATATTTTCCGGGTGTCTTCTTTCAAGGAAGAACGGGGAACGGATTATCCTTTTGCCCGCACTGTTTCATTTTCATTGAGTTTACGATTCTAAAAGACGAAATTATGAAATTTGCGAGTAAATTATTGAACAAGTTGAAATGCCTCACGATGATCGTGTTGGTCACCACCGTGGTGTCTTGTGACAGTTGGTTGGATTTGGGATCGGAAGACCGGATCATGGAAAACACGCTTTTCTCTTCTCAAGCCGGGTTTATGACCGCTCTGAACGGGGTGTATATTGAATTACTAAATTCCAACTTGTATGGAGGTACGTTGTCTTACAAGACGTTTGATATTCTTGCGCAATACTATGATTGTGATAAAGATGAACAGACGTGGCAAAAGTTATCTACTTTTGACCAAACGGCTAAGAAAGGACAGGTGGCCGGGTTATGGTCGAAGGTTTACACGTTGCTTGTCAACGTGAATACGATTATAGAGTCGTGTGACGAGAGAAAGGATGTGCTGAATAGCGAATATTATCATGTCCTCAAAGGGGAAGCTTTGGCGTTGCGTGGATTGTTGCATTTTGAAGTTTTCAGGGTGTTTGGACCGATCTATTCCCTTGATCCGGAAACGGAGTGTATGCCTTATTCAGAATCTTCTGATTTGAAAGTAAGACCTTTACTGAAAGCATCGGAAGTGGCAAAGTTGATTATGGATGATTTCAGGGCGGCAGAGGAGTTGCTAAAGGATTATGATCCGGTGATTGAAAAAGGAGCGCTTTGGGGGGATGAAGGTCCGGGGTTACCCAATGATATGGTGTATCGCTCCCTGCGCTTGAATTATTACGCGGTAAAGGCCTATATCGCCCGGTTGGCATTGTACACGGGGGATAAGGAAACCGCGTTGACTTATGCCCGGCAAGTGATCAAGGAAACGCAGGAGGATAATGACTGGTTTCCTTTTGTCACCCGTGCGGCGGCCACGACTCTCTCGAAATGGGACCGGGTGTATAAAACGGAAATCTTGTTCGGGTTGTATAATTTGAAGCGGGCGGACGTGTACGAATCCACATTTTCTAACAAGTTGGGAGAGAAGGTGATTCTACGTCCGACAGATGCTAATATCGAGAATTTGTACGAGGAGAACACGAGGATGAATGATTGGCGTTATACGGAACAATGGATGACCTTGAAAGATCCGGATGGGAATGAAAAGAAACATTTCGTGAAGTATATGGCCGTGGATGATACGGAGGGGCCTGATGATAATAAAGTTAGTCAGGGATACACGTATCTCATGCCTGTCATGCGGATTTCCGAGATGTATCTGATCGTGGCGGAATGTTCCAACAACGAGGTGGAAGCATTTGACCATCTGAATCGATTACGGGCGGCACGGGGTGTTGCCAAGGTAAATCAAACGCTCGGGCTGATGGATCTGGTCGAAGCAGAATTTCGGAGGGAGTTCATTGGAGAGGGACAATTGTTCTGGTTTTACAAACGACAGAATAGGGCGCAAATACCTTCAAGTAAAGATCTCAATAACATGATCACGATGGAAAAGAGTTTTTATTTGTTTGATTTGCCTCAAGACGAGAAAGATAAACGAGGTGTGGAATAAAGAATTAAACGGATGAGATTATGAAACGAAGATATATAGCCATATTGATCATTGGTCTGGCAACGTGGTTGTGCGCTTGCGAGACAGAGATGATGGGATACGAGGGGGAGAGCGGTATTTATTTTATGATGCAGAAACCTCCGGCTTCCGGGTATGGTGATCCGGAACAGTATGAATACGTGGATACCACTTTGATCCCTTTCGCGATGTTCACGGCCAAGGATACCGTGTTACCGATCCGAGTGAGGATTACCGGAGACGTGGTTGATCACGACCGTTATTTCACGATTCGGGTGGTAGATACTCTCACGACGGCAAAGGCGGGGGAAGATTACGAGCCGTTTGAGAATAGCCAGGTGGTAAAAGCCGGGGAGAGACAGGCGGAAGTCCCTTGTCGGATCGTGTGGACGGAAAAATTAATGCAAAATCCTGACACGATGATTTACTTGACCGTGCGGCTGGAGGAGAGTGTGGATTTTAAATTGCCGTTGAAAAGGTGGATTCCTTTCGGAAGCATATATGGTTCAACGGATAAAGTTGTTAATCCGCTCGTTCATGTGATCGGGATAAATGATCAAGTGGTTGTACCCAAGCAATGGGCTGCGAATTATTGGGGAACGTTTTCTCCCACGAAATTCAAGCTGGTATGCGTGGTGCTTGGTCTAACGATGCAGGATTTTGAAGATTACAAGACCATGAACCTGAACAGGTCGCAAACATTGGCCCAGAATTTTGATCGTTATCTGAAAGAGGAAAAAGCGGCAGGGCGTACGGTGATGGATAAAGATGCCGCGGGTAACGAGTTTGAGATGACGATGGGGCCTCTGATATGATTTATTTTTAAATGAAATGTTATGAGAATGATGTATAAAATTTTTCTGATCGGATTACTGGGAATTTTCCTGTTTGAAAGTTGCTATGATGACAAGGGAAATTATTCCTATCGTGCGATTAACGAGATCACAGTGAAACATGACTTTTTTGGCGACACGGTGTTACGTATGTATTCTTTCGTGGATACATTGCGAGTTTTTCCTGAAATTTCAACAACCGTTAACCATGATCCCGATAATTACGAGTATGAATGGGTAGCCGTGGGGGGCGATCCGACTATCGGGGGACAATATACGCTGGGGAAAGAGAAGGATTTGGTTTATCCGATTACTTTGCCTTCCCAGAGCTATGTTGTTCATTATAAAATTCAGGATAAGTCCACGGGATTGACCACGATTTCAAGTTTAAGTTTACAATTGTCAACCTTGTTTTCGCGGGGATGGCTTGTGTTGGGGGAAGGAGATGACGGGCGAACCCAGCTTGATATGGTATCAACGGGAGGAGAGGACACGACTTTGTTGAAGAATATTTTACAAGAGGTGGATTTGCAGGAATGGGGTAAGCCGACTTGCATTTTTGTCCCTCCCTATCGTCCTGCCGCCGCGTTGAATTATATTCATGTCGGGACGGATAAGGGTACTTACAGGCTTAGTACTTCAACCCTGTTGCCCATCGAGGGGACACATTTGAAATGGTCTTTTTATGATGTATCGGCTGCCGGAGAGTGTGTGATGACCGAGGCTGTACAGATTATGGGATATTACCGGGCTGCCCTTGTGGATGGTAATTTGTATTATACGGAGTTGTCCGGCCAACAGGCTTGTTTCTTTGGATCCCCAAGTAATCATTACAAGGGTGATTATGATCTCTTCCCGGTGGGAGATAAAATTGGGTATAGCGTGAAAGAACGGGGATATGCTACCGTGTTATATAATAAACGGGATGGACGTTTCGTGTATCAAGAAAGTGGTTATGGAACTCCTCTTGGTTACTGTGCGGATATGTCAGATCGGGTGGGGGATCCTTTCTCTTGGAAACCGGAATACGAGTATGTGACAACACTGAATTGTCATAAAGGTTCGGGTTCGACTTACACGATATTAAGGGATGGAAGTGATTTTTATCTGTATAGTTACCGGATTTCCTATAGTTTCGGTATAATAAAACAATTAATGGTAAAAATGGATAACGTGATCGACTTGGATAAGGCGGAGTTTTTCGGGACAAGTAATATGTTATCCGTGATTTACTATACCGTGGGGAATAAACTGTATGGTTACGATTTCGCGAGGAGGAAGTGTGAACTGTTGAAAACGTTTGATGGTTACGAGATTACCTTGTTCTTATCGGACATCTTGGTAGAGACTTCAAAGGATTATTTCTATATAGCGTTGTATAATCCGGCGAAACCGGCATCGACTGGCGGTGAGATCAGGAAATATGCGATTGTGGATGATGTGGATGATATTGTGATCAAGGAGGAGAAAGGCTCGAAGTGGGAGGGGTTGTGCAAGGTGAAGAGTATTGCGTATAAACCTAGATGATGGAACGTGTGGGTGTTTCATCGGTGGATGCTGCTGAAACAGGTGTTGTGTAGGGTGTGTCAAAAGTCATTTTACCCTCAAAAAACTCCTCCGTCACTTCGTGCCACCTCCTCTATAAACAGAGGAGGAG
>OJUG01000292.1_pt1 | contig 80738 bp, 59 predicted proteins | sample 1599841 | NCBI WGS metagenome assembly OJUG01 (sample SAMN04168659, study PRJEB22393) | human gut metagenome | biome: human gut microbiome; feature: stool | host: Homo sapiens | collected 2014-05-12 | reverse complement strand
CTCCCTCTGTTTATAGAGGGAGTACCCCGAAGGGGGGAGGGAGTTTATTTTCAATATTCAATTTTTAAGTGTATGAAGGTTTTTGTTATTACAATAGGAATTTTATGGATGACGTTGGGGAGCGGAATAGCGCAGACTTTGACGGTCGAGGAGTACCGGGCGAAGGTGCTGGAGTATAATCAGGACATCAAGCAATCGCGAGAGGCTGTTAAGGCGGCGATATATGCGTTGAAAGGGGTAAAAACGGGATTCTTTCCGAAATTGCAATTAAGCGGGAATTATTCGTATCAGATAGAAGACGTGGAATTTATGCAGGGGGTTGATTTGAAACACAATAATTATTCGGCGGAGGCGGCATTGTCGCAGAACGTGTACGCGGGGAGTATGCTACGCAAGCAGCAAGAGGCGGCGAAGTTACAGAAAGCGATTGCCCGTTTGGGGGAAGAGTTGACGACGGATAATATTGTTTACGCGGCAGACGTGAGTTATTGGACGTTGGCGGCTAACGAGAGTCTGTTTTATATATCCCAAGAGTTCGTGTTGATCGTGAAGGAATTGGACGGGATTGTACAAAAACGTTTTGACGAGGGGGCGATCAGCAAGACCGACTTGCTGATGGTGAAGACCCGCTTGAAGGAGGCGGAGTTGCAAGAGTCTACCCGGAATATGAATTACCAGACAGCGATGCAGTCGTTTAAAATCATGATGGGGGTTTCTTTAGAGGAAAAGTGGGTTATTATTGACTCGATCCAGAAGCCGGTGATCGTTCCGGGTTTACAATCGTTGGAAGTGGCTTTGAAACGGAGAGCCGATTACCAGATTGCCGTGCAGGATTTTAATTTGACCAAGCAACAGACCAAGATTATACGTTCCAAGTATCTGCCGCAGCTGGCCGTGGGGGTGAAGGAGACGTGGGGTACGCCATTGATTAATGTTTCCGGTGACGAGAAGTTTGCGACGGTGGCTTTTGCGAAGTTGAGTATGCCTATTTTCAACTGGGGAGAGAAACGCCAGTACGTGAAACAGAATCGGGCGATGGAGACAAGTAAGGAGTTAGCCATGAGTAAAGTCGAGGATCAAGTGAAAGAGGAACTGGCAAATGCTTGGGTGAAGTTGAACGAGAACTGGAAACAGGTGGAGATTGCTAATTCTACGCTAGAAATTGCCCGGGAGAATTTGAAATTGAATACCTTTAGCTATAACGAAGGAAAGTTACCGATTCTGGATGTATTGTCTTCGCAGGCGACTTGGTTACAAGCCTACACGAACGTGGTTTCGGCGAATTACCAGTATAAGGTGGCGTACGCGGAGTATGTGAGAATTTTGGGAGGACGGTAGGATTTATGATTTATGATTTCGGCCTCGGATGGCTGGTACTTTTTAATTGTAAATCGTAATTCATAAATCATAAATTAATTCAGTTGTAAATTAAGGGGTTTCCCCTTGTTTTTGTGATTTTTTGGAGATCATGAGAACAGGGGAAAAATTATGTTGTTTTTTTTCGGGTTTAGGGGGGATTTATAGCAAGAAATTGTATTTTTGCAGATCAATGGATAATACGGTATTAAAAGTTTGAGAGATATGACGATAGAAAAAATGCTTACTCAGCAGGTGCTGGAGGCCGTAAAGGCTTGTTATGGGGTTGAATTAACCGAGAAAGACGTACAGTTGCAGGAAACCCGGAAAGAATTTGCCGGTGATTTGACGGTGGTCGTTTTCCCGTTTACCCGATATTCCAGAAAATCGCCCGAGGAAACGGCTAAAGAGCTGGGAGAGTATTTGAAACAAAATATTGAAGAGGTGGAAACCTACAACGTGATCAAGGGATTTTTGAACGTGGTGATTTCTTCTGCTTACTGGATCGAGGTGTTGAATGACGTGGCAAAAGAGGAGAAGTACGGTTATGCGAAGGAGCCTAGCGGGAAGACCTATATGATTGAGTACTCTTCACCGAACACGAATAAACCCTTGCATTTGGGACATATCCGGAATAATTTTCTGGGATGGTCGGTTTCTGAGATTCAGAAGGCAAATGGGCATAACGTGATTATGGTGAACTTGGTGAATGACCGGGGGATCCATATCTGTAAAAGTATGATCGCGTGGGAGAAGTTTGCCAACGGTGCTACTCCGGAGAGTACGGGAACTAAGGGGGATCACTTCGTGGGAGATTATTACGTGCGTTTTGACAAGGAGTACAAGGCGCAGATCAAGGAGTTGATGGAGCAGGGCAAGACGGAAGAGGAGGCAAAGAAAGAGGCCCCGATATTGTTGGAGGCTCAGGAGATGTTACGTAAGTGGGAAGCCGGGGACGAGAAGGTGGTTTCCTTGTGGCGGACCATGAACGATTGGGTATTGAAAGGTTTTGACGAGACCTATAAAATGATGGGTATCTCGTTTGACAAAGTATATTTCGAGTCACAGACATACAAGAAAGGGCGTGACCTCGTGTTGAAAGGTTTGGCTGATGGCGTACTTTACCGGAAAGATACCGGAAGCGTGTGGGCCGATCTTACCGGTGATGGGTTGGATCACAAGTTGTTGTTGCGGGATGACGGGACTTCTGTTTACATGACGCAGGACATTGGTACGGCATACGATCGTTTCAACGAGTTTAACATGGATCAGGAGATATACGTGGTGGGTAACGAGCAGAATTACCATTTTCAGGTGTTGTCATTGGTTTGTAAGAAGTTGGGATTCGATTGGGCCGACAAGATCAAGCATCTTTCTTACGGTATGGTTGAATTACCGGAGGGGAAAATGAAATCCCGTGAGGGGACGGTGGTGGATGCCGATGATTTGATTGACGAGATGATTCACACGGCTCGTACGACTTCCGAGGAGTTGGGGAAACTGGACGGTTACACGAAGGAAGAGGCCGAGGACGTGTATCGTAAGGTTGCTTTGGGGGCGCTGAAGTATTTTATCTTGAAGGTTGATCCGAAGAAGACCATGATGTTTAACCCGAAGGAATCCATTGATTTTAACGGAAATACGGGTCCATTTATCCAGTACACCTATACTCGTATTAAGTCTGTTTTGCGTAAAGCGGAAGAGGCCGGGGTAAAGATCGTTCCGGGAGATATTCACACGACATTAACCGAGAAGGAACAGAATTTGGTTAAGCTGATTGCTAAATTGCCCGCAGTCGTGAAGGAGGCAGGGGATAATTATAGCCCGGCGTTGATCGGGAATTATGCTTACGAGCTGGCGAAGGAATTTAACCAGTTCTATCATGATTACTCTATACTGAAGGAAGAAAACGAGCAAGTGCGTAATTTACGTTTGCTACTGGCACAGCAATGTAGCGTGGCAATAGAGAATGCCATGGGTATGTTGGGAATAGAGATGCCGGAGAGAATGTAAGAAGATCGCCTGTGGCGAGTTGCAGGTTTACAGGTTACAAGTTGGTGTTAAATTGAATAAAGATGAGAAAGATTGAAGCTAAGAATATAGACAAGAACGTGATCAAGTTGATCGGGCAGGATTGGATGCTGGTGACGGCTGGGGATCAGGAGAAGTTCAACATGATGACGGCTAGTTGGGGATCGATGGGGTATTTGTGGAATAAACCCGTGGTGATGGTGTTCGTGCGGCCACAACGTTACACGTTCGAGTTTACGGAGAAAAAAGATGAGTTTACCTTGTCGTTTTTTGACGAGAAGTACCGTCATGCATTGAATGTATGTGGTTCTGTTTCCGGGCGTAACGTGAACAAGGTGCAGGAAAGCGGGTTGACGCCCTATTTCACGGAGGCCGGGAACCCGGCTTTCGAGGAGGCAACATTGGTGTTGGAGTGTAAGAAATTATATACTGACTTCTTGAAGGAAGAGGCTTTTCTGGACAAGAAGATCGTGGATAGCCAGTACGGCCAGAAGGATTTCCACAAAGTGTACGTGGCCGAAATTGTTCATGCTTGGGTGAAGGAGTAGCTGATGGATTTATGCACGTATCATAGTCATTGTAATTTTTGTGACGGGAAAGCCTCGGCGGAGGATTTCGTGAAGGCTGCCATCGAGGCGGGATTCCATAGTTACGGGATCTCTTCACACTCACCACTTCCTTTCGAGACCCGTTGGTCTTTAAGCAAAGGAAACGTGGAGGTTTACTTGACGGAGATAAAGCGTTTGCAGGAGAAATACGCGGGGCAGATTGAGCTTTATGTGGGGATGGAAATTGATTATCTGAATGATGATTGGGGACCGGCAGTAGAATATTTTCAGCGTATGCCGCTGGATTACCGCATTGGTTCCGTGCATCTCGTGACCGAGGAACAGACGGGTGAGATCATGGATATGGACGGGAAGTTCGAGGATTTTAGGGAGAACTTGCGTTTGGTCTTTCATGATGATCTGAGATATCTCGTGGAGGCTTATTTCAAGGCGTCTTCCCGGATGGTGGAGTTGGGTGGTTTTGATTTCGTGGCGCATTTGGATAAAATATCCATGAACGGTTCACTGATGGATAGCACGTTGACGGAACAGGAGTGGTATAACCGGTTGTTGTGGGATTACATGTCCTTGATAGCGAAGAAAGGTATCATGGTGGAGGTGAACACGAAAGCATACACGAAGAAGGGGATGATGTTCCCCAATGTGAAGTATTTCAAGTGGTTGAAAGAGTTGAATATTCCCGTGATGGTGAATTCTGACGCCCATTTGCCCCAGCTGGTAAATGACAACCGGGCGTTGGCATTCGAGTGGTTGCGGGAAGTCGGAATAAAAAGCACGATGCGCTTGCATCAAGGTGCGTGGGTGGAAGTACCAACAGATAATAAGTAGTATAATGAATAAGTTTCTGATTCTATTAAGCAGTTTGTTTGCGTTGACTTTCTTCGGTTGTAATAACGATGAAGAAGATCTCGATTTGATTGATACATTGGAAAATGAGAAGATCGCTATTCACGAGTACCTGAGTCAGATTACCACGCCGATTCTTTATCTTGAGTATTATAGCGTGAAAGGCATGTTGATCGATACCGTCTTTATTTTCAATTACGATAATAGTGGCGAGGTTGCGAAAGATACAGGATGGGTGTTGATGGATTACGAGAAATTCTATCTAAATGGGGATAAATTGGATACGACATCTCCCGAACAGGGTGATTCCACGTTTACTTATGCTTTTGGAGGACCGGTTCTTTATCGTTATGACACGATCAAGAAATATGATTATGTGGCAGAAGCGTTTCGACATATTAGTGTTGGAAGTATGGGTGGAGAAATGATTGTACCCTCTATTTTGGCTGGAGATAAGAATAATTACGGGAAACCGTTACATTATAAGTTAAAGGCACATAAGCTCATTAACGATGTGAAAGTGAATGAGTATAAGTTGATTCGAAGTTATCTAGTAGACGTTATAGGCGTGGAGAGTGCTTTTGTTGACTTTCCTACGCGAGAAATTTCATCTATTGGAGAGCGGGATACAGTTACTTATACAGCTATTTTGGAGAAAGGAACGGGCGATCAAGATATTCAAGTAGGGGATTCTGTTTTGTTGGAAATGGATTATGGTTTGCTGGATGATGTGGGATTACAAAATCGGGTGTTGAGAAGTATGGGACGTGATTCTATTTATTTCTTGTTTAATGAGACTTGGCAGAAAAATTATCCGACTGGGTTGGTAAAAGGATTACAACATTTACAGGCTGGAGATTCTGCACATATTATCGTGCCTTATGGAATGGCTTACGGTGCGGTAGGTACAACCCGGGAAATAACTTTCCGAGATCGTACTAAACTTAAACAATATTTAATTCCTCCATACTCAACGTTATGGTATTGGGTACGGATTCGTAAAGTGGTTCCGCCTAAAACGGAAGAAGAATAATTTGAAAAATAACAGCTAAATAAAAACGGAAAATGAAAAGTAATTATTTATTTATGATGTTTTGCCTTTTGGCAAGCGGATTCATCGGGTGTTCCGATGATGATGGCGATAACTGGAAGAAAACATTTGAGGATGAGCAGGCTAGGATTAAAGATTTCGTGTATAGTAAGGATTCCGATCCGAAGATCTTCACGTATCATTATACTTACTTGAAAGAGAATATCGAGGATTACGCTTATTTATTTAATTACCAGAAAGAAGGAAAGAAAGCAACGTACAGATCCGTTATCTGATATTTTAATGAATATCCCGGAAGGAACAATGGGGAGTTCAATCGTTTCGAGTATTATGAGCCTTTCAACAGCTTTAGTTTATCGGGAATATACCGTGGAGGGTATCGTGAAGGAGGATAATCTACTTGCTTTTGAGAACGAAATGATCAAGCAGTATATCAAAGATAACGATTTAACAGTTTCTGAAACTGTTTGTTTGCATGAAGGGGCAACCGACACGATTGCTTTCATTGTCAAGACAAAAGAGAATTTGAGTGGTAAGTCTATTCAACCGACAGATAGTGTTACCGTGTGGGCGGAGGGAAGGATTTTAGATGAATATAATACTTCTTTACGACAATTCATGAAAATGGATAGTGATGATGAGGTGAAATGGTTTTTACCGAATATGATAAAGGGAATCTCTTTGACTTTGCCCAAACTTAGAGTTGAGGAAGAGGCTATTATCCTTTTTTCATCTGGTATGGGATATAGCTATAGCGGATTGCGAGAGTATGATGGTTCTTATGTCATCCCGGCTTATTCTACTTTATTGTTTAAAGTAAAGATTATTGGTACAAAGGAAAATCCTAAAAAGGAATAAATTATCATGAATATAGATTTGGAAAGCACGCTGGCGCTTGCGGTGGCATGGGCGAAAGAGGTAGGGGAAATTCAATGCTCTTATTTCAGAAGTGGACACTTGGAACTTGAAACGAAGTCAACGGTACATGATGTCGTGACGAAGGTGGATAAGCTAAGTGAGTCCATGCTGATCGAGCGTATCGGCAAGTGTTTTCCCGATCATAGTGTGTTGGGGGAAGAAAGTGGGAAACATGATGCTCATAGCGACTATCTGTGGGTGGTGGACCCTTTGGACGGGACAAATAATTATAGCCAGGGATTACCCGTGTTTTGCGTGTCTATCGGGCTTCAATACCGGGGAGAGACGTTGTTAGGAGTTGTGTACGCTCCGTACTTGAACGAGCTGTACACGGCAATCCGAGGCAAAGGGGCTTTTCTAAACAATGCCCCGATCCATGTTTCCGACAAGACGGAACTCGATCGTTCCGTGCTGGCCACGGGTTTCCCTTACGACAAGGGAATACATCCTGTGAATAATATTGATAATATTAGCCGTATTTTGCCGCATCTGAGGGGTATCCGACGCATGGGTTCAGCTGCTTACGATCTTTGCGGGGTGGCAGCCGGGTTTCTGGATGGGTACTGGGAACTGGGCTTGAAGCTCTGGGACGTGTGTGCCGGGGTGCTTATCGTGCAGGAGGCGGGAGGCCATGTTGAACCTTTCCGGGAAGACCGGGGGATTGCTATACTGGCAGGTAATTCGGTGATAGTTGAAAAAATGAAAGGGTATATAAGTTAAAGGGGCTGGAAAGTCCCTTTAATTTTAGTCTTTAAAATTTATTCTACATTACTTTACCTCGAAAGTTCTATCTTGGCTCTCATATTTTTGATTTTCTCTCTTCGGATGAGGGAAAGTAGTTGCCTTAAATTGCCTCGTTTGACGGCGACGAAAGAGTGATGGTCTTTGACTTCGATTTTACCGATATCTTCTTTTTTCAAGTTCCCTTTTTGGCAGAGGAAACCGACGATGTCCATCTTGTTGACCTTGTCTTTTTTTCCTTTGCCGATGTAGAGGGTAGACCAGAATGGTTCTGCCGGGGCGGGGTATTTGCCGACGGGGTGGTAGGTTTCCGGGATTTCGGTTAGGAAATCCGGGCGGGATTCATCCCTATCGAGTAGGAGGAAAGCAGTACCGGAGGCATTCATCCGGGCGGTTCGACCGTTACGATGGGTGAAGGATTCCGGTTTTTGGGGAAGGTGGTAGTGAATGATGTATTTTATTTCCGGAATGTCTAGACCGCGGGAGGCGAGGTCTGTCGAGATGAAAATGTAGGTACTTCCATTGCGGAATTTACACAGCACTCGTTCGCGTTCTTCCTGTTCCATTCCCCCGTGGAAATACTCGTTATTGACACCTTTATCCCATAGGTAATTGCTCACTTCTTCCGCCCGTTCCCGGTAGTTACAGAAAATTAGGGTAGGGCCTTCTTCTAAATCACACAGTAGCTTGTAGAGTGTGTCGAGTTTGTTGTTATTTTCGATGTACACGCTTTTGAGTGTTAACTTGATCGGTGCAGCACCTTCAAGAAAATCCAGCACGAGAGGGTTTCGCAAACCCGTGAATTCCGGTATCTCGATGGCCGATGTTGCGGAGGTTAAGACACGCTTTTGTAGGTGTGGCAAGTGCGAGAAGATGCTCTCCATGTCTTCTTGAAAACCGAACTCCAGTGCCTTATCAAACTCATCGAGAATGATGGTGGAGATTGAGCCCGTGTCAATTGTTCCCCGGGTGATGTGATCGAGAATGCGTCCCGGTGTCCCGATGATCAGTGTGGGCGTGTATGTCAGGCTGCGACTTTCCATGTTGATATCATGTCCCCCGTAACAGCATACTACCTTGAAACCGCTTTTCAGGGAACGGAATACTTGTTCTATCTGCAAGGCCAGTTCTCTCGATGGGGTTAGGATGATAGCTTGTGCTTTCGTGTTATCCGGAGCAAGGTTTTCTAGCAAGGGTAATAGGAAGGCTAGGGTTTTACCTGATCCGGTGGGAGAGAGCAAGATGATGTGATCGGTTTCCCGATGAGCTTTCAGCGAGGTTTCTTGCATCTCGTTCAGCGAGGATATTCCAAGGGCTTGAAGGGAAGAAAACATGGTAATTTAGTGATTTTAGATTTCATCGATGGGATCACTGAATTATTAGGCTATTCAGTTTTTTCATGATCTTTGGGCGAGAGAACACGACTTTGGCTTGTCGGTAACCTTCGTCCACGATTTTTTCGATGTTATTGAGGTCGAACATGCTGTGCTGGCTGATGTGTTTCGGCACGATAACGATGTCACACAAGCGGGTGTCGATGTTCATATTCGACAGAATGCCCATGTGGAAGGAGCGTTCTGCGAGGTGGATCATGCTTTTGATGTGGTTACAGGGTTCCAGCGGGTCGATATGCACGCCGATAACCGTTTCACACAGGTCCCGGATCGGGCGCACGGGTAGGTTCATGAATACCCCGCCGTCCGAGTACTGGTGGTGATTGATCGTGACGGGTACGAACACGATCGGTATGGAACAGGATGCCACGACGCAGGGAACTACTTTTCCCGAGTTGAAATGCGTGGGTATGCCCAAGTTCATGTTGGTGGCGGTGACCACCAACGGTATTTGTAATTCCTCGAAAGTTTCAACATGAATAAACTCGGATAACCTTTTTTCCATCCCGGTCATGGTCATGATTCCGGTTTTGGAGACTAAAGGTCGCGCGAAGTCGAGCAGTTTCCTGTCTTGAAAGAATTTAAGCCCGTCCTCCGCCGAGTGGCCGGATGCAAATATAAGCCCGGCTATCGCTCCCGCGCTGGTTCCCGAAATGATGTCCGGTTTAATTCCCAGCTCCTGCATCGCCTTGTAAACGCCTAGATGGGCGAATCCTCTGGCTCCCCCTCCACTTAATGCCAAACCTAGCTTGTATGGCCTTCTCTGTTGATTGTTTTCCATATGGTTAGTGTGTGTAATAGACTAAAAAAGGGGCTTATGCCCCTTTTTTTATTTTACTGTAGCCATGTGAGCGATTAACTCGATAACTTTGTTGGAATATCCCCACTCGTTGTCATACCAGGAAACGAGTTTCACGAAGTTAGAGTTTAACGCGATACCTGCTTTGGCATCGAAGATTGAAGTGCGGGCGTCACCCAAGAAGTCAGAAGAAACAACGTCTTCTTCGGTGTAACCGAGGATGCCTTTCAATTCGTTTTCAGAAGCCTCTTTCATGGCGGCTTTAATCTCTTCGTAAGTTGCAGCTTTTTCCAGACGGCAAGTCAGGTCAACTACAGATACGTCCAATGTCGGAACACGGAATGACATACCGGTTAATTTACCGTTCAATTCCGGGATTACTTTACCTACAGCTTTAGCAGCTCCGGTAGATGACGGGATGATGTTGCCGGCAGCGGCACGTCCACCTCTCCAGTCTTTCATAGAAGGACCGTCTACAGTCTTTTGGGTAGCGGTGGTAGCGTGTACGGTGGTCATCAAACCTTCAACAATACCGAATTTATCATGCATTACTTTAGCCAGTGGGGCCAAGCAGTTCGTGGTACATGATGCGTTAGATACAATAGTTTGTCCGGCGTAGGTTTTGTGGTTTACACCCATCACAAACATCGGGGTATCATCTTTTGACGGGGCGGACATCACGACTCTTTTTGCCCCGGCTTTTAAGTGAGCTTCTGCTTTTTCTTTCGTTAAGAAAAGTCCGGTTGATTCAACCACGTATTCTGCACCCACCTCGTTCCATTTCAAGTCTTCCGGGTTTCTCTCTGCTGTAACACGGATAGCGTGTCCGTTCACAACGAGTTTTCCATCTTTAGCCTCAACGGTTCCGTTGAAACGACCGTGCATGGTATCATATTTCAACATGTAAACCATGTAGTCGACATCGATAAGGTCATTTATTCCAACGATTTCAATATCGTCTCTTGTCATTGCAGCTCTAAAAACCAGACGGCCGATACGACCGAATCCGTTGATACCAACTTTAATCTTTGACATTTGTTTTTTTATTATTTGGTTAATAATGATGTTAACTCTCTCGTTTAATGTCGTAAACTCACACAAAAGTATGGATAAAAAAATGAAAAACAAAGAACTTTTAGATTAGTTATACGCGAACGTTTTTTTTCTTAAAAAAGTTTGCGCAAACGTTTTAAATATTTATCTTTGCCCAGCAATTGAAGGAAATGTTTTTTGCTTTTATAAGTGTAGTAAATTTATTGTTAGTGTGTTAAAAAGAGGCCGACGGGCCTCTTTTTCTATTTAGAGCATTGATCATTTAATGCGTATTAAATTCCTTTTATTTGTTTGATGATTAAAACTCTTTTGGTAGCAGGAGATACTTTGTAGCGATCGTCTATGCGATGGCCGACCACCCAAATGATGTCCTTGCCAGATTGTAAGAGAAGGCAGTCTTTTTTCTGCTTGGCGCTGAATTTCAAGTCTGTGAAAAAGTCGCTCAATTTTTTTTTACTACGTTTCATACCGAGAGGACAGAACCAGTCACCCATGGACCAGTGGCGTAATACGAGAGGATACGTGATTTTATCGAGGTCAAAACACCCTGTGTCAAGGTCACGGGGAACGATAAAAGAGTCATCGATGTCTTGTTCTTCGAGCCGGAAGATGCTATCATCGACGTGGTATTCTCCACTATCTGCCAAAAGAGTGCGTTTGTCTTCTTTTTCTAAGATATTGAACAGCCGCCAGTAGATCCTACCTTTCGTAAGTAAGTATTCTTCTGCCTCGAATTGTTTGCCGGGGATGGCGTCGCTGCTTTCAAGAATATCCTCGATTTGCGTGGCGTTAAAACCATAGGGCCGTAGGATCTCGAATAGGAGTGTGTAAGGGGCCGGGGCCGCCAGTGTTTTTTGTATGTCGATAAGGGTTTCCCCGTTTTCTTCACTAAGTACTTCCTCTTTCAAGCGGTCTATACCGTAGCGGTAAATTTGCTCCACTTCCTTGAGGGTGTTACAGTTCTCCCGGACCGTGTTGAGGAACGAGGGATTGATGTCCTTGCACACGGGGATGATCATGTGGCGAATTTTGTTCCGTACGTAGTCGAGCGAGTTGTTGGTGGAGTCGGTGCGATACCCCAGTTGGTTTTGCTCGATGTAAGTAAGGATCTCTTCCCGGGAACGGGACAGGAGCGGACGCAGAATACGCTCTTTGACAGGACGGATACCGGTGAGACCCTTGATGCCGGTTCCGCGGCATATATTAATAAAGAGAGTTTCGGCGAGATCGTCGGCATGGTGTCCCACGACAATGTAGTCCATTTTTTTCTTTTGGCGCATTTCTTCGAACCAGTCGTAGCGCAATTCCCGTGCGGCCATCTCTATGCTGATACTTTTTTTCTTGGCGTATTCTTGGGTGTCAAAGTGTTTTACGCTCATAGGGATACCGTAGGTTTCACAGAACCGTTTTACGAATTGTTCGTCCATGTTCGACTCTTTGCCTCGCAGGTTGAAGTTGCAATGCAAGGCGTGTATGCGTAGATTCAAGTACTTGAATGCGTGGAGTAAAGTGATTGAATCGGCCCCCCCGCTAACGGCAATGATAAATCCCGCTTTCTCGTCAATCTCGTGTTCCTTGAGGAACTGTTTTATTGTATCCAACATAACCTCTTTCTTTAATGAATAGCCTAAATTAGCGATTTTTCCTGAAAGAAGAAGGGAAACACGAATAAAAATGATGATTTTATTTTACCAGAAACGTTGTTCCCCGTTTTGTATCGTGAATACACGCTCTTCCTTGCCAGCCGTGTGATTGCGCAGCCAGTAAACCGCATTCGATGGAACGTTTTCAAATTCAACGGAATAGCCCGTGGCGATTTTACAACCGAGAGATTGCCAACCACCGAGGTCAAAGTATAATAGCTCGTACTCGTTTCCGGGGTACACGCCGTTTGCGTCGTTGCGGGGCAGGTAGATGATTTCCGACACGCTGACGGGGTGGTCGAAGTCCACGACGAGCTGGTGGGATATTCTCCCGTGAGAAAGCGGGTCGTTGTCGAAGATGTTGGCGAGGCGGGCTCCTCTACCTTCGGGGTCAATGCTTTTTCCTGTTAGGTTTAGGCCCCGCTTGTCCTTGAATCTCCACTCGGCGAGTTCCACGATCTTGGTATGGTTAAATCGCCAATAACGGTATTTTTGCGTGGTGTCGACCGGAACGATTACGGGGTGCATGTTGGGGTTGTGGGTGACACAGTGGATGGTTACGGGGGTTCGGAATGTAGGATCGTTCGATGCTTGAAACCTTGCCCCGACAAGGGCGTTGCCATGGTACACTTTGTTGTGATGTAAAGGATATTTACGGGTGAGGGTGAGAGTCTGTCGGCGTGTCGTGTCGGGACGTAATGTGACGGTTGTCCCGTTTGCCCGCAGGATGAAGGGATAGGCGAAGTTTCGCTGGTATTCCTTCTCGAAATAGACGGGGAAATACACGATGTTGGGACCCATGGCGTGAAAGCGGGCTTTGTCTTGTTGCACGTCGCTCCAGTCGACGACCCGGAGTTCCCGCCCGTTGAATATGGCGAGATAGGCGTGGCGTGCCTGCAAGGGGACAGTTGCGGAAACCGTAACATCCGAGGTGTGCAGGTATTTGTCGGTGACATCTCGGTTGAAGGGGTTGGTGAAAAACGGGGGAATGTATTCGTCCTTTTCGGGAACGGGAATGGGGTTGGTCGAGTACGTGCGGCGATATACTTTCGGGGCGTTTTTCATCTCTATCTGTCCGGCGAGTATGTCCTTGTTTTGGGTATCCATGACGACCGTCCATTCGTGGAATCCGTTCATGTCGGCCCAATAGGGGACGTGGTCTATGGCTGCGGGAATACCTACCATACGATATGCCAGTAGTTGTAGTTGGCTAGAAAAGACACATTCTTTAGCAGAGAAGGGGATTCCTGCTAGGTTGTCCTTTCCGGAATCAAGTCCTAGGGCGTGACCGTAAACGATCTGCGCCATGTTATAGGGGGAGTGTTTTTGGTTATCAAAGTAGCGTCCTGCCTCTTGCAGGCGTTCCCTTAGCCGAGAATCTATGGAATCCCGCCAATAGTCGAGGGGTTCGTTACCAATCCGGTAAGGTAGTAAATATTCAAGGAAACTTTCAAGAGTGAGGTCTTCGAGCCAAGGACTATTGGTCCATAGCCGGAAGGCTTGGTCAATTTGGTGAATGAGGTAGTCGGCTTTCACTTGTTCGAGGTCCGGTTCCGCCCTGAGTTGCTGGCGGGAATGGGGATAACGGAGGGGTTGCATGAGGATGACTTTCTTCATTAAGTAAGGGGTCCCCGTGCTGTCGATGATGCGTTGGAGTTGCCGAAGGTAGGGACCGTCGAGGGAATAGTGACCTAGCATGTTCTCGATAAGGAAAATAGCCGCTTTTAGTTTGAGGCTGTCGCTGGCATAGTGGTCCAGTACTTTTTGGAGTTCCAGCTTGTTGTCTCCGGCAAGTTGCAGGGTTTGTTCGAGCCGGGAGGTTGCTTCCCGGCAGGAATATAGGAGTATTACTAAGAGCAGGTAAAAAATAAGGCGCACGGTCTGTTTTTGTTTGCTGGTTAATATTATAATGCAAATGTATTTAATTTATTCAAGAATGATTATTGAAAATATTATTTATCTTTGTAAAGAACCAAATAAAGAAAAGGTCATGAAAAGGGTATTTATTTTTATGGTTTCCTTGTTGGTACTGGGAACTTTAGCAAGAGTTAACGCTCAGGAAAAGGAGACGCTGGTAAAAGTCGGGGATGATGTTCCCGAATTTGTCGTGGAGATGTTTGATGGACAAAAGATCAATATTAAGGATTTAAAGGGGAAGATAGTATTAATTAATTTCTGGGCTACGTGGTGTCCTCCTTGTCAAGAGGAGTTGAAACGGGTGCAGAAGGAGATTATTGATCGCTTTAAAGGGAAAGATTTCGTGTTCTTGGCTATTTCTCGCGAGGAGAGTAAGGAGCAGGTGAAGAAGTTTCGAGAAAGAAATGGATACACGTTCCCTATGGGACTTGATCCGGAACGTAGGATTTATTCGAAGTTTGCCACGGCAACCATTCCTCGAAATTTTATCATTGATAAGAAGGGAAAGATCGTGGAGATTGAGGTCGGTTATACGAAGGAGGCTTTTGCGAAGATGATTGAGAAATTGGAAAAATTGCTGAAATAGTATTTGCTCGTTGTTATTGTAAAATCTTGGGATAATTGTTGAGACATGACATTATCCCAGAGTGTTAGGTGTGTTGTAAGCATAGGGCAAGTGATGGTATTATATAATTAAATGCTTTAAAGGAAGATTGGAATTCTTTGAAGAGAAGTGGCGTATTTTTCGTTAAATATAATATCTTTGCTTTTGATTACGAATAGAGGATCGTTTATTGTTATCAAGAATGCAGGATGTTGAGAAGATAAATATACGGAGACAGGAAGTATTTGATAGTTATTTTCGGCGTTATTATCAGATACTTTGCTATTTTGCGTGTCATTATCTGAAGGAGCGGGATGAGGCGGAAGATGTGGTTCAAGACGTGTTTATGAAACTATTGAACGGGGAGGAGTGCTTTGATAACGAAAATCATTTGAAACATTATCTTTATAAGGCTGTTCGTAATAGTTGCTTGAACCAAATAAAAATGACCGGTATTCGTTCTGATATACTAGGATCTATACAAAAAGATACAGAGGAAGATGAGAATAATTTTTTTGTGAACGTTGTCCGAGCCGAAGTCTACCAAGAGATCATGGAAGCTATACAGGAGTTGCCGACGGAATGTGGGCGAGTTTTTAAGTTGGCATACGTGGATGGTTTCAGTAATGAAGAGATTGCCACACAGCTCTCGATTAGTGTGAATACTGTAAAAGCCCAAAAAAATAAAGCAAAAATTTTGTTACGAGAAAAATTAAAAGGGTTATATCCGGTAATGTTGTTATTACTAGGTAATTATTGGGGGTATTATTTTTTTTAATAAAAAAGTTGTCTTTTGCGTAATCCTTTTTTCGGAGTTATTTGTAATAGGGGAAATTTTACGAGAGAGATGAAGAAACCATTTGGATTTGCAAAAGAGTTATTACGGTATAGCTGGGGTGAACTTTCCGGGGTCGAGAAGGAAAGTGTGGAAGAGATGTTATCTAAGGTGAGGGGATTAGATGAACTAGCGGGAGAATTAAGGGATAAAGAACGGGTTGGAAGTGAATTGCGTGTAGTGAGAAGTTTTGACGTAGAGAAAGCTTTAGTTCGGTTAAAAAAGAGACAACGTGGAAGGAAACGTTTGTTCTTACCTTGGGTGGCTGCGTCAGTTGTGGTTATGGTGGGAATTTCTGCATTTTTGTTGTTGAACCGGGAGACGGATGTGGTGAATTTATCCATGGGGGAAAAAATAGGACCGGGTAAAGCGATAGTTACATTGGAAATGGCTTCCGGACTAAAGTATCGATTAGACACCTTGTCTTCAATCGTTCGTAATAATCGGATAAATGTTACTTTTGATAATGATGGAGGGGTTCTGAAAATAAGGGAGCAGGATTCTACAGATCATCTATTGAAAGAAGTGGGACGTAACACGATAAACGTTCCGTATGGAGGAACTTATACCGTGGAATTATGTGATGGTACGAAGGTGTACTTGAATTCGGGTACGAAGTTGGAGTTCCCTTCTCGGTTTGACGGGGATATGCGTAGCGTAAGTTTGAAAGGAGAAGCTTATTTCGAAGTTGCTCGGAATGAAAGTAAGCCATTTATTGTAGAGGTGGATGAGATGAAAGTAAAGGTACTGGGGACGGCTTTTAACGTAAAGTCGTATGTTGATGAGCCGGGAATTTACACGACGTTGGTGCAGGGAAGCGTCGCTATTCTTCGGGATGGGCAACCGGAGAAGATAATTAAACCGGGAGAACAGGCTTATTACAATAAGGGTGTTGGAATGTTGAGTATTTCCCCGGTGGACGTGAATGAGTTTACGGCTTGGAAAGATGGTTTATTCTATTTTAAGGATATAACCTTGGAAGAAATTTTGAGAATCGTGGCAAGATGGTATGATCTTGAAATTTTTTACATGAATCAAAGTGCGAAGAGTGTCGTGTATAGCGGTAAAATGCCGATGTATTCCTCCGTAGAGGATGTGTTGCGAAAGTTCGAAATATCCGGAGATGTACGATTTGAATTGCAAGGTCGGGCATTGACGGTTTTTGATAAATAATAAACGGGATTGGGCAATCCCGTTTATCTACCCGCTCGTTGGGCGACGAGCAGACTAAATGTTTAATTTAATTGAATTACAAATTTATGAAAAAAAAATGGGATTTGTTGCCAAATTTTTGGCAACAATGGAAATCTAAATTCTTTTTGCGCATGAAAATCTCGATGATTTTATTGTTGGTGGGAGTAATGCACCTTTCTGCCAGTACATTTTCACAAACGAGAGTATCTTTGAATATGAAAGATGCGACCGTTCAGGAAATTTTTTCCAGTTTGGAAAAGATGACGAACTATACGTTTCTTTACAAATTGGATCTTGTTGATAAATGTGGGAAAATGGATGTAAATGCCACGGATAAGGATTTCAATCAGTTGTTGGAAGATTTATTACGTCCGTTAGGGTTGTCCTTTAAAATAGATGATAGGGTGGTGGTGATTACTGTTCGGGAAGATGATAAGAAAAAGGATATGGTAATTATTAAAGGTATTGTGAAGGATGAAAATGGGCAGGTATTTCCGGGAGTAACAATCGTTTTGAAAGGTACAAGTGTTGGAGTTGCTTCTGATATGGAAGGAAAATTTGTTCTAAGTATTCCTAAACAAGAAAACATTAAATTATTGTTTTCTTTTGTTGGAATGAAAACAAAAGAAGTTGTTTGGAAGGGGGAGAAAATGCTGGAGGTTATATTGGAAGAGGAGTCTAAACAGATGGATGAGGTCGTGGTTACGGGATATAATACTGTTAACCGGAGGGATATGGTGGGTTCCTACACGAGCGTGAAAGCTGCTGATGTTATTATGCCAGCGTATAACTCGATAGACCAGATGTTGCAGGGGCAAATAGCCGGTATGGTTGTGATGAACACGAGTTCTCGGGTGGGGACAACACCGAAAATCAAATTGAGAGGGACAACAACTATTTTTGGAAACCAATCCCCGTTATGGGTGGTTGACGGAATTGTGCAGGAGGACCCTTTAGAATTGGAAACAACAGACATTATGACACAGGACTTGAAAGATATTATCGGTAGTCAGATTTCTTGGTTGAACCCGATGGATATAGAAACAATTACCGTACTAAAAGATGCTTCAGCCACGGCTGTTTATGGTTCAAAGGCTTCTAACGGGGTAATTGTGATTACCACGAAGAAAGGAAAAGCAGGAAGGTTAACCGTGAACTATACGGGCAACATGACTATTAATACTCGCCCTAATTACGGGATGTTCAATTACATGAATTCCAAGGAGCGGGTGCAGTTCTCGCAAGATGTCTATAATGCCGGTGCGTATTATGATAAAGAGCCGATAACTCAACCGTATACATATGAGGGTGCCATGAAAATGTATTTGGCAGGCGATTTAAGTTATGATGAATTCATGAAGAGAAAAACTTTTCTATCGACGGTTAATACGGATTGGTTCGATTTATTAACCCGTTCGGCTGTCAGTCATAGTCATAACGTGAGTTTGGCCGGAGGTACTGAAGCAGTAACTTACAATGTTTCTTTGGGGTATAACAACACGCTGGGACAGGAGATCGGAAACTCCAACGAGAGAATGACCGGGCGGGTTGCGGTGAACATTCGTTTGCATGAGAAAGTGCGTTTGAATGCCAGTCTGAATGCAACTTCCAGTACAACAAAGGCTTTTGGTGAGGAAGTGAATCCAATGTCGTATGCCACGACAACGAGTCGTTCTATCCCGGCTTATGATGAAGAGGGAAATCCGGTATATTATCAAAAGCGGGCAACGTATTTGTATAATAGAAATGTACAGAGTTTGAGTTACAATTTTATCAATGAACGGGATAATAGTGGCTCTACCAATAAGAATTTGCATATATCTGCTGCTCTTAACTTCAGATGGAATATATTGGATTGGTTGAGTTATGAATTTACCGGAGGATATACAGCCTCGAACACGAATGGGGAAACTTATAACACGGAGAGGACCTTTCGTGTGGCTTGGAGGTTTCGTGGGTATGATTATGGAGCGGCCGAACCCAATAGTGCTTTATTTAAAGCGGCACTTTTGCCTTTCGGGGGTGTGTTGTTTACGACTGATGCTTCACAGCGTGCCTATAATATTCAGAATAAAGTGTTGTTATCCAAATCTTTTAATGAGGAACATCGGTTGAATGCCATGCTGGCAATGGAACTTCGTTCCTCTGCTGTTGCCAACAATGCCAATAAGGTATGGGGGTACATGCCTGACCGGGGAGAAACTCTGGTAAGACCTACGCCTCCGGATGAATTACAGCCCATAAGTAATGCTGTTTCTGGTTGGGGAATATTGGATGAAATTTATGGGTCAGGATGGAAACGTACCAAGAATACGGATAATTATCTTTCTTTCTTTGCAACGGTTGCTTATTCGTTAAAAAATCGTTACGTGTTTAATTTCTCGATGCGAAATGACGAGTCAAATCGTTTCGGGCAGGACGTGAATAACCGGTTTGACCCGACATATTCTTTCGGTTTGTCTTGGAGAATGATGGACGAACCATGGCTCGAGGGAATGAAAAAATGGTTAAATGCCTTTAATATTCGAGCTACCTATGGAATACAGGGTAATGCGATGACTAAATTAGGGCCGGATTTGACATTGAGACAATATGGAATTCTTTCGGTTTATAATCAGCATTATTCGAAGATCTCTAGTTTGCCGAATCCGAATCTTTCTTGGGAAAAAACAAAGTCTTGGGATTGGGGAGTGGATATGACGTTGTTTAACATATTTGATGTAGTGGTTGATTATTATAGAAGAAATTCGAACGTTATTGTTACTCAGGATTTGCCTTCCGAGTACGGGATTTCAACTATGAAGATGAACGGCGGGAAAATAACGAACGAAGGAGTTGAGTTTACGGTTAGTTTTACCCCGGTAAAGACTAAAGATTGGGCTTTAAGTATCTCGTTGAACTCTTCTAAAAACTGGAATGAAACAGGGAAAGAAGAATATGAAGCCACCAGAGATGAGTTGCTTGCGGGTAGCAGTGATAAAATTTTGAAAAAAGGATATCCGGTGGGTGGTTTTTGGTCTTATTCTTTTGCCGGGTTAAGCGGTGAGGATGGTCGCCCCTTGTTTAATTATTTTGATGTGCCGGAAGCTGAAAGAAATTCCGGGGTTGATCCGACTACTTATCTGGTGTATTCCGGTACGAAAGAACCGAATTTTACCGGGGGATTGAATTTCAGTTTGCGTTGGAAAACGTTGACTCTTTCATCCGGCTTCTCTTTATTGTTAGGATGCAAAAAACGTTTGCCTTCCCCGTATGCCAATATACCTAATGGATCGAAAATCCCGGATTCGGATGTTAATTTGAGTAAAGATTTAACCAAACGTTGGAAGAAACCGGGAGACGAAAATTACACGAAAATCCCCGGATTGGTGACGACGCTGAGTAGTAATGTTACTTTACCGAATGGTTCGGAGGAGCAGTGGATGAGGATATGGGAACAATCTGATGCTTTGGTTGCAGATGCTTCGTTCTTGCGTTGCAGACAATTGTCATTGTCTTGGCGGATTGGCGAAGATTGGTGCAAACGGATGGGCTTGAAGACGCTTTCCTTGAACGCTACAGTTTCAAATTTATTTGTTATAGCAAGTAAACGTTTTAATGGTTTTGATCCGGAATTGGGGGATAGTGTGCATCCGAAGAATTATTCCGTGGGAATTAATATTGGATTTTAAAAATGTAGGATGATGAAAAAGTTATTGATAGTATTGTTCGCAGGTTTATTTGCGGCGTGTTCAGATTTCTTGGAACCCAAGTCACAAAGTGAATATATTCCTAGAGAAGCTGCTGCATTGAATGAGATGTTATTGGGAAATGCTTATATACATGCGGCAGGAGGAGATGAAGTTATGAATCTGTTATTGATGTTTGATGATGATATCATGTGTTCGGATTCGCTGGGTGCGATAAACACGATGGTGATGACGGGTGATAATTTTCAGTTATTGGAAAAACTTTATGCCTGGCAGCCGGATATATTCATACAGGAAGGTTCTTTAATGTATCAAACACCTTGGAAGTGGTTCTATTCTTATATCTTGGGGGCGAATGCGGCCTTGGATTACATTGATGGGGTTTCGGGAACCGATGATGAAAGAAATATCGTGAAAGCTCAGGCTTTGGCTTTGCGCGGTTTCTATTATTTCCAGCTGGTAAATATGTGGGGCGCTCCCTATAACTATGACAAGAAAGCATTGGGGGTACCCTTGAAAGTAACCAGTGCGTTGGAAGCGAAAGAACTTCCACGAAACACGGTTGAAGAGGTGTACACTCAGATTTTGGCGGATTTGGATGAAGCCGAGAAAGCATACGAGAAGTTGCCCAAGGAACAACAATACCGGAAAGATTACAGAACCAGTTTGCCTATGGTGCAATTATTGAAATCCAGAGTTTACCTGTACATGGAGGATTGGAAAAATGCGGCTATTTACGCTCGGAAAGTGATTGATGATTGGGATTTCATGTTGACAGACCTGAACTCGTTGCCCCAAAAAACGACGGCACAACCGTATTATAATTTTATTTCGCAAGATTGTTCGGAAGTGATTTGGGTGTTCGGGAAGATAGCTAATTTCGTGAATTTAGTGAAACAGCAGATGATGTTTCCCGATCCTTATAACCCGGGACAAAACTTAGAAACTAATTTCTTTAATGCTTCTTCCGAGTTGCTTGAAGCTTTTGAAGCCGGGGATCTTCGCAAAGAAAATTATATCGTGCGTTCTCCCTACACCGATTCCAAAAATAACCAACATCTTGGCGGATATGCTCCTTACGGAAAATTTGCAGTGAACTATGCTCATGAACCTATTAGTAACACGAACTTCGCTCACGCGTTTCGATTGGCGGAAGCTTATTTAAATTTGGCTGAGGCTGCCGCATTGGATAAGGATGAGAAAACAGCTAGATGGGCATTGGAAACCTTGTTGGAGAAGCGTTTTGTGCCGGGGACAGTTTCGGTGACGGAAACGGGAAGTGCTTTAGTGGATCGTGTTCGTCTGGAAAGACGGTTGGAATTATGTTTCGAGGGGCATCGCTGGTTTGACCTGCGTCGTTACGGGATGCCATCTATCACTCACGAGTGGAAGAGTGATGGAAAGGTTATCAAGCGTTATACGCTGAAAGAAAAAGATCTGTTCTATACGTGGCCTATTCCACAGGAGGTGATGGAAGAGAACAGAAAGTTAGTACAAAATCCGTTACCGGAAGTAAGAAATTAAAGAGAATATACTATGAAATGGAGATATTATTTATATAGTTTGCTAGGCTGCGTCTTGTTTTTTTCCTGCTATGATGAAGATACATTAACGGTCGACGAGAGTGGCGAAGATTTAGTCCGCTTTGAATTCCCTCAAGGCACGAATTCATGGGATGATGACGTTGTAGCTATCAAGGAGAAATTCAATGTATGTATTATTTATAAGGATTTTCAAGCGTCTGATTTGAATCGGACATGGACAGGAGCTGCCGGAAATCAATCTTATTTTGGTGATGAATTGACGAGTGATGAGCAAGCTAAATTTATGATCGGCTTTATGAAAGATCATGTTTTTGCCTATTTAAGCCCGCAAATTACTCAAAAAGTGTTTCCGATGTATTATTACATGGTTTATGATTGTCATGTTCCATTCGTGTTTGGACCTTACGATTTGAAAGCACCCGTGAAAACTATTTTTGACGGAATGGATTATTGGGCGCTTTGTATGTTCTATGGGGAATCGGATCCCATGTCGGATATGTTCTATGGTAGAATTGAAGCTCCGGAAACACCGGAAGATTTTTGGGAGTGGAGGGGTGCTATTTTGTATGAAATTTTAGAGAAAGCCTATGAAAAGGGAAATATAATTGTGCCGGAAGAATTTCAAGCAGGGATTGACTATAAAACAGAGGTAGAGTCTGATCCGGGAACAGAGGAGAATCCCAATTATTATGCGAAGCGGGGATTCCCGGGGGCATCGTATGGTTTCCTAAGGTTGGATGCGTTGAGCAAAATTGAATACACGAGCCCGAGTAAGAACTTTTTCGCTTATATACATTTGGGTATGAGGTACACTTCGGAAGCACTGGAAGCGCTGCATCCGAAAGCAAATAATCCCTTGTTGTGGGAGAAGCGTCAATATATTCTTAATTACATGAAGACTAAATACGATTTGGATCTGGAGGCGATTGCTAAAATCCCGGATATGAATTAATTATCAAAAGAAATATTTCAAATAATGGAACTGTCTAACGTTTTTTTTGTTAGACAGTTTCCACCCTAGTGTGAATTAAAAAAAATGTATTGTATGAATTATTGGTATGTAAATTTACTGGGACTACTCTTTTTTATTTTCCCGTGTAGTGGAAATGCTCAGTCCCGAACTTCGTTGCTAGACGAGGTAATCAAAGAATGGAATGGCTACAGTCTTGAGGGAGCAACGATAGAATCGATTTTAGAGCAGAAAGCGGCGGTGGAGAAAATGATTCTTACCCGTGACCAAAAAGATGAAATGGCACGTCTTGCCAATCAGGTTAAAGCGATAAATTCGGTTGCCGATTATTATAGAGTACACCGGAATACAGGTGTGAATAAAAGCGTGTTGCGGAAGATATTGAAAGGTGTACGTTTTGATTCGCGGGAATTTCTGGCGCTTCCCAACCTGAAAAGAAATATAGATACTTATTTCAACGTGAAAGCTTTGGCGGACGGTTACGAAGCATCCCGGATTTTAGACGATAAGCGGGATGAATTGGAGTACGAAAAATACAAACAAATATTGGAGTCCCGAAATTCCGATTTGATATTGTCTTATTTTGCAGGGATTAGGAGTGATTTTATTCTCAATTACACGGAGGCATTGAAAAAAGCCCGTCCTCTGTTCGAACAATATATGCCGGAGGGAGAATTGAGGCAGTTGGTAATGGATTTATATGCCGCGAAAGAACGTTTGAGTCCGGGAAAGGATGCTCCTCTTTTTACTTTAATAGACTATAAAAGACAAAAGCATTCTCTTCAAGATTTCAGGGGTAAAATATTAATAATCGACGTGTGGGCGACTTGGTGTGGAGGATGTATCCGTAAGTTGCCTTATTTTATGAAAGTTGCGGAGAAGTATAAAGATCGTGCGGACGTGGAATTTATCACGATATCCATTGACGAGGAGAGCAAGTTTAATCATTGGAAGTACTCTTTGCCAAGATACAAATTGCTAGGAGTTAAGAATTTGATCGCTTTCCCGAAGACGACCCCCTTCCAGGACGATTATGATGTACATGGTATTCCCCGGTATATCATAATAGGTAAAGACGGGAAAATAATTGATACCGATGTTCCCGGTCCGGGAAATGGTTTCGAAGAATTTGTGGATAAATTATTAGGTAGTTCAATTTAAGCGTACGAGATATGAATAATTGTGTAAAGAAAGGCGTTTTGCTGGTCGTTGCTGTTTTTGCTTTCATGTGTGGCTGGGGGCAAGCGAACGTTTTGGAACAGCAAAAGAAGGAATTCGAGCAGGGAAAACGTGATATCGATTTTTTAGCGTCTTATATAGCTAATTTAAAAGAGAGTAAGGATCGTCAAGCGTTGAGTCGGGCGTTGGATTGTTATATCGTGCTTTTGCCCGCGGAACAACGGTACACGGAACAATGTGTGCAGGACTTTATCAATTACATCGATTATCAGGAAAGTCAAGTTTGTCTGGATTATATAAAAAATTGGGATAAACTGAATTTGCGGGAAGAACAGGTGAAACAGATGAGTCCCAAGATGGAAGCGATGATTTTATGGCCTGTATTTCATTGGATGACTTCTCCCGCCGAGAAAAAGCCGGCGCAACCCGATTGTGAAGAAATCGTGTTGTTATTGGAAAATAACAACGTGGCAGCCGTCTCCTCGACTTGTAAAACCTTGTTGGAAATGTGGCAATTATACAAGCAGAAGGATATTGATAAAATGGTGAAATTGTTCGTTGGAATGCTGCAATCCGGATGGGTTGTTAGCGGGATTGTCGATATCGGTGTGATCGGCTATTTAGTGAATTATCTGTTGGAGGAAACAAACGTGTCACAAGCACAGGAAATACAATCTGTCTTGGAAAATCTCTTGAAGGATGATTCATTGGAGAGGTCTAAAGCCGGTTTATTAAAAGGATGGAATGATGATTTTACCGGTAAAGTCTTACTAGGAGAGGAATAATGAAAATAGGGATTATCTTTATCTTGCTGTTGTGTATCAGGTGTTCCGGTACACAACAATATTCCTTCTCGATTCGGGGAAACGTGGAAGGAGCTAAATACGGCAAAGCATTCTTGTTGACACCTAGGGATGAAGTCATTTGTTCCACGAAAATCGATGGAGGTGATTTTGAATTACGAGGAACTTTGAAAGAGCCCGGGCAATATGTATTGAGAGTGAACCGGCAGCAATTCATGTTTTTCATGGATGGAAAGAAAATGCGAATAGAGTGCCCCTATCGTTCTTTCTCGTCCAAGTACTTGAAAGGATCTCCGGCAAACGACTTGTCCATAGAGTACGGCAAACTCCAAGAGGACTATACGGCAAAGCAAGAGCGTTTTTTTAAAGAATATAAAAAAGCAATGGATGCCGAGGATCAAAAAGCGGCAGACGAGGCGATGACTCAAGTGCTGTTAGTTGGAGAAGCGGAATTTGCCCTCACGAAAGAGTTCGTATGCAAGCATCCCGATAATATCTTTTCGGCTTACATTTCGGAGAAAGCGGGGAGAGAGAATTACACGAAGGCAAAAGAGTTGTACGAGTTGCTGACCCCGCAGGCACAACAATGTTCATGGGGATGTCTGTTGAAACAGCACCTTGACGGTTTGGCGGCATCCGCTGAAGGATTGATGTGTCCGGAATTTACCGTGTCGGATGAGGATGGTAATCAAGTTACAATGAGTTCTTTGAAGGGAGATATTCTCGTTCTCGACTTTTGGGCATCCTGGTGTGGTCCATGCCGTCAGGAAATGAAAAGCTTGAGAGAACAATATAAGGAGTTCAAGGACAAAGGCGTACGTTTCGTGAGCATCTCTCTGGATGCCTCGTCGGATAAATGGAAAAAAGCGTGCGAGGAAGAGAACATTCCTTGGCTCAGTACTTTGGCGGATGGCGGATGGGATGATTCCGAGGTGCGGAAATTGTTCGGCATACAATCCATCCCTCACATCGTGCTGGTTGGCAAAGATGGGAAAATCGTGGGTAAAAACGTGCGTCGCAATCTTTTGCGGGATAAAATCATCGAGTTGTTGAACAAGTAAATGGAGTTCCAAATGGGAAAAAAATTAATGATACAATTTATGATTGTATGGGGAGTTTGTGTGTCCGCTCATGCACGGGAACAACAAGCCTGTGACACGAGTACGGTCGTGAAAATGAATCGCTTGTATGATCGTGTGATGAACGGGGATATAGATATTGACACCCCGGACTTGGAATCATTGCGGGAATCCGAAATCATTCGCCTTGTGAATAGTTTTTTGGATCTTAAGGAACCCAAACTGGATGTGATGGGGCGTGCTACGTGGGTATTGTATAACATCCGGAGCGAGCAAGTAAGAGAATGTTACGTTATGTGGGCATTAGCTGAAAAATTGGATCGAGGGGATAATACTTTTATCGATCATATTTTCACGGATATGGATTTATGTTCCGTGTCTGAAAAATTGAAAAATAGAGCTCGGGAATTGGTTGCCTTGTACGAACCTTTGCAACCGGGGAAGGACGCCCCGGACTTTGAACTCGAGTCGAACGACGGGAAAACCGTTCGTTTGAACGATTTACAAGGGAAATCGTTGTTTATAGAGGTGTGGAAACTTGATTCTGCGAATTGCCGGAAAGATTTGGCACGTCTGGAGGAATTGAAGGCGGAGCATAAAAATGTTCGATTTGTGACGGTTGTCGTTGAATCTCTCGGCAGGAAAGAGGCTTGGAAACAATTTTTGAGGGATAACGGTCACGAAGGCAAGGGCATTCATCTCTTTGCCGACGAGAATGCGGCGTTTTGCGAGACATATCGTATTAAGTCCATCCCCCGGTGTATATTACTTGACGCGAAAGGGAAATTCCTAGTCCCGTGGTGTATGTCGCCAAGGCATGAATATTTTCCCTATTTTTTTTCCATGTTGAAACAGCAACAGGGGGATAAGAATTAAGTAATGAATGTAATAAATAAATTGAGTGATGAAAAAAAAGAAATTATTCGGGATCGTGTTGTTCATGTGTGCCGTGTTGGCCGTGGAAGCACAGACACGTGTCGATTGGCATTTATTGTCGCCTGCCAAAGACAAAGTTTACGGGGCAGGTATATTAGAAGCTTACCGTGAGTTGGAGAACAATACGCCTAAGCGAAAAGTTGTAGTGGCGTTAATTGATGCGGGTTTTGACGTGCAACACGAGGCTCTGGCTAACGTGTTGTGGCGTAACGAGAAAGAAATTGCCGGAAATGGAAAAGACGACGATAAAAACGGGTATAAGGATGACCTGCATGGTTGGAATTTTCTTGCGTCCCCTGAGGGTAAGTTAATCGAAAAGACTTCCGATGAAACTTTCCGACAGTTCTTGAAAGTGAAGGATCGTTTCGATGAACTTCATGGAAAGAAAAGAAGTGTTGAAGAAAACAACGAGTATGTTGATTACCTTAAATTTGCAAAAAACAGTCCGTTAGTATCTTTGTACGTGGGGGCAAGTTTTAATTATAATATAGCTAAAGGCGTCGAAGAACTAAATCGGCTGTTACGGGAAAAATGTCCTGATCGAGAGCCTACATTGGAAGATTTTGCTGCGTTGGACCCGATCGTACAACAATCCGGTGATACACTTCAGAAGATCGCCTTTTATACTTATAATATAGTATGGAGTTTCGGGAATAGAAATAAGAAATGGGATGACTTGTATCGAAACCGCTATAGAAGCACCGAGGCACAGCGTCGGGAGTGTGAAAAAGCGTGGGCGGCTTTGGTCGACGAGAGGAGTTTAGTAAACGATGATTTCAATACCTTATCAAATAAATATTACGGGAACCACGAGTTCCTTTCTGCTGCAGCCGACGAAGGAACAGCCGTGGCAGGCATTATCGCTGCCATGCCCGGTGTCGCCAAGGGAATAAAGGGAATTTCCGATCAAGTGGAATTGATGCTTATCCGTGCCGTTCCCTCTTCCGGTGATGCATATGACAAAGACATTGCCTTGGCCATTCGTTATGCGGTGGAGCAAGGGGCGGATATCATCAATATTAGTTTCGGGAAATATATGTTGGACAACCCGAAATGGATAGATGACGCTATTGCCTACGCCGAGAAACACGATGTATTGATCGTGCATTCTGCCGGCGATAGCTATCGTGACACGGATAAAGATCCTTATTTCCCGGTAAAACAAGGGCAGGGCGGTAAACGTGCATTTACCAATATGATCACGGTCGGAGCCTCGGATATGGAGGGAAATCCTTATATCAACAGTAATTACGGGGCAGGCAGTGTTGATGTCTTTGCGCCCGGGGTGCAATTGTATACAACGGTTCGTGGGGATAACTATAGGAAAGTGACGGGTACGAAAATAGCGGCTCCGGTAGTCACCGGTATCGCTGCCATGTTGAAATCTTATTACCCCTCGCTCAAAGCCTCACGAATAAAGGATATTCTAGTACGTACGGCCCGGCAGATGCCCTCTGCCACAGTCCCCTTCCCGCATGATCCGACCAATAGTGAAGGTGCTCCGACCGGGGGATATGACCAGTTGTGTGTATCGGGAGGTATTATTGATGCTGTTGCCGCTGTAAAGCTGGCAGGCGAGATTGGAAAGTAATTAAAAATATTCAGTATGAAATTCAAACAATTATATATTAGTCTGTTGGTCGTGTGTCTTGCTTTTTCGTATTTCACGACCAAGGCAGAAAAACCTGCCTTTTATGTAGAAGTGCCTTACACGACCATTAACGGGAAGATTATCATTGAAGCGCAGGTAGAAGGAGTTCCGGGAAAATTTATTTTTGACACGGGTGCACCTACTTATATCACCTACTCTCTGGCTCGACGTCTTTCTTTAGAATCCACGAATACGCAAAATATTCTTGATGCTCACAATCAGTCGATGACCTTGGAGAAGACACAATTAAAACGTTTGTCAATGGGGATGCCGGGAATTAATATAGAAGAAATTCCGGTCACGATTATGCCCGAAGGTCATCTTATCGAACAATTCGGTGTGGATGGGATGATCGGTTGCGAGTTATTCCCGGGGGCTGTCGTGCGTATTGATTCCCGCCAGAAAAAGATAATTATAACCGATAATATTTCCCCTTTCCGTATTAATTTGAGGAATCGTTTGCCGTTGCTCCACGTGCAAGGGCAGATTCCGTTTATAGAATTGAACGTGGGTGCGGGGGTGATCGAAACGGTTATGTTTGATAGCGGTTCGGGAGCTTTTTATGAAATGATCTCCGCCACGGCGTCGGAAGCCCTTCGGGAGAATGCTGCCGCTTTGCTATCCAAGGGATACGGTAGTAGTGGAATCGGGATGGCAGGTGCTGCCTCTGCCGGCGAACATAATTTGATTCGTTTGTTTGAATTGCGTGTCAGCACGGGGCGTTTCCGGAATATTGTTACAGAATCGATGGATGCACCGTATTCCCGTTTGGGTTCACAATTATTGGACTACGGTACGGTGACGATTGATTACGCCTCGAGTGCTTTTTATTTTGAGCCTTTTGAATCGGCACCTCAAGATTTGTACAAGAAAAGATGGAACGTGGATTTTACCATGGCGAATGGTCATGTCGTCATTGCTTGCGTTTGGGGGGATTTGATGGATAAAATTTCTCCCGGAGATCGTGTTTTGAAGATAGACGGGGAACCCGTCGGGGAAGTAAATGTCTCCGATGCGTTGCAATCTTCAATCGTGAAAATTAAGAACGAAAAAGCTGTTATCACTGTTTTGAGACAAGATGGTACAGAGGTAGAGATTACTATTGAAAAGAAGTAAATAATTGACATTCTGTTCAGTATCGAGCATTCCATATTCCTTAATCGATCTGCAAAGGTGTGTTTCTATCTATGTATAACAGAACCCCAAAAGTTTCAGTCTAACTTTTGGGGTTCTGTTCATTATGGGTTTGTTGGATAGTTATTACGCTTGGAAATCACCTCGGGCATCTGTGTGGGAGAGATCAATGGACGTTTTGTATAATGTGAAGAGTGAAAAGGTAAGGAGGGCTTATGCTTTCCAAAACTATAAAACAATGATACAATTGTATGGTTACACGATGTTTATAGAAAGTCTATCATGGGATTTTGAATTTTGTATCAGAGATTCAGTGATGCTCCGGGAGGTTCGAGAGTTGAAAGAAAAGTATAAAAATGATCATAAAAAATAGTCTTATTTGTAATTTTGTATATAAATCCCGGTAAAGCCGGGATTTATTGTTTTGTGGATGATAGGCTTAAAGGTGAATATAATTGATGGCATTCCGGATTAAATTATTATTTTTGTAATAATTATTAGATCCGAGGGAGCCGTTTATGAGAGTGATAAAGAAGGATATAGATATATTCATAAACCAACTACAGAAGGGTGATGAAGGTGCTTTTCGAGTATTATTCGATGAGTTCTATACGGCTTTGTGTCTGTTTGCAGAACGTTTCCTTGGAGAGCGGGAAGCGGCGGCGGACGTGGTTCAGGAGGCTTTTTTGAAATATTGGGACAGGCACATGGATTTTGATAATTACTATAAGATAAAATCTTTTCTTTACGTGGTGGTTCGCCATGATTGTTTGAATTTACTTCGGAATAAGCGTGAGGATTTGCCGGTGACGGAGGATATTGCCATGGACTCGGATGAATTTTTTCATAATCAAGTTATGGAGGAAGAGGCATATCGTGTATTTTACCGGGCGATTGAGCATTTGCCGCCACAGATGCGGAACGTGATCAATTACGCCTTGGAAGGATTGAAGAATGCAGATATTGCTCAAAAAATGGGAGTGTCCGAGAATGCTGTGCATGCCTATAAGAAAGAGGCGTACAAGAGATTGAAAGAGAGTATGAAAGATTATTATTACCTGTTGGATATATTTTTCTTATATCTGTTTCTTTGATTAATAAATGTTAAATAATTGAATGCAACATACCCGATCTACCATTTCTTGTGTTGTAAGATTGAAAGAATTGATAAATATTCAATACAAGTAGTATGGATAAAGCGAAGTTTGATGTTGCGATTTTGGTGGGGAAGTTCCTGGCCAACAATTTGACGGAGGAAGAAAAAGCATATCTGTCCGATTGGCTTTCTTCGTCAGAAAAGAATCGTGCGTGGTTTGAACGGGTAACATCGGAGTCTTATCAGATTGAAAAAGGGAAAGCAACTCGTTCCATTAACGTGGAGGAGGGGTGGAAAGCTTTGGAACTTAAACGGGAATCCCGGATGGGGGGGCGTCGCCGTCGGATCTATTGGATGCGTTACGTGGCGATGTTTGTCTTACCTCTGGCTATTGCCGTTTTATTACACCAAGTGTATTATTCCCGTAAAGATAAGGTGGAAATGGTGCAAACAATTAGTTCCGGAACGAGTAAGGCTATTCTTATATTGGCAGACGGTTTACCCGTGGTGCTGGAACAACAACAGGAAAAAACGCTGAAGGAATCGGATGGAACCAAGATTAACGTTCTGAAAGAACATATCAGTTATGAGAGTGGTGTTGATGATAAGCAAGAGAAGTCGGTATACCATGAGCTGGTTATTCCTCGCGGGGGAGAGTTTTCTTTGACTTTGTCTGACGGGACGGAGGTCTACATGAATGCAGATTCAAAATTGCGTTTCCCGACAAAGTTCGGAAAGGGGGAACGGGTGGTGGAGTTGGAAGGGGAGGCCTATTTTCAAGTTGTTCATCATGAGGATGCTCCTTTTATCGTGAAGACTTCCCAGATGGCGATAAAAGTTTTGGGAACGGAGTTTAATGTTTCCGCTTATGCGGAGGATTCTATTATACGCACGACGTTAGTTCGGGGTTCCGTGAAGATTTCTTCGGAAGTCAGCGGGGAAAGCGTGGTTCTTCATCCCGGGGAACAGTCGGCTCTCAACCGGGGAGATCATTCCATGCTGGTGAGCGAGGTGGATGTGTCCTACGCGATGGCTTGGAAAGAAGGGCGTTTACGTTTTAAGGAGAAACCTTTGAAAGAGGTGATGAAAATTATATCCCGTTGGTATGATGTTGACGTGGTGTACGAGGACGAGGAGGTGAAAGATTATCCTTTCGGGTGTAATTTTAGTCGTCATGCAACGATAGAACCTTTATTGAAAGTATTTGAGGCTACGGGTACAATTGAAACGAGTATTCACGGTAGAAAAATATGGATTAGAAAGAAAAAATAAAACGGAAGATGGTGGTACATCTCCCGCTTGAATAAGTACTTTGTGGTAAAAGTACTATAAAGTTAAATAAATAAACACTCAAAGTTATGAAAAAAAATCATGGATTCCCCTATAAATGGGGAATAAAAATGAGGTATGTGTTGCTTGTATTACAAGTGGCCCTATTTCTTCCCCAATGGGGACATGCGAGCAATAATGTTTTATTGCCGGGACCTAAGATTAGCTTTTCGATGAAAGATGCTTTGATGAAAGATGTCATCTGGGAACTTGAAAAACGATCCGGGTTTGTATTCGCCTACAACGCGAATGATTTGTTGAAGGCGGGGAAAGTGAGCGTGGAGGTGAAGGACAAGGATGTCTATGAGGCGTTGGATATTTGCTTGAAAGGAACGGGCTTGACGTATGTCGTGCAACAAGATGTTATCGTGATCAAGCGGGCAGATGCTCCGGTGCAGGAAGTGAAAAAGGTCACGATTACGGGACGGGTTGTAGATAAGGATAGTCTGCCGTTGCCGGGGGTAACGATTTTATTAAAACACACGACAATGGGTGTGGTTACCGACCAGAACGGACGTTATAGCATCACGATCCCGGATGTACAGGAGCCCGTGTTGATTTTTACTTTCGTGGGAATGAAATCCCGGGAGGTGAAGTATACGGGAAATAACGTGATTAATATCGTGTTGGAAGATGATGTGACGGAGGTGGAAGAGGTCGTGGTAACAGGAATGTTTACCCGCAAGGCCAGTAGTTTCACGGGATCGGCAACGACGATTAAGGGGGATGAATTGTTGAAGGTGGGGAATCAGAATGTATTCCAGAGTTTGAAAGCCTTGGAGCCGGGATTGATGATTTTTGAAAGTATAGACTTCGGTTCCGATCCCAATAAAGTACCGGAGATGCAATTGCGGGGAACTTCAGTGATTGCGATGGATGTGGAAGGAGCTTCGGACCTTCGGGGAAATTTTGAGAATAATCCCAATATGCCTTTGTTTATTTTAGACGGTTTTGAAGCAGCGGCAGTAAAGATTTTTGATTTGGATATTAACCGGATCGAGTCCATCACCATATTGAAAGATGCTGCCGCAAAAGCTATTTATGGATCTAAAGCGGCCAATGGCGTGGTGGTTGTCGAAACAAAAAGATCGGTTTCAAAGAACTTGAGAGTGACTTATATGGGGAATGTAAATGTCGAGGCACCTGATTTGTCTTCTTATGATTTGTGTAATGCTCGTGAAAAGTTAGAAGCCGAACGCATATATGGGATGTATACTCCTAGTAGGACGGATGAAATTGATGGGGTGCTTCGTCTGGAACGTTTGTATATGGAGCGTTTGGCTAAAGTGGAGGCGGGTGTCAATACGGATTGGATGGCTAAACCTTTGAGAAATGGTGTTGGGCATAAACATTCTTTGATGATAGAATTGGGGGATAAAAATATCCAGTTGGTGGCTAATCTTTCATATAACAGCATTGCGGGAGTTATGAAAGGTTCGGATCGGGAAAATGTAGCAGGTTCCGTTTTTGCTTCATACCGAAATAACCGATTCCGTTTCCGGAATGAATTGTCTGTTAATATAAATCGTAGTAGTGATTCTCCTTACGGTGAATTCAGTGAATATACAAGACTGAATCCATACTGGACTCCGGTGGATCAATACGGCCAAATTACAAGAAATGCCGGAGACGAGGAGGCATATTATCCTAATCCTTTGTACAATGCGACACTGAATACAAGTCTGAAAGATAAATATACGGATATCACCGATAATTTCGAGGGTGAATACGATGTTTTTGAAGGCTTGAAAGTAAGGGCAAGGATTGGTTTTACTCGGAAATTTACCCGTGCGGATCATTTCTATCCGGCAAATCATTTGAAGTTCAACACCGTGCAAGAACTTCGGAAGAGGGGCTCCTATCAAATTAATACAGGAGAGGGGCAGACCATGGATTACGATTTCAGTTTGAACTACTCCCGTCAATTGGGCGACAAACATTATGTGTTTGGTTTCTTGAGCTATAGTCTGAGCGAAAATACTTTTGAGGAAGATATTTTCAAGGCTGAAGGTTTTCCCAGTGATAAGATGAACAGTATATTTTTTGCACGTCAGTACACGGAAAATTCTAAACCAACGGGTTCTGAATCTACAAGTCGTTCCGTTGGGGTAAATGCGGTATTCAACTATTCTTTTGATGATCGGCTTTTAATGGATGTGACGTATCGGACGAATGCTTCCAGTCAATTTGGAGCAAACCAGAGATGGGGAAATTTCTGGAGTTTCGGTGGTGGATGGAATATTCACAATGAGAAATGGATGAGAGAGCTGGGATGGTTTTCGCGTTTGAAACTCCGTGCTTCTCTTGGTAGTACCGGTTCTCAAGGGTCTAATGCTTACCAGTCACTTGCTACTTACAATTATAGCGATAAATATTATGAAGATGCTTTGGGTGCTTATTTATTGGGCATGAAGAATGATGATTTGAAGTGGCAGAAAAAAATGGATTATAACTTGGGGGTGGATATGACAGTGAAGAATTGTTTTAATCTGGTTTTCGATTATTATCAGAGTATTACGGAAAATCTTTTGGTCGCTTTAACTTTACCACCTTCTTCTGGTTTCACGACCGTGCAGGAAAATATAGGGAAAGTAAAAAATGCCGGAGTGGAAGTGAATATGAGTTATACCGTATTTTCACACGCGAAAGATCGGTCTTATCTGACATTAGCCTTGCGAGGTGCTCATAATAAGAATAAAGTACTCAAGATATCCGATTCTATGAAGGCTTATAACGAGCGGATGGATAAGGAGATGTTGGAAGGTGGAAAGCCTGTTATCAAATATTATGACGGGGTATCTATGAATGCAATCTGGGCTGTGCCTTCTCTAGGGATTGATCCTGCCACCGGAAGGGAAATTTATCGAAAGAAAGATGGAAGATCGACTTTTACCTACGATGTCAATGACATGGTTATCTGTGGGGATAATCTCCCCAAACTGAATGGAAGTTTTAGTATTAATTTGGGGTATAAAGGACTGGGGTTTAATATGACCTGCATATATGAATTAGGAGCTAAAATGTTCAATCAAACGCTGATAGATCGGGTTGAAAATGTAGATATGCATTATAATGTAGATCGGCGAGTGTTGGAAGGACGTTGGCAGAATCCGGGAGATGTGGTGCGTTTTCGTTCTCTGAAATCTTATTGGGATCCTGAAACCCAAACTTATCCCAGAGATGTACAGACGAAGGCTACTTCACGTTTTGTGCAGAAAAAGAATGAATTGAATATTTCTTCTATCAACATTTCCTATGATTTTTATCGTTATGCTTTTGTGAAACAGATCGGGTTGGAACGGTTAAGTCTTGCTTTTTACATGAATGACGTGGCAAAGTTGTCGACGATAAAGACGGAAAGGGGATTGGCTTATCCCTTTGCTCGAAATTATAATTTTTCATTACAAATGACATTTTAAATACTGGAAATATGAATAAAAAGATAAATACTTGTCGTTTGATAATCGGTTTTTGCCTTTTATCGTTCGGTCTGTCATCTTGTTCCGAGTGGCTGGATGTAAAACCCAAATCCGAGATTAAAGAAGATGAGTTATTCAAGACGGAACAAGGATTTAAAGATGCCATGACAGGGGTATATGTACTCATGACGGAGGCTCAATTGTATGGTCGGGAAATGACTTTTGGGTTGGTGGAAGCAATTGGACAGCAGTATGAAATGGATCAGGCAACGAATGATTATTATGATGCAACTCAGTTCCGGTATGAGGTGGAAAAGGTAACGGCTAAGGTTGATGGAATATGGAGTTCTGCCTATAAAGTTGTGGCGAATATTAATAATATTCTTGAAAATTTGGAAACGAACGGAGGGTGCGTGACGCCTCCGGTGTATGCGCAATTGAAGGCAGAATGTCTGGGATTGAGAGCTTTTATTCATTTTGACTTGTTGAGGTTATTCGGATGGGGAAATTTGAAAGAACGTCCGGATATGTTGAACCGGCTTTGCATTCCTTATGCTTTCCAATATACGAAAGAGATCGTTCCTCAAGTGACTGTTGGAACGGCATTGGAATATATGGAAAAAGATTTGACGGAGGCGGAGAAATTGATTTCTCATGATGTTGCAACATCTCGTTTTACCTTTAATTATTATGCTCTGTTGGCAACTAGGATGCGTATTGCCATGTGGAAAGGTGATTATTCTGTTGCCCGAAAATATGCGGAAAATTTATTGAATTATGAAACAGATTTTGCTTGGGTAAGCAGAAATGCATTGGAAACGAGTTATCCGGAGAATCGGGATTTGACTTTTTCAAGTGAATATCTTTTTGGATTAAGTATCGAGCAGTATAAAGATATTACGGATTCGAATTTGGAATTTAAATTAGTTGAAAATCAGGATAATCCGCAAATGTTTTTTCATACAGCCGAAATTGCGGCTCAACTTTTTGAAGTAGAGGAAAATATAGGCTCCGGTGATTATCGTTATAAATGGTTATATGCACAAGGAGGAGATCGGTTTGCTTTTTTAAAACTCAAGCAGTATGAAAAGAGTATTTATGGTAACCGGGTCCCGTTGATGAAGAAAGCTGAAATTTACTATACGTTGGCCGAATGTTTGAATGAGTCCGGAAATGAGTCCGAACGGCAGGCGGGAGTCGGTTACTTGAATACGGTGAGAAGTAAACGGAATATACCCCAAGCTTTAGATGTTAATATATCAAAGGATGAATTGCGGGAGGAAATTCAGAAAGAATGGCGGAAAGAGATGTTGTTGGAGGGACAAATGTTCTATTATTATAAACGTAGAGGAATTTCCAGTATCCCGCGTTGCAACATTACGATGACCGATCAGACGTATGTTTTACCTTTACCTCAGGCAGAATTGGAATTTGGAGGCCGAGAAAACAATAAATAGGAATGAATATGAAAAGAATGAATAGATATAGTTTATGTTGGTTGGTTTTGCTCCTTGTCTTGTTTGAAGGATGCGAGAAAGACGAACCGATGGGATATATAGGGCGTCCCGGGTTTTATTTTAATGGTAATGAGTTTTCTTATTCCTTCGCGGAAAATCCTTGGAAAACTGTAGATACCGTGATGTTGCCCGTTATTATTACCGGCAAACTTGAAAATTATGCCCGGACTTTAAAAGCCGAGGTGGTTAAAGATTCTTCAACAGCTACGGAAAATATGTACCAACTACTGGAAGGAACCTTGGGAGAAAACCAGTCGGAAGGTTTTATTCCTGTCGTGTTGAATTATGTTCCTTCGTTGGATGATATAACCGTGACTCTGAAAATACAGGCCGTGGCGAATGACGATTTTCAGGAACTAGATCTTGTTTTTCCCTCTTGCCGGTTGAATTTCACGGCTAAGATTATGAAACCTTTTAACTGGTCTCAGCTGCAATATTTTTTCGGTACTTATTCTACTCGTTGGTGGCGGTTTATCATGGAAAAGTGTGAACGTACTTCTTTGCCTTTTTGGGATGATTTATGGTCTCCGATTCCTAATCCTGATCCTAGCAAATATAATATGTCTTATTACGAGATGTCCAATTTGCAGGAGATGATCCGGCAGGAGTTGAGAAATTATAATAGGAATTCTTTGACCGGACCGTTGACACATGATGACGGGGATTTGGCTGGGCAACAAGTCGTGATGCCAGCTCCTTATTAATAAGTTGAATAATTATTAAAACATGAATTATGAAATTTAAGATATTTCTGGGAGTATTTCTGTTGGGTTTGTTCGCAAGCTCTTGTTTTGAAGATGAGTCGGCGAAAGATGTAACATTATTTAATCCGTTAATGATTAATGATTTTTTGTCGTCGACTGAAATATATGTGACACAGGGAGATCGTTTGAGAGTAAAAGTACTGGCTTATAAAGAGGGGACGGATGATGCGAAACTGGAATATGAATGGCGTTTGGAAGGTCACGGGCAACATTTGGATTTGGGACATTCTATGATTCTGGATACGGTGATCAACGTGCCTATGAGTCGAGATGCCTATTCGCTTTTATTTAAAGTTACCGATACGGAATATGGATTAACTTTGAGTAAAAAATATAACTTGTATGTGACGGGACAATACGTGGCCGGTTTATTGGTGGCTGATACGAAAGATGGGATGACTTCCGATATTCATTTGGTGTCGAGTAAAAATTTTACACAAGACTATAATAGGGAAGAAGATAAACATGTTTTCTGGAATGTATACAGCGTGAATAATGGTCAAAACGTAAATGGCTTGATTCAAGACATGAAGAATGTTGTCGGCCGTGGATTTTTGGAACTATCTATTGCAACGGATCATTTGATCGAGGATTTGGACCCGTTGGATAATTTTACGGTCATGCGGAGAAATAATGATATGTTCATTAAGCCTTTCGAGGGCGAAATGAATGTCGGAAAATTGGGGACAAGTTCTTCAGGTCCCTATGACATTGCTGTTGTTAATGGTTTCCTTCATAAAAGGACTCAATACGAGGAGGTAATTACTTATGGTGTCGGTTTGGTTTTGAGTGATCTTTCGGATGATTATTATATCACAGAATATAAGTATCGTTCAACTAGACCTAGGGGATATGAAATTTACGGTGTCGCTTTTGATAAGAAAAATCAGCGTTTTCTAGCTTTCCCATCTATATATGGTGCAGACAAAAATAACTTGCGTATTTTTAAACGTAAGTCTGCAGATGGCAAATTGGATCCGAACAAACCGGGCAATGTAGATTGTAAATACATTGGTTATGGACCGAACAACACCTTGTATGCAGTTATACAGAATTTGGATTCAAAAGTATATGAAGTTTGGGAGTTCAATTTGGATTCGGATGATGAAAGTGCGGATAATGTTGTGAATAGACGTTATATATTGGATCAATGTCCGGACATTGATAAAGCCATATCTTTTAGTTCGCAAGCGATGGAGAGTATTTTGTATTACGCAACCGAGGATAAGGTATATACAGCTTTGATGACTTCGGAACATCCGAAAGCTTATCCAAAGTTCTCGGCTTCATACACTCACGACGGAATTACGGTTTCTAATGAGAAAATCACGGAAATCCGGGTTGTGGATGAGTGTCCCGGAAAGGTTGAAATCCCCGGGGAAGGAGGAGAAACGGAAACATTGGCCTCCGGACGTAATATGATTACGGTTGTAACCTATAATGATGTAACGAAGGAAGGGAAAGTCACCGTGGTGCCTATTCGGTCATTAAGTACCGGAGAAGTAGTGGAAGATCCTAAATTCTATCGCGTATACGATGGGTTCGGGCGTGTTTTAAAAACAACTTGTTTCCATACTCGTTAAATTGTAGCATAATGAAAAAGATAAAATATATTTTGATGTTGTTATTGGCAGGTATTTGGATCAGTGCTTGTCAGGATAATGATGATGTGAAACCTTCGAATGAAGGGTTGAATGAATTTAGAGTAAAAGAAATTGTCGGTCGCAACGATTTGTGGGGAGATTTTAAAATAAACTTGAACTATTCGGATGATCGTTTGGATATTGGAGTTGTGGTTAACAAAGATCAAGATACTATCGCTAATCTGACAAAAGGAATGGTTATTATGAAGGTTCCGGCTCTTTCACAGGAAGAGATTGACATGCTGGAGCCGGGGAGTGAGGTGCCTATGACAAGTAGGATTATTTATCAAGTGAACCGGACAACTCGGGAAGAATCGATTACTCATTATAAAAGAGAGGATTTGCAATTTACTTTTGACTATGAGGAAAATTATATTTATGAGTTTGACGATACCTTGTCCATGAATAAGAAAGTCATGAAATGGCGTTGTTTCGGGGAGGCTGACTGGGAAATTCCTTTAACCCGAATGGTATATACGTATGAAGGAAACCGGATAGAGCGGGGAGAATATGCGGTTTATGACCATCAATGGACAGTGATTTCTCATTGGGATTACAGTTATGACGGAGATCGGCAGACGGGGTTGAAAGTCGTGGGAACTAACGGGGAGGTGAATATGGAAAAAGTGTTTACCTATCTGGCAGATACAAAAATGAAGGTCGTGACAACTCAGGCTGGAAAATCTCATGAGGTAACGTATACTTTGGATGTGAATGGATACGTTGTTCGCGTAGAAGAGGAAAACGGAAATTATATGGATATGAAATATGAGGCGGGACACGGAAATTTCAGTGATTTTATTCCTCTGTCGGTGAAATTACAAGGTGAACCTTATATAAAATAATGAAGATGAGAGTGTGGTTAATGTTGTGTAGTCTTGCCGTCTTGAGTGGCTGCAAGACTACCCCTGTTGCGGAGATTCATTTGAAGGGACGTTTGGCTGATATGGGAAGTCAGGAAGTCAGTATGGAATATACCGGGGTGACTGGAGATTTCGGTACTGGTAGGAATGTGATGTTAAAGACGGATGGGGAGGGGTATTTTGATACGATCCTTCCGTTGAGAGAACCGATGTATTTCAATATCAGTCGTAACATTCTTTACCTTTCACCCGGTGATGATTTGGAAGTTTACTTGACACCGGATACCCGTCAAGCGACTTTTAAGGGAAAAGGGAGCGAGGCGCAGTTGTTTTTGAAAGATCGGCTTTATCCCAAGGGAGGCTCTTTTCTTTTGTCCGGACGGAATGTAAGGGAGAATTTTGAGAAGACGAAAGAGGTGGTGGATGCGCTTGCGGCTTCTAAATTGGCTCAACTGGATACTCTAAAGGGGGTAACGGAGCTTTTTAAGGAGAATGAACGTATTCGGGTAAAGGCGAATTTGTTGAATAGTTATTTGACTTATGCTCTGTATAATAAAGAAAATGCAGGAGCGTCACGGGAGGAACAAAGGCAATGGTACGGGCGTTTTATTACTTCTGTTACCCCGGATGTAAATCAACTGATGCGAGAGATTACGAAAAACGAGTATTTGGATATTATAGATGTCAGGGATGTGATCGTGTATAACTTGGACCAAGCGGAATTCATGCAAGGGGTGGAGATTACTCCGGAAATGCGGGAAATCAAGGAAGCTTTACAAGTTTTGGCGAAATTGGATTCATCAACAGATCCGGAGGTGATTCTGAGCATGGAGGAGAAGACAAAATCTTTTCAGCATGAGGGAATTGTTTCTGAATTACGGGAGAAGATCCGTAATGTGAAAAGTCTGATGACGGGACAACCGGCCCACGAGATTATCATGACGGATGTTGATGGGAATGAAGTCTTGTTGAGTAGTTTTAAAGGCAAAAATATTTATTTGGATTGTTGGGCGACGTGGTGCGGTCCTTGTATTCAGGAATCCCCGGCATTTGTTGCGTTAAGTGAGAAATATAAGGATAAAGATATTGTCTTTATTCAATTGTCAACAGATAATTCCAGAAAGACTTGGTTGAGTTACTTGAAACAAAAGGAATCGGTAGTGACTCAGTTTAATTCTGTCGATAACGAAGGATTGAGAGTGAACTGGCAGGTCAAGTATATTCCTCGTTTTATCTTGATTGACAAGGAATTTAATATTGTTGAATCTTTTGCCCCGAGGCCTTCTGATCCGGAAATTACCGAACATTTGGATGCCTTGCTTGCAAAATGAATGATTATTGATAAGTAAAAGTAATTGCCGGATTTTCTTCCGGCAATTATTTTTTCCGGTTGATACTCGTACTTTCTCATTAGGAATGCTTTATTTGCGGATTTAGGGATATTCAATAAACATTTAGTGCAAATTAATGTAAAATAGTGTATTCAAAATGTGATAATACAGTTATCATATTGTAAGCCGCTCCCATTCCGCTCCCATTCCTCCCCTATTCCTCTCCTATTAGAATAATAATATATTGTATTACAATAGGAATTATTAACATTTGGAAAAGTCGATTATAGCTATTTGAAAACAGGATAATAACCCTATCTGATAGAAATTTTATTTGAATGTCCGTTTCACGGGGATAAATCACTGTTTGTCCGGGTACACGTCGATGTGGAAACAATTGCTTGCATTTTTTCTTTTGGTGCATATGCTTGATATTATATTTTTTGGAGGATAATTATATTGTTTTGTGATTATAAAGCCGTACTTTTGTTCACCCGTGGGTCGCAAAGTATGGAGAGGAAAAATGAAGATACCAGTTTATTGTTGAAGCACTTGCAAGAAGGTGACGAACGAGCTTTTCGGACGTTATTTGAGGAGTTTTATGCATCATTGTGCTTGTTTGCAACCCGTTATTTGGGCGATCGAGAAGAGGCTGCGGATGTGGTGCAAGAGACGTTTTTAAAATACTGGAACAAACACACGGATTTTGATGATTACCGGAAGATAAAGTCTTTTCTTTATGTAGTTGTACGTCATGCCTGTCTTAATTTATTGCGTGATCGTGAGTTACGTTCCCGTATCCCCGAGGAGTGGATTGAGGATTCTGAACAGGAGTTTCGAAATCAGGTGATGGAAGAGGAGGTACATCGTATTTTTAATCATGCGATAGATAAACTGCCCTTACAGATGCGAATGGTGATTAATCTTTCTTTAGATGGATTGAAGAATTCGGAGATTGCAGAAAAAATGAATCTTTCGGAGGGAACCGTTCACGCCTACAAAAAAGAAGCCTACAAAAAGTTGAGAATCAGTTTGAAAGATTATTATTATTTATTGCCTTTTCTTTTATTCATATCTCGTTAAATATTAATTAACGTTAAATACCGAATATCAGACACTCCCTAAAATCCATTTTTTGTGTTCTAGCTATGAATTTAATCTAATAGTAGCATAAAATGGATGATGACTTCTTTGATATTGTTGAGCTAGTTAGTAAATACATGACAGGAGAATTGACCGGAACAGAACGGGAGAGTTTGGATAACTGGTTGAGTCTTTCCGAAGATAATCGTAAATGGTTTCATGAGGTTACCGAAAAAGAATTTATATACCGGAAACGTCAGGAGTTGAGATCCATTGATGTAAAGGGTGGATGGAAAGCTCTTTCTCGTAAACGAGTCAAGGAGAATAGGAGGCGATTGGGGATTCGTGCGTTGAAATATGCTTGTGTTTTTATTCTACTGGTTGTTTCTTCCATGTATTTTTTAATGCAGCGTGTTGATCGGGAAGAAATTATTCCAGTGGAGAGTGCCGAGATCCTTCCCGGAACTTCCCGGGCTATCCTTTACATGGCGAATGGTTCTATTATTGATCTAGCCAATCATGATCGGGATTCGTTGCGAGAATTAGATGGAACGATTATTGGCTTGGATGGCGAGAGTATTACTTATAAAAATGCGGTAGATTCGGTAGTCAGTTCAGATTTGTATAACGAGCTTGTGATTCCCCGTGGGGGAGAATACGTGTTGACGCTTGCGGATGGAACGTTGGTATGTTTGAATGCCGGATCAAAATTACGATTCCCTGTGCAATTTAGCGGAATCACGAGGAAAGTAGAATTGGAAGGGGAAGGGTATTTTCAAGTGGCACGTAATGAAGAAATGCCTTTTGTTGTAAGTGCATCCGGGGTGAATATCACGGTGTTGGGAACAGAGTTTAATGTATCGAATTATCCTGAAAATGAAGATGTACAGACGACATTGATCAAGGGTAAAGTACAAGTAACTCTTTCAGAAAATATGGATGGCTATACCCTGCATCCGGGGGAACAAGTCGTGTATAACAAAGAAAGCGGGGAGGTTACGGTGGCAAATGTTGACGTGTCGTATGTCACGGCTTGGCGGGAAGGGCGTCTTCGTTTCCGGGATCGTCCTCTAAAAGAGATCATGGATTTTATTTCTCGTTGGTATGATGTAGATGTGGTATATGAAGATGAGGTCGTGAAGAATTACCTTTTCGGGTGTAATTTTAATCGTCATGTGACGGTGACACCTTTGCTGGAACTATTCCAGAGTACGGGGACTGTCCGCTTTGAAGTAGTTGGAAAGAAAATCATCGTAAAAAAATAGCGAAGAATATGCAACTATTCTTCGCTCGTTAATAACACCTCTTGCTGGAGGCATTAAAAAATCGAATTTAATCAAATCAAAAGTATGAAAAAAAAACGTAGAAGTACTCGTTGGAAAGTAACAAATGTAAGAAATTTGTTTTTAGCTTTCCAGATGGCTATTGTTTTGGTGTTGTCCGGAGGACACGTGTATGGAATGGCGGATGAACCGCTACTTAATTTATCGTTGAAAAATGTGGCGATAAAGGACGCTCTTTGGGAGATTGAGAAGCAATCCAAGATGGTTTTCGTGTATAATGCAGATGACTTGGGTAAGGCTGGCAAGATCTCCGTGGAGATCAAGGGTAAAACGGTACGGGAGGCTTTGGACATTTGTTTGAAGAATTCCGGATTTGAATACACGATAGAACAGAATACGGTTGTCATCAAACGTAAAGTAGCGGCAAAAACGACTAATGTGCAAAAAATCACGGTAAAAGGAAAGGTTGTTGATAAAAGTGAGACGGGGTTACCGGGAGTAACTATTGTACTAAAGGGAACGAGTGTAGGTGTGGTAACCGATATGAATGGTCATTATTCGATAACCATCCCTTTGATGGGTAATCCGGTACTCGTGTTCTCTTTTATCGGGATGAAAAAACAGGAGGTGGCGGTCAATGATCGACAAGAGATTAACGTGATATTAGAAGAGGACCAGACCGAGATGGAGGAAGTTGTGGTTACCGGTATTTATTCCCGTAAAAAAGAGAGTTTCACGGGGTCTTCTCAAACGTATAAAGCGGAAGAGTTGAAAATGATAGGTAATCAGAATATTTTGCAAAGTTTAAAAGCGCTAGACCCGGCATTTAATATCATGGAAAACAACCAATACGGTTCTGACCCTAACCGTACTCCGGATATTGAGATACGGGGAAAAACGAGTATCGTGGGGATGAAAGAGGAATTTGGTGAAGACCCGAATCAACCTTTGTTTATTTTGGACGGTTTTGAAACGACGTTGGAAACGATCATGGACTTGAGCTTGGATCGTGTTGCTTCCGTGACATTGTTGAAAGATGCGGCTTCTACGGCTATTTATGGAGCGAAAGCGGCTAATGGAGTGGTGGTCGTGGAGACGAAAGCTCCCGTGCAAGGGCGTTTGCGCTTGTCCTATAATGGTAGTTTTGAGGTATCTTTTGCCGATTTGACGGATTATAATTTAATGAATGCGGCAGAGAAGTTGGAGTTTGAATTATTAGCCGGGAACTTTAAGTCGAATTTGATCGCTTTCGAGGAAGCCAACAAGATACGTTATAATAACTTGTTATATAATGTGAATCGGGGTGTGAACACGTATTGGATGTCAGAGCCGTTGCGGACGGGATTAACTCAACGTCATAATGTTTACGTGGAAGGTGGTGACTCGCAGATGCGTTACGGTTTAGGGATAAACTACACGAACATTCAGGGGGTAATGCAGGAATCCCGTCGTCAGGTGATGAGTGGAAATCTGGATTTGTTATATCGGAAAGGTAAGTTGAGTTATAGTAATAAATTGACTGTCGATTACACGAAGACGAACGACCCCATTGTACCTTTCAGCGAGTATTCACGTGCTAACCCGTATTATACCAAGTATAACGAGGATGGGGGGATTGACAAGTGGTTGGAAAATAACGAAGAACTTGGAGTTTCGGTTCCCAATCCTTTGTGGAATGCATCTTTGAATAGTTATGACAAGGGAAATACGATAAGTATTCGGGATAATTTCCAGATGGAATATCGTCCGTGGAATTTCTTGTATGTTCGGGCTCGTTTCGGGATAACGAAATCTACTACGGATGATGAAACTTTCCGTTCCCCCGAGGATACAAAGTTTGATGATAGCGTGGAGTCTTTAAAGGGATCTTACACGGATATGCGTAGAGAGAGTTTGTCGTATGAAGGTGATTTCACGATAACTTATGGTCAATTACTTGCCGACGTACATCAGATCAATGCCGTGTTTGGAGCTTCCTGTAGTGAATCCAATAGTGATTACAAGTCATTTTCTGCGGCGGGCTTCCCGGAAGGGAACTTCACGAAGCCATCTTTCGCGAGTGGTTATGCTGCCAACGGAAAACCTTCTTATTCCGATTCTAAGAAAAGAACAGCAAATTTCTATTTTAACGGGGGATATTCTTACGATAACCGTTATCTGTTGGACGTGAACTTTCGTGCAGATGGTTCGTCCGTGTTTGGTTCTAACAAGCAATTCACGACGACTTGGGCCATTGGGTTGGCTTGGAACTTGCATAACGAGGGTTTCATCAAGAATAACACGAATTTTTTCTCGATGCTAAAGTTGAGGGCTTCAATCGGTAACCCGGGAAACCAGAATTTTGGTTCTTACAAGACAATCACGACTTACAAATTTAATAACTGGTTGTTGAATGACTTTGGAACCGGACTATTGGTTGATGCATTCGGGGATCCGGATTTAGAATGGCAGAAGACCATCGATAAAAATATCGGTTTTGATGTGAGTATGTTTAATAATCGTTTTCACGTGAACTTCGATTATTATTACAAAGTGACCGATCCGTTGATGGCGTCAATCGGGATCCCTTTATCCGTGGGTGTTTCTCAACGACTGGCTAACGTGGGTAAACAAGTAAGTAAGGGATATAACGGGACGATTAAATATGCTTTCATTTATCGCCCGAAAGAACGAATCAACTGGACGACGAGTTTTACTTTCCGTCATGGACATTCCTATTATGACAAGATCGGTAAAAACTTGGATCAGTATAATAAAGAAAATCGTTCCAATAGTTTGGCTCGTTATTATGATGGAGGAAGTCCTTCTGATTTATGGTCTGTTCGTTCGTTAGGAATTGATCCTGCAACGGGGAAAGAATTATTCCTTACAGAGAAAGGTAGAATAACATTCACTTATGACTATGCTGATGAGGTTGTCGTGGGAAATTCCGAACCGGACTTGGAAGGAGTGTTAGGGAATTCTTTTTACTATAAAGGTTTTTCTTGTAATTTTTATTGGCGTTATAGTTTCGGTGCGGATGCGTTCAACCGGACGGTATATAGTAAAGTGGAAAACATCTCCAAGGAAAGTTTGAAGCAAAATCAGGACAAGCGAGCCTTGTATGATCGTTGGAAAGAACCGGGAAATGGAGCAAAATATAAGGGAATTTCGTTGACTGAAAATACTCCGATTTCTTCCCGATTTGTACAGAAAAATAATTACTTGATCCTTGAGTCTGTCCGGGTGGCATACGAGTTTAGCCCGGAATGGATGCAGAAGATTCATTTTTCAGGGATGACGGTAAGTGCTTATATGAATGATATTTGTCGGTTCTCGACGATCGAGGATGAGCGTGGTATTGATTACCCGTTTGCCCGGAGTTTTTCGTTCGCGTTATCGATTAATTTTTAATGGGATAGAGGTATGAAAAGATATATTTATTTGTTAGTGGTAACTTGTTTGTTCGGTTGTTCGGATTGGTTGAATGTTCAACCGAGTGACCGGGTGGCAGAGGAATCTGCATTTTCCACGATTGCGGGATTCAAACAAGCGTTGAATGGCGTGTATGTTGATTTAAATGCTACCGAGCTGTACGGACAGACCCTCACGTGTGAAATGCTTGAAATCTTAGCACAGCGTTATAATATAAATCAGGAAAACAAGGAGTGGTCAGCTTTCATGACGTATGATTTTGCCGGATCTTACACCTTGAATCGGGTAGAAAAAATTTGGGAAAGAGCCTATAACTTGATCGCCAATACGAACTTGATCATAAAGAATTGTGACGAGCGGCGGGAAGTGCTACCGGATGATTATTACCAGATGATAAAAGGTGAGGCTTTGGCGTTGAGAGGTTTTTTACATTTTGATTTATTTCGTTTGTTCGGGCCAGTTTATGGGGTAGATTCCACGTTAGAATCAATTCCTTATTACAAGGAATTTGCCTTGGATGTACAACCTACGCTGATTGGTACTGAATTCATGAAAAACGTGATCGTTGATTTACGGGCGGCGAAAGATTTATTGTCAACAGATCCGATTATCACGAATGGAGTAGCCGGAGATCCTTCGGACAAATTTAAGTCTAAGCGGAACTTGCGTTTGAATTACTATGCTGTCCAAGGATTGTTGTCCCGGGCTTATATGTATATCGGGGAATTGGATAGTGCTTTAGTATATGCCCAAAATGTGATTGATGTTCATGAACGTATTTTCCCGTGGGTAACTAGAAATGAAGCCGTGGCGGGAACGGAGCCGGACAGGGTATTTTCATCTGAAGTTTTGTTTGCCTCGCAGAATCGAAATGTCGGAGGATTGTATAATTCTCTTTTTAACGGAGAATCCCTGAAGATTTCTTCATTGTTGGGAATACGTAATGATGTTGCCAAGTATAGATTCGATAATGCAGAAGAATCAGATATAAGAATTTTAAGTTTCATGAAAAATAAGGCAACCGTGAGTGGGGTGGATTATCGTTTGTTTAACAAGTTTGAATCTGCGGTTGGAGATTCTATTTATTCACAGATGATGCCTCTTATACGGGTTAGCGAGCTTTATTTGATGGTTTCTGAAATATATTATGAACAGGGGCAGAAAAGTAAGGGGGCGCCTTATTTTAACGCTTTGAGAGAGAATCGGGGGCTTTCCGGTGTTTCGACTTCCTCTTACCCGAGTTATTTGCTTGATGAATGGTGGAGAGAGTTTATCGGTGAAGGACAATTATTCTATTATTACAAACGGACGATGGCGAAAGAGATGCATTCGGCGACAAATGCGTATAATGAAACATCTGTGAAGTTGAGTAATTATGTTCTGCCGATACCTGATGGTGAAACGAAATATAATTAAGAAGAAAGGAGAGATTATGAAACAGATATGCTATATAATATTATTCTTCACGGCTTTCTTTTATGCTTGTGAAAAAGATGTGGATAGTTACGAGGGGGAAAGTGGTATTTACTTTGACACGGAAGGCAAGTTGAACGACACGGTTGTGGTGTCTTGGGGAATGAAAGCCGGGGACGTGGTAACCCGTAATTTGAAATTGCGTGTTATGCTCGTCGGTACGGTGGCGGATTATGACAGGAAGTTTACCGTGGATGTGATTTCTGATCAAACAGATACGTTGGCAGCTGAAGAGGGTGTTGATTTCGAGCCGTTTGATAAGGAATATACGATTCCCGCTAATGGAGCCTACGCGGATATAAATATCGTGCTAAAGCGTCGGGAGACGTTGAAACAGCGTAGTAGGCGTTTTACGGTGAAGTTGAATGAAACACCGGAATTACATTTCATGTACACGCGTCGTAGTCGGATAGACTCCCTTACTTCTTTGGACGTGGATTATCAACGAGTGGTTTTCATGAATGAAAATTTTCCTCGTCCGGGTTGGTGGACTCGTGAGGGGCAAAAACGATTCGGAGATTGGAGTCAAACAAAAGCCGGGTTAATTTGTGATGTGATGAATATAGATCGGGAAGTTTGGTTAGGTGTTTTGGGAGAAGGTACTTTCACGCAGGGTTATTTGTCCTACGTGGGAAAATACATGTATCGTTGGTTGCAGGAAAATCCGACGAAGGATGAGGATGGAGAATGGATGGAAATGGGACCGGATTCCCAAGATTAATTTAATTGTTTTATGAAGTATAAAATGAGAATTATGAAATATACAATATTCGGTTTATTATTCATCTTGATAGGATTTATTTGTTCTTGTGCAGATGATAAGGGCAATTACAATTATCAGGATATAAATAAATTATCAATTACAGGGATTGAAACGGGAAATACGTATCGAAAAATCTCTCACGTGGATACCCTGAGGATTTATCCGGAAGTGAAAAGTTTGACGGGAACTGAAGGAGAATATACTTATGAATGGAAGTTCATTCCGCAGAATGCGGATAAATATAAAGGGGCGGATACGCTTGATTTCGTGGTGGCTACAACAAAGGATTTGGAGTTACCTATCACGTTAAAGGCAGATTCCTATACTTGTTTTTATCGGGTTGAAGATAAAGCGACCAAGGTAAGCTGGTATCAAAAGTTTTATTTGCAGGTGAGTAGCTTAACGAGCGAGGGGTGGATGGTGCTTTGTGAACAGGATGGCCAATCTCGTATGGATATGATCGTGAACGTGGATGCGAATACGGATATTATTTCTAGGGATATTTGGTCGGAAAGTGATTTGGTAACGGGAAAACCGGTAAAGCTGATGAGTAATTTTTCCGGTGCGGGAGGAAATATCTATTTGTTTACCTGCGAAAATGGAACTTATCGCTTGGACCAAACGGATATGCACGCTGGGGAAGATAATAATATCAAATGGAATTTTGGTGACCAGCCGGACCACATGCACGTACAGGCATCCGGGGTTTCATTATACAATTATTATCAATATAACGGGAAATATGAGTATATTGATTACCTGTATTGGATTGTTATTGATGAGAATGGTGATGTGTACTGTAATAACGTGTCTGTAAATGGAGGATTGTTTGAATTTCCGATTAATGAAATTAATGGTATGAAATTCAAGGCTGCGCCTTTCGTGGCGAATGCTTGCCGTTATCGGCGAGGTGGCGGTTCCTATACTTTAGGAGGTACTTCAACCATGTTGTATGATGAGGCCGGGCGTTTCATCGAGGTGAAGGCAAAATCCGGAGGAATTCCCTCTGTCATGAAATTTTCTGGGGATGAGATCCTTTTCCCGGCGGAACAAGAGGGAAAGGAAATGGTTCTTATGCAATCCACGGTAAATGATGGACTGACCTATGTCGTGTTGAAAGATCGTGCCGGAGATTATTATTATTACGGGATTGTTTTAGGGACGGAAGGTGTAAACACACAGCGATACTATGGAAAGTTATCCGGAACCGATGTGGATCAAGCGACTCTTTTTGCTTGTCATCCGTTATACGGAACGTTATTTTATGCGACGAAGGACAGGATATATGAGTTTGACATGAAAAACCCAAGTACTCCGGTGAAAGAGATTTGTCATTTCCCGGGAGAAACTATAAAAGTGTTGAAATTTAATCCATTCTCGGCATTCCGTCAATATAAAGTTTGGGAGGATATGCGTAGTGAACATCTGGTAGTGGGAACCACGATTGATGGTGCTGACGAGAAAGGATGTGGTATCATGCGGACTTACGAGTTTGAACCGCAATGGGATAAAGCTCCTATTTTGAAGAAGGAACACAAAGGTTTAGGAAAGATCGTGGATATTGCCTATAAAGAAATAAGATAATATATGGTGAAGATGATGAGTGGCTGGTTGGTCATGTGGATGGCTCTTTTGTGTGGATGTCAATCAACTTCGAAATATATAATTCAGGGAAACTTTGCAGGTTATTCGGGGAAAGTATTTTTACTTTCCCCGAATATGGCCGATAAGCTGGATACGTTGGGAAGAGTGGAGGTTCGGAATGGTAATTTTCAACTGGCGGGAATGGTTGAAAAGCCTAGATTCGTATGGCTGGAAGTGGAGAACAGGAAGTTGAAAATTCCCATGTTTCTTGAAAATACGTCCTATTCGGTTCTAGTGGATATGAAGGAACAACCAGCGACGTGGAGAGTTACCGGGGGAGAACTTCAACAGGTACGTGAACGCTTTAAACGTGAAGTGGAGGATATGATACGGGAAAAACGGGATTCGTTGGAAGGCGAGTATCAAAAGTGTGCCGAAGAAAAAAATCTTTTCGGAAAATTCCATGTGCGGGCTTTGCTCGAAGGATTGGATTCTCTTTACGAGAAGAAGGAGGACGAGTTTATCCGGGAGAATGATAACCTCGTGTCCGCGAGTTTGATTTACGTGCGATTGTCTGCCTTGAATAAAAACAAGATGCTGAGGGGAAAATATGAATTATTCGGTGATTCTGCCCGTAATTCTATTCTCGGGAAAATTCTGGCACGATACGTCGAGAATGAAGTTGATTTGAGGAAAGGGGCTTTATTTCCAGACTTCACCTTGCAGACACCGCAAGGTAAATCCGTATCTTTGTATTCCGTGAAGGCAAAAGTAAAGATTGTTGATTTTTGGGCTTCGTGGTGTGGCCCGTGTAGGGCAGAGAATCCTCACGTGAAGGAGTTGTACGAGAAGTATCACGACAAAGGGTTAGAAGTTATCAGCGTGTCGTTGGATGATAAAAAAGATAAATGGCAGAAGGCTATCGAACAGGACGGTTTACCTTGGATTCACGTGTCTGATTTACAGGCGTGGGGAAATCCGTTGGTGAAGATGTTGGGTATACAGGGAATCCCTTACTTGATTGTTTTGGATAAAGATAATCGGATTGTCGGGACCAGATTGCGAGGAGAGCAATTGGATCGGTGTGTGATGGAAGCAATACGATGAATTCGAGTTTTGTTTTGTATGAGATGGTATATTTTAACGTAAATTTAACCTAAAATGTCGGGTATTAAAATTGATTGATGCTTATATTTGAAAACTAATTAAGTTTGTGTTTTTATATATTATTTATTGCGAAATGAAACAAGTTTACCGATTATCAATTTTATTGTGTTTAATGATCTCGGTGATGTCTTCATTTGCTCAAAAGAAGAAAGCAAATGGACGTGCCGGAGGCGAGTATGTAGTGTTGGCATCCAAGGCTGTACAACAGGATGCAGCGTGGATGCAAGTAGTTAACGCGTTAAAAGAAAAGCATGGTGCGGAGGTCTTTTTTTACGAGAAAGCGCCTCGTGAGAATCTGGCGGACCTTCAACGGGTGAAACCGCGTTACGTGGCTATCGTGGAGAAACCGGAGAATTTGAACCGGGATTACGTGATTGATATGCATCACGTGAGCCGTGAGGTGGATGAGGACATTTTTGCCGATTTCCTTTGGGGTATCATCACCGGTTATGATGCAAATGGGGCGATGAAGATGTTGGACAACAGCACGGAACCTTTGGTGATTAAGAACGCCGTGGCTACGATTACAGAATTAAAGAGTGCCAAATGGTTTGACCGTTACGCTTGGGTGGATGATCAGACACTGGGATTATGGGGCGAGAAGACAGGCAAAGGAGAGGCCGTGAAAACGGGTAATGTCTCCGTGGATGGACGATTGAAGAAACTCTCGGATATGTATGCTGCATGTGATCCAGACTTGGTGGTAACGGCATGGCATGCCACGGAAAAGGATTTGCAGGTGCGTTATTCCACGGGAGACATCCGGGCGAAAGACGGGAAGTTGTATTTTAATGATCATAAAACGAAAGCGACTTGGGATGTGCCGGAAAGTGGAAAACGGAAAGTGTTTTTTGCCGTGGGTAACTGTTTGATTGGTAACGTGAATAACACGAAAGAAAGTATGGCTATCGCTTGGATGAATGGTAGTAATGCTGCCACGATGATCGGTTACGTCGTGACCACTTGGCACGGGCGTAACGGTTGGGGTGGTTTGAAATACTGGTTAACCAATCCGGGACGTTATTCTTTGGCAGAGGCTGTTTACATGAATCAACAGGATTTCTTGTACCAGCAATATCAATGGTATCCTTCTTTGATCAAGGAAAACTATAATTTTGATGGAAACGAGTTCCAAATTGCAGCCCGGGAAGTTGCTAAAGCGATGAATATTCAGCAACCCACGCAAGACCAGATAGGTTTCTGGCATGACCGCGATGTGTTGGCTTATTATGGTGATCCGAAATGGAATGTGCGTTTGCAGGAGATTCCGGAAGAGACTGATTTTACGGTGACTTCCAAGGTGAAAGGTAAGAAATGCATTATCACGATCAAGACGAAAGAGAACTTCAGCTTGGAACGTATGAAAGGGGATAAGTTCAAACAGGAACACGTGCTGGATTTGCCATTTAGTTACTTCTTCCCGGAACGTTTGAATAATCCTCGTTTAGCTGCCGGGCAAGACTGGAAGGCTGCCGTGGACGAGAACTTCCTGATTATTTATGATCCGGATTTCAAACCCAACATGACGTATGAAGTTGTGTTGGATATAGATAAATAGTATTGAAAGGAATCTCTATACGGTGAAAGAAGCCGGACGGGATGACTGTTTAAAAGACTACACCGGAATTCAAACCATGTATTTGGTTGGGGTTTCGGTGTTTTGTTCATAGTCGATTCATTTTATAGGAACGTTTAAACATGCTCTTTTCCTCTGTTGTTTTATAGCTAAATGCAAGCAAATAAGGAGTATGGCTATCAGCGAACAGCAGGTAATCGCTGAAACGATAAGAAGAAGTGTATAATCATTCCTGATTTTATCTTTTTAATTCGTGTTATAGGGAGAAAAGCGTTCCGGTGGCATCCGGCGGCGGAGCCGGGGAGGCGCGGGCGGATAAAGCCCGCGCACCCCGGCTGTATGTCTCTTGCTGCCCGCCGGACAAGGTTGCGCTGTCCGGCCTTAGAAAGTGAGCACGGCGCGGACGTAGTGCGCTTCGGTTTGGGATTCGGGTCCATAGTAAGAATTATACTCGGGGTCGGTGGTAATAGTCCATGCCCTATCACTGCTATAGTCGTAACAACTCCAGTACCTTCCTTTAAGTTCGATTCCACCGGCTTTTTTAATCTGCAGATTGATTTTATTAAACACAACCGGTTTACCAGGGAATTTATTAGGTGCGTCGAACCATATCGCTGCCAGCTCAAACATGCTCGGGAAAAACCACCCGCTGCACCCCTCCGGCGTGGAATGAATACCGGCATAGGTCTTCACTGCCTCGTAGGCCGGAAAACCAGTACCTTTATTGTGAGCGGTGTACAGCCTGAAAAGGGCGCTGTAGGCATAAGCGTGGTGGAAGTCTGAATCGTAAATCATCTTCCAAAGGGATTTCTCGTTGTCCGTGAATCCGTCGAAAGTATGAGCCCACTCCCAAAGGGTTTTTCCGTCCAACGGATTCGTAGTCCATGCGACGCCGGACGAGGCATCCGCGAGTGCCACCACCATGCCGTGGGTGCACGCGGGATGCTCGTTCATCAGGAGGTGGTCGCCTTCCCGATCTCCGGTCTGTGTCCAGTGCTTCTCGTCCTTCTCGCCCACCCAAAAGACGACGCCGATGCAGTCCTTCTTCACGTCGGCGGGCATCTCCTTGTCGCTGAAAGCCCCCTGCGGCAGGACGGTGCCGTCCTTCATGTAGAAGTCGCCTTCCTGGGGTGCGCCGCGATCCGACTTCGTTTCCGTGGCGCCGTCGATGGTGTAGGTTTTATATTTGCCACGGAGGAGAGATTCGTCGCTGGGAATCTCAATATCGAACTTGCGCTCCACGGAACTGGAATCGTAGTAATAGCAGCCCGTTATTTTCTTCACATCACCCGAGGGGTTTGTTATGTAGCGTGCCGTGTGAGGATTTTCCATCCAGAAGTTGGGCACGTGGGCAACACCCGTGTAAAGGTAGTAGCTTTTCGTCTGCTGGTTCCCGCTGATTTCCTCGGTGTAGGTGCTCTTGATATACGGCAGGCGGACGATGTTGAGCTGCATCTGATGCTCCATCTTGAAACTGAGCAGGGAGCCGGGGGTGCCGTCCGTGCGGGTAGCGACCTCGCCACGTGCCACCATGAGGTCGGAGGCGGCGTAGTCGGCGTAGGTACTCTGGTCGTTGCGGGGCTTCCATTTGGGGATAAGCTCATGGAAGAAATCCGGGGCGGTGTCGGTGGGCAAGCCGTCTGGATTGTTTCCGTCAGGCTCGTTGCCACTCATATTCGCCTGATAGGGATAATAGGCAAAGTAGAGGATGTCGCGCCCTTTGGCGGGGTCGTATTCCAGCTCGGTATCGGGGGGGAGCGTCCATCTGGTGCCGTCGTAGGTGAGGCAGAGATTGGAAGCGGTTATTCGCAAGTCGTTCAGGTTGCCGGGGGCGTACACCTCGGCGTCCACGACGTACAGCCCGATTTGGTCGCCCTTGGTAAACCCGGTGGCATAGCCGTTCTCCACGGCGCGGGTGACGGGTGCGCCGTCGTCCGTCGCGGCATTGGCGGCGGAGGCTTCCGGGGCGTATGCTCCGTCGGTGACGGTGATAGTGAGCGGGGCGGCAGGGCCGGTGCCGTTGCCCGGGGCAGCATCATCGAGCGTGTCGTCGCGGGTGCAGGCTGCTGCCAGCATCAGGAGCAGGAGCAGCACCGCAGTCCGGTATAAGGATTCTGTTCGTTTCATAGGGAATGGATTTAATTGGTTGTATTGATATCGGTGTTGCCGCCGTCACCCCACTCGTTGATGTCAGCGAGTTCGATGCCAAGCGAGCCGTTATTCACCTTTACATTATAGGTATAGGAATAGCCCGCGCGGAGTTCGCGTGTGTTGCTGTTGTCCGCGTTCTCGGGGTAGTCGATTGTTCCCGTGTAATCCACACCGTTCATAGTAATGCTAATAGCTGCACCATTTGCTTGTTGTGGGAAAACAATCAGCGTGGAGGACATTGCTGCGGCATTGTTGGGAACCGACAGGGTTAAACTTCCCGTCGTTGTTCCTGCCGTCGCGCCTGTCTTGGTATTGAATGTACCCTCCAACGCGAGCGCGTTGATGGTGTACGTGAGGTTGCTAAGCGAGGCGATGCCATTGCCCGGTAGGAAATTAAGTATAATGCGGGACATGCAATGCTTGAATTGGAACTTCACGTCGGGGCTCGCCACGCTACCGATAGCAGTGGCGAAAAGGTAGTCTATCTGCGGCTGCCCGTCGGCGGTCTGGTCGGCGTCAGTGATGCTTTTGCTGATGATGCCATTTGCGCCCGGAGCCGTGCCGGCCTTTCCGTCGAAGGGATAGTAGGCGGTAAACGTCGCGCTCTCTTTGTCCTGGAAGTAGATGTTGTTGTCCTGGCCCGCGTCGTTCACCACGGTGAACTTGCCGTCGCCCTTCGTGGTGACGTATTTCACATTTATATACATCAACATTCCCGTTATTCCGCTTACACCGATAGCGTCGCCTGCCGCCCATGCCGTGCCTGCTGCACGGGTAGCCATGTCGTCGATGGTGGACGTGATGCGTGCCGCCACGGGTGCGTTATCCACTGTGTTGTCACTCTCTTTTTCGCATCCTCCCAGGAGGATGGCTACCGCTGCCACGAGGGCAACGAACCGGATTTGGTTTACTGATTTCATAACTTTTTTTGTTTTAATGTGCATATTCATTTTTTATCTGTTATTGATTACATATTCGCGTCCACGTCACTGCCGTCGCCGTTACCCGGCTTCCAGTCGATGATGGTTCCGTCCGGTTCTGCACCCACGGGAGCGTAAAGGCTGCCCGTAACACCCAGCGGGGTGAGTTTGTCCGCGTTGAAGTTGCGGAAGATATCGGTCACGTCGGCAATGGTTTCCGTCCGGTTTCCGTCGGAGAAGGTGAGGGTTGTCACAATCTGTTGTTTCGCTCCCGTGGCTATTCCCACCGTCCATAGATTGGCGGTGAGCTTGTTGTCTTCGCGGACAAAGGACAACCTCACGGAGGCGGAATTGCCGGTTACTTCGCCCGTTCGCAGGTCGATAGATGCCGCCACACCGTCCAGACGGGCTTCGATGGCGGTGATTCGTTCCGGGTCGCCGTCAGTGACGGTGAGCGTGAAGCGCACTTCGCGCATCCGTTGCTGCATGGCGAGGGTTACCCGTGCCGTGTCGTCGGCCACCACGTGAGCCGTTGCCGCCCCGGAGAAGAGGACGCCCGCGTCGGGGACGAGCAGCGTGCCGTCCGCCCCGGTGTTGACCGTGGCGATGCCACCGTCTATGCTGACGCCTGCCGGGAGGTTATAGGCAAGCACTTCCACGTCGCCCGGCTCAAAAAGTCCGGGCAGGGTGAACGCCGCCCCGTTTGCCGTGGTCGTCGTGCCGGACGCTTCCACGCGGTATTCGGTGGGAACCGCCACACCTTCGCCGCGCTGCGACCATTCCGTAACCCCCGTTACAATGCCTTGGTCGGGGTGCGGTGTGTTGTAGATCGGGTCTTTGACGTCGCAGCTTGCCAGGAGCAGCACCGATCCCAAGAATAATACAATCTTTTTCATATTGTGCGTTTTTATTGTTTTTCTACTTGTTGTTTCCAAATGTCCATACAAGGCTGATACCTGCTTGTGTGGGACCAAAGAAGTTCTTCGACTTGTCTCTCTCTTTCGATACACGCACGCCGTCCGTCATGCCGAAGCTGTCGTACTTCGAGCGGGCATAGCCCAGTCCGAGGTTGAAATCCACCGAGAAATGACGGGAGAGGCAAAGCTGGTAGCCTACCGTTACACCCGCGCTCCACAGCGAACCTTGATAGCCGGTATCTTTTGAGAAAAGGCTTCCGACGGGATACTTATATATATTGTATTCCCCGTAGCTGCCCGACGCGCCCACGTAGAAACGGCGGTCACGCAGCAGATACCAACGTACTTCCGGGTTCAGGAGCCATATCTTTTGCACCTTATCTCTATTGCTACCCCACCCACTCAGGCTGCCGTCCAACTTAACGCTCCAATCGCGGTTTACCCGCCATTCCACGCCGAGCGTGGGAAGCAGCATGGCATCGTACAGAAGGTTGGTGCGCAGGGCGAAACGGTAGGTTTCCGATTGGGACACCATCGGGAGAACCTCCGACGACGGCTGTTCCGGTTGTTGTTGCACGGCAGTCTGCCTGTCGGGTTCTTTCTTTTCGGTTTCCCGTGCCAGGGATACCATGACGGTATCTTTCGTTTGTGTGGCAACGGTTTCCTTTACTGTCATCTTTGCCGGGATGCGGAGGATTACAGTCACGATGTCTTTTTCTCCCTCGTAAGCCTCTGCATGATTGTGGGTGACAAAGCAATTCTCTTTCAGTGCTGCCCGCAGGATCAACTCCGACTTCACCCGGTTGCTGCGCGTGGCAGCCACGCGGAGATTCGTTGCCCGGTCGGGGAACGAGGTGCACCAGCCGTCCACGGCCACCGGGACACGCCCGGCGAGGATGCCGTCACGATGTACTGCCACCGTTTCCACGAGCCTTGCCAGCTCGCTGTCATTCCCTCTCCAAGGGATATAAAACATATCATTCTCCGTCACGAAGCGGAAAACGTAGAGACTGTCCGTACCGGGTGCGGTAGCCGGGGATTTCTGCTCTCCTGCTGTCACCAGCGTTGCACACAGCAGGAATAATAATACCGGAATCATTCTTTTCATGTCTTCTTTATTTTTATTGTTTGATCGGGTTATTTATCTCTTCTTGTCGGACGTCCCTATTTGCATCGTCCTCATAAAATGCGAAACGGGAAATACGCATATATATAAGGTATAAGGGAAACGATATGTTTTTTTTGCTTTGTTCATATACTTTTTAAGTATTAAAAAATCATTAGTACTCGTTATTCCTGCATTCTTTTGAACGAGTCTGACCCGGATTTCAGGGTTGAATTTCACTGTCTCCCGAATGATAAATGTAAAAATATGGAATGAATTTCGCTTTTGGTGACCGGAAGGTAAAAAAAAGCTATATCAAAAAATAAAAATGCGACTTTTTGGTCCGGCTGCTTGCATTTTAGTCCGTCTGGTTGCGAAATTTTTGTCCGTCTGGTTGCAAAACCGCTATTTTGTGGTATTTTCACGATAAAATGGTTATATTCTAATAAAAAGCCATCTTATTTTATTATATTTGCAAAAAGCGAAACAGCCTATGACAAACCAAGCATTGCTTTTACTTTTTGCTTCATTGGTACCCCTTTTCACAGCTTTGGTAGGTACGATTATAGAGATTATATCTTTACAAGACAGTGTTACCGTCCGTGAAAAACAGGTCAAGCGAATGCTGATGTGTTATTTTGCCGTGTTTATCCTTATCGGTAGCGGGGTGTCCACAGGGTTGGCCCTTCCGGTTGTTTCGGTATGGCTATGGCCTGCCACTGTCTTCTCTCTTTATATGGCTCCGGTGCTTTACTACCGTTTTGTTGTCTTGCTGACCCAGACCGGGCGAAAGGATAGCCGCCGTTACAGCGGGCATTACCTGCTGCCGTTTGTGGTTGCTGCCGGGTACATCGCGCTTTATTTTATCGTGCCTTTTGATGTCCGCCTGCAATTGGTGAAAGGAGAACTTGCCGTTCAATTTATATTCACGATTGTATATATGACGTTTGCTTACCGGAAATTGTCGGCTTGTTACCAGCAGCACAGGGATAAAAGCCCACGTTGGAGAGAATGGTTCCGCCTTTCCCAAGGGTTGTGTGTACTCTCCCTGCTGTGGTCGGGAGCCTTTTTCTTGACTGCTTGGCGTGTGACGGCTCTTTGGGCATTGCCTTTGGCGGTCGTTTCAGCATGGATGCAAGCTATTTTTCTCTGCTGTGATTCGTTCAATCGCCGTTCGTTGCTTTTCCTTCCTTTGAGCATCGCGCCTGTCCCGTTGAAAATTCCTTTCGGGGAACGTCCGTCCGGGCACAAAGCCCCCGGTGGAAATTCCCGTACTTACCAGCGTTGGACTCCCACGGGTGATCCCATTGAAGTGGAGCCGGTTTCCTTGAACCGGAAGATGTTCGAGCGGCAGGTGGTCGGGAAGAAGCTGTTCCTGAACCCCCAACTCCGGTTATCGGATCTGATGGAGTTGTTCCGGACGAACCGTACCTATCTATCCGGTTTTATCAACCGTGAATACGGGTATAGTTTTAATGGCTATATCAACCGCCTCCGGCTGGCTGAACTGGAGCGGCTGATGCGCCTGCCCCGCAACCAAGGTAAATCGGTGAATAAACTTTATTCCAAAGCCGGATTTCCTAATTACCAGATGTATATGCGGATAAGCAGGGAGGTAAAAGCCCAACGCTCTTCCCCGGTAAGTACGAATTCTGAAAATACGACACCATGATAACGAAAGAATTTTTGCAGTACACCGGTTTTTGCGCTCCGGTCATATCTTCGTTGAGCTGTGCCGTGATGCTTGCCATCTACCGGCATCGTCATGGCAAACAGGACGAGAACATCCTCTACCGCCTCCTGATTACCTATTTTTTGGCAATCAGCCTCCTGTGGGCTATTTCACTGGTTTACGTGTATTTCCCCTTGTTGTATGTCCGCATCAATATTCTTTATTATCTCGGTCTGTTTTGGGGACAGGTGGTGTTTTACCAGTTTATCTACACGCTTACCCGTTTGCCGGGTGAGAAGCGTTTTTTCCCTGTCCACTATATCATCCCGCTTGTTATCGTGGGAGTGTTTGCCGTCTGGTCAGCTTTTGTGCCTTTCGACGTGCAGGTGCAACTGGTGGTTTCACGGGGAGAACCGGTTCCGGGCTACGAGGCTTATTCCCGGCTGTTTACTTCCCGGCTGGCGTTCCGTGGCGTGTGGAATATCGTTTACACGGCACTTGCCTGGTGGCGGCTGCTTGCTTACCGCCGCACCATAGCGGACTACTCTTCCAATGCCGATCGTTCGTCTTTGGCGTGGGTGGCACTTCTGCTGCTGATTTCGTTCAGCCTTGTCCCGCCCTCCCTGCTTTCTGCCGTCTATTCCAAGAAAGTGCTGATTTCCTCTATTTTGCTACTGCTCCCACAATTGTTGCTGGTGGTGCAGCACGCCATTGTCTGTTATAATATGGCAGTAGGCAATTTTGTTGTCATCCGCTATCCCGAGGAAGAGGAAGATTATCCCGTGTTACCGGAAACAACGACAATAACGGAAGAGGAAAGGGCTGCCAGGCGCCGGAAATTCGAGAAGTACATGAACGAGCACCGTCCTTATCTCAATCCTGAATTGCAGATTTCGGATTTGGCCCTTGCTTTCGGTACCAACCGCACGTATCTCTCACGCTTTATCAACCGGGAATACGGTATGAACTTTTCCCGTTATATCAACCTGCTGCGTTTTCAGGAAATGGAAAGGTTGCGTAATGATTTGACATGTGCGCATCTGGCGGAGGAAGAACGCGCCTGCATGGCAGGCTTCGGCAATTTCCGGGGATACATGAAGATGAAAAAACAAATAAAGGAGGAAGAGAGAATAAATGAAAAACAGCGAAATAAACCGGTTGAATAACCGAAAAAACAGAAGAATATGGATGTAACCAGCTATTATGGTGATTTGGGTATTTTTTTATACTTTGCCCCAATCGTGAGTTCGTTTACAGCGGCATTTGCCCTGCTTATCAACCGGCAACGTACCTACCCGCAGGGGTGGCTGGCGGTGGTCTTTATCACCCTGGGCGCGGGAATGGTATGCAGTTTCGTGTTTGACCGTTACCTGACTGCCAATCATACCGAAATTTTCCGTTCCATCAATTTTATCACTTCGGCAGCCGCGGCGGTGAGCATTCTGTTCTACTACGTTTCGCTGATGCGTCCCCGCCTTTTGACCCGGAAGTTTATCCTTTCTTTTTGCGGAGGCTGGCTTTTGTTTGCCCTTGTAACAGTTTTACCCGATATGTTGTCGTCTCATTTCCATCCGCTTTCGGGGATTTACCGCCTAACTGATCTTTCTTCTCCGGCGGTAGTTTTCCGCCTGCTGATAGATGCTTGCCTGATTACGTTTGATGTGTGGCTGGGCGTGTTCGTTATCCGTATGTACCGTAAACATTGCAAGTTGATCGGGGAAGTCTATTCGTTCACGGAGGGCATCAACCTTTCGTGGGTGAGCATCACAATGGCTTTGTTCATCTTGCTGGGGATTTTGGATATGCTTTGGATGGTTAACTCTACCGCGGAATATAAGACGCTTTTCAATATCGCTTCGTTCGCGGTAATCTGGGTACTTTTCTGGTATGGTTTCCGGCAGGGGGAAATCCCGCTTCCCCGGACAGAAGGAGATCACTTAGCGGCCACCGGAGGTGAAACAGCTTTGTCGAGTGATGAAAAAGCGGTGAAATTAAAAGCGGATTTGCTTCGTTATTTCCAGACGAAGAAGCCTTACCTGAATCCTGAATTGTCGTTGAAAGATGTAGCTTTAGCCGTAGGGGTAAGTCACTATGCGCTTTCCCGGTTTATTAATAAAGAGTTTCAGGTGAATTTTTATACGCTAGTTTCGGGATTTCGCATAGAGTATGTGCTACACTTGATTGAACTCAACAAGAATACGCTGAACGGTGACACGCTTTTTGTCGCTTCGGGCTTCAAGAGCCGCACCGTGTTTTTCCAGCAATTCAAGGATAAGACCGGATTCACGCCCCAGGAATATATAGCGAAACAGCAAAAGGCGGAAGAGCAAAAGAAACGCAAGAAGAGGATGCAGAAACGGCAGGAGTGGTAGGGAAACCGCTTTCAATCATCATTGTTTATTTGCCCGTATTTCAGTAGATTATCTGGTGAGTCTCGTCGTACTCTAAGGCATAACTTACCGATAAGTATTCGATAAGTATTCGATAAGTATTCGACGCGGCTCGTTAACTTGTTCCTGATTTACAGGTGAGGTTCAATGATGTTATGAGTGAGGGTACGGTGGGAGATACTATTATGTTGCGGGAGAAGATCGTCAATCAAGAAGAAGTGTTACCGGTATAAATCCTGTACGAATAAGAAAAATTGATGTAGATCAAGCCATCCAGCGTATGGTGATGTTATCTTTGCACGATTTTTTTTAAGGAATGTATGAAACCGACTAAAACACTACGCGGACAGCTATTTAGACTGACGGGCCCGATATTCGTGGAGACCTTGCTGATCATGTTATTGGGGGCAATGGATACGTTTATGCTGAGTCATTATTCGGATGATACGGTTGCGGCCGTCGGGGTGGTGAATCAATTATTGAGTCTGGTATTTCTCGTGTTCGGGGTATCGACAGTCGGGACTTCCGTGCTTTGTTCCCAGTATTTGGGGGCATCGCAACAGGCAAACGTGCGGCAGGTGATCGGGGTATCGTTGTTTTTTAATACCCTGATCGGGGTGACCACGAGTGCTTTCCTGTATTTTCGGGCGGAGGCTTTGTTGAAGATAATGGATTTGGCCCCGAAGCTGATCGATGAAGGATTGGCTTATATGCAGATTGTGGGCGGTTTTGCCTTCTTGCAAGCTATTGCCCTAACCATGTCGGCTGTGTTGCGAAGTCACAACAAAGCGTACTATCCCATGCGGGTGACCTTGTTGATGAACGTGTTGAACATCATTGGAAACTATGCCTTGATTTTCGGTAAATTCGGGTTACCGCAAATGGGAGTCGTGGGGGCAGCAATTTCGACTTCTTCCTGCCGAGCGGTGGCGTTAGCGTTATTATTGTATATCACGTTTGGCAAGGTGGTTCCTCGTTTCTCGTTCTCGTGTCTGAGGCCGTTCCCGTGGGATAAGTTGAAAAACTTGTTGCATATAGGTCTTCCGGCGGCAGGGGAACAGGTGTCATATAGTTTGTCGCAAGTGGTCATTACTTATTTCACGGTCATGTTGGGTACGGCGGCACTGACGGCACGTACTTACGCGATGAATATTATCCTGTTTTCATACGTGTTCTCCGTGGCCCTCGGGCAAGGGGCCGCGATCCTGATTGGGCATCTGGTCGGGGGCGAACGTACCGATGCGGCTTTTATATTGCAGAAATATTGTCTGCGACTTTCGATCGTGGTTTCCCTTTGCGTGGCGGTGGTCACGGCGGCTTGCAGTAAGTTTATTTTTGGGATGTTGACTTCCAATCCGGAGATCGTGTACATGGGAGTGATGATTCTTTGCATTGATGTCTTGCTGGAGGTGGGACGTGCGGTGAATATCCTGTCGGTAAACGTGCTGAATGCCGTGGGGGATGTGACTTATCCCTTTATCACCGGGTTGATTGTCATGTGGGGAGTGGCGACAGCGTTGAGTTACGTGTTCGGGATCTCTTTCGGTTGGGGGCTTGCCGGGATGTGGGTGGCTTTCACGTTGGACGAGAATATCCGGGCGATTATTTTCGTGCGTCGTTGGAATAGCCGGAAATGGGTGGGTAAGTCTTTTACCCGGGTGGAGAAATTGTTAAAGCAAACCAGCTCTCACTCGGCTTAACGTTTCGGGGGTCATGCCAAGCCGGGAGGCAATGTGGATGAGGGGAGCCCGTTTGACTACTTCCGGGTGTTCCGTGGCGAGTCGGCGGTAACGTTCCCGGGCGGTCTCGAAACGACAGGCATCGGCTTTTTGCTGTGATTCGATCAGGGAGTTTTCCAGCATTTTGCAATACATGTGTTCCACCTCGTGATTCGTTCGCATAAGGTCTTGTAGTTGATCGTGCGGGAAAGAATAGATAACGGTGGGTTCGAGAGCCTCGATCATCAAGTAACTCGGGGTTTGCCGAAAATAGCTTTCCAGCGAAACGAATATCCCTTTTTCATACGAGAAGTGTTCCGTGAGATCCCGCCCGTTTTTATCATAGAACAGGCGAATCATTCCTTGGGCGACCATGCTGTAATATTTACATATCTCACCTTCCCGGAGAAAAAGGTCTCCTTTGGCCAGTTCGAAACGGACGAGAATGTTGGCCAATTTCTCGTGAGTTTCCGGGCTGAGCGGGGCGGTTTGAGCCTCGAATTGCCTAATGATTTCTTCCTTCGTGTCCATGAGGCAAAAATAGTGAAAAAATCTGTTATATTTGTGACATAAAATATCATGATCATGAAACAAGTTTTATGGATACTGCTTGCTTTCGTGCTGTTATGTGCATGTGAGGAAAAGCATTTTATGACAGATCCGGGCTACCGGAAGATGGTGGAACAGGATTTTCAGAAAAAGAAGAAGGTGTTGGAAGGTAACCCGGGTAATTTGTTTGCCGTGTTCGATTCCCCGATGAGCGTGGAGGAACGAGAGGCTCTGACGTTTCTCTATGCCTATTCTCCGTTGATTGATCTATCTTTTTCGGGGGGAGATTTTCTGTTGAAGAACGTGCGTTGGGCATTTCAAGCGAGAGAGGCGATGCCTTGGGGGAAAGATATTCCGGAAGATATATTCCGTCATTTTGTACTTCCCGTGAGGGGTGGGAAAGAGAATCTGGACACGGCCCGTATCGTTTTCTACAAGGAACTGAAGGAACGGGTTGCGGCCTGTGAAACGATGGAAAAGGCGGCGTTGGAAGTGAATCACTGGTGTCATGAACACGTGATCTATAAACCGACCAATGCCCGGACCCGTTCACCGCTAGCCACGATGCTCACGACTTACGGTCGTTGTGGTGAAGAGTCCATATTCACGCTGGCAGCTTTGCGGGCCGTGGGGATTCCGGCACGTCAGATATACACGCCTCGCTGGGCGCATTGTGATGATAATCACGCGTGGATTGAGGTCTGGGTGGATGGCGAGTGGAAGTACTTGGGGGCTTGTGAACCAGAACCTCGGTTGAATATTGCGTGGTTCACGTTGCCCGTGCAAAGGGCGATGTATGTGGAGTCGGAGGTGTTCGGGAGATACAATGGTCAGGAAGAGATTGTTTACGTGAATGAAAGCGGTTCAGGCGTGAACGTGACGTCCCATTATACACGGACCGTTCCGACAGTAGTTCAAGTTATTGACGAGAACGGGCAGTCTGTTGAGAATGCGAAGGTGGAATATAAGATATTTAATTACGGGGAGTTTTACCCCGTGGTGACATTGTATTCCGACGTGAAGGGTGAGACTTCCCTGACGTTGGGGCAAGGAGATATTTTCGTTTGGGCAAGTAAGGGAAAGAAGTTGGGTTTTGGGGAATTGTCCGTGGAGCGGCAGGATACACTGACCGTCGTGTTGGATAAAACTGTCGGGGATTTGTTTTCAGGGGAGTGGGATTTGGTACCGCCAAGGCAACATGATATTACAGCTTTGTCAACCGATGAGGAACGGGCCGTGAATGACCATCGTTTTGCCCGGGAAGATTCGTTACGGAATGTTTACGTGGCAACTTTCATGTCGAGGACGCAAGGCAGGGATGTAGCGATGGAGTTGGGTGTGGATACGGCACGTTTTGCTGCGTATATGGTTGCGTCACGGGGAAATTATTCCGAATTGCTGCGTTTTATGCGTGAAGTGTCGCCTGAACGTCGGACATTAGCCATGAATTTGTTGGGCGTGATCGCGGAGAAGGATTTGCAGGACACTCCGGCAGAAGTGTTGTTGTCTCACGTGGAAGGGGATGGCCGTGATGTGGCGAATCCTTATTTCACGGAATACATACTGAACCCGAGAGTGCAGAACGAGTTACTTACGGCTTATCGGGAACCCGTTCGGGAATTTTTGAAGGGTCATGGAATAACAGATGTTATCGGTCTGATCCAAGAAACTGGAAAAATCAAGGTTGTTGATTCCCTGTACCCCGCGAAGGTGGTAACTCCGCCGGTGGGAGTGATCCGGGCAGGGGTGACGGATGCACTTTCCCGGAATGTTTTCTTCGTGGCAGCCTGTCGTACAATGGGAATTCCGGCTCGGTTAAGCCCGATTTCGGGTAAACCGGAGTATTATCAGAACGGAACGTGGCATACGGTTAATTTCATGACTGAAAAGGTAGTACCGAAAGGGGAGTTGATGTTGCATTATGCTCAAAAGACGGTGAGTGACCCCAAATATTTCCTAAATTTCACGATCGGAAAGTTGGAGGATGGTCGGGTACGGACGATTGACTTGGGAAGTAATGCGGCGGTGGATATGGGTGTTGGTGCGTCATATAAAACGATCTTCACGAAACCGGTCACGTTGGAAGAGGGGGATTATCTTCTTTCAACGGGAAATAGACGGAGTGATGGGGCTGTTTTGGCAGATTTGGTATCATTCCAAGTGGAGGCTGGTAAATTGACAAATATAGATATGCTTATCCGTCCTTGCGTGGAGAAAATGGAGATTCTGGGAGTGGTCCCGACGGCGCTATCCATTGTCCCGGAGGGCAAGACAAAACCGGAGGCAATCCGTTTGCCGGAGAAGGGGTACATGGCGATAGCCTTGATCGAGGCGAATAAGGAACCGACAAATCATTTGTTGCGGGATATGAGCGGGATGAAAGATGATTTCGAGAACTTGGGAGTTCCCTTGTATTTCGTGTTTAAGGATGCGGATCATCAGGCTAAGTTTAATCGTGCGGACTTCCGGGCTTTTCCTTCCGTGATGCGGTGGGGAACGGACTTGGACGGTCGTTTGCTAAAAGGTTTGGCAGAAGGATTATGCTTGACGAATACGGAGAGCCTGCCTTTGATCGTCCTGTTGAACGCGAAGGGAGAGGTTGTTTTTGTTTCCCAAGGGTATCGTGTCGGGTTGGGTACGCAGATCATGAATATAATAAGTAGAAAGTGATAGACATTATAATAAGAGAATTTGATGAACGGGATGCGGAAACCGTGTCACGTCTGATTAGGAATAACTTGACCTTCGTGAATAGCCGGGATTATGAACCTGCGGTGATAGACTATATGTGCCGTTTGTTCACACCTGATTATCTGTGTGGAATATCGGCTACCCGGACGATGTTCGTGGCGGAGGAAAACGGGAAGGTGGTCGGGACGGTTGGGCTGGAAGGGGATGAGGTCTGCGCCTTGTACGTGGACCCGGATGTACATGGACGGCGGGTTGGGGAACGTTTGTTACAACGCGTTGAGGATTTTGCCTTGAGTCGTCATGTCCATTTGTTACATTTGTCGGCCAGCCTCACGGCAGTCGGTTTTTACGAGAAAATGGGGTATCGCTCCCAAGAGAAAGAGGAATCCGAGCTTTTCGGTCCTGCTTATATTATGACTAAATTATTGTAATCTTATAAAATATTTCCACATGAAAAAGGTGTTGGTTTTCTTCGTTTGCTTGTTGTTGGCGCAGGTGAGAGTTATGGCTCAGGATATTCAAGTGCAACCTTCTCCCCGTCAGGTCAATGTTACAGGGAAGAGTATGACGATTCCGGTTGCTTTCCGGCTCGTGGGAGAACAGGAGGCTAATCCTCATGCAATCGCCCTGTTGAAACAATTTTTGGGTGATCGTCTCGGGACGGAAGGATTTCCCTTGTATGTGGGCGAGAAGGGGGACCGGACCGTGCGAGGGGCGAAACGGTTGATACCCGATCATCCGGAAGGATACTACCTGTCGATTACCGATAAGGCCATCACGTTGGCCGGGAATGACGAGCGGGGAACGTATTATGCCGTGCGTACTTTCATGCAGTTGTTCCACGAGGGGCATTTACCGTTTGTTGGGATTCAGGATTACCCGGACGTACGTTTCCGGGGCGTGGTCGAGGGATTTTACGGTACGCCTTGGAGCCACGAGGCCCGTTTGAGACAATTGCAGTTTTACGGGGAGAACAAATTAAACACGTATATTTACGGGCCGAAAGACGATCCTTTCCATAGTTCGCCCAACTGGCGGAAGCCTTACCCTGCCAAGGAGGCAGCTCGTCTTGCCGAGCTGGTGAAGGTAGCAAACGAGAACGAAGTGGATTTCGTGTGGGCGATTCATCCGGGGCTAGACATCCGTTGGGAGACATCCGACCGTGATTCATTGATGGCCAAGTTCGAGCATATGTACGATTTGGGTGTACGTTCCTTTGCCGTCTTTTTTGATGATATTTCCGGTGAGGGGGCGAAAGCCGACCGACAGGTGGAATTGTTGAATTATATTGATGACCATTTCGTGCAGGTAAAGCCCGATGTGACGCCTTTGATCGTGTGTCCAACCGAGTACAATAAAGGATGGGCACGACCGGAAAGCGGGTATCTTGCCACGATAGGTGAGAAGTTGAATCCGTCCGTGGAGGTGATGTGGACAGGAGATCGGGTGATTTCCGAGATTACTAAAGAAGGCGTGGAGTGGATTCGGGAACAGATTAAACGCCCCTCTTATATCTGGTGGAATTTTCCCGTGTCGGATTACGTGAGGGATCACCTGTTACTGGGCGAAGTGTATGGTAACGGGAAAGATATTGCCGGGAGCATTTCCGGTTTCGTGGCTAATCCCATGGAATGGGCGGAGGCATCCAAACTGGCAATATACTGCGTGGCAGACTACACGTGGAATATGCAATCGTACGATCGTTTCCGGTCATGGCACCGGGCTATTCGGGCCATCATGCCGGAGAACGTGGAGGCCTTTACCATTTTCGCCCGTCATAATTCCGATCTGGGAGAGAACGTGCATCGTTTCCGTCGGGAAGAATCCGTGGAAATTCAACCCGTGGCCGAGCGTTTCATGAAGGGGTATCGAGAAGGACATTATGATGAGCGGGATTTTCTTGCTTTGCAGGACGAGTTCGAGCGTGTGGCGGAGGCTGCCGATTTGTTGTTGATTGACCGGGAAAACGAGGCGTTGATTGAAGAAATTACCCCGTGGTTGCATCAGTTCAAGATATTGGGGGATGCCGGGCAGGAGGCTTTGTCCATGATTAAAGCCGGGGAACGTGGTGATCGTGAACTTTTCCTGCGGAAATATAATCACGTTAAAGCCTTGCGCAAGAGAAGTTACGAGCTGGAAAGACAATTTAACCAGAATCCTTACCAGCCGGGCGTGAAGACCGGGACAACAGTACTTCAACCGTTGGTGCTGGATGTTTTCACGGAGGCCACGGAACGGTTTAATCGTCAGAACGGGACGGATTTGCCTTTATTAGCCGATTATTCACCTTGTAAGTTGACCACGAACGTGCCTCAACTGGAACATCTGCCTTTACAAGTATATCCCAGTCGGGTTCATTTGACCCCTTTGCTAGAAGTCGTGAAATGGCCGGCCGGGGGGTACCTGCAATTGGAACTTGATGATGCCTACCGGATTCCCGGTACTCGTTTGAATTTTGACGTGAAAGGTGACCTTTCTTGGGGTGTCATGGAAGTATCTGCTGACGGCGAAACGTGGCAGGCCGTGACGTTGACTCGTGACGCTCGCGGCCGTCTGAACGGCAAATGGGAAGATGCTCCCGTGAAGTTCGTCCGTTTCACGAATATGGGAGAGGGAGAACAACAGGTGTATTTACGGGAGTTCTACGTGGTGTTCAGTTTGTGATGCTATATTTTCTTTCCTGCCCATTTTCCGCTTTTCATGTACATGAAACCGAGAATGAGTAGGATGCTCCAATAGGCGTGTTCCGTGGTCCAACAAATGGCGACATCCGCTTGGAGATAGAATACGATGTAGATGATGTAGAGAACGTAGAACGTGAGTGTGCCGAACTCCATGAATAGAGCCATACGGGTGTTTCCTGTTCCTGACACAGCGTTGAAAAGAATACTGCCGGGGGTGGAAAGAAGAACCGCACTCATCATCACGCAAAGGGAAGGGATCGTGGCTCGGATGAGTTGGGGATCATCGGTGTATATTCTTAAAAATGTGGCGGGAGCCAGTAGTATGATGATGCCGATCGGGATGACAAAGAGGTAGCACATTTTGATTGTTTTGAGACAAGTACTCCAGACTTGGGAGGTGGCCTGCGCGCCGATCAGGTTACTCACAAGCGAGCTGGTCGTGGCAGCGAAGGCGGAAACCGGCATGAAGAAGAACATGGCGGCACTGCGCACGATGTTGGACACTGCCAGCGGGCGTTCACCGAGGTGTTCCACGGCAATAAAGAACAGAAACCAAGTGGCCATGGCCAGAAAGGACTGGATCATGGTCCAAATGGAGATGTTGAGTATGCCCGACAATAATTTCGGGTTGAAACTTGACAGGTTGAAAAGTGCGTATTTTTTCCAATCAACTTTTTTCCAAGTATATAGGATATAGAATATCATGGAAACGAGTTCTGCCACGGACGAGCCGATGGCAGCCCCGCTGATGCCTAAGGCCGGGAACCCGAATTTACCGAAAATTAACAGGTAATTCAGCACGACATTGGTGCCGACCATGACAAGCGAATTGATCGTGAGGATGCGTGTCGTGGTGATTCCCACGAAGAAGGCCCGGAACATGACAGCGACAAACGAGAAAAAGAAACCGAATATTCGCCATTTCATGTAGTCGTTCGTGGACACGTAGACTTGTTCCGAGTCGATGACGGAACGGAGAACCGAAGGCGTGTATATGCGGGAAACCGTGAACATGAGCGTGGCAAGTCCCACGAGGAAAAGTACCCCTTGTATAAAAATGGGGCCGATATCCTTGTAGTTGCCTTCTCCATTGCGTCGGCCGATGAGGATTTGAGCCCCGATGCTGAAGCCGAAAGCGAGCATATAGATTGCCATGTAGTACACGCCGGCTAAGGCTGATGCACCTAGTTCGACTTCTCCCACTCTGCCGAGAAATGCGGTATCGGTCATGTTAATCAAGTGTTCCATCAACAAACTGACTAGGATCGGGAAAGTGATCACCCATATTTGTTTGTGTGTAAATCTCATATTCGTTTCGTTTACCGGTTTGTTTTTTCGGGGTGCAAAGATACGTATTTTTATTGTTTTGTGGCTGTTCGATGGCAGATAAGGCGGAGAACGGGCTACATAAAGATGTCACAGGTGTGGATAGTTGATTACAAACACGTTTCATTGATCGGCTTTAATTCGGACGGGGAACGTCTGTAACTGGTCTCTGCGGATGGTTCTCCCGTCGATCTCGCCATCAAGTCGGGCTGTCATACCGGAAAGTCCGTATGGTAGCCGTTCCGAGTATTTTATTGGGCGTGTATTTTAACGTTTCAAGACTGAAATAGGGTGATTAATTGTTAGAATAATTAAATGAAATTGTTTACATTAGTCGCTCTTTTAATGTTCTTGTTTGTGTTAAATTTATATATTATGAAAGAAAGTTCTACGAGTATTAAGGCTTTACTGCCTGTGTTGTTCGGTTTTTTTATCATGGGTTTCTGTGACGTGGTGGGAATTGCAACCAGTTACGTGAAGGCCGATTTCGGGTTAAGTGAAACTATTGCCGGATTCCTGCCTTCGATGGTATTTCTATGGTTTTTGTTACTGGCGGTCCCGGCGGCTATTTTTATGAACCGTATCGGTCGGAAGAAAATGGTATTGGTGAGTATGTTGGTGACCATTGTGGGGATGATTATTCCTTTTATTGATTATAACCTATACACGTGTCTGATCGCTTTTGCCTTGCTGGGAATCGGTAATACCATTTTGCAGGTGTCGTTGAACCCGTTACTGACGAATGTGGTGAAGGGAAACGTGCTGGCGAGTTCGTTGACCGCAGGGCAGGTGCTGAAGGCCGTTTCGTCTTTCTGTGGTCCGTTTATTGCTGCATTTGCGGCGACCGTACTGGGAAATTGGCAATATCTTTTCCCGATTTTCGCCTTGTTGACCTTGATTTCCATGGGCTGGTTAATGCTCGTGCATATTCGTGAGGAATCGCCGGAACAGTCGACCTCTTCGTGGGGAGCGACGTTCGGGTTGTTGAAGGATAGGACGATCCTGTTGCTTTTCTTGGGTATCGTGTTTGTCGTGGGCGTTGATGTCGGGATTAACACGGTGGCTCCGAAGTTATTGATTGAGCGTTGTGGGTTTGATGTTACGGGAGCGGGTGTCGGATCGAGTGTTTATTTTGCCTTCCGCACGATCGGGGCTTTCGTGGGAACTTTCCTGTTAGCACGGGTTTCCGGTAGCAAGTATTTCCGGGTGAACATTCTGGTAGCTATTGCTGCCATGATCGTGTTGTTCTTTATGTCTGGGCAATACTCGATTTTGGTGTTGATCGCGTTGATCGGTTTCACGTGTTCCAGTATATTCTCGCTGATTTTCTCCATGGCTATCCAAGCTCGTCCGGAGAAAGCTAACGAGATTTCCGGTCTGATGGTGACAGGTATTTTCGGTGGTGCGGTGATCCCGCCATTGATGGGATATTGTACGGATTTGATCGGTACACAGGCCGGTTCACTTATCGTGATCCTCGGCTGTATGTGTTACTTGTTATATTGCTCGGTGGGAATTAAAACCCGGAAGTGATTTTAAATTTCCTCCAACTTTTAGTTTTTATCTTTTAACTTTTAGCTTATTATGTATCAGTTTGATAAAAGAATAGTGATGACGTTGGATGCCGGGGGAACGAATTTTGTATTCTCGGCTATCCGGTCTAATGAAGAGATCGTTGAACCGATTGTTTTGCCTTCGAATGGCGATAATTTGGAGAAGTGCTTGGAGACGATGGTTACGGGTTTTTCTGCCATCAAATTGAAGTTGCCGGAAGACCCCGTGGCGATCAGTTTTGCATTTCCCGGGCCGGCAGATTACGTGAACGGAATTATCGGTGACTTGAAAAATTTACCGGCTTTTCAAGGGGGAGTGGCATTAGGTGCTTTTTTGAGAAATAAGTTTGGGATTCCGGTATTTATCAATAATGACGGGGATCTGTTCGCTTACGGGGAGGCATTGGCTGGTGCGTTGCCGGAAGTGAATCGTATGCTACGGGATGCGGGGAAAAATAAGGTGTATAAGAATTTGATCGGGATTACCCTAGGTACCGGATTCGGTGGTGGGGTAGTTCGTGATGGGGAGCTTTTTCTGGGAGATAACGGTGCGGCTGCCGAAGTATGGGTGTTGCGGGATAAACGTCAGCCGATTTACGGGGTCGAGGAGGGAATTTCGATCCGGGCAATCAGGAGGGAATATGCCCGATTGTCTGGGGATACACGGCGGTTGACCCCGAAAGAGATTTTCGAGATTGCCGAGGGAAATCTCGAAGGGAATCCAGCGGCTGCCCGGGAAGCTTTTGATCATGCGGGAGAAGTGTTGGGAGAGGCTATTGCCTCGATGAATGCTGTGGTGGATGGTATCGTGGTGATTGGCGGAGGGATTATTGCTGCCCACAAATATTTGATGCCAGCCGTGATGCGGGAGTTGAACGGGACCTTGGAAATGTACGAAGGAGCCCCGGCGGACCGGATGGAGATGAAGGCTTTTTTCTTGGATGATCCGGGAGATTGTGCGGCATTCTTGACCCCCACGTCCAGACGTGTTGTCGTGCCCGGAACGACGGAAACGGTCGAGTATGATCCCATGAAAAGAATGGGGGTAATTACGACGAAGCTGGGAACAAGTAGGGCTATCGCTTTCGGAGCTTACGCTTTTGCCTTGAATGAGCTGGACAAATAGGAAAAGTTAAAAGATAAAATTAGTAAGGCATTTAAAATGAAAAAACAACTACCCCCACCGACTCTCCCTTACACAGGGGGAGTTAGAGGGGGTAGTTAAGGTGTTGGCCCGTGCGGTTGAAATCTAAAATAATTAATCAGATTCAAAATTTAAAATCTAGAATCTAAAATTAACTAGGGATTGTAACTCATTTTTTTTATTTTTAGAAGCTAAAAATTAATAGATCTAATACATAAAGAAATATGAGTTCAAAATATGCACTAAATCCTCACGCCTTAGTTCGTTTTTTAGAAAAAGATGCTAAAGATTTTACCAAAGATGATATTATTCGTTATGTGACGGAAAATGAAATAGAGATGATCAATTTCAGGTATCCCGGTGCGGATGGACGATTAAAGACGTTAAATTTTATTATTAATAGTCTTGATCATCTAGATAATATACTGACATGTGGTGAGCGAGTGGATGGTTCCAGTCTGTTCCCGTATATAGAGGCCGGATCAAGTGACTTGTACGTGTTACCCCGTTATCGTACGGCTTTCCTGAACCCGTTTAGCGAGATCCCGGCGGTTGATATTCTTTGTAGTTTTTACACGAAGGACGGGAAACCGTTGGAAATGTCACCGGAGTACACGATGCGAAAGGCGCACGAGGTATTAAAGCAAGTGACAGGAATGGAATACGAGGTGATGGGGGAGTTAGAGTATTACGTGGTGAGTGAAAAGGACGATTTATTCTTGGCCTCCGATCAAAAAGGGTATCACGAGTCTACTCCTTTTAACAAGGGACGGGATTTACGTGCGTTGGCCATGAAGTATATTGCTGGAACCGGAGGATTGATTAAATACGGACATTCCGAGGTAGGTAATTTCACGAAGGGAGATTTGATGTACGAACAGAACGAGATCGAATTTCTGCCCACGAAAATGGAAGATGCTGCCGATCAATTGATTATTGCCAAGTGGATTCTGAGGACGCTGGCTTACCAGTTTGGTGTAGATTTGACATTTGCCCCGAAGATCACGGTTGGCAAGGCCGGAAGCGGGTTGCATATTCATACCCGTTTGAAAAAAGGGGATAAGAATATGATGATAGAGAATGGCAAGTTGACGGATAGTGCGTTGAAAGCCATTGCGGGGTATTTGGATCTGGCACCCTCGTTGACGGCTTTTGGGAACACGAACCCGATGTCGTATTTCCGTTTGGTACCCCACCAAGAGGCTCCCACGAATATTTGCTGGGGAGATCGTAATCGTTCGGTTTTGGTACGTGTGCCGTTGGGATGGACGAGTGGTGCGGGAGATATGTTGCGTGATGCGAACCCGTTAGAAAAAGTGGAAGATCAGGATTTCAGTGGTAAACAAACCGTGGAATTCCGTTGTCCGGATGGTTCGGCCGATGTGTACCTGTTGATCGCGGGGTTGGCAGTTGCCGTGCGTCATGGATTTGAAATGAAGGATGCGTTGCAATACGCGAAGGAACGTTACGTGGATGTTAATATATTTGATGATGCGAACAAGGGGGTTGCCGATCGGTTAAGTCAGTTGCCGGCATCCTGTTATGATTCCGCATTGTGTCTGGAAAAACAACGTGCTGATTTCGAAAAGTACGGGGTGTTTGCTCCCGGTCTGATTGATGGTTTAGTGGCCGGTTTGAAAAAGTTTGATGACAAAACGTTGCGTCAGGATTTAGGAAACGACGAGGCAAAAATAATGGAACTCGTGCAAAAATATTTCTATTGCGGATAAAGAGGCAATGGAAAATGGGCTATTCGATTTTATAATGTCGAGTAGCTCATTTTTATATTAATCTGATAGTTTTTTCTATTCTTAGGGGATATTTTTATCCTTTCATTCCTTTTGGGAGGGGCTGGGATCTTTGTAGAAGAATCCTTTCTTCGCCTTCTTTTTTATAAATCGAATATTTGATTATATAATAGGTTGATTTTAACCGTTTTGTGCTAGAGTAATGATTTGTCGAATAAAATGTAAGAAGAAGGTAATTCACCCTTGAGCATTCATTAAACGATCGTTTGTTGATATACATTCAAATGAGTTTAATTGTTTTGGATGCTATAATGATAATTAATTGGTAATCAATATTGTTATTGATAAATAATTATTTGTATTTATCATTATTATTATTTAATTTTGCATATTATTAAACGATCGTTCTTTGCTATTCCTAAAGAGGATGAGGGGGATAAAAGGGGCGAACGTGTATAACTAGGAATTAAATGAGTGTAAAGGTATTTTTATTGTTCTTTTCTCTCCTGTCTATCCCGGGAGTAGGAGCGACGAGATATGTTCCCGTCGAAGAAGTATCGGATAGTGTACGTGTATTTCGTTTTGTTCCTTGTAGAGCAACGTTTTACGTGCATTTTGGATCTAATAATGTAGAATTGGATAGTATTCTTTCTATGGCAAAACGCTATCAGGAAGATATTGAGGCAGGGCGTATTATGTTGCAGTTGGATAGTTATAGTACATCTCTTTCAACTGATGAGGAAAATCTGAATTTAGCGTTACTTCGTGCTAACGAAGTGAAAAAAGCTATTGCTTGGCGTAGAAGGTTAACAGATCGTTGCTTTGTGGTGCATACCCACTCCACGTTGTTGGAAAATACACGTGAGGTCGTGACCGTGCGTTTACTGGTAAAAGTAGGAGAAAAGCAAGGAAAGAATGTTGCTTTATCCGAGGTTCAAGATCCTAAAAAGACTAAAGTTCGTGATCACGAGAATTCATCTGTTTTGTCGGAGAATAATGTTGTCACGTTACCTTTAGCCTCGGTGGAAGTATCACCTGTTGTGAAACTGTAGACTATTTGTCCGGTAGAATTCGAGTTTCTGGTTGTATTTTGATGATTTCCCGGTAAGGTATTGCTTATTATATTGTTATGGCGTGAGTCATGGTGATGCACAAGCAATATGTTACAGGGAAATTTTTTATTCTTGTTTATAATAAACCCTTTTACTGAGTTTGAAGGTTAATTGCTTCCCATCATCATTGATGAAGGCCTCGTTCGTGAAACTCGTGAGGGGATTATTGGTGAATTGAATTTCGTTCTTGTTTAAAAGAAACCACTTTCCGGTAGCATCACGGGAGGAGTTTGCACTTAGATTATAAATACTGAACGTGTAGGTGTAGTCGGGATGTAGTGAGAACGTGAACCGTTCTGTTGGCTTGATATTGTTGGGTACATAGGTTATGTAGTCTCCCGTGAGGTGTGTGCCACGTGGATTTGTTCCGGGGTGTAAGCTGATGATTTGAGTAACGGTAAGGCCGCTCATGGAAGTGTGTTCAACATCGTTCGCCGGGGAGAGATGTCCGAGTAATTGAACGCTGACGTCCTTCCCGGTAGGTAGCTTTAGCGCTAAATATTGTTCTGCCAATTGGGTCGCTATTTCCCCGTTATTGATGGTGAACGTGGAACCTGTGGCTTGATCTTTTAAGGTTGCTTTATCTGTTTGATACTGGTATTCTCCAGCGAAGTAATAATTATTGGTAATGGCAGGTGTTGCGGCAAACGTGCTGTCCGGTATGTTGGAGGCTTTACCTTGAATTTTGTCCTTACATCCATTGAGAAGTACCATGGGTAAAAGTAGCGTGATCAAAATCATTGTTTTCATATTCTCCTGTTTTTACCGTGTTAAACGGAAACGACAGAGGAATGTTCGGATAGGATGATTTTTACACGAGTTTCATTTTTTCGAGTAGGATGGATGCATTCATGTTTTGACTGATACCGGGTTTCAGTTTATAATCATAGGCAATGTCATCATCCGTGTGCGTGATTTCAAAACACCGGTTAAAGAAATTGTCCGGTATCGTGTTGGCAAGTTCTCCGAGTTCGAGGTCATGCGTGGCAACAAGTCCGGCAACAGGTAACGTGAGTAATTTTTGAAGGAAACGACGGGAGCCGTTCAACTTGTCCCGGGAGTTAGTCCCTTTTAGGATTTCATCCAAAATGATAAACAAACGTTCTTCGTGTTGTGCCATATTGACAAGTTGTTGTAAACGAAGTAATTCGGCATGGAAATAAGAGGTTCCTTTCGCAAGGTTATCAACGGTACGCATACTGGTAAAGAGCGCCATAGGCTGGAATTCAAAACTTTCAGCCCGAACGACAGCTCCGCAACAAGCAAGTACAAGATTCACCCCTATCGCACGTAAGAAAGTGGATTTCCCGGCCATGTTCGCTCCCGTGATGATATAGAATTCATGTAATCGGGTGACTTCGAAATCATTGGTGACGCATTCAACGGCGGGTAGGAGGGGATGACCAATGGCTGTACCTCGTAAAAGTTGATTGTCTCCGGGAGTAGGATGGATAAAATCGGGATGGTTATACTTGTAGTTGGCCAGACTGACCAGAACGTCAAGTTCTCCCGTGATTTCCACCCAAGTCGGGATGGCCGCGGCATAACGACGTTTCCAAGCAACAAGGCGCTGGATAAGGTGCAATTCCCGCATGAAAAGCCCGTTCATGAACATGGCAACCACTGCATTGGAGCGCTGGTCGAAACTTTCCTGTATTTTATGCAGGGAACGTAGAGCCTCGTCCGCGTTGTATGTTTCGTTGAATAGTTGTTGACGCAATGTTTTTAATTTGGTGGAAGAACAGGTAAATGTAGAAAAATGTCCGATCAGTTCGTGAAGGTTACTGAATGAACGGGTGAATTCATCCAGACGTATGTGAGTTCGCAATGTTTTTTGAGCCGGTAAATAACTACAAAAAAGGGATACGCAGGAAAGGAGTAATGGAATATTTAACGTGAGTATGGAGGCAATATACAATATCCATGCGGAGACCGTCAGTACCGGAAGAATATACAGGAAAGGGCGTGTCCAGCGAGGTAATCCGACTTGTTCCCGCTGCCATTGTTCGATTTGTTGCATGGCCATGCGGGTAATACGTTGGCTGTTGCCCTTGGCCCGGAAAACGTGACACCATTCCGGCTCGCGGGCAAATTCTTCGATGGCTTGTTGGCGTTCGATGATGGGTTGCCCGGATTTTAACGGGTAGAGCAACCATTCCCGCAATTTCTCCCTCCCGTGGGGCGTAACCGTACGGTTGACGGATTGGAAAAGGGAATCTTCCCCGAATATGTCGAGATCGTGAGCGTAAGGGTGAGACGGATCTTTGTACTCCTCGCCTGTCGGGAGGTTTTTAAAGTTTCCGGCAAGATATTCCAGTTCCACACGGGAACATTCTTCAAGTTTGTGCAGGAATTGTATCTCTTTTAATAATTTGGTTTCGAATATATTCGTGATAATGAATAGTGCTATGGCAGCAATAAAAGCGATTAGATAAGGCGTGTATCCTGTGTTGGCGAAGGTATATATGAAATATATGGCTAACAGGAATAAGAAGACTTTCGTGAGGGTGATACCGTTACGCCGTTGTCTGTGTTTTTTTAAGAGGATCGTAAGGCGTGATATTTGTGCTTGATAGTATTCTTTTGGCTGCTGCATAGTATGAATGTTATTTATTGCAAATATAGTTTTTAACCTTGATATATTAAAGTGACGGGAGAAAAATGGTTTATCGTGAATTTTTTGTATAAAAATCATTGTAGAATTAAAAACAAAGGCTATATTTGCACCCGCAATCAGAAACAACAGTGGTTGTTTTTAAATCTGGTTCGGTAGTTCAGCTGGTTAGAATACATGCCTGTCACGCATGGGGTCGCGGG
>OJUG01000273.1_pt1 | contig 83045 bp, 89 predicted proteins | sample 1599841 | NCBI WGS metagenome assembly OJUG01 (sample SAMN04168659, study PRJEB22393) | human gut metagenome | biome: human gut microbiome; feature: stool | host: Homo sapiens | collected 2014-05-12 | reverse complement strand
ACACCTACCGGGGCGAGACGTTCACCGAGCCCGGCGAGTGGGTGCACCTGCCCGCAGGAGAGGCCGGGAACCTGCTCCTGTGGATCAAGGGCGTTGAGGCTGGAAGCTGATGGAGCATACACTGGACCACGAATCCCGGCTTTCCCGCATTGAGGCATTGCTCGAAGCGCTCAACCAGCGGCTTGACGACGCGATACTCACGCAACTCCGCGATCATGGAAAACGCATTCGGGATCTTGAGGATCATATCTCGGTTATGGCCGAGACGTGCGCGCGGGAACGCGGGGAGCGGCAGGGCAGCAGGACAACGGCCATCGCCATCATAACCGCCCTCTCGGGAGTTGGCGGTTGCATCGGTGCCATTGTGGGCCGGATGTTTTGAGAATGCCCTGTGCATGAATGGACACCTACGCGCTCCAGCGTCAGCTTCTTCAGGCAGAACTTCCTCCAACGGAAAAGCTTGTAGGTATGGTGCTCGCCCTACACATGGACAAACGGACCGGAAAAATCCGCGTGCGGCAGGAAACCGTCGCGCAGGAGTGCGGCGTGTCTGTGCGAACAGTGCGCAGGGCCGTTGCTGCGCTCGTATCCTCCGGGGTGTTCACTTCCACGGCAACCGGACGCTCCTCGGTTTTGGCTGCCGGTTCTGGAAAGAGTACTGGAAGAGTGGACCGGACACCGGTGTCCTATCAGACCGGTCACCGGTGTCCGCATTTGAAGAGGAAAAGGGCCCCCTGGGAGTATGATTTGACGCACAGTACGAGGCCCGAGGAAGAGGAGAAACGAGGGCATGAAAGTTTTTTGAGAGAACAGGAAGAACGCAGGTCAAACGGGGGGTGCGACGATGGCTGCACGATTTGATTGGGAATCCATCCGTGCCGAGTACGAAGTAGGGGCGAGCCAGTCCGATCTGTCCAAGCGGTACGGTGTGAGCCGGACGGCAATACAAAAGCGCATCCGGGCCGAAGGATGGGTGCAGGATATTTCCGGCACCGTGAACCGCATGGCAGAGGCCAAGGTTGTGGGCGTGGTTGCAGGCTGCAACCCTCAAAAAAAGGCCGAAGCCTTGGACCGCGCCGCCGAAGCCAAGGCCGCCGTCATCACCCGCCACCAACGGGAATGGGATCGGCATCAGGCTCTTATTGATGAGGCTTTGTCCGAGGGCAGCTTCGACAAGGCCAAGCTCGCCAAGATCACCGCCGAGACGATCAAGATCCGGCAGGAGGGAGAGCGCAAGGCGTGGGGCATCGTGGACAAAACCGCCTTGGATCACACTTCATCCGACGGTTCCCTATCTCAGCGTCCGGTGGATCTCTCACACCTCTCCCCGGACGAGCTGCTTCGCCTGACGAAGGAAGCCTTCAAAACGCCGGATCATGAGTAGCCCCGCCATCCTTTCCGATATCCGGAAGGCACTGGCCCGTAGCTGTCTCGCGGCCTTCGTGCGCTACACCATGCCCAGCTACCGCATGGGATGGGTACATGAGGAAATCTGTTCCGAGCTGGACACCTTCCTTGCCAACGTCGTAGCCGGGCGTTCACCGCGCCTCATGCTGACTATGCCGCCCCGCCATGGGAAAAGCGAGCTGGCCTCCCGCCGTTTCCCAGCTTACGCCTTGGGGCGTTATCCCGATCTATCCGTCATTTCAACGAGCTACGCCGCCGACCTGTCCTCGCGCATGAACCGCGACGTCCAGCGTGTCATCGACAGCCCGGAATACCGGGAACTCTTCCCGGGAACAGCCCTCTATGGCAAGAACATCCGCACCGTCGGGAACGGCTCCTACCTCCGCAACTCGGATATATTCGAGGTAGTGGGGCACGCTGGATGCTACCGTTCAGCTGGCGTGGGCGGCGGCATCACGGGCATGGGCGGGCATATCGTCATCGTCGACGACCCATTCAAGGACCGGGCATCCGCCGATTCCCCGACCATCCGCCAGAACGTCTGGGACTGGTACACGTCCACGCTGTACACGCGCCTCGCGCCCGGTGGAGGGGTGCTCATCATCAACACTCGCTGGCATATGGCTGACCTCTCCGGGCGGCTGCTTGAGGCCGCCGCACGGGGGGAGGGCGACCACTGGCGCGTAGTGAACTTCCCCGCCATCGCAACGGAAGACGAGCTGCACCGTAGGGCAGGTGAAGCATTACACCCTGAACGCTACCCGTTGGAGCAGCTTCTTGCCATTAAGAAAGCCCTCGGCACACGCGACTGGGAAGCCCTGTACCAGCAGCGGCCTACGCCAGACGGCGGCGCCATCTTCAAATCCGAGTGGCTGCGGTTCTGGCTCCCCAAAGACCTTCCGGAGCAGTTCGACCAGCTCCTTATCTCGTGGGATATGACATTCAAGGACGGCGACGATACCGACTTTGTTGTGGGGCAGGTGTGGGGACGCAAGGGGGCCGACCGCTACCTCCTCGATCAGGTACGGCGGCGTATGGGCTTTACGGATACGGTGGCCGCGTTCCGGGCGCTCGCCGCTAAATGGCCCGGCGCAACCCGTAAGCTGGTGGAGGATAAGGCCAACGGCCCGGCGGTCATCGACGCGCTGAAACATGCCGTGCCCGGTATCATCCCCGTGGAGCCGGACGGCAGCAAGACGGCTCGCGCCCATGCCGTGACCACGTTCTTCGAGGCCGGGAACGTCCTGCTCCCGCACCCTGAGCATTGCCCGTGGGCGCGGGAGTACGTCGCGGAACTGACACAGTTCCCCGGTGCGCCCCACGACGACCAAGTGGACGCCACAACACAGGCGCTGCGTGATTTCGATACCAAGCGGCCCATGTGCATCAACCCCGCCATCCTCAATCAGCCACGTATGGGAAGGAGAATATAAATGAATGTAAAGAGTTAGAGTTCTGCTTCTTGACATCTTTCCTTCACAAAAGGGTTCTCGTTACCTTGTAGTCTTTCAATACGTCTGGCCCGCGTGCATTCCCACGCATCAACCGGATACATCTTGTCCCATGCGTCCATGAGCTGCGTCTGCTGGCGGCTCATGCGGTAGCGCGGGGCGTAGGCGTCGGCCATATACTTGTAGGTCCGGGCAATTTGTCCCCTTGATCTGATAGGCGGCTCGGCCTTTCTGTCCGCAATCTTCATCTCACAACTCCCGAAGTCCGGCTTTTCTCCCGGCAACATCTGAAAGTTGTAGTTCTGGCGTAGGGCATTCACAGCGCCGATGGCCGGATACAGGTTGTACAGGTCAGCCTGCATGAGCCTGTATTCCCGGCTGACCTTCTCGGCGCACTTGCGGCCTTTGAACGCCTTTCCCCTGTTGTCCACGCACTGCGCGTCGCCCTCGCGCCACTCCGCGAACGCCTGCCCGAAGTTCTCGGCGGGGACCACGTGTTCCCATTCCACCTTCCCGGCCCGCTTCTCGTGCTTCGCGGCAGTAAAACCCTCCGGGAGGGTGACGTTCTTCTTCTCGTCGAACGCCGCCCCGCAGTAGAGCGTGATCCGATGGTCATAATAGACCTGCCGTTCCAGCGTCTTCTTGGCCTTGCTGAACGAATCGTTCCATTCGTTGCCCGCGGCCTGCGCCTCGGACGTCATAACCAGCGCGGCCAGCAGAAACACCATGATGCTTTTGTACATGCGGATACCTCCCTAAAGGTATCCATGTATATATAGATTAATCTATATTGATACAATATGAAAGGTGTCCCACAGCCAAGCCCCCCGAACCTTGTTCACGGTGTGTTTTCTTTTTGGCTCGTAGCATTATGGGCACATGAGCAAGAAGCGCACTTATCGACACGCCACCTCCATACCTCAAGTGCAACCGTCGCGCCGTCTGAATCTCTCCCCGGACGTGCGCGACGGCCTTGCTCAATCCTTGCCGCCTACGCCCGACGACATCAGCCGATTGTACGGCCCGGCGAAGACGCTCGGCGCGCCCGAAGATGTGCAGCTTGCGATGGATGCGCGGCTTGCGGATTCCGGCGTCTATTCCCTGCTTCAACACTCGCTTGAGCTCGGAGTCGGGATTGCCCCTCAATTCATGGGGTACGGCGTCCTCCAGAATCTTGCCCAGAACGGATTGATCCGTGCCTGCGTCGAGACGGTATCCGACGACATGACCCGAGCATGGATTGAGTTCAAGCGCGAAGGGGAGGGCGGCGACGAGTCATTGCTCACCGACCTTGCGCAGGCGTGCAAGAGGTTCGCACTGCAACGCCTTTTCCATGAGGCGACCGAGCTTGTGGGGTACGAGGGCGGGGCCTTCCTTTTCATCGACACCGGGTCCGTCGGCCAAGAGCTGGAACGCCCGCTGAACGTCAGCCCGTATTCCGCCGAACTCGGGCCCGGCGGCGTGCTGCGCTTCGTCGTCATCGACCCCGTGAACGTCTTCCCCGGCGATTACAACAGCCTTTCGCCGCTTGAGCCGGACTACTTCCGCCCGCGCTGGTGGTGGGTGCTCGGGCAGCGGGTGCACGCCTCGCGCCTCATCCGATTGGTTGCGAACGAATGCCCGGTGCTGCTGCGGCCCGCCTACAATTTTTTGGGCATCCCGCAGGCGCAGATCCTCTGGGATTACGTCCTGCATTTTCAGGAATGCCGCGCCGCCGAAGCCCGGCTACTGACCAAGTTTTCGCTGACCGTCTTCAAGACGAAGATGGAAGACATCCTGTACTCAGCTGGGGGCACCGCTCAGATCGATACCCGCATCCGGTACATGATTCAGACCATGACCAATGATGGCGTGCTTGCCGTCGACAAAGAATCGGAAGACGTGGTCAAGCTGGAAACCCCGCTTTCAGGCGTGACCGACATCGTGCGCCAGTCCCTTGAAATCCTCGCCGCCCTGAACCGCACTCCGGCGGTCAAGCTGCTTGGCATCAGCCCGTCCGGATTCAATGCCACGGGCGAATCGGACATCCGCAACTACTACGACCATGTCAGGAGCCAGCAGGAGAAAGTCCTGCGCGACGGCATCAAGAAGGCGCTCGACTGTATCCAGCTCTACCTGCGCGGAACCATCGACCCGTCCGTGACGTTCGACTTCGCACCCCTTGGCGAAGAAGACAGAGCGGCCCTTGCGACGCTCCAGAAGACCAAGGCAGACACCATCGCCGTCTACATGGATCGGGACATCATCTCTCAGGAAGAGGCCCGGCAGTCCCTTGCCAGTGACCCGGACAGCGGCTTCTCCGACATAGACCCGGCGGAAGTGCCGCAGGGCAACGGAATGCCCGACGCCCTGCCGGAAGCCGGGGAAGGGGGCTTGATGCCCGACATCGACGACGTGGACAAGGCAGGGGCCGTCTATGGCTAAGGTCATCCGCGCCATCAAGCCCAACGCGGGCATCCGGGCGAAATACCGGAAGCGGCTGGTGTCGCTTCTCGACGAGATGCAGCGTTCCGTCGTGTGGTGGCTGCGCGCCGAGTACAGGAAGCAGGAAACCCGCATAGCACAGGATGCGTCCCCGGCGAGTGACCTGCAAGACCGCCTCAAGAGTCTGTTCCGGTACTGGACGAAGCGGTGGAGGGAAAGCGCGGAGAGTTTTGCACGGGAGTTCGTGGGCAGTACGAGGCGGCGCACGGAAGCCAGCATGAGGCAGGCCCTCAAAGATGCGGGCTTCACGGTGAGGATGGAGGGAAGCAGGGCCATGAGCGACGTGGCGCGGGCCCTCTTTGAGGAAAATGTCAACCTCATCAAGTCTATTCCGCAGCACTATTTTACGGAAGTGACGGGGCTTGTACAGCGATCCGCCAGCATGGGTCGGGACGTGGCCTTTCTTACCGACGAACTGCACAAGCGGTACGAGATCACCCGGCGCCGGGCAGAATTTATCGCACGCGACCAGTCCAACAAGGCGACCGAGGCCCTTAAGCGGGTACAGGACAAGGAACTCGGCATCACCGAAGGCATCTGGGTACATGTGCCGGGAAAGAAAACGAGCCGCCATACCCACCAGCTCATGAATGGGAAAAAGTTCGTCATCACGGAAGGTCTTTACGACTCTGACGTGAAGCGCAAAGTGCTTTGCGGTGAGCTTCCGGGGTGCCAATGCACGTACCGGGCCGTTATTCCTGAATTTGGAGACTAGTCTATGTATCAAAGTAAAGGCGTCACCTTCGACGCAGCCCCCTCACAGCGGGAAACCGACGAAAACGGGTTCCTGCACGTCGGGGCGTCGCACATCACGAAAGCGACGGTGAACCCATACTACGGGCGGGAGATTCCGGGCTGGCAGGAAGCCGGGCTTGACCCCGAGGCTGTCTATTACGGGCTTCGGGACCCGGAAGAACTTCAAGCATCTCTTGAGACATGGGCCGGGCTGCCGCTGCACATCGAGCACCACATCGACAGCGCGGAAGAGCCGCAGAAGCTCACCCGCGTGGGCGCGGTGGGCACGGGCGCGGTCTGGAACGCGCCGTATGTAGATGCGCCGCTGACCGTGTGGGATCGGGCCGCCATCGACGCCATCGAAGACGGTTCTTTCCGGGAACTCTCCTGCGCCTACCGCTACGACCCGGATTTCACGCCGGGCAGCTACGAGGGCACCCCTTACGATTTCATCATGCGGAACATCCGAGGCAACCACGTCGCGCTGGTCGAAGAAGGGCGGGCCGGGCCGGACGTGGTGGTGGCGGATTCTCATCCAACTTCAACGAAAAAAGGAACGCTTATGGGCAAGTTTAAGAAATGGTTCCGGGGCGCGCAAGACGACAACCCGGACATCGAAAAGCAGGAAGTGGAGCTTGCGCAGGCCATCATCGACCTGCACAAGGTCGACCCCGTGACTGGCGAAATCGTGGATATCACCGAAGACGAGGACAAGGCGGAGGAAATCCGTAAGCTCATCGGTGAACTGTCCGCCAAACTCGACCCCGAGGACGTCAAAAAACTGACGGACTCCCTCTCCGATCTGGCCTACTCCAAGGCCACGGGTGATGAGAAACCGGAGAAAAAGGAAGCGATGGACGAAGAAATCAAGAAAGCTATGGACGCCTGCGGGCTTGATGCGGAAGACCCCGCCGAGTCCCGCGCCTTTGCCAAAGGCGTGAAGTACGGCGAGGAACTGGAGCTCAATCCGGACGAACGCAGGAAGCTCGACCGTGAGCATGAGTCCGAGGGTATGAAAAAGGCTATGGATTCCTGCGGCCTCGACGCCGAGAACCCGCAGGAGAGCAAAGCCTTTGCCGAGGGCGTCAAGTACGGTGAGGAGCGGATCCGGAACCCCGAGGAACGGCGCAAGCTTGACCGGGAACACGAATCCGAGGGCGAACGCCGCGAACTCGGCAAGGACGAGGACAAGGACGCGGCCATTAAGCGCATCCTCGCTTCCGTCCCCGACCTCACACCGGAGCAGAAAAAGAAGCTGACCGACTCCCTCGCTGATCTCGCCTATTCCCCCACGACCGGAGATGAAGCCCCGGACGACAAGGGAACCGCTCAGGACAGGGCGTTCCGCCGCCGTGGTCCGCGTCCTCTCACCGCAATGGACGCCGCCCGCATCAAGGCATCCGCAGTCGCCGAAGCGCAGGAGCATATGCGGAACCTCACCCGTGCCGTGCGCGACGTGCGCGGGCTGGTGGGCGAACTTGACCCGCTGTCCTTCGACTCCGCGTCCGACGTCTACGGCTACGCGCTGGAGCAGCTTGGGGAGAATCCCCGCAAGTATCCCCGGCAGGCATGGCCCGGTATGATCGATGTCCTCCGCAAGCAGAAGGCGACACCTTCCGTTGCCCGTGACGCGGCCCCCGTCGGGCGCATGTCTGGCAGCTTCGCCGGGCTTTCCAATATCACCATTGCAGAATAGGAGGCACACCATGCCTTTGCAGTCCCAAGTCAATCTCTCCGTCGCTCCCGGCGTTGCTGGCGATAAAGCGACGCCCGACCAGAGCATCTACACCCCGCTCAACCCTCTGGCGGCAGTGGCCCTCCCTGTGGGGCGCTTCGTCTTCCCCGTCGTGGATTCCGGCGTGATCGACAACACGCAGGCCACCAACGTTGCTGGCACCGCCACAGCCGTGCTCGGCTTCGTGGAGCGCGTCATCAACTACGTGAACTACGAACTGCTTTCTGACGGCACTTTGACCGTCCCGGCAGGCTCGAACCTCACCGTGGCCGTAAAGGGCGACTATTGGGCCGTTTCCACGACCAAGGCCACGGTGGGGCAGGCCGTCCTTGCCTCCACCGCTGACGGTTCAATCAGCACCGGGACCCCCGACGCCACGCACCTCGATACGGGGTGGGTCGTCAAGACGCCCGGCGAAATCGGGGAACCGATCATCATCAGCAATTGGGGACAGGCCGCAGCGTCGGGATCCGGCGGCGACACCTCGAACCTGATGCAGAAAGATTTCAGCAACGCCACCGGAGCGCTCGGCGTGGCCAACGGCGGAACTGGCGCAACCACTGCGGAACAGGCCCGCACCAACCTCGGCGCAGCCGCCGCCGGAGCGTAGGAGGTACTACATGAATCCGACTTTTGAACAGGCCAAGCGCTACGGCTTTATCTTCCCGGGCGCCCGCATGTGGGCAACTCCGGAGAACCGCGCCCGCATTGCGCAGGACGCCGCGCTCATCACTACTCCGAACACGACCGTCCCCGCCGAGCTTCTGGCGTATATCGACCCGATGGTCATCGAAATCCTGACCGCGCCCCGGCGCGCCCGTGAAATCTTCGGTGAAGAGAAGAAGGGCGATTGGACGACCCCGTACATGAAGTGGCGCGTGGACGAAATGACCGGAAAGACCGAGCCGTATTCCGACTATGCCAACGGCACGACTTCGGGCGTGAACTCCGAATGGCAAACCCGCGTGCAGTACGTCTTCCAGACGTCCATCACCTACGGAGACTTTGAAGTGGACATGTCGAGCACGGCGAAAGTCAACCTCGCTGCCTCCAAGCAGCGTGCGGCCGCCAACGTCATCGACATCGACCAGAACCGTTTCTACCTGCTCGGCGTCGCCGGGAAGGAAATCTACGGCATCCTCAACGATCCGAACCTCCCTGCTGCGATCACCGCAGGGGCCACGGGCACGGGCGGCTCCACGAAATGGGCCGACAAGACCACGGTGCAAATCTACAACGACGTCCTCGCCCTGTTCGCACAGCTTTCCGAGCAGTCCAGCGGCCTTATTGACAAAGACACGCCCCTCAAGCTCTGCCTCTCCCCCGAACTGGCCGTTCGCCTCGGCGCGGCTACCGATTTCAACGTGTCCGTGCTGGATATGTTGAAGCGGTACTTCACCCGCATTGACATCGTGACCGTCCCCGAGCTGCACAGCATGACCGCCGGGGAAACCATGTTCCTCATCGCCCCCGAAGTGAACGGGCAGCGATCCGGCACGCTGGCCTTCGGAGAAAAGATGCGTGCTGGACGCGTCGTGCCCGACCTGTCCAGCTTCCGTCAGAAGTTCGTCGGCACCACCTACGGCGGTATCGTGCTCATGCCCTTTGCCTTTGCGCAAATGACTGGAGCCTAGTCCCATCCTTCCCTCCATGCGAAAGCCCCAACCGTTAAACAGGCGGTTGGGGCTTTCTTTACGTAGTCAGGCGTCATTTTCCAAGCTGCTGTATATTTGCGTCCAGCCACATCTCGACTGCTTCCCGTACTACCTGTGAGCGTAGGATACCCCTATCCGTACATACATCGTTCAGCCGTTCCCAGACATGATCCGGCATAGATACAGTCTTTACTGTTGCACGATTTTCAACCTTTTTTTTACGTCCAGATCCTTTACGGCGTCCCCCCTGCTTTTTTTCTTGTGCATCATTCATTTGTTGAATCTCCCCTCATCAAAAAGCTATCTTCTTCCCACTGGCTGCGCCAGAAATACCCGTGTATCCTCTTTTCAGTAGAGACGTATTCTGTAATGCCGATCAGCGGCTCCGCAAAAGCATGGAGGCACCCGTTCCGTGCCCCTCCGCGAACTTGAAAGTCTGTGATTGCTGAAAAACCGATATTCGTTGCGGACAGCCATTTTCCGCTGTACGTTCCTATCGCGGTTACAAGCTGTTCAATGGGGTTTCCAGGGCTCATAACGTCGCGCCGATCCAAAACAACTTTCCCGGCGGGAATGCACTCTAGAAGCGTAGAGCGGTCATCATGCAAAGCCGGGGCGTCGTATGAAGTGATCAGCCCACCGGAGAACTTTCCGAAGTTCAAGAAAAGATCCACGGCGTTCGGTACGGAATGCAGGGCTTCCGACAGTTCAAAGATAAGGCTCACCCGTATATGCCCCGTTGCACCGGGCTGCAAAGAGAGATGTGTGGAGCCTTTTGCGTAGTCGCTCCCGTTACGGGATTTTTCAAAAGTAAAAGCCGCTCCTAATCTTTGGCTAGGCTCGAAAATAGCGGTTTCATGCTCCCCAAGGGGTTCGATGCTATGCACAACAAGGCATACTCCGGTAACTTTGGGACCATGCATCTCGCGCTCCAGTGCATGTCCCATCCCCCATGCTGCAAAGAGGGGCGCGCCGTTGAGCATAGTGTAATTCGTCAAGATGTTTGCCGTTTGCACAAAGAGATTGGAAAGGATCAGGTAAGTTCCCTTTCCTGACGCCTGACGGCTGGCATTTCCGCGCACGGATTTGGGTGTAGAAAGAAAAACAGGATATTGTATCGCCTTTTTGGACGCAGCGTATCCTAGATTCTGAGGGTTTGCCCCGCCCAAAGCGAGATGTGCCCGTCGAATTTTGATACCTTCCTTCTTTTTTGAAAAGACATCTTGATTATGCCTTGTAACGGCTCCTAACAGCAAAACGGAAAGTCCAATGGAGGGGAGGGGAGACAAAGAGACATACCCAGAGGGTACGTCTTTAGGGATGAGCAGTTGACGAATCCGTCTGTCGACAGACTCTGTTTTTCTGGCAAATCCTGTTTTACGGATTTTCTTCAATGCCGCCTCTGTATCTGCTTTCTCTCCTTCCTCCCCCTCTTCGAGTGTCTTGTATAGAGCACTTACCTTTCCCACATCCTTGGCCCCGTTTGCCGTATCCAGCGGCATAGAAATCCCTGCCGCAAGACATGTCCTCGTGGACAGGTACGGAAGGGAGAGCGCGGCACCCGACGACAAGCGAATACCGACGCTGGAATTCGAGTTCACCAGCTTTGAACTGAAATCGATAAGATCGTCGATGTCTATCTTAGTCTTCCTCTTCATCGTCTGCCTCCGTTGCCGCTTCCAGCGTTATGAACTCGGGAAGAACCGCAATGCTGCCGCATTCGTCATCCATCTCCACAGCTTTAAATCCAAGCTTACGGGCAAAGGCGATCCGCATGGCCTGAGCCTCCCAACTTGCGTCATCGTCGTCCATGTTGAGGAGGTTTACCCAGTCTTCATCTTGATAACCAATTTTCTCTTCAACCACGGCATACCAGCAGAGATCAAAATACTTTTCGTCTATACCGCGCTCTGCCATAACTTCACGTAGAGCCGTTCCAGCAGCGCCATCTTCAAGATACGGGAGATCCTCGTTCAAGAAGATGTCCTTGATGTCTATTTCGCACTGGTAGACGTAATTTCCGTATTCCTTTGCATGTCCGTAAGTACGGGCAAAGAACACCGCGCCGAAGTTATACCCTAACCCTGTTCCTGAGTTAGAGATAGCCAGATGTTCAATCATGCTTCCGTGGTATAGCTTCATGGTGGCTTCTCCTTTACCCTTTCGTTGAAAATACAATAGCACCTTTTTTTGAAAAAATAAACAATTTTTTCAAAAAAAGTTTTATCTTTTTTAACTCGTCAGTAACAGAAGGGAGAGGCAGAAAAACAAAAAGGGGCGGCTCTTAACGCCACCCCTTTTCTACGATATTCTTTCTTTATTAGAATCCGAGCCAGCCGAAGCCCTTGGCCATAACGGCGACAAGGGCAAACCCTATGGCGATTTGCCATTTCAAAAGATCATACTTGACCTTCAACACTTCAGCACGAATTTTTTCGATCTCCGCTTGCACTTTCAGGTCCAATTCCCGAATTTCTTTTTGCAACCGCAGTTCCGTTTCGCGCAGATCTCCCTTGGTGGCACTGGCGTTCCTTTGGCTCTCGTCAAAGCGTTCCAGTACTTCCACGATGGCTTTTGCGGCTTCCTCGCCGACGGCCTTTTCAAGCTTTTTTCCATCATCGAACAGCAACATGGGGGAATCCCTCCGTTGGTGAAGTCTTATATGATTCATGCAGGCTTGCCAAGGATTACCCTAGCATCAACCTGTTTGCCGTCTTCGCGGCACGGATGGCAAGACGCATATCATCAAGAGCGGATTCAAGGTTTTGCCGGGCGGTGTAGGTCGGGGCACTCATGAGCTGGATAAGCGCGTCAACGGGCGTCTTCCCGGATGGCGATACATGCCGGAGCAGTTCGGGATACGTTCCTTGCGTCACCCGGCGGAAGTCTCGCTCCAGTCCATAAGCGCGGTCGCGGATCAGGACTGCAAGTTCCATCCAATCCTGTTCGAGCCGTTCAAGCTCCCTCACGCGGTCCCGGTATAGTGACGATGCGACGGGAAGCGACGGGTACGGAATCGCGGATTCCGCCGTGGGTATGGCATTGATGGCGCGGACACGGACGGAAAGCAGGAACTCGCGGGCCTCGGGCATAAGCCGGGCCGGGAGCTGACTGTATTCCGCGATGCGGAAGTGGCGGTTGTGCTTTGCCCATATCTCGGCGCGGGCCTTGCCCTGCACGGCGGCGGGGTAGGTCGAGAGCTTGGCGTCTACGATGAGCTTGAGCTCGGCACGTTCCGACGCACTGATCAGCTCGTCGTTGAGCGTCACAGGTTCGGCAACGGGCACCCTGTCGCCGTACTGCTCGATGACGTCCAGCACCCACTTGCGGAATGCCTTTGCTACCGGAGTCCGGGCGAACATGGCGAGGAGGTGGCAGCCGCGAAGTGAGAAGATGCGAGAGCGCCCCTCAGATCCAAATTGGATCTCTGCGCTGTTTTCAATAAGTTGCGTCATATCACTGGAAAATTCATCTTCATTGCGACGATAAAGGCGAGTGACATAATTATCGTTGGCATAGCCCAAGGCACGAGCAAGCTCAGAAGACTTGAACCAAGGTTGGCTGTCACGGGTGACGGGGGAGAACGTGAAATCGTTGAAGCAGAGGGGCTGTAACATGAGAGGCTCCTTGAGGAATTTTCAGGTTCCTAAGAAGGCATCTTCCCCAATAGAAGATGCCGGGTGCTGAAAACGGCTCAAGGAACCGCTGGCGGCCTTTAGCTTTCGCTTGGACATATCCGCCACACCCGGCAAACATTGGATGCAATAATAGCCCAAAAGACAGCCAAGAAAAATCTTGACTTTCACAAAAGGGCACAAAAAAGCGCCATGCTATCGGGTGGCGATGTCCGCCTTGAGGTGTTTTCAGGCACCATATGAAAAAAAGACAGCACAAAACGCGAAAAATGTAAAGAGAAAAGCAGTGGCATTGCCCGCATCTGGATGTCCTTCATCATTGGCGGGCAACGCCACGTTGGAAAGTTTTACTTGTTATCGTATTTCAAGGCCGTAGCCCGGATTCGATCCGCAAAGGGGATAATATCTTCCAGTTTTTCGATGTCTTCCTTTGCGTCCTTATTCTCCCCATCAAACAGTCCGACCCTCCACTGTTTTCCGTTGAAATACAGGCGGCACAGAGGCTTGAGCCTGTTGTCGTCAAGAAGGATGGAGCAGTAGCTGATACTGTCCCGCATGGCTACGCGCCCCGGATCAACGGTGCCCACCAGAAGCGATTTGACAAGGTAATACGCCTCTTTTTCTTCCTCGGTGGTGACTATACGCGAATCCTGCTCTTTTCCTTGTGGGGTATCTTCGGACTCTATCTCTACAATTTCCGGTTTCTGCTGCGTCATGGCATTTTTCAATCGGTCGTTGATGCGGTCGTTGATGAACTGGTCAAGCGCAGCGGTAAGGATTGGAGTGAAGCGATCCAGAACGTTTTGCGTGATACGCCCATCATACGTCTGTCCGATGAAAAAGCGTGCGAAATCTTCGTGGGGCGTTTCCATCTGTTCCCCCATGATGCGCTTGAACTCACGGTTGTACTTAAGTTCGTTTGCCGCGCTCATGCAGGCGTCTCGATTAAATTTGCCTTTTGCCAGCTTGCGCAGTTCCGGAAGCAGCATTTCATCCATATCGTCAAGGACGAACTCCATATAGGGTTTGCTGTCCATTTTGTTTGCTGCTTCAAGGTCGGAATAGAACCGGTAACGGTTGCCGTCCGTCAGAATGGCAATGGGGGCTTCCGTCCCGTGGAAGTAAAGCTGGAGCTGGTTGCAGTGCTTCATGTCAAGAGACGTGCCCAAAGCCTTGCATTCCAGAAGAAGGATAGGCTTGCCGTCAACAAGAATCGCATAGTCCACGCGGGCGTCTTTATACTCGCCGATGGGGGCTGAAAATTCGGGTACGACTTCCGCAGGGTTGAAAACGTCGTATCCCAGGGCCGCGATGAAAGGCATCACCAAGGCGTTTTTCGTGGCCTCTTCGGTCTTGAGGCTATCTCCCAGATTCTTTACCTTTTTCGACAATTCAGCAATTCTTTCCGAAAAATCCATGGTCCTCTCTCCCTGTTCGGATTCAAGTTAATATATTAAGATTTATATATTTTCTTATAGGTTTTCCAAGAATACAGTCCGGAAAGGATAGTGAGGATTCCCCATAACAAGGCCCCATTCGTATTGGGCGGCGTTTGGAGGGCACAACTCAGCCACAATACGGCTAGCACTACTGTTATCAGCACTCCAATGATAAGGGCAATTTTTTTAGGGGGCGTCTGAGAACGTTCATGATGTATAAGCGGGTTTGGTTCTCCACGCTCTTGGGCCAATTGGTCATCAAAAAGGTGTGCGCGGATAACCTCCATCATGGGGCTATTCACCTTTGCCAATGCCTTATTTCCATTTTTGAACTCAATAATGACGGTAGACTCAGTCGTCTTGCCTCCAGCTACCGCACCCGCAACCGCTCCGATGCCTCCAAGCAAGACGCCGCCGACAAGTGCGCCTCCCAAAGTTCCGCCGAGCTTTTTGACCGATTCTTCATTGGCTACTTCGCAAGAGGCAATACTGGAAAGAAAAAGTTCCTTTGCTCCAAACATTTTTGAAGAGCAACGCAACTTGTTTTTATTCTTAATGTAAATATATTCTTCTTTCCCGTAGTCCCCTGCCAGAAACTTGATGTAGGTAGCCATACATCATCCCCCTTATTATAGATGAGGCTATCATGGCATAGGCCGTTCCAAAAATCCACCGCCGCCGCCCTCCGCCCCGAAAGGGGCTTTTCTTTTGCCTGTACGAACCTTGTTCACGGTGTGCCCCCACGCCGCCATGCTGCATCATCTCCAAAACACTATGGAGGTGCAGCGATGGAAAATTCCCCCTTGGCTCTTTTCGAGCATGAAAAGTTCGGTTCCCTTCGCGTTGTTGAGCGCAAGGTGCAACCATGGTTCGTGGCGAAAGACGTGTGCGATATTCTTGAAATGGGCAACCCTCGTTCAAGCCTTGCACTTCTGGATGAGGATGAAAAGGGCGTCCATAGTATGGACACCCCCGGTGGAAAGCAGGAAATGACAATTATTTCCGAACCGGGCCTGTATTCCCTCATCCTGCGTTCCCGCAAGCCCGAAGCCAAGGCGTTCAAGCGGTGGGTGACACATGAGGTCATCCCCTCCATTCGTAAGGTGGGCGGTTACCTGATAGCCAAGCCGGACGATACGCCCGAAGCCATCCTTGCCCGCGCCGTGCTGGTCGCGCAGGACACCATCAGGCGCATCGAAGCCGAGCGCGACGAGGCTATCCGCACCAAGGCTGAAATCGGTTCACGCCGCGAGGCTACCGCGATGGCAACCGCCTCCGCCGCCGTGCGCAAGGCTGCGGCTCTTGAGAACGAACTTGGGCGGGGCAGGGACTACAAGTCCGTGAAGGGCATCCCGTGGTTCCTTGACGTCTTCGCAGATACGCCAGCCGCGTACTCCGTCGCGGGACGCAAGCTTTCCGATATGTCCCGCCGTATGGATTACGAAATCCGGGAAATCGAGGACAGCCGTTTCGGGAGCGTGAAGGCGTACCACGTCGACGTGATCGAAGCCTTCCGGCTGGCCCTGAAAAACGACCTGAACATGCTGGGCAAGTACCGCCTTCGCCGTGCTGCATAGCCGAACTTTGTTCACGGTGATTTCGTCCCGGCTCTTTTGCCATGATGACCAAAACAACGGAGGGATACAGAGATATGGCCAGACCCAAAAAGAATACCGCCCCGGAAACAACGCAGGCGACGAAGACGGATACCGTAATGGTCGCCCTGAACCGGACGACCGGGATCTCGTTCCCCATGCCCGACGGACGCAAAGTGCTCATCGAAGGCAACGCCGCCAGCCTGCGCGGAAAGGAAAAGGGCGTGCTGCCCGTGGGCGCGTTCGGGCTGACGCGGGTGAACGCCGACGATTGGGCGTACATTGAAAAGACCTATGGCCCGTACATGGAAATCTTCAAGTCCGGGCTCATCTTCGCGCAGGCGCGCAAGGCCGACGCCGTGGACGAGGCCGACGAAAGGGCGGAACTGCGCAACGGGCTGGAGCCCGTGGACGTAGCCAAGGCGCAGACCGAACCGCTCCAGAGCAAGGCGGGGTTCTAACCCGTGGCTGTTGTTGTCTTTGACCCGCAGGAGTTCCGGGAGGCCTATCCGCGCTTCGTCGATCCGAAGACCGGGCAGCCCCTCCTGACCGATGCACAGCTTCGGAAGGCGTTCGACGTCGCCTGTCTGCTCTTGGACAACACAAGCTCATCCCCGGTTCCTTATGATCCGGCCCACGGCGTCATGATCCGCAAGACGCTCCTGTACCTCCTCGTCTGCCATCTGGCGACGCTGGCCTTGTGGCCGATGGGGCAGGCCGGGCCAGTGGCCTCGGCGACGGAAGGAACTGTCAGCATCAGCTTCTCCATGCCCACGGCGACGGGGAAGGCGTTCTACAACCAGACACCGTGCGGACAGACGTTTTGGCAGGCCATCCAGCCCTATGCCGTAGGCGGGCGCTACTATGCCGCCCGGTATTGGCATCCGTGGGGGTAATGGTGTCCGGAGAACTCGAAAAGCTGCTCAAGCGGTACATTACCCCCGATATCGTCGTGAAGGCCGGGGTGCTCGAAAATGCGACGCGGGGCGAAGGTGGTACTCCCGTCGCAGAGTATGCGGCGTACAACGAATACGGCGCAACAATCGAAATCCCTGAGCGGACGCAAACCTTGTACTTCAAGCGGAAGCGTGATGGCAGCGTCGGGAATCGGTTCGTGAAGAAGGGCAAAAGCGATTTTGCGCAGGATGCGGCGGTCAAAGCCCACACCGTCACCATCCCCTCCCGGCCTTTCCTGCGCTCAACGCTCGATGCCAAGGCGGATGCATGGTGCGATAACCTCGCGGAAGCGTTGGAAGCCGGACGGACTCCGAAAGAGGCGATGCGGCTTGTGGGACGCCGCATGGCAGACGACATTCAGGCAACGATCAAGAGCAATATGCCCCCGGACAACGCCGAATCCACCAAGCGCCGCAAGAACGCCAAGGGCGCGGGAAAGGGGACGCTCATCGATTCCGGAAGCCTGCTCAAGTCCATCGATTACGAGGTAGTCAAAAGATGAATCTCCATGAACTTGTGCGTCCGCTTATCAGCATCGTGAACCCTTTCCAGTCGGTCGTGATTCTCGTCTCCACAGGCTTCACCGTAAACGCGCAGTATGAGCAGGTCCCGGCATGGGCCCCCGCCGTGGAAGTCATGGCGCAGCCGCAGCCTGTCGCCGACAAAACGCTGCAATTCCTCGTGCAGCAGCGCCAGAACACGATCTGGCACGACTTTTATCTTTCAGGGGACTGGTCGGCCCTTGATCGTCCGGCGGAGCAGGGCGGCGATCTTCTCTACTGGGATGGCGCCGAGTGGCAGGTAGATCAAGTTCTGGAGCGCTGGAATCCCACGGCGGGCTGGACGAAAATCCGGTGCGTGAAGCTCCGGGAAACCGCGCCGCCGGAAGTCGGGGCCACGGAACCGCCCAAAGGGGGAGACGATGAGTGACGGCATCCTCGTGCAGGCCCTCGGCGATTTTTGTAAGCGTTACCTCGGCGATTCCGCCGTTGTTGTACGCGGCTACGTCAACCGCGTGAGCAAGCCGAAGACGAAAAGCTACGTGCTCGTCACCCCGATGACCATGACGCGCCTCTCGACGAACCTGCACCAGACCGAGTGCGGCGGGGAGGCCATCGTGCAGCCGCAGCGCCGCCGTGTCCAGCTTGACGTCTACGGCCCGACCGCCGCCGACCGCGCCCAGACGCTCGCAACGCTCCTACGCGACGGCGTCGGGTGCCGCTTCCTCCGGACCTACGGGATCGCCCCCCTGTACGTCGAAGACCCGCAGGATATGACGCAGGCGGAAGGTGACGAGCAGTACAATCCCCGCTTCATGCTCAACGTCCTGATTCAGGCGAACCGCGTTGAACATGTCGAAATGGATACTTTTACCGACGCGGAACTTTCCGTACATCCGCTGGCATAGCAAAAGGAGGGCGCAATGAGCGTCAATGCCGACAAACTGGTTCAAATCATCCCCCGCATCATCGAGGGCGGCACGCCGGGCCTGACCTTCGCCGGGCTCCTGCTTTCGCAGTCCGAGCTTTTGCCCGCAGGTAGAGTCGTTCAGTTCGCCAGCGCGCAGGCCGTGGCCAATTATTTCGGCTCGCTCTCGGAAGAGGCGGACATGGCTTCCATGTACTTTTCCGGCTACGTGAACACGACGAGCCTCCCGGACAAGATTTTCTTTGCCCGGTACAACGGCGAGGCCGTGGGCGCATGGCTGCGCGGCGCGAAGTATACGGGCAATATCGCCGTGTTGCAGGCCGTCACCAACGGCGCGATGGTCATTTCCATCGACAACACGCCGCACACGCTTTCCTCCGTGGATTTGTCCGCTGCGACCAGCTTCTCGCAGGTTGCGGAGGCGATCCAGACCGCGCTCACGACGGCGGGCGCTACCGGGGCGAAGGTGACGTACTCCAGCCAGACCGGGGCGTTCCAGATCGACAGCCCGACGACCGGGGCAAGTTCCGCCGTGGCCTTTCCGACACCGCCGGAAGCCGGGACCGACCTCGGCGCACTGCTTCTGCTCACCGAACAGTCCGGTGCCGTCCAGTCCGTAGGCATGGCTGGCCAGACGCTCCCCGACTGTATGACCAACGTGCTCCTTTACGCCCGCGATTGGGTGACGTTCTCCACGGTATGGGAGCCAGAGCTTGACGACAAGATCGCGCTCGCCCAGTGGTGCGCCGGATATGACACCCGTTTCGCCTATGTGATGTGGGATACCGACAACGCCGCGCAGGTCGCGGGTTCCACGGCCTCGGCGGGGTATCAGATCGCCAAGGTGCTCGAACTCGACGGTACGGTTCCCGTGTTCAACACGCCTGAGCTCGCCGCGTGGGTCATGGGCACGGCGGCCTCCATCAACTTTGAAGAGACGAACGGACGGCTCACATTCGCCTTCAAGCAAGGCGAAGGGCTTGCCGTAACCTGCGACAACGACGAGAACTATGATGCGCTGATCGCCAATGGCTACAACTGCTATGCGGACTTCGCCACGGCCTCCAGCCAGTTCAAGTTTTTCCAGAATGGGCAGGTTTCCGGCAAATGGGGCTGGCTCGACACGTACCTTGACGCCATCGCCATCAAAGACGGCCTCCAGCTTAACCTCCTTGATCTGTTCAAGGCCGTAAAGTGCATCCCCTACAACGAGAGCGGCTACGGCATGATCCGCACGGCATGTCTCGACACCATCACGCGGTTTCTCGACTTCGGGGCTATCCGCACGGGCGTGACCCTCTCGAACACCCAAAAGGTGCAGCTCCTCGCGGAAATCGGGCTGGACGTTTCCCAGACGCTTGAAACGCAGGGCTGGTATATGCAGGTCAAGGACCCCGGCGCGACCGTACGCGGACAACGCCAGTCCCCCGAATGCAAATTTTACTACATGGACGGCGGCAGCGTGCAGCAAATCGTCATGCCCGCCACGGCCATTCAGTGATGAGGTAAAACATGGCTGACAACTTCGGCAACATGACGATTACAGCGGCAAATTGCACGCTTTTCCTGACGGTTCCCGGGCTCTACGACAGTCCCGTGCAGATCGAGGGGTTCAGCACCGACGCGATGGTCAGCGTCGCCACGAATACCCCAGTCGTCGCGGAAAAGGGCGTTGACGGGCATACCTCTTTTGGTTGGGTCCCGACCAACAAAGAAGTTACGATTACCCTCGCTGCGGACTCGCCCAGCCGCCAGATCATGGAAGATTGGGCCACGTATCAGGAAACCGCCCGGGAAGTGATGCTCTGCAATGCCGAGTTCGCCATGCCGAGCATCAACCGGAAGATCACCGGGAAGCGGGGCGGCCTCACCTCCGTACAGTCCAGCCCCAACGCCGCTCAGACTTTGCAAGCGAGCGCCTTCGTCATCACCTTCGACCAGTGGACCGCGAGTCCGCTTTAAACCGTGGAGGCCGTCATGCTCAACGAAAAGATCATTGCCATCGACAAGGGCCGCGACGCCGGGAAGACCTTCAAGGTCAAGGAAATGCCCGTCACCAAGCTGGAAAAATGGGCCGCCCGTGCGCTGCTCGCCGTCTTCGGTTCCGAGATTCCCGCCGACATCCGAACGCTTTCAGCGTCATCGAACACCGCCGCGCTGCTTTCCGCCGGGCTCCGGGGGCTCTCAGGGCTCCGGTGGGAACAGGCCGAACCACTCTATGACGAGCTTCTCGGGCAGATCTATCGCGTCCCGAACCCCCACAAGCCCGATGATGCCATCAGGCTCACCCCGCAAAACCTCGACGCCCATGTCGAGGATGTGGGCACGATCTACCGCCTGCGTTGGGAGGCTATCGCCGTCTGTCTGGATTTTTTGCATGGCGGCGAGGGCTTGACCTCCCGCCTGTCGCAGATCCTCAACCTCTCGGGCTCCGGGACTACGCAAACCTCCCCGGATGCGTCGGCATCCCGGTAAGCCGGAACCTCGCGACGTTGCACGAAATGCAAACAGTGTACGGCCTGTCCGATGCCTACGAGCTGATGGAAATCATCGCCGTGGACGGCCACAACCAACGCCTCTGGAGCAAATTCCATGAACGCAGGTGAACTCGTCGTTTCTCTCATCCTCTCCGCAGGGGATTTCAAGGCTCAGGTGCAGGCCGCACAAAAGGGGCTGGACGGCGTGCAGGCCGCAGCCGTTGACGCGGGGCGTGATGTATCTGATGCAGCCAAAAGAGGTGGACGCGGCCTTGATAATCTCGGCTCGTCTGCCCGTTCTGCCGGAAAGGAACTCGAAGAGGCAGGGAATCGGGGCGCGCTCAGCTTTGAAAATCTTAAAGGAACACTCACGAAAGTTCTTGGGGTAATCGGTGGTGTTGCCTTTATCAAAAGCCAATTCGCGGAGTTTACCGAAGCAGCCCTTGAAATTGATACGGCGAGCAAGACTCTGGGGATGGATATCAAAGAGTTCCAAGGCTGGCAAAATGCGGCGGAAAAAGTTGGGCTTGAGACGCGAGATCTTGTTCAGCTTTTCGGGGATGTCAGCGACCGGATGTATGATGCCGTCCTCCATGACTCCGGGCCGTTCAAAGACGCAGTTGAGGATATTGGAATCTCTTTAAAGGGAGTCAAAGAAGGGGCCACTTCATCCGCGGATATGCTTTTGCAATTTGCCAGAGCTGTAGAAAAAATGCCGAAAGACAAAGCGCACGGCCTTCTCACTCAGTACAGCTTCGATCCTGAAAGCATCAAACTCATCATGATGGGGGAAAAAGAGCTTGAAAAGCTGATCAAAACGGGAAAGGAGAAGGCCCGTTTTGACAAACGAGATATTGAGAACGCACAGAAACTACGGGAAGCGCAACAGCGTCTTAATACAGCTTGGCGCACCATCTCAGCCCTTTTCGCCAGCACCGTCTCCCCTGCCATCACGTATTTGACGAACCTGCTCGGCGATCTCCTCGGGTGGGTGAAAGAAAACAAGCAGTTCGTGATCGTCTTCTTTACGGCGTTAGCCGGGGTCATTACGACGCTCATGCTCCCGGCGTTGAGCGCGATGGCGACGGCGGCATGGGCTGCGATTGCGCCGTTTACGCCGTTGATTGCGGGCATCGGCGCGATCGCGCTGGTTGTCGACGATCTCATTACCTACATCAAAGGCGGAGAATCTGCACTTTCCGGGCTCTGGTCGATGTTCGGAACTGGCGATGAAATCGGGGCTCGTTTCAAGGCTATTTGGGAAGGCATCAAAAGTATTCTCGGGGGCGTCTGGGATGCCCTTTCGGGGGTCGCCAAGCTCTTCAACTCCGTTCTTACGCTGGACGGAAAAGGCGTTATCGAAGCCCTCAAAACGATCTGGGGAGGCATCTCCAAAATCAATGATGTGCTTGTCGAAATGCTGAACTGGGTAGCCCAGAAGCTCTACAATTTGCTTCCCGACTGGATCAAGGATTGGCTCGGCGGCGATGAGTCTTCGCGCCCGGAAGAAACGAAGGCCGAGGCTAAGCCCGGCGGCGTCGCCGATTCGATGCGGGTTGATGATGTCCGCCCGTCTATTCTGCCGCCGCAGGTACGCGCCGGGGATGCGCGTCCGGGAAGCGTGAGCAACGTCAACAATTCGCGTCAGATGACGTCAACCACCAATGTGGGTGAGGTCAAGGTCTACACGCAGGCTACAGATGCGGAGGGGATGGCCCAAGGAGTGGTTCCGGCACTTCGTAATCAAACCGCGCAAGCAGACAGCGCATTCGGGTACTGACATGGCATTCGGCGCGCTCCCGCCGGGACAGCCCGGCAACTGGTCGATTTTCGATAAAGACGGCGCCAAGGCCCTCGACTTCGACACGTTCTTTTCCTGCTCGATCAAGGCCGAGAACAAAATCAGCTCCAACCCCGTCGAGAAAGGGAGTTTCGCGGATTACAACAAGGTCGCTTCTCCCACGGCGATATCGGTCGTGCTGGGCCGCACTGGGAAGAGCGACGAGCTTGCGGCGTTTCTGACGGCGCTGGACAAGCTGGCGGAAAGTACCGATCTCGTGAGCATCGTCACCCCGGAAAAAACGTTTCTCGACTACAACCTTGTCTCCTACGACTACGACCGCAAGGCCGAAAACGGTGTGGACAGGCTGCTTATAGGGCTCATGCTGCAAGAGATCCGGCAGGTCGAGCCGCAGTACAGCAACGAAACGATAAAGCCAATCAGTAAGGCGCAGGCAAAGAATCCGACCGACGCAAGCACCACGGATGCCGGGAAACAACAGGGGCAGACGACGCAAAAAAGCACACTGAAAAAGCTAGGCGAGGGGATTTTCGGATGATGACCGTACCGCTCCGGCATGAGCCGAACCAGAGCCTCCAGATTGTGCTTGGGGAACAGAACTGCACCCTCCGGTTCATCTCCCGAGGCGTGAACCTGTACTGCGACCTTGCTGTCGACCAGACGGTCATCTGGTCTGGGGTCATCTGCCGTAACCTCGTCGGCTTGAAGCTGTACGACTATCTCGCCTTCCGGGGGCAGCTCTACTTTGTCGATATGCAGGGCGAAGAGGATCCGCACTGGTCGGGCCTCGGCGACCGATTCCAGCTCGTTTATGTCGAAGAAGGGGAAACGCTGTGAACACGAGCTTCACCAAAAAGCTGCTTGAAGCGCACATCACGCTCGCCGAGGGCGGCTTCAACACGGCTACCGGGCAAGGTGCGAACACCAAGATCATCCGGCTCGGCATGGATGTGGACATTCAGAAACCCGGTGGGAAAGAGAAGAACAAGGCCAAGGTCAAGATTTTCAACATGCCATTGGCGGACATGGAGACTCTGACGACGCTGGCGTTCAAGCCGTTGCAGGCGTCGAAAAACCGCATTGCCGTGTACGCGGGCGATGAAGAGCACGGGATGTCGCTGGCATTCTCCGGCGATATCGTGAGCGCCGTCCCGAACTTCAACGCGGCGCCGGACCCTTCTTTCGACGTCGAGTGCATCACGGGATACGTCGCCAGCATTACGCCCGTGCCGCCGTTGACGGCGCAGGGTGCGCAGGACGTTGCCACGCTCATGCAGGGGCTTGCGAAGCAAATGGGGCTCGCTTTCGTCAACAGGGGCGTGTCCGTTTCCATTCGCAATGTCGCCATCGTCGGGGGCCCGATGGAACAGGCGCAGCAGCTTGCCCACGATGCACGTATTGACCTCATCGTGGATGATGGCGAGATGGTCATCTCCCCGCTTGCGACGCTTCGCAGCGATGACGGCGGCTCGACGCCCCTCTGGTCCGCGAAAAGCGGCATGATTGGCTATCCGAGCTTCGATAACGAGGGCGTGACGGTGAAAGGCATCTACGAGCCGAAGCTCCAGCTTGGCGGCCCGGTGCGCATCGAGAGCATCGTCCCTCGCGCATCAGGCCTCTGGCAGGTCGTGAGCCTGAGCCACAAATTGCAGGCAGGCTATCCCGGCGCAACGCAGTGGGTGAGTCAGGCCAAGGCAAGCTATCCCGGCGCGAAGCCGAAGAAGGACAAGAACTAATGCAGGGACAACGCGGCCTCTCGACAAATTCCAGCGAGTACAACGCGCAGGACTTCATGATCAGCCAGATGCTCGGACGCATCGCAACGGCGGAACCCGTTCGCGTGGTCGCCGTCTCCGGCTCGGGCGTCTCCCCGGTGGGCTTCGTCGACGTGCAACCCCTCATCAACTTGGTGACGGGCGAACAGAAGGCGCAGGAGCAGAGCGTGCTCTTCAAGCTCCCGTACCTACGCATTCAAGGCGGAAAAAATGCCCTCGTCATCGACCCGCAGCCGGGCGACATCGGCCTCGCCGTCTACGCCATGCGCGACACTGAATCGCTCAAAGAGAGCCGGGGGAAGGACGGGAACGTCAATCCGGGTTCCGCCCGTGCCATGAGCAAAGGCGACGGCTTCTATCTCGGAGGCTTCTTGAACGCCGCGCCGGAACGCTATGTGCTGGTCGACGACGAGGGCGTCACCATCGAAGGAGTGGCCAAACTGACGATGCACGGGGAAACTTCCGTCCTGACGGCGGAAAACGGCCTCACCATCAACGCCGATGTGCGCATCAACGGATCCTTGACGTGGACGGGCACGGCGCAGGGCGACGGCGGCCCGGCCCGGTTCTCCGGCGGACTCACGAATATGGGAGGGACGGTTGAGAGTAACGGTAAGGTCTTGGAAACCCATGTTCATACCGGGGTCGAGCCCGGTTCCGGCATATCCGGACAACCACAGTAATGGAGGGTGTTATGCCTGATTTTCAGTACCAGCCGCCGACAGGACCGCTTTCCGGAAGCGAATTCGAGAGACAAACCACACGGTTCTTTCAGCAAGTGCAGGGAGCCGCAGACGCAGCACAGTCTACTGCGATAGTTGCACAAACCACGGCAAACGAGGCTCTGGAGCGCGCTCAAGCCTCAAACTTTGTCGACGGGAAGACGACCGAAGCGGGAGGCGTGATCACAGTGAAGGACGTGGCGATTGGTGGGAACCTTGAGGATCTTGCGAGCAAGAGAGGGCAGATTGGTACGCCGCCTATCCAACGTTTTACGAAGACGTCGGCTGATGACGCCGCGACGCTTAACCTGAATGACGATAAATGGTGGGTCAATGGCGAGTATTCCTTATACCTGTGCAGTGAGTTTTTTTCATTTACCCCTGTGGTGAATAACACGCCTTTGGAGGTGAGTGGCAATTACTCCGCGCGGCTGAGGGTTGCGAATGTTTATCATACTGGCAATGGGATACAGGAATTTTCTATCGCCATTGGTGGTAAAGTCATCAGGATGTATCATAGAACGCGTTTCTTTAACTCGGATAATACGTTTTCTTACTATCCGTGGCGTGAGGCGATTCTCACGAGCAACTTGGGTGATGGTCTCCGTATCACTAACGGCATCATCTCCGTACCCGAGATGCAGGGCGCGACGGCATCGACCGATGGAACGTCCGGCCTTGTGCCGCCCGCAACCGCCGGGCAAGCCACCTACGTGCTCTGTGGCGATGGAGAGTGGCGGGACATAGCAACGCTTGTCGCCGCTGCGCAGGCTCGGCTTGCAGATAAGGCAGCATCATGAATTTCCGAACGGTTTTGAACGTACGCGCGCTGTCCAATATTCGTGATGAAGTGCAATCATCTGCCGAAGTTGTAGATTCGGGGCTCCTGTCATTACGTCTTGATGAACAGTGGGATTTGACGCTCTCCGTGGGGGGCAATCTTGCTTCGGCAGGGGGGACTATGCGTATCGTGCAGGATGTCGCATCGTATGTACGCACATTCCAAGGAGAACCGTACTACGCGCAGCAAGACGGAATCACGTACTTCATGCGTGAGCTTGGGTCCCTCCCTCCCGCCGAGCTCGTGCGTGCGCGCTCGAATGCCCGTGCGCTTGAAGTCCCCGGCGTAGCGCAGGCTGATACGCAGCTTTCCCGGCTTGAAAAACGCATCTTGAGCGGGACGATCCGCATCACTACAGAGACGGGGGAAACCGCAGATGTCGCAGTCTAGCATCGATTTTACCGAAAACGGCCCGGTCGTACCCGATACCGCGACCGTCCGGGACGCTGTCGAAACGAATTGGCAGGCGGCATTCGACAATCGGCTGAACCCGGATCCGGCCACGCCGCAGGGACAGCTCATCACATCCGAAACGGCCATCGTGCAGGACAAGAACAGCCAGCTTTTGTTCCTCGCGAATATGTTCAACCCCAAGACTGCGGAGGGTATCTATCAAGACGCGCTCGCCAAGATTTACTTTCTGACCCGGCAGCCCGCACGCTCCACGGTCGTCCCCTGTACTTGTACGGGGCTTCCCGGCACCGTCATCCCCGGCATCGGTAGCGACGCCCCGGCGCTTGCAAAAGATGCGGACGGGAACATTTTGGTCTGTCAAACGGGGGGGACGATCCCCCAATCCGGCAGTATTATCCTTGATTTTGCCTGTCAGGTTCCGGGACCTATTGAAATCCGGCAGGGAACCGTGACCACGATCGTGCGTACTATCCCCGGATGGGACACGATCACCAATGAAGTCGGGATCACCGGGCAAAACGTCGAGAGCCGGTCCGCGTTCGAGTCCCGGCGCTACGCCAGCGTCGCGAAGAACGCCCGGAGCGTTGCCGCCGCCGTCTATGCCAACGTCGGCGATCTGGATGGCGTGCTTGATGTCTGTGTGCGCGAGAACAAAACCAGCGCGCCGCTTGAAGTGCAGGGCGTCACGCTCAAGCCGCACTCAATTTATGTGGCGGTCGTCGGCAGCGCGACGGATAATGATATTGCTGAGGCCATTTACGCCCGTTGTTCCGCCGGATGTGATTACAACGGCAACATCAGAGTCACTGTGACTGATCCTGTAACCGGAGCGGTCGAAACAGTGCTCTTTGAGCGCCCGGAATCGCTTCCGGTGGGCATTCAGGTGACTATCCGCAAAAATGCCTCAATGCCGAGCAACGTCGAAGAGCTCATCAAGTCCGCTGTTGTCGCCGAGTTCTACGGAGAAACCGCCGACGCCTGCGGGAATACGGGCCAGCGCGTTCATATCGGGGATACGGTGTATGCCAGCCGCTTTTATTCCGCAGTGCTCGGAACGGGCGTTACCGACTTGGTGAGTGTCGAAATCGCGGCGCCCGTCGGCGAAAGCTCCCCAACATGGGGCGACTACATCACCATCAATATAGATGAAGCCCCCACGCTCGTCTCCGACAACGTCACTGTCACTATTATCGAAACGAGGTCGGGCCGTGGATAACTGGCGCGAAACGATACTTTCGCAGTACGACAACTCGGAACGGCTGCTGGCGCTCATCGAATCGATGAATACCGCCATTGAGCCCACGGCGGATATTGCGGCGTTCTATGAGTCCGTCTTTGACCCAGAAACGGCATTCGGATGGGGGCTTGACGTGTGGGGACGCATCGTCGCCATTCCGCGTACGCTTGAAGTAGAGGCGACGGACATCAAGCCGTTCGGTTTCTCCGGTTCAAACCTCAGCAACTTTGGGCACGGTCCTTTTGCATATGAGAGCGAATCGAACACGTTCATACTTCAAGATAACGCATATCATCTTTTAATCTGGATGAAAGCAGCTTCGAACATCACCGACGGCAGCCTCCTAGATTTGAACAAGATCGTTCATTGGCTTTTCTCGGATCGCGGTCATATTGCCGTCGTGCATGTCGGAACGATGAAAATACGCTACGTTATCGGCTTCAAGCTCCAGCCATACGAGCGTGCGCTTCTCCTGCGCGATGACGTTCCCCCAAAGCCTGCGGGCGTCGGCTATGACGTCTATCAAGTCATCCCGAAACATACCTTCGGTTTCGCCGGATCCGGCGGTCGGAATTTCAACAACGGCGTTTTTCAGCCGTATGGAGGCCCTGTAGATGCCTATTCCCTCGACTCCTAGCATCATGCCCAACGTCTTGGGATATGCAGCGGATACCGTGCAGATCCCTGAGATGACCCCGACAGGTCAAGGCATTCCTTCTTTCCGGGATCTCTTTCCGTTCATCACGCAGGTCGACCCCGACGCGGGCGGCGTCATGGTCGAACGTGCATGGATGAATGCGCTTTTCAACCTGCTTGGGCAACACGCTTTTTTCCAGCAATCCGGCTGCGTTTATCCATGGCAAGCGACGCTCGACTATATTGCCGGGTGCCACGTCATGGGAAGCAACGGCATCGAGTACGTGGCTCAACAGTCGAGCGGACCGGACGTCCCGGGGGTTGGGGCAAAGAATCCGACAACCGACACGGGGGTGTATTGGAAGGCTTCTGTTGCAGGCGGTGGGAGGATTCCCGGCGAAGTCGTGCCGTTCTATAACGTGAAACTCGGCGGGCCAGCCAACCGCAACCCCATCTTCTGGGGACAGTCCGAACCCGATACGGGCTGGCTCTTTTGCGATGGCGGCAGCGATGGGCGAGGCGGCACGGTGCCAGACCTGCGAAGCAGGTTCATCGCATGTGTGAAGAATGTCAATGAAGCTGGAGAATCGGGCGGAGAAATAAGCGCCACCCCCACGATTACGGTTGCTAACTCAGCAAGCAATATTTCCGTTCAGGGGACCACTCTTACCGAGAATATGCTGGCGATCCATAATCATTCTCTGAATGGGTACCTAGGAAATAACAATAATAGCGCAGGTGTGGAAGGAAACACAGATGTAGGGAGTCTTATGTCCAACTCCACTAATTCGGCTGGTGGCTCACAAGCACACGCTCACGGCATCACTGACGCTACTCACACGCACACAGCAACAGCTTCCGCCGTCTCCACGGTCCCCCCGTACTACAAGCTGGTGTACTGCGTCAAACTCCCGGAAGATTGACCCACAAACTTATCATAGAATCACCTTTTTATAATTACAACAACCAGAGAAGTTTATATGAAACAACATGTTATAATAGTTCCGTCCGACCGCCTCATCATCGTTGACGGCACCCCGCTGCAGTTCGACTTCCCCGCACCTGAGAATATGCACGCGCTCCAGTGGCACGGCGATAACGGCCATATCGAATGGACGGACGACATCAACCACCCATTGACGCCCGATGATTATGAAGTGGATGTCGCTCCCTTCGTCACGCTGTGGGAAGCGGAAAAGGCCCGACTCGATGAAGAGGCCGCAACAGCCGAAGCCTCCCGGATTGCCGAGTACAACTCAACGCCAGCCCGCGCCGCCCGCATCCGTTCCGAGCGTGACCGCCGCCTTGATGCGACGACATGGCTTGTCGAACGGCACAAGGAACAGACCGCAGGGAATATCGAAACTTCGATAACCGGGGAAGACTATGCCGCGCTGCTGGTATATAGGCAAGCACTCCGCGATTTGCCGCAGCAGGAGGGCTTCCCTTGGGAAGGACCGGACGATCCGAAATGTCCGTGGCCTGACGAGATCCGATTCGTGGCGAACAAGTCGGATTGAATATACAAAAAAATCCCCCTCCCATGTTCTGCCCCTGATGAGGCATATCATGAGAGGGGGATTTTCTATACGTGATTCTATGCGTGATTTACTTTGTGTAGATGTTTGGTGTATACCAGTTTGTACCGTAATATCCTTTGTTTTTAGCTAAATGCGTATGCATAGATACCCATGCACAAGATTGGAAATCGTGTGTACTCAAAAGGTACCGGGAGTTCGAATCTCCCCCTCTCCGCCATAAATTTCAAGGGCTTACTGTAAAAAGTAAGCCCTTTTTTCATTGGTGGAGCTTTTGCCATTGGTGATTTCATTGGTGATTGACTCAAAAACATCCGCAGCTTTCCTGTCCACACCAAGCTCGTGCAGGTAGATTTCAGTTGTCCGCAGGTTCTTGTGTCCGAGCACTTTTTGCGCCCGGTGCGGGTCGTCAAAGTGCGTGGCCATGAAGTGGCGCAAGCTGTGGGCGGAAAAATGAGCAACCCCCGCCCGCGCGCAGAGGTTGCCCATGAAGAATTTGATTTTGTTGCATGTGCGGGTGTATGCCGTCCCCGTTTTGGGGTCCGTGAAAACATACGCCTCAGCACCGGTCCGTTGCCCGTTCAGCTTTTCCAGCAACTCGTACAGGGTTTCCGACATCGCAATCTTGCGCGGCTCGCTGTTGCCGCCTCTCCGCTTGCTGGTCCAGAGCGTCACCGTCCTGTGGGGAAGGTCAACGTCTTCCCATGCCATGTTGCGGATTTCTGATATGCGGGCGGCAGTATGAAGCAGGCATACAAGAAAGTCCTTCTCGAAGCCTTCATCAGCTATATTCAGCAGCTTCGCTATATCAACGGATGGGGGAATATACTTTACCGTCTTTTTGACGGCATATGAATCTATCTGTTGGGGAGGATTCCCCTGAACAAGCCCTTCTTTGTTGGCCCATGCCCAGAGTGAAGACAGTTCCGTCTTATGTTTATTGGCTGTTTTTTTGCTTATGATCCGCGCAAGTTCATCAACGAATTTGTCTATGGCATGTTTTGTAATACTTCTGAAAGATGTATCTCCTCCTGCAAAAGCAATGAACCTTCTATATGCGGTAGTCTTGTAAGACAACGTGTTCGGTTTCAGTCTGTTTTCACAGTAGAGAAGATGGCGCGTACAGACATCACGCAAGGCCAAATCGGCGGGCTTCGGCGGAGAGGTCAATATTGTTTCCTCCCATGCCGTTGCCGCCCGCTTGCTTGTGAAGCCTGCTTTTCTGCCGATTCGTATGCCGTCCTGCCAAACGTCCGCCGCCCACCTGATTCCGCTTTTTGTCCTGTACTTCGATACAGCCATTGTAGCCCTCTGCCTTGATCGGCCCATCACACCAGTAGAAGCGCATGGAGCGCAGGTCGTACCCTGCGCCTACGCGCTCGTGCTTCCATCTCCGCCAAGAACGCCTGAAGGTTTCCTTGTTGACTCCAAGCCGTTTGCACATTTCTTCGGCGTCTATCAACAGAGTTTCCACAACTTCTTCTCCTTGTAACGGTGTAAATATTTTCAGTTTTGCACCGTCAGGTAGATTTCCGTTCCCAATTCGGCAACTTCGGGGATAGTGGCCTCCAGCCCTTCGGCGAGGCGTTCCACAACCGTGTAAAGATACCGCCATGGATAGCGGTTTGTGATGGCTCCTGCAGCGTTCTTGCGGCGAACGGCCTTCCCGTACCAGACCGGGCATGTGGCCCGGACGTCCACGAGCAGGGTATGGGCACAGAAGATTGCCGCGCCCCAGTGGGTGTACTGCTCGCGCGGGGATTTCTGCGGCCCGCAGCCGATGCGGGAAAGGACGATCCGCAGCTTTTCGATGAGCTCCGAGTCGGTCCGGCTGGACACCGGCCGCCGCTCCAGCATCTCTTCGCATTCCCCGAGCCAGTGCCGGATTTTGTCCATGAGGTCGTCGAACCGGTGTTCGCGGACGTCGAGCGCCTTGGAATCTCCGAGCATGTCGCGAATGGCAGCGGTTCGTATGTAGTCGAGTTCTTCGGGGGTGATCATATCTTTCCTTTGGCTTCATAAAAAAGTTGTCTAAAAAAGAGATTGAGAATAAGGTAGTTACAAATAGAGAGGAAAAGTGAAGTTTCTGAAGTCTTTTCAGGTGTAACCTACTGAAAAGCAGAGATACTTTTGTAAAAGCCTCTAGTTATCCGCCGTGTAGGCGGCTTAGAAGTCTATCAGGCTGGCCCCCTTTTCTCAGATGCGGTTATCCGCCGTGTAGGCGGCTTAGAAGTCAGACGGAAATGCTGGCAATGGCCGTTGACCGTTATCCGCCGTGTAGGCGGCTTAGAAGATCAGAACCCATGTGAGCATCTGTTTGCCCACGTTATCCGCCGTGTAGGCGGCTTAGAAGCAGACGGGGGACAGATTGGGAAGGGTGGAGAAGTTATCCGCCGTGTAGGCGGCTTAGAAGTACTGGCATGGGCACTCGATTGGCACCTGCGAGTTATCCGCCGTGTAGGCGGCTTAGAAGCGAGCGTGGATTGAGTTCAAGCGCGAAGGGGAGTTATCCGCCGTGTAGGCGGCTTAGAAGTCATAAGTTTTTGGAGCAAGGTCAGTTCTTCGGACATGCTTCCTCCAAATGTACACGCGGAATCAAAATATCCGCGCTGAGTCCCAGAAGTTCACGTAGTATCGCGATTTCTGCCTTTGAGGGGCATCTCTTGCCTGTCAGTAGTTCAGAAGTCCGTCCCCGACTTTTCAGATACTTTGCCAGCTCAGACTGAGAAACGCCAAGATGTCCCATCGCAGTTCTGATGAGTCTTGCTGTGAACAAGGCGTCCTCGTTCATTTTCCTTCCTCCACGGCCTTGAGCGCTGCGTCCTTGTAAAAAGTCATCCAGTGTGTGTCTCGGCGTTTCATTGTCGTATGTCCAAAAACTGGGCGTCTTGAAAAGCAGGAAAGTACCTCGCGCAAGCTGATTTGTGTTTCGTTCCATTTGAAAATCAAAGTTCCGCCCGGTTTCAAAACTCTCCAGCACTCGTCAAATCCCTTCGATAAGTCTTCGCTCCACGTTAGCCTATTAAGGCTTCCATATTTTTTCTTTATCCAAGATGTTTCTTCCGCTTGCAAGAGGTGTGGAGGATCGAAGCAAATAAGAAAAAAGGATTCGTCAGGAAAGGGTAACTTGCGAAAATCGCATACCGTATCTGGATTCACTTCAAAAACCCTTTTATTGAACCAAAGCATTTTTCCACCGCAACATGGGTCCAGAACTTGAGGGAGGGTGCTCATTCAAACCCCCGTAGATATGCCTGCCAATAAAGCTCTGCTGTTTCACCCGGATACGACTTGTAGCGTGTTTCGGTTGTTGATTTACACGTCCACCATCGTTTCACCGCGTGTCCATATGCTTTCCAAATCCCCGGCCACCTCCGCATGGACTCTTCGCGCTGCCGTGTGGCGCCCGGAGCTTTGCCAAGAATGAAGGGGCAGACCACACAGCCGATCCTACTGAATCCCTCGTCATACAGTGAAGGGTATGGCAACTTGTGGCTTTCGATGAACTCCCATACTGCCCATTCAGGCCAACTGAAGATTGTTTTGCATGTCGTTTGGTCTAGAAAGCTATCGATTCTGGGGCGAGATGCCCGACGTACTGACTCTTCTGCGCGTATCCCCATGATTCTATGCTTAAGAGGATGATCACACGCTGGTTCTTTTTTCAGGACATCGCAGCACCAACGTTGCATCCTGAGCGGGGGAGCCTTCATTTGTATTGCCTCCCACATCGTCATTTTTGAGTATAACCACGTCACTTCGGGGTAGTGCATCCGGATGAAGCGTACGACTTCCGGCGGATCGATGCGGGTGCACGAGTAAAACGCCTGATGTTTGACCCCTGCTATGCGGCACAGCTCAAGAGACACGATAGAGTCTTTACCGCCGCTGAACCCGACAAAAAAGCCTTCCGGCGGTTCGTTCTCCCGCAGGAAGGCTATCGCCTCGGTTGTATAGTCGCGCAGTTCGTATCCGGGCAGGGAATACTGCCGGATGGTATTTTTCATTTCAAAAGCGTCTTGTATCTTTCCGTCAAAATCGTTGTCGCCGTGGTCTTCATCACAGAGCCTCCCGGCGAGATATTCGATCATATCTATAAGCCTCGGCACGGCGTTATGTTCGCAGACGAAGCCGTACAAATTGGACTCCCTTTGGTATCTGTCGTAAGGCGTCGTCATCTTCGCAATCTTGACGCCATCTTGGTTGAAGATTTCAAACCCGCCGTTATCGGTGACACCCTCTTCGTATTTTCCGGACGTCATGTCGTCATGCGCGTTCTGGACGTGCTCAAGCCATTCCTGCGCGGTCATTTGTTATCCTCCCGCGCGTTGTTCAGGCAGTCGCGCCCCTGCCGGACTACTTATTCGGAACATATCCGTCATGAGGCATCACCCCCTTTCGGGGCCAGTTGCCCTATCATTTTGCTGACACCAACAAGATGATCACAAAAAAGGCGACCCACATTGCTGTGAGCCGCCTTTCCCATTTCGTCATTCTTCAGCCTCTAATGCTGCAACCCGGGGCCAGTAGAGTTTTCCAGCCTTTCCGGTTTTGGTCGGGACTCTGACGAGGTAGGATTCATGATCCCGGGTAAGACCCAGATCGGGAGCTTTAATTCCATGTTTCACTGCGAGTTGTTCAGCGTAGCAGCGTGGAGACTCTCCGGCGGGAACGACTGCTTCGATGATGCAGAGCTTTTCCGTATACGACCCGTCTTGAGGCCAACAAGAAAGTACAAGTAGATTCACGGTACTACAGCGTTCAACAGGTCACCGCCCGAAGAGGGCCGGTGGCCTGTTTCTTTCCAAACTTCAATCAAGGAATTCGTATGGCCATCGCAATGGAGTTTATTCGCAACTTTCTGAAAAAATGGGAAACCCGTCAGCTGATCGGGTACATCCCCTGCGAGAAGAGGAATTATCGCGGGGCCCCCGGGGAAGGCTTTGAACCTATCGGGCAGTCCGGTGTGACCATCGCCACCGGGCTGGACCTCGGTCAGCAGACGAGAGGGTCGCTGATTCGCTATGGCATCGTCGGCACGCTGTTCGAAAAGCTCTCGCCTTACCTTGAGAAGACGCGATACCGGGCCATTGACGCGCTGCGGGAGCGGACTCTGGCCGTCACCGACGAAGAGTGTACGCTCATCGACGATCTTGTGCATGCCGACTACGTCAGGCAGGCGTAAACGGCTTTTGACCGGATGTCGCCGTTCAACTTTACGGACACCCCGAAGGAAGTGCAGACCGCACTGGTGAGCATGTACCATCAGTTGGGAAGCCGCGCCTGTCGGCACGCGGCGTGGCGTTTTCTAGCTGCCGGAAAGATCGGCAAGGCAGCGGAGACGCTGTGCTCGGATCGTACGCGCTACAAGGCACGTCGCCGGGATGAAGGAAAACTGCTCAAACGGACAGGAGGCGAACAGGATGCTTGATCCCGCTACCATCATCGACTTCATTTTTTCGGCATTGGCGCAGCTTTCGGCGCAATATCCTGAGGTGGCCTGACTTACCGTACTGGCGAAGGTATTTTGGGCTCTTTGCGGCCTGTGCGCCATCGCTACCATCTGGATGCCCGTACCCAGAGAAACGACCGGGCCTATGCCGCCGTGTACCGGTGGGTTCATGGCTTCGCACTGCACTTCGGCCAGAACAGGGGGCCGTGGCGGACGGCAAGTCCGAAGCCGTGAAGGCCGAGGTCAAGGCCGTGACGGGGAAATGATGTGCAAGTCGTCCTTGAGCTTCTTTTATCGCTGGCGGTATGGTGAACGCCGCGAGGCTGATCGTTCTGCTGTCCGTGACGACCCTTCTGGGCGGTGGCTGCAGTCGATGGGCGGAACCGACCGTCGCGACGAGCCCGGTCCCCCTGACGCCGGGAGCCATAGTGACGACTGACTGGTCGTATCAGTACGGCGGGAACCGCTTTACTGAATCCGGCGAGTGGGTCCATTTGCCCGCGGGCGAGGCTGGAAACCTTCTCCTGTGGATCAGGAGTGTTGAGGAGAACACGCAATGACCGGGATTGAACACCAGATTGATTTTATCACCCTGTTGCTCAAGGTATTGGCCGTATTGCTCGGCGTCATCGCTACTGGCTTTGGTTGGTGGTGGGCCACAGGCCTTTCCAAGGACGTGAAGGCTCTCATCATTCAGAAGTTGGACTGCAATACGCAATACGCCAACAAGAACGACAACGCCGAGTCCCACCACCGCATCTGGAATAAGCTGGAGAACCATGACAAGGAGCTCACAGCCCTCAAGGCGGACGTGAGTTCGCTCAAGGGAAAAAGCGGCTCCTGAATTCATCAGGATGATACAGTTCTCTCTGAAACTGGATAGAAAAGGAGGCTCCCTGGGAGCCTCCCAATGAAACGGATAAAGTGTCTATTAGCGCGAAAAAGGTAAAGTCAAAGGTATATTATAACTGTTTGAGTTTAAAAAATTTTGAATTGCTGGTGTGCGCGGACTCAGGCCGTCTGTGGCTTTGGGAAGTTCAACCCGCCGATAAGTGGCATGAGCCAGAGGAACAACATGTACGGGATGCTGTCTGGTCCGGCGTCGAGGATGGAAAGAGGCAGGGACAGAGCGATGTTCCACGGAATGAGAGCGGAGATGAGGATGACCGTATTTTCCAGACGGAGAGCCAGGATTGTTCGGGCCTGTTCCCCAGTGTAGAGACGATTCTGGATCTGGGCGCTAAGGAGGATGGCGAGAGTCTGGTTGCAGGCCGCTGCCGACACGGTCGTACTGACGATGAGGTTCGTCACGTAGCCGCCGACCGTATGGAAAAGGAAGGTGACGCCATGTTCGACTTCCACGAGTAGTTTTGCGCCTTCAAAGATACCCGCGAACGCCGAGGAAAAAAAGACGATAAGTATGGAGTTGATGATGGAAATCCAGCCGCCGCCCGTGAAGAGATAGCTGATCGGGTTATCGGCGGGAGCCTCATAACCGACGACAAGGGCTCTGAGCATATCTATGGCGGGCATGTCCTGTACGCTCAGGGCGATGACGATGGCCGTCAGCGTGCTGCACAGCATGGCGTTCTTGATGCGGATGCGTAGCAGGCCACCCGCAAGGACCAGCAGAGCGGGGAGGGCCGTGATCGGGTGCAGCCGGAATAGCTCCGCTATCCGCGCACTGAATTGTTCCTCAGTCGCGTCGAGAGGGTGGAGTAGGGACAGCCAAGCATAGCCAGCCAGCGCCAGCAGCAAGGGCAGGGCGGAACTCTTCGCCATGTTCTTTAGATTGACGTAAACATCTGTGCGCGTGATGCTGGCGACGAGGTGCGCGCTGGATGACATGGGCGAGCAGCGATCTCCGAAGTAGGCCCCCGCAACGATAGCCCCGGCTGCGAGGGCCGGATCCATGCCCCCAGCCTTGGCGATGACCATCAGGGCGATGCCGATGACGCCTACCGTCCCGATGGCCGTGCCGAGCAGTACCGAAAAGGCCAGTGACAGCAGGAAACAGCCTACAAGGAAGGCTCCGGGCGACAGCATTTGCAGGCCGTGATGGACGAGGAAGCCGATGGTGCCCGCTGCCCTCCACGCAGCGGTTAGAGCTCCGATGTGGAAGAAGACCTCGACCACGATGAGCGACTGCCTCGCTCCGGTGTATCCCATGCGGAGAATCGTCCCGATCGCGTATCCACGACTCCACGCAACGAAGCCGACGCTGAGCAGCCCCCAAAGCAGGGGGTACAGGATGAAGACGCCGTACACGACACTGCCGCACAGCGCGAGGAAGAAAAGCACAAAAACAGCGGCAAGCAGCATGGTTGTTCCTTTTGCTTCGGTCGGCTTGGCGCGAAGGTGGATGATGTGGGAAGAGCCCCAAAGGATGGGCGTGCGAAGCAGGAAACCCCGGCGGCGGGAGGAGGAAGCCCGCCGCCGGGGGACGGTCAGGCGCGGGCCAGCACAAGGTTGGCGCTGAAAGCCTGCCGTATGGCGTTGGAATCGCCGCCTGCCGCGATGAACCGGAAGCCAAGCTCCCGCACAAGACGGATATGCTCCGGCGTCTGCACGAGGATACCGCTTGCCTTGCCGTGCAGGGATGCCGCGGCTACCACCCGGCGGAGCGTTTCCACAAAGGCTGGGTCGGAGAACTGCCGGGGCATGTCCATGCCGGCGCTCAGATCGAGCGGGCCGACGAACAGGACATCCACCCCCGGCACGGCGGCGATGGCTGCGGCGTTTTCCACGGCTTCGCTGGATTCGATCTGCGCCACGCAGAGCAGGGAACGCACGGTGTTTTCCCGATATTCTCCGAAAAAGGCTCCGAAGCCCGCGCACCGAGTCCCGGCCGCAAGCCCGCGTTCGCCAAGTGGAGCATACTGCATGAAAGCCACGGCCTCCCGCGCCTCTTCCGCATTCTGAATATACGGGAACATAATGCCCCCGGCCCCCAGATCCAGCGCCCGCTTGGTAAGGATACGATCCCTCCATGCGATGCGCACTATGGGAACAGTGGGGTACTTCCCGAGGGCGTGCAGCTGGTGCAGCAGAGTAATGTTGTCGCCCGGCCCGTGTTCCTGATCGAGGAGAACCCAGTCGTATCCGGTGATGCCCGCCAGTTCCGCCGAGAGCGGCGAGCCGAGGTTGCACCATGTCCCGATGACCCGTTCCTGTGCATATAATCTGTCTTTGAGCATTTCCATGATGTCTCCGAGAGTTTAGTTACAGGGTGCCAAGGAAACGTTGGATTCTGTTCATGGCTTCGGTAAGATTGGTTTCCGAGGACGCGATGGAAAGCCGGATGTAGGGTGCTCCCGTTTCCCCAAAGGCTGCGCCGGGCATGGTGGCAACCTTTTCTTCCTGAAGGAATCGGTCCGCAAAGGTCGTGCCGTCCAGCCCCGTCCCCGATACGTCGATGTAGGTGTACAGGCCGCCGCGCGGAGGCACGCATGACAGCTGAGTCATGGAGGACAGCCGTTGCAGCACGATGTCTGTTCGCCGTTCGTAGGCGGCGCGCATGTCCTCGACGCATTGCTGCGACCCCCGGAGCGCGGCGACCGCCCCGTATTGGCCAAAAGAACAGCACGTCGCGCCGAGCTGCTGGTGCACGCGCAGCATTGCGCCAATGCGTTCACTGGATGCGATCACGTAGCCGAGCCGCCAGCCTGTCATGGAGTAGGTTTTTGAAAAACTGTTGATGGTAATGGTCGAATCGGCCATGCCGTCCAGCGCGGCGATGGAATAGTGCTTGGCGTCGCCGAACAGGATGCGGTGATACACTTCGTCCGCGACGACGATAAGCCCCTTTTCCCGTGCTAGTGCCGCCAGCGCTTCGATCTCCTGTCGGGTGAAAACTCCTCCGACCGGATTACTTGGTGAATTGAGCAGGATCATCCGTGTCCGGGGAGTGACGCGGGATCGGATCTGCTCAAGGTCAAGGCAGAACCGTCCCTCCTTAATCAGCGAAAAACGCTTGATAGTCACGCCGATGAGAAGCGGGGCGTGGAAATAAGTTACCCAGCCGGGATCGCCGATTAATATTTCATCTCCATAGTTGAGAAAGGCGGCGTAGGCCAGATACAGCCCTTCCGTTCCCCCGGCGGTTATCAAAATGTTCGCGTTGGGATCGATGCGCTGGCCGGTGTCGTGTTCCCACGTGTCTGCAATGGCTTCTCGTAGGGGCTGGATGCCGAAGTGGGACACATAATGAACCTTACCCTCATCGAGCGCCTTTTTAGCGGCTTCCTTGATGTGTTCCGGTGTGTCGAAATCCGGCCTACCCAGTTCCAGACGGATCACGTCGTATCCCTGTTCCCCCAGCGTAGTGGCCTGATTGGCGATGGACCAGAGTTGTGAGCAGGGGATGTTCTGAAGAGTATCTGCTTCTTGCATCATTGCGGACTCCATGAGGATACAAAATAAATATATCTTGTATACAAGTAAGAAGATAAAAAAACAGTCTCACCGTCGGGTCACGTGCCGCCCGCGTCGTTTGGGATCAGGCGTGGAAGACTTCGGGGACCCGGAATTTCCAGTGTACGTCTCTCAGGTAGTCGGCCGAGGAGACGGGATTGCCCTCTCTAAGAAGGCGGATAAATTCGGCGTGTCCGGCGCAGTTGTTGCTTTGGAACTTCTGGCCGTAGTTGATGCCTGAGAAATCGTAGATGCGCTGGTATAATCGGCCGAGGTAATTCTTGATTTCGGTGTTTTCTGAAAGATTGATATAGGCGAAATGGAACTCGTGGTTGAGCTCGTAGTGCCGCGCGTAGTCAGTACAGGCGGCTATCTCGCCGTTGATACGCTCCAGCGTGCGGATGAAGTTCTCGTCGATTTTGGACCACACGCTCATGATGATGGACGACTCCAGCGCGCCGATCGCCTCATACAGGTTGTAGGTGTCCTGAAGGGTCAGGGGCTTGATGTAGATTCCGCGCTTCGGAAGAATTTGCACGAACCCCTCGGCTTCGAGGACAATAAGCGCTTCGCGAAGCGGCGTCCTGCTGACGCCGAGCTTTTGCGAGATCAGGTTGAGATTGACGAATTCGCCGGGTTTGAACTGCTTTTCCCTGATCTGCGTCCACAGATAGTCGTATACTACATCGCGTAACATGCTCGTCCTGTGACCTTGGGCGTGTGCCGGAGTTTACTGGTTCCGGGAAGGCGTTCCCGGCGGGGGATTACTTTTTGATGACGCGGGCGATGATCTTCCCGTAATGATCATATTCTTCCCTGACCATCTTTTCCGTGTCCTTCGGGCCCATGTACGTCGGCTTCATGCACAGCTTGTCCAACCGGGCGAGATAGTCGGGATCGGATGACAGTTCCGCGATAGCCCGGCTCATGGCGTCAATGTATTCCTGAGGCGTGCCCTTCGGGGCCGTCAGCACGTGCCAGTGGGTATAGACGATGGACTTGCCCAGCTGGGCCGAGGTCGGCACTTCGGGGATTTCAGATATTTTTTTCAGGTCGTACACGAGCAGGGGCTTGACGCCATATTGCCGCACCACGCTCATGGGCGCCGTGGATATCTGCACATGCCCGCCCGCCATGCTCTGCATCGCGTCGGCATCGTTATGAAAGGCAACATGCTGCACGGACGCGCCATACTGGAAGAAGAGGTCTTCCATAGCGATATGGGGCTGCGTACCCGCACCAGAAGATGCGTAACGGTATTTCTTTGGATTGGCAAGGATGTCCTTCATCATGGCCTCGAAGCTGTTCCAGGGCGCATTGGCGGCGACAAACAGCACATACGGGGCGTTGATGATCCGTGCCACATACGCGAACTGATCGACCTGGGAGGGTAGCCCGCGCAGGTGCGGCTGCATGACCAGCGGGCCGAGCGGGATGTAGCCGAAGGTATACCCATCGGGCCGGGCGTCGATGGCGGCCTGTGTTCCAGGAAGTCCACCCGCGCCGGTGATGTTTTTGACGATAATCGGCTGATTGAGTTTCTTTTCGAGCGAACCGGCCAGCACACGGGCCTGAATGTCCGTGGAACCGCCCGCGCCATAGGGGCAGATGAAGGTGATGGGCTTTTCGGGGTATTTCGCCCAGCTTAGGGAGGGAAGCAGCAGGGCCATGCCCGCGAGCAGACCAAACAGCGTGCAGATGAACCGTTTCATAATCAAACTCCTTTGGTGTGGGTAGGGATAATAAGGCTATTCCTCTGACGAAGCGGCGTCGGGCGTTGCGGCATCACCTCCTTTTCTGCGAAGCGCGGAATAGATGGGACTCAGGAGAATAAACGCCGTGATGACGAGAAGCCCCGTCCCCACGGGATTTTGGGAAAAGTACTCCAGCCAGGACAGTTCGCCCTTGAAGAGGAAGACCTGCCCGAGTCGGTATTCGAACTGGGGGCCGAGCACGAACCCGATGAGCATCGCCGCTGCGGGGAAATCCCACAGCCGCATGGCGAAGCCGACCAGCCCCATGACGATGGCGACGGAGAGGTCGAAGGAGAGGTTGCGGCTGATGAAGGCCCCCAGCAGGGAAAGCAGCAAGATGAAGCCAATGAATAACGGGCTCGGGATCCGCATCAACGTCCCGAAGAGGCGGACGGTCAGGATGGCGGACGGGATAAGCATGAGGTTGGCGATGACCAACGTGATAAAGGAAGCGTAGACCACGTCCGGGAAATCCACCATCAGGCGTACGCCGGGAGTAAGGTTGTGGATGGCGAAGGTCGCCAGCAGCAGGGCGAGGGTCGCGTCGCCGGGGATGCCGAGGGCCAGAGTGGGCACCAGTGCCCCGCCGGTCACGGCGTTGTTCGCGGATTCGGCGGCGATGAGGCCGTCTGGTTCACCCTTGCCGAAATTCGCTCCGTTTTTAGAGCTGCGCTTGGCCGACGCGTAACTGATGAAGGTCGCCGCCGTCGGCCCCGTCCCAGGCAGGATGCCGATCAGGATGCCTATGCCGCTCGAGCGGAGCAGCCCTACGAAGCGCCCTTTCCATTCCGAGAGGAGAGGAAAGACGATGGTGCGGCAGTCGATGGGCACCGCTTTGACGGAGGAGCGTTCCTCGTAAATCCGGTAAAAGACCTCGGCCAGCGGGAAGACGCCCACCACCAGCGGCAGCATGTCGATGCCGGTTTCCATACCCCGGTTCCCGAACGTGAACCGCATCATGCCGCTGACCGGCTCATTGCCCACGGTTGCCAGCAGAAGCCCGAAGACACCCATCATGAGCCCTTTGAGCTGGTTCCCCTGCGAGAGTGTGGCGATGCAGGCTAGGCCAAGGCAGATCAGGGCGCAGATTTCCAACGGGCCGCCGTAGCGGATTGACAGGGCCGCCATCTGGGGCGTGGCAACGATCAAGACGACGCACGAGGCGAGACCGCCCGTGACCGAGGCCACCGTCACCCACCCGAGGGCTTGCCCCGCCTGCCCGCGTTTGGCCATCGGGTAGCCGTCCATTCCAGTGGCGGCGGATTGCGGGGTGCCCGGTGTGTTAATGAGCACGGCGGAAATCGATCCCCCGAAGACGGATCCGCAATAGACGGCCAGCAGCAGGGCTATGGCCGGTACATTTTCCATATGCAGGGTGAAGGGCAGACACATGGTCAGGGCTACGACGGTGCCGAGCCCCGGCAGCGCGCCGATGATGGTTCCGTAAAAAGCTCCGATGAACACGATGAGCAGCGTTTCGGCATTAATGGACATCTGAAAGGCGGCGAGAATAGAATCAACCATTGTGCATCCTCTCTGCGCTTGGGTGTCGGAAAAGCGGAAATCAGAAAAAGAGCAACGTCCCGGAGGGAAGCGGGAGGCCGATCAGCTTTTGGAAGATGAACCAGAGGAAGAAGGATGCCCCTGCGGCGATCAGTGTGAGCATGATCGGGTAACGATAATGGAGGATGAGGAATACGGCGCAGAGCAGCAGGAAGCTCGCAACCGGGAAACCGAGGAGAGGCAGCAGGATCGTAAATCCTACCAACACCGCCGTAATGAGCAGGATGGTAGGCAGCGCCTTGAACAGGCTCGGTATGTCCACGGCGACGCGTCGCGCGAACACGTGCAGGCCGGAAAGGACAATCCAGATACCGAGGAGTATCCTCGGATAGGTCATGGGATAGAGCGCCCCTTCATTGAGGTAGACCTCCTTTGTCGTGTAGCTGTCGTACAGTAAGAACACGGCGGCGAGAATAAACCCCACCGAGACAACGATGCCTTTTCGCGATACGTCCATAACCGGCTCCTTTAGGTGATAAAGTCCTTGTACGGGGGAGCCTCCGGTTCTTGGCCATCCGATCCCCCTCAGTCTGTATCTCTGCGAGTATGCCGTACGTGTGTGGATGCGTTATCTATAGGAAGTCACGTATACTTTTTTATTTATACACCTTATATACAAGATATATAGAACATATATAGCTGTCAAGCTCCCCTCATCGGAAAAGTGATCTTTTTCAGGAGAAAAAAGCACTCTCATAATCCCAGGGTACGTCGCAATGTAGGACGGGAAAAGGCCGAAATGGCAGCCGAGGCCGTGGGGGGGGGAAGGCTGTCTTCCCCATTTTCGCGCCCGGAGAACGGGAAAAGGATTGTGCGGGGTTTACGGACTTCAATGATTTAGGGACGAAAAGCAAATTAGGAATGTCGGCGGTCGAGCGGCAGCTCAAGCCGGCGATAGAGAAGGCGATCACGGAAAAGGTCAAGGAACTGGAACGGAATAAGCAACAGGAGCGGTCCCGCTCCGAAGGAATGGAACGATGATGGAAGAACACGAAGTGACTCAGGAACAGGCGGAAAAGTGGATCAGGGAACAGTATCAGCGCCCGGACGAGGAGACGGCGGCACGGGAGGTACTGGACGCAAAGTGTGCGGAACTGGATGTGCCGGGGCACGAAGTGGAATTTGATCCCGATGAGGCTGAAAAGTGTGGGGCGTTCAGAGAGGATGCCCTTAATGAGGAAGATGCCATCGAAGCAGCACTGGATCAGGAAATCTAGTGTTAGAAACTGAAGAAGCGAGCGATAGCCATGATGAAGAAATTCGCGGGCCAGTTTCCGGCCTATGCCATAGGCGTCTATCTGGCAACAGGCCTCATGGATGGGATATGGAATCCTCTGCACTGGGATGGAAAGCAGTGGGCGGCGGCTGTACTGGCTGGAGTTATCGTTTTAATTGGTGCATGGGTATGGAATCGCTGGAAAACGAAACGTGGGTAACCCACGATTATGCATATTCCGGGACGTTGCATAGGTTTTAGACACAGTTACAAATTGCCTCGGTAGGAAGTGACCATTCCCACCGAGGCACAACTACAAGATTCCCTAATCATAGTGGTGAGTTCATCTTAGTCGACTCACGCGTTTCCAAACCGCTTTGAGTGGTTCACGCTATCTCAAGCCCCGGCTTTGACGGATGTACCTGACTTATTCTATATATTCATATAGTTATTTTGAAAAAGTTCTTTTTAAGAAGAAAGAAGGTAACGAGTATTGACATCGTTCTTCGTTTGGTATATTGGTTGTACCAACAAATCAACTGTAATGATTTGTATCTGTTCTGCCTTCTCGTTTGCTTTGTTTTTTGTATGTTTATTGGTTTAAAAATTGAACCATAAAACCAAGGAGAGCGTTATGAGTTCGTATAACCCGGCACTACTCCGGCTTGAGCTGTTGGCGCAAGGCATGAAGGTGGATGCCAACTTCAACAAGCAACTCGGTGGGGCACTCAAGGAGCCCCTTTGGACGCGGACCGGTCCTACCAGTACCGGAATGGATCTTCGACTGGAGCAGGGCATGTACGTTAGTCCTGCCATCGAAGGAGAACGGTTTCCATGGCATTATAAAGATTCTCCGTTCCTGCTTTGCAACGACGAAAGCGGTCATCCCGTCATCAAGAAGAATGGCGAGGTTGTCCAGCACGTGAAGCCATGCCCGCGGCCAAGTTTTTATGGTAAGAAGACTTCTAGCGGCAATCCGATGGAAAAGATCGGCGTCGTGACCGGAGACTTCCTTGCTATCGCCCTCGACAACCGCTGTTGGTTCTGGGGCTACTACCGAGATGACGAGTTGACGACATATAAGGAACGCCAGTGCAAGTTCTGCGGTATCGGCCTCAGTATGAAGCGCGACGAGCTGTATCGCAAGAGCAATGAGGATATTTTGGAAGTGGTGGGTGCCGCCGTGGAGGGGGGGGACGTCAAGCACATCGGCCTCAATGCAGGAACGTTCGCCCCTCCTGGACGCGGACACGAGGAATATGCGGAACTTGTCCGTGAAATCAAGCGCCGTTACGATGTATGGGTGCGTATGTCCATCTGCCCGCCCGAAGAGGAGAAGTATATCGACATCCTTTATGACGCCGGAGCTGATCAGATCGGATATGACATCGAAGTATATGACGAAAAGCTCTACGCGTACATCTGCCCCGGCAAGTTGCACGAAGTGGATCGTGGCGTGCCGCACGCCCATTTCTTTAAGATGCTGGAATATGCCGCTAAGCGCGGAGGGCCGAATAAAGCCTATTCTATTATCGTCACTGGCCTTGAGCCGCTCGAATCCACTGTTGCGGGTATCGAAAAGCTCTGCCAGCTCGGTGTGGTGCCCCGTATGGGGATATTCCGGCCGATTCCTGGTACACATCTTGAAAAACATCCTACACCGACGCCCGCATTTCTCGTGGAAGTCTACCGCTCCCTGCGCGAGTTGACCATGAAGTATGGCGTCGATTCTGGGTGCCCCGGCTGCGGTCGTACCTTTGTCAGCACCAAAATATACGACGGAGTCAATCCCGTGATGCCTGAAATCACGGATGAAGACATTAGGCGTGCCGGTATAGACATGTCCCGGCTGTATAACGAGTAACAATGCCTGGCCGCCGGGGATTTCTCCGGCGGTCGCCCCATCCGTCTTTCGACCAAGGAAGTGCATCATGAAGATTACTGCCGTGAAGTCGTTCCCTGTCCATCCTGGTTGGCGTAAGAACCTCATCTTCGTCAAAATAGAAACGGATGAAGGTATCAGTGGGTGGGGAGAAGTCTACACGCAATACGACCGCGATCCTTCTATGAATGCTCATGTGGAGAAGATCGGAGAATACCTCGTTGGTCGTAATCCTTTTGATATCAAGTATTTTTCTCAGTGGGCCTATGACGATTATGCTCAGCGGCGCAGTTCTTTGGAGTTCTATTGCGCAGTGTCCGGCCTTGAGGCCGCTATGTGGGACATCGTGGGAAAGGCCTGCGGGCAGCCTGTTTACAATCTTATCGGTGGAAAGTGCCGTGAGAAAATTCGGGTATACGCCAACGGCTGGAGCTATAAAATACTTTCGCCCGATGACTTCGCTCGTGCTGCGGAAGCGACCGTAAAACAGGGGTACACGGCACTGAAGTTCGATCCTTTGCCGCGTCCATGGCGGACGTTCATTCCGCGCGAACATGAGGCCCATGCGGAGAAGGTAGTCAAGGCCGTGCGCGACGCTGTAGGTCCGGACGTAGATTTGTTGATTGAGCTTCATCGTCGGCTTTCTGTATCGCATGCCGTTGCCGTTGCCGATCGCATTGCTCCGTACCACCCCTTCCTTATTGAGGAGCCGTGTCAAGCCGAGAACGTCGAAGCCATCGCTGAAGTACGGCAGAAAACTCATATTCCAGTGATGACGGGGGAAAATATTTTTGGCAAGGCCGGGTTCCGGCGGGTGTTCGACTACCGCGCTGCGGACTACCTCAACGCGGATGTTGCCAACTGTGGCGGTATTCTTGAGTTACGTGAGATTGCGGCGATGGCGGAACCCTATTTCATAGGAATGTCGCCGCACAACTATAATTCGACTTCTCTTGGTCTTGCTGCGACGGTACACGCTTCCGCCGGAATGCCAAACTTCATTATCACGGAATATTTCCTGCCATTTGTCGAGTTCTGCGACAAGTTGTTTCCCGGCGGGCAGCAGTTTAAGCCGATTAACGGCTATATCGATCTGCCCACGAAGCCGGGCTTGGGACTTGAACCGGATGAAAAGGCGCTGTTGGAGCACGCAGCAAAGCCGTTCCCCTTGCGTAGCTTGCCGTATCCTTGCGACGAGCGGATGTAATGGTGGTGGGCGACCGCCAGATGTGGTGGTCGCCCGGTTTCTCTTCGCGTCCCCTATGCTCATTTGATGAAGAGCTTGCTACGGTGGGAGGAACACCCTAAAACCGTGGGTACGGCAGATTCCTCCGCAGGGAATCATTGTTATCCTTGGAAGGGTGTTTGCCAACCATATAAGCAAAAGGGAGGCGTTTGTGGTCGATTTCCCAAAAATCAAACAACAACAGAAGAAGAGCATGCTTGCCGTTGAGGCATTGCTGTCCGTGATAGCATCCCGGTACGCCATAGGGGACAAGCTGCCCCCGGAACGGGTGCTCGCGCAGGAGATGGACATCAGCCGCAACACCCTGCGGGAAGCTATAGCAGCACTCCAATTGATGGGGATCCTTGAGGTCCGTCATAGTCAGGGGAATTTTGTGGTAGCACTGCCTAAAAATGAGGAAAAGGCGTTTTCTCTGGAGACCATTTTTATTCCCAATGTTGATCCCTTCACGATGGTCGATTCCCGCGTTGGGTTAGAACCCGGCGTCGCTTATCTTGCGGCTGAGCGGGCTACAGCAAAAGACGTTCTCCGCTTGAAAGGATGTTTGGAACGTATTGCGAAGGCTATCGGAAAGGGTGATCGGACCGGATACGCCGAAGCGGACGTGCAGTTCCATCTCGGTATCGCCAAGAGCACACAAAACGAAATTATTGTACATTCCATCAGCAGCCTAGTGGATGTATTGAAAAAACCTTTATGGCAAGCCATGAAGGAAGGGCTCAATCAAGTGGAGATCAGCCGCATCCGAATTCAGGAGCACAAGGCTATTTTTGAAGCGATCCAGGCAGGGGATAAGGAGCTCGCCGCATCCCGGATGCGTGAGCACCTGCTCAGCTCAAAAGAGCGGTTTTTGCATGAAATAGAATAATACAGGTGCACTTATGGCCGTCCCCCTCATCCGGCAGTTGGCTTCCCGTATCGTAGAGTTGCAAGCAGAGCCCCTCAGCGATGCTCTCATCGCCAAAGCGAAACAATGCATTATTGATTTTTTGGCGGCGGCATTTGCCGGGACGGATTCCGGTTCGTTCCGGGCCGTGGCTGGCGCGACGGCGGCGTGGGGGGGAGGCAATTGTACGTTGATTGGCCTCCCCAGTACGGGGACGGCGGTGCGGGCGGCCCTTCACAATGGGATTGTCGGGCATGCTGAAGAACTCGATGATTCACACAGTGGAGTTTCCGGCCTACACCTCGCTGCAACCGTTATTCCCGCAGCGTTAGCTCTTGCTGAAGAGCGCGGTGTTTCCGGCAGAGAGTTGATCCAAGCTTTGGCTTGCGGGTACGAGGCGGCGGGGCGGCTGTGCCGCTGCATAGACAAGGCCCACCGCAGTCGAGGTTTTCATTCTACTGGGACAGCGGGGGCTTTCGGTGCGGCGGTTGCTTGCGCGGTGTTACTCGGGCTTGACGGAATGGGCATTGTTCACAGTATGGGGATTGCAGCCTCCAGTGCTGCTGGTTTGTTTGCCTTTCTTGAGGACGGGGCCACAGTCAAGCATTTCCACGCGGGGAGGGCGGCCCTCGACGGGCTGACGGCAGCTTTGCTCGCTTCAGAGGGGATGACGGCTCCCGCATGTGTTCTTGAAGCGCGCGAAGGCTTTTTCCATGCCTATGCGGGCGAGTACGATTCCCGTTGGCTTTTTTGTCGACTGGAATATCCAGAAATATTCAGTGCTTATCATAAGCTATATTCCGCGTGTGGGCATACCTTCCCCGCGATCGACGCGGCGCTCCTTCTCCGTGCAGAACTGCAACGGAGCGGTTTTTCCACGGATGCAATCACCCATCTGCGTTATGACGGCTACCGTAACAGTGCGGTGTTGAACAATCCCGAACCGAAAACGATTCAAGAATGCCGTTTTTCCATTCCCTGCGCTGTTGCGCTGGCACTGGATGGAGGAAATGTTTCTCGCCGCGATATGGCGACGTTCGCCTCTGTCCCCCGGCTCCTTTCACTTTGTCGCCGTATTGAAGTGCGGGAAGATCCCGCACTTACGGAGGCTTTTCCAGCCTTGCGCGCGGGTATTCTTTCCGCTGACCTCGCCGACGGCAGACATCTTTCCTTCCGAATCGACACCCCAAAAGGAATGCCAGAAAATCCGGCTAGTTTTGAGGATATCCGTCGAAAATTTCTTACCGAAACAGCAAGCGTCCTTCCGCCGGGAAAGGCAGCGGCTCTTCTCGAAGCCGTCGATCGGCTTGAGCAGGGGCCAATGAGCCGTTTGAGCGAAGCTTTACGCTAGTTTCTCCATGCGCCAGTTTGCCCGTTTGGGCTTTTGGATAGGGTCGTACGGCGTTACCGTACGGGGTCTTTCTTTTTGGCCTTTCACATGATCTATGCGTGAGGTGAGTATGGAAAGCGTTTCGATACGCCGCGCCTGGTGCAAGGGATGCGGCATTTGCGTGGCCTTCTGCCCTCGAAAGGTGCTTGGCCTAGACTCGGAGGAAAAGGCTATCGTCGCCGAACCGGAACTTTGCGTCGCTTGTGGGCTGTGCGAACTGTACTGTCCCGATTTGGCTATAACCTGCGTTAGACGGGGTAAGGAACCGCAAGGAGAAGCTTCATGAGCGATACCGTGCGTTTTGTTCAGGGCAATGAGGCCTGCGTGTGTGGTGCGTTATATGCGGGACTCCGTTTTTTCGCGGGTTATCCTATTACGCCGTCCACGGAGATCGCTGAAATTCTTTCGGAGGAACTCCCCAGGTGCGGGGGGCATTTCATCCAGATGGAGGACGAACTAGCCTCCATGTGCGCCATTGTAGGTGCTTCCATGACTGGAAATAAGGTCATGACAGCTACCAGCGGACCCGGCTTTTCACTTATGCAGGAAGCACTCGGTTATGCCGTGATGGCGGAAATTCCGTGCGTGGTGAACAGCGTACAGCGTGGCGGGCCGTCTACGGGGCTACCCACCAAGGTGGCGCAAGGCGACGTCAACCAGGCCCGGTGGGGTGTGCATGGGGATCATTCGATCATCGCGCTTACGGCATCTTCGGTTCAGGACGTATTCAAGATTTCCGTGGAAGCCTTCAACATGGCGGAAACCTATCGTACTCCTGTCATTCTGCTGTTCGACGAGGTAGTGGGACATATGCGGGAGCGCTTGGAGCTGCCCGAACCCGGCGAAATTCCGGTTGTGGAGCGCCTCAAGACGGCAGTGAAGGAAGGCGTGAACTACCACCCCTATCTGCCTCGAGATGACGGGCGGTTGCCCATGTCGGACTTCGGCGGTGAGCATCGTTACAACGTTACCGGGCTTTATCATGACATATGGGGCTTCCCCACCGGAAACCCGGATGAGGTACGCAAGCTTGTCTATCACCTTGTGGATAAGATTGAGGCCAAGGCGGACGAGATTGCCCGCTATAAGGCACTGTATCTCGACGATGCACGGCAGATATTCATTTCTTACGGCAGTTCGGCACGGAGCACGCTCCATTTGGTCAACACGCTGCGTGAACGGGGTATTCGGGCCGGGCTTATTGAGCTTCAGACGCTCTGGCCGTTCCCGGCCGCGCTCATCGCCCGGCTGACAGAAAAAGCTCGTACCCTTTATGTAGTAGAGATGAATATGGGGCAGATTTGTGCACAGGTGAAACAGGCTGCCAGGGAGCCCGATCGGGTCTTCCTCATCAATCGTATGGATGGGCAGCTCATCACGCCTACGGATATCGGAAATGTCATGCGTGTCGTCGAAGGGAGGGGGTTCTGATATGTCCGTACAGCATCTTGTGCGTGAACGTTTTTTTCCGCATCTCTGGTGCCCTGGCTGCGGGCACGGCATGATTCTGAATGCGTTGCTGCATCAGGTAGATGCCATGAATTTTAATCCATCATCGTTGGTGATGGTGTCCGGCATCGGCTGTTCTTCGCGAGTGGCGGGGTATGTTGACTTCCACACCATGCACACCCTGCACGGGCGCGCTCTGGCCTTCGCCACAGGTATCAAGCTGTCCCGCCCAGACCTGAAGGTCATTGTGCCCATGGGTGACGGCGATGCCACCGCCATCGGCGGCAACCACTTCATCCATGCCGCCCGCCGTAACATCGATATGACTGCGATCATCATGAATAACCGCATCTATGGCATGACCGGCGGACAGTATTCACCCATGTCCGGGCGAGGTACCCTTGCCACCACTGCGCCTTACAGGTGCATCGACCGAGATTTCGACGCAGTGCGTCTGGCACTCGGTGCTGGGGCGACATTTGTGGCGAGGACAACGGCCTATCACGTGCGGGAGATGGCTTCTCTGATCGGGAAGGCCATGATCCATAAGGGCTTTTCTGTAGTGGAAATCTTGTCTCAGTGTCCCACCTATTTCGGGCGTAAGAACAAGCTCGGCGGGCCGGTGGAAATGCTCGAGTTCTACCGGGAGCATACGGCTCCCCTGGGTTCCCGGAAGCTGGAGGAAAATCCGTCGTTGATACCCCGCGGCGTCTTTGCCGATCGTGAGGAGCCGGAATACTGCGAAGAGTACGAAAACATCATCAGCGGCCTTAAGGAGTGAGTTATGGAAAAATACCGTTTCCTTCTTTCGGGCTCGGGGGGGCAGGGCGTCATCACCATGGCCATTTTGCTGGCCGAGGCCGCAGTACTCTACGAGGGGCTCACGGCGGTGCAGTCGCAGGCCTACGGTCCAGAGGCACGTGGCGGAGCTACCCGGTCCGATGTCATCGTTTCCGATGGCCCCATCTATTTTCCAAAAGTCACGCAGCCGAACATTCTCGTGGCCCTGAATCAGGCGTCGTTCATAAAATACCAGTCCGCCATTCGTCCTGGCGGGATACTGATCACAGACAGCCACCTCGTCAATGTTGCCGGGAAGCTGGATGTCCGTCATGTCCCGTTACCAATGCACGATGCAGTACTGGAGGAATTAGGTCGTGTACAGGCATTTAACATCTGTGCGCTTGGGGCTCTCGCCGCACTGACTGGTGTGGTGCGGCTCACCTCGCTGGAACAATGCCTTGCCAAGCGTTTCCCTTCGGCCTTTCATGAAAATAATCTCAGGGCACTGCATCTCGGCGAAAAGCTTGTACGCGATCGCCGGGAAATCGCTGCGGCCTCCTGACAACAGGTGAAAGGAGTTTACATGAATATTCATGAATATCAGGCAAAAAAGTTGTTCCGCTCCTTCGGTATTCCGGTTCCTGTCGGAGGAGTGGCGCGGACATCTGAAGAGGTCGTCCAACAGGCGGCGAAGCTGCGTGCGGGTACCTTGGTGGTCAAGGCTCAGATCCATGCGGGTGGGCGCGGCAAAGCGGGCGGCGTCCTGACCGCCGACGGGCCGGAAGCGGCGCGGAGACACGCGGAACGGCTGCTTGGCAATGTTCTGGTTACCCGTCAGACAGGACCGGAGGGACGAGTTGTCCGTTCCGTGCTCATCGAAGAGGGACAGAACATCGAACACGAGTATTATGTCGCAGTAACGCTGGACAGAGCTACGCGTCGTCCTGTCATTTTGGTCAGTCCAGACGGTGGAATGGACATTGAAGAGGTTGCGGCGAATACCCCCGGACACCTGTTTAAGCTTGGCGTGGATCCACTTTGGGGGCTACGCGACTACGAGGCCCGCTGCCTTGCTGCCTTCCTCGGCTTTTCAGGAAAACGCTTGCACTTTTGCGCTGGAATACTCCAAAAACTGTTCACGCTTTACCAGTCCTGCGATGCCGCGTTGGTGGAAATTAATCCGCTTATCCTGACCACCGAAGGCAATCTGCTCGCACTCGACGCTAAGCTCAACCTTGAAGAAAACGCGTTGTTTCGACACCCCGACCTCAAGGCACTGGAAGATCCGGAAGAGCGCGACCCGCTTGAGGTGCAGGCTGAGCGTCACGGTCTGAACTATATCCGCCTTAACGGAAACATTGGAGTCATGGTCAATGGTGCGGGGCTTGCCATGGCGACCATGGATCTCATCAAGCAGGCCGGAGGTGAACCCGCTAATTTCCTTGACGTAGGTGGAGGCGCCGATGCCGGGAAAATCGCCGCCGGTTTCCGGATCATCATGTCCGATCCCAAAGTGGAAGCGATCTTCTTCAATATCTTTGGAGGTATCCTGCGTTGCGATTTACTCGCAGAGGGTGTGGTCATGGCGACCCGCGAGACAGACGTCTCTGTCCCCCTGATCGTGCGCCTCCAGGGGACCAATGCGGAAGAGGGACAGCGCATCCTTCAGGAATCAGGTCTTTTGTTCACAGTGGCGAAAGACCTTCATGCGGCGGCGAAGCACATCGCCGGAGTGGGGTACCATGAGCATTCTCGTCAATAAGCATACCAGGCTGATTGTACAGGGCATCACCGGTTCGGAAGGAGTGTTCCATACGGAAAGAATGCGGGCCTACGGGACGGCCATCGTCGCTGGAGTAACGCCCGGTAAGGGCGGTATGAATATGGATGGCATCCCCGTCTTCGATAGCGTGGCCGAAGCACAGAAACGTACCGGGGCCAATGCCTCAATTCTTTTCGTCCCTCCAGCTGGAGCTGCGGACGCCATTATGGAGGCTGCGGATGCAGGTATTGAGGTCATCGTTTGTATCACCGAGGGTATTCCCGTGCACGACATGATCCGCGCCACAGCGTTTGTGCGTAAGCGCGGGGCAGTGCTGGTGGGGCCGAACTGTCCGGGCCTTATTTCCCCCGGCCAGACCAAGGTTGGCATCATGCCGAGCGACATCCACCTCCCTGGGCGTATTGGAGTCGTCTCCCGCAGCGGAACGCTGACCTATGAGGCCGTGGATCAGCTTACCCGCAACGGGTTCGGGCAATCCACCTGTATTGGCATTGGGGGCGATCCCATCATAGGGCAGACGTTCACCGATATCCTGAAACGGTTCGACGCCGACCCTGATACCGATGCAGTGGTACTGATCGGCGAAATTGGCGGGACGGCGGAGCAAGAAGCGGCGGAATACGTCCGGGACCATTCGCGCAAGCCAGTTTTCGGCTTCATCGCCGGGCGTACGGCCCCTCAGGGAAGGCGCATGGGGCACGCGGGGGCCATCGTTTCTGGACGCTCCGAAACATCCGAGGAAAAGAGTGCCTACCTCGCAGCGTGCGGGATCATCTGCGTGGACGCATTGGCGGCGATCGGGGATACGGTAAGGCGGACGCTCAGTTGACGCGAGGGTAGGAAGTATGTCGTTTCTCCATTCGTGGATTGTAGCCCTCAGCTTATGCATCGTCGCCGGACATGCCCTCGGCACCTTGAAGTTCCGCAACCTATCGCTCGGAAGTTCCGGCATCCTTTTTGTAGGCATGGCTCTCGGAAGTTGCGGGGCTGAGTTGCCGGAAGCGATCCAGTCGCTGGGGCTGATGCTGTTTATCTATTCGGTCGGGACGGAAGCCGGGCCGGGGTTCTTCGCAGCCTTGCGGGGCAGCGGTATCCGCCTTGCTGTCATCGGCTTTTGCACGGTCGCCTCCGGCTTCATAGCCACGGTGGCCTGCGGGCTGTGGTTCGGCCTTGAGCCTTCAAGCATCGCAGGCATCTTTGGGGGGGCCTTGACCTCTACGCCCGCCCTCGCCACGGCACTGGACGGGCTCTTGCCGGAACAGGCTATGCTGGTAACCACGGCCTACGGATTGGCCTACCCTGTAGGCGTGGTGTCCGTGGTGCTGTTCATACAGAGCATCGGCAGGATCGGGCATGTGGATGTGCGGCGCGAGGAAGTGCTCGATGAGGCGGGCAGGGATACTGTGGATACATTGCCCTGTACCGCCGTGAGTCCTGTCCCCATCGTACTGGTGATCGGATGTGGGTATCTCGCCGGGGATATCCCCCTTCCGCTGTCCGAGCCTCCGACCTCGCTCGGTACGGCGGGCGGCGTACTGTGCTGTGCGCTCTTCGCCGCACATATGAAAAAGATCGGGAAGATTACATTCTCGATTCCCCATGCGGCGCTGGTTTTCCTCCGGGAGCTGGGACTCATGGGGTTCCTCGCTGGCGTGGGCGTCCGGACCGGGGGCTCCCTCGACACCGAGGCCCTAGTACACGGCGTGCCGGTGCTCCTATCCGCCTCTGTGGCCGTGACAGTTGCCATGTCGGCGTGCTGGCTGCTTGCCCGAAATGGCTTCGGCATGCCGTTCCTGTTTACGCTCGGGGCCGTGGCCGGGGGCATGACGTCCACGCCGGGGCTTGCCGCCGCGTCTTCCCTTTCCGCGAGGCCGTGCGTCTCCCTTTCCTACGCTACGGTCTATCCTGTTGCGCTGATTTCCATGATCCTGATGATCAAGCTCCTATACCTGTTCGTCGCTCCGCGCTGGTTCTACGTATAATTTATACTTCATGTAACAATCTATAACAAATAATAAAAATAAGAAAAATGCTTTCCTTGGTACGAGAGTGGGGCTAAAATTGGCCCCAAGTATTCCCATGTTGCTAGAAAGCTGTTTTCAACAATGGGATGAAGAAAAAGGCAAAGGAGTTATTGACAGAATTATTTTATTGGTCTATTGGTTATACCAAAGAATAATAATAGGAGAGACAGAGATTCCATCCAGTAATCCGCATTCACCGAGTACAAACAGAGAGAAAAGAAATGTCGACCTTACTAGCCGCCTTTTCGGATGTTTTGCACCCTATGATGATAGGGCTTGTTTTTTTCGGGACGTTTGTGGGGATTATCATCGGGGCTCTGCCCGGCTTGAGCGCAACGCTCGGCGTTGCCATTCTTCTGCCCGTGACCTATTACCTTTCCCCCATTGAGGGGATGCTACTCTTGCTGGGGATCTACACGGGCGGCATTTACGGTGGTTCCATTGCCGCCATCCTGTTGAACATTCCCGGTTGCCCCGCCTCGCTCATGACGACGCTTGACGGCTATCCCATGTCACAGCGCGGCGAGGGAGGAAGGGCCATAGGCATAGCCACGGTTTCCTCCTTCATTGGGGGGACTGTGGGTGTGTTGGCGCTCATTTTTATTTCTCCGTTGCTCGCGCGGGCCGCCCTGAGCTTCGGTCCGGCGGAATACGCGCTCCTCGCACTCTTCGGACTCTCGGCTATCGTCGTGGTCGTTGCCAAATCCATCCTCAAGGGCTTCATTGCCGCCTGTATCGGCCTCATGCTCGCTACCGTGGGCATGGACCCTCTAGTATCGGTAGAACGCTTTTCTTACGGCAATTACGATCTGCTCGGCGGGATCAACTACATTCCCGTCGTAATAGGTCTATTCGGACTCTGTGAGGTGTTCACACAGGCTATGGAAACGGAGCAGGCCAAGGCCGTACGGCAGGCTGTGCGCCGTGTGTTCCCCACCGGGAACGACATGAAGATCATCTTGCGTAACTGCCTTCATCCTTCATGGATCGGCACGCTCATCGGTGCCTTACCGGGGGCAGGGGGATCGATCGCTGCGATCATTTCCTACAACCGGGCAGTGGCCGCCGACAAGCACCCGGAACGCTACGGTACGGGTGTCACCGAGGGCCTCGTTTCCTGTGAAACGGCCAATAACGCCGCTGTGGGCGGAGCAATGGTTCCGCTACTGACACTCGGCATCCCTGGCAGTTCCGTGACTGCCGTCCTGCTCGGTGCGATGCTCATGCACAACATCACTCCCGGTCCTATGCTGTATGTGAATAATCTCCATATGGTGTACATGATTTTTCTCGGCATGTTCATGGCCAACATTGCCATGCTCGTGCTCGGCATCGCCAGCGCCAAGACTTTCCCCCGTGTCGTGAACCTTCCGCGTACCGTGCTGTTGCCCATTATCGGTCTGCTCTGTGTCATAGGGGCCTATTCCATGAACGGTAGCTATACTGATGTGGTGATCATGATCCTCAGCGGGATATTCGGTTTTTTCCTAAAGAACTTAGGCGTCGCATCCGGCCCGCTGATCTTGGGCCTGATCTTGGGACCTATCGCCGAATCCAATTTTCGCGGTGCGATGGAGCTTTCGGACGGCAATCTCGGCATCTTCGTTCAGTCTCCGCTCTCCTGCGTTATCTTGGGACTAACGCTCCTGCTGCTGGTTTCCCCGTTCATCCGGATTTGGCTTGCGAAGCGCAACGTGCGCGGATAGCGCACTCATTTTTGAACGGGAGCTCCACATGAAGATCGTGATGCGAAATACCGATACTGTTACCGGCCTGTTCTTTTTCTGCCTGAGTCTTGTCCTCCTCTGGCAGACGCGGCAGTTTGCCACTTCCATGGAAACCGTACGTGCCATCGGTCCGCAGGTTTTCCCGAACGCTATCGCTGGAACCATGTGTGTCCTCAGCCTATTGCTCTTTGCTCAGGGCATGCGGAAACCCGTAGTTTCCCTTTGGGTGGGTGGGGGATTTTCGCGGAACGCTGGCCTGTTCACCGCAATTACCCTTTGTACGGCTAGTTTCATTTTTTTACTGGAATACCTCGGGGTTGCCCTCTGGATGTTCTGCTTTCTCGTCGTGATGCAGTATATCATCGGCGACCGTTCATTCAAGCGCATGTTTCTCGTTGCCTTCCTCGTTTCGGGGATGATGTATGGTATCTTTGTGTTTTGCCTCAATATTGTTTTTCCCAAGGGGGTGATAGGGGTCTGAAGGAACCTTTTCCCGGATAATGGTGTCTTTGCCCTACTGTCCGTAACCGTGCTGTTCATCAAGGAGGAACTTATGAGAAAGATAGCGTTGTTGATTGTTGTGGCACTGCTGTTTTGGGGAGGGGCCTCCGAGTCCGCAGCAGTTTCCTATCCCACGCGTTCGATTCAATTTCTCATCGGTTGGAACATCGGTGGAGGCTCTGATCAGGCAGGGCGTACCCTGTGCCTGTATGCCGAAAAATATCTGAAGCAGCCATTTACTATACAGAACCAACCGGCGGGATCGGGGGCCAAGGCATATATGGCCATCGCCAAGGCCAAGCCGGATGGATACACCATCGGCCTGACGACCAGCACTATCTCTACGCTTAAGCCCATGGGACGCATCCCGGTCGGTACGGACGATTTTGAACATGTGATCATGTTCAACTCCGATCCTGGTGGTATCTGGGTGCATAAGGATGCTCCGTGGAAGACGCTGGGCGAGTTCCTTGCCTACGCGAAGCAGAACCCCGGCAAGGTATCCGTTGCGGCGTCCACCCCAGGCTCGATCACGCGTTTTCAGATGATGGCCCTTGAGCAGAAAGGAGGTGTCGAGTTCCGGGTTCTTTCCCAGCAGGGAGGAGCGGCCAACGGTCTGACTAATCTGGCGGGAAAGCATATTGATGCAGCGATGGGAACACCGCTTGAGGGATATGCGCTGTTCAGTGCCGGACAGATCCGCCCTCTCGGTTTCTGTTCAGAAGAGCGCATCCCTATGTTGCCCGATGTGCCCACGTGGAGGGAGCAGGGCGTTGATGTCGTCCTCAGTACTGCGCGCACAGTCATTGCCCCTAAGGGAACGCCCAAGGAGATCATCAACATTCTGTACGAAGCCTTCCAAAAGGCCGTGACGGCCCCAGAATATGTCAAGGGTATGGAGGCTAAGGGTTCCAACGTCCATGCTCTGAACCCGGAACAAACAAGACAGTTCCTTAAGGAACAGGATGCCCGCTTCGCTGAACTGATCCGTAGCACCGGTACCAAATAAGGCCCCTTCCCCAACCGGCCCGCCTTTCCATTCCGGTAGGGCGGGCTCTCAGGAGTATCATGAACCATTGCGCTTTCATCGGCTTCGGTAGTGCGGCTTCCGCTATGGCCGAAGGACTTCGGGAGTCGGGTTTTGGTACGGTCTTTTTTCATACACGCAATTTCCCTTCCGGGAGATACGCCAGACGAATCAAATCGATCGGTGCTGTGTACAGGCCGGATTACGCTTCGCTTGCGGCCAGTTCCAATTTGATCATCTCATGCGTGCCTGGAATCGCCGCCCGGGTTGTCGCAGAATCGGCGGTTCCCTATCTGCGGGAACAGCATCTCTACGTGGATGCGAACACAGCTGCCCCCGACGTTAAACGGGACATCGCCGCGCTGATCAAGATTACGGGGGCGACCTTTGCAGACGCAGCGATCATGGGGCCTGTAGAGTCCTATCGCCATCAGGTTCCCATCATCGCCTGCGGTGACGGTGCGGGACTGTTTCGCGCCGCGATGGCACCATTCGGAATGGATATCTCCGTTATTGAGGGAGGGCCCGGGCAAGCTGCAAGGATCAAGCTGCTGCGTAGCGTGTTTCAGAAAGGTGTGATGTGTCTACTCATGGAAACGCTGGGGGCCGCACACCGTTACGGGGTGGACTCCGCTGTCCTTGATTCCCTATGCGGGACTTTTGACGGCGTGCCGTTGCGTGTCATGGCGGAGAGGATGGTGCCTAAGGCAATATCCAAGGCCGGACGCATGACCAATGAAATGATGGAGGCGTATACCATGCTGACAGGTGAGAGGCTTCCCGCTTTAATGGCGGAGGCCTGTACCCGGTCGCTTGCTTACTGCCGTGATGGAGGATTGCCTGAACCTGAAAATCTTGAACAGGCGATCCGATTTTTAGATGGGCTTTCGCGACGTTTGTCGTTTGATGAACCCACAGGAGCTGCCTTGTCATCCAGGTGTTGCCTCGAAAAACGCTCGGATGACTGGACACCCCCAACCTGCCGAAGAAGGAAACAATGATGAAACACTGATCGGAGAATAGACTCCAATAGTTGTGTACCGCTCTTTGTTTCGCGTTACCTGCTTCGAGAATATTCCTTTGCCGTCTCCCTGTTGGTGCGGATACCATCTCCTCAATATGAAAGGCAATTGAGGAGGTATGCCATTGGCTCGTTCTTGGTGTTCATCAAGTGCGACGTTCCTCGGCATAAGTTTTTCTCCTATCCTGCTGCCTGAGCATGGACTAGCTTGGAGTGTCCATATGCATCGTACTCTTTCGTTGATTCATGGTTTCGGTTTGATTCCTTCGTTTGCTTCAGGCGATTCGGTTGCCCTGCTCAAATGGTGCCGCACGGCTTGGGAAGGCGGCTGTCGTATCATTGAACTAGATGGAACACAGATTACACGGGATTGTATTGGCAAGCTTCGCAGGGAACTGCCGAATATGGCCTTCGGAGTGCGAGGCATAACTCTCCCCCAGCAGGTTACCGCCTTTGGAAATGTCTCGTATCTTTCACTGGCGAACCGTGATACAGCACTGGTGGCGCTGTGCAAAAGCACAGGGAGTCTAGTGTTTCTGGAATGTTCGTCCCACGCGGCGCTAGATGCTGCTGGGCGACTTGCGCCAGATGCCGTGATGTTTCCGTTTAAGCCGTGGGAAACCGTACCCGGTTATCCGCAGAGCCTTTGCGGAAAGTATCCGCACCTCCGGTTTGTTTTCCGGGGTAAGCTGTCCGATACCGAGGTCAGCACATGTCTCACTTCTCCAAATGTGTTGGCATGTGCGGTTACGCTGGAAAATGGGGTTGCCGCCGAGGAGGTGCGACGGTTACTTCACCGAATTGGCGGGATGAAACTGCTGCACGTGGGCATCTATGCGGGGGATGATGCTGAACCCCTTGCTGGATCGTTAGCTGCTATTACCCAAGGGAAACAAGTGAACATGTCTCGCAGCCTTTTCATTGGGGAGGGATTAGAACTTATGAAACGGAAAGCCTCGTGTAAGGGACATATCGCGTACGGTACCTTTTCGGTTGCCCGACAGTGCAGTCGGCTTGAAGTGGAAGGTTTTGAGCTGGATTACGGTTCGGCACGTTACGATGCTGATGGGACGCTTTCATTCGTGTATCTGAAAGGTGAATGGGGTGGATTTCGTATCCATCTTCAAAAATATTGAGAGCGTGGTTGAACTGTGTAGAAAATCTTTTCAAGTGTATAGAGAAAGAAGGATCGGACATTCACATAATCTTGTGAAGAATATATCTAGAAAGTAAATATAGCTCTAACATCATTGAGTTTGATGATCTTGCTTTGTTTTCATAATCAAACAAAAAATAACTTACAAACTTATACAAGAAGAGAGAACCAAAAATTCTTTCTTTTTGTATAAGTAGAAATATATTACATTCTTCATTAATATCATCGACATAGGTATGCTGATATATTCTATAGTGTCAGCATGCCAGTTGATATTTTCGAGTAATTTGTTCTTTTGTAAATGAAAAAGAAACAATACCAAGTATCATGCTAATTACAAAAAATATATTAAAAAATATTTTTCTCATACCAGATTCCTTATAAAAGTTACAAGTTGTACATTTCAAATATGTAATATATCTATAAATAATAAAACATTACAAATTTTTTAAATAATTGATGTATGAGTTGTTTTACAATATATTGAATTTCACAATAAGTGTATTTAATATCTTCTATGGCATCAATAGACCAATCTTGCAGAATCAAAATTCTGTTTGTTGAATAAGTTTATGCATAATTTATGCTGCCATATTTTTGAGCAATCATCATTTCAATACAAATATGAGAGTTTTCATACTTAAAGCAATTGGATAACTAAATTATTAGATTGTTTCGTATTTATAAATACTTTTTGTTTTATCAAATTGATGAAGTTCGTCAGTGATATTTGTAAGAATCCTTTTAGTTTCAATATCGAAACACTGTAATTTTTCTTTTTCGGATGTTGATTCGTCTGAAACACACATTTCAAATTGTTTAGAGTATTCATAATGTAGTTTTGCATATGAATAGGTAAAAAAATTAAACAAATTACAGATAATATATGCTGCCAATAAAAGTGAACTTCTTCATAACAAAACACCTTTACCCCACAGGTCGGCGGGTGTATCGGCTATTGCCGTCCTTCTTTTTGAGAAGAGAGATTCCTCCCTTTTCTTTAATATCCCTGCTTCTTGAGCCATTTCCTTACGTCGTGTTTCATAGGCGCATTTGCGGAGGCGTTCCGAAAGCGAGAAGGAAAAATTGAATAATTTCCGCTGATCATTTTTTTCGGATACAGGTTTATGTATGTCTGGTTTTGCAGATATATATTTTTTTGTATCTATATTATTATGTACATCTGTAAGAGGCTCCGTCATGCGGAATAACTCCGGGGCGGCAGCTTCCTTCACTTTATTTTTTCCCCTATCTCCGAGCCCCATCTTATCCCTCCGATCGTTTCAAGAATTCTTCAGCAAGGGCGGCGTAATCCTTCGCGCCGTAGCTGTTCTTCCTGTACCGATAAACATCTTGCCCGTTGCTCGGCGCTTCCGCAAGGCTCACATTGTCCCTGATGCGAGAGGAGAAGAGGGCATCTCTCCACTCATCCGCGAGGGCTGCGGCCACATCTTTGTTGAGCGTTTTCCGTGAATCGAAAAACGTCAGTACAAGACCGAGGATAGCCAAGCCCGGATTGAGTTCCCGTACCATGCTCACTGTTTGCCGGATGAGAGCCAGCCCCGCCAGGGCATAATACTCGACCTGAACGGGAATGAGGAGGCCGTTGGCCGCATTCAGCGCGTTGACCGTGATCAGGCCCAACGAAGGAGGGCAGTCCAGGAGGATATAGTCATAGTCGGCGGCGACCGATACCAAGGCTTTCTTCAAGAGGTTCTCCCGGCCTATGCGACCGGCAAAGGCCATCTCCGCTTCCGCAAGCCGACTATTGGCAGGAAGAAGGTCGAGTTTGTCTTCTAACGGTCTCCTGGCTTCCCACAGCGGCCTTTATCGGCACACGGCTGAACCGTACAGTTCATTCCTGCTCTTTTGCCGTATCCTGAAAACACATATCCCATGCCCGCGAGAATTCCCGGTCGGCAAAGGCTTCGGCAAGGCCTTGCATCTGCTTCAGCCGCAGTACTTCATCTGGTTCCATACCGAGTTCTGTGCCTATTCTTTCGTTTGTCCAACTGTGATTACGGAGTAGCGTCACGAGCCTCGCCGTCAGCTCTACTTGATGCGTACCCCGCGCCATATTGTGCCTCACAGTGGAAGTGATACGATCCTCAATACTCTTGTCGAGCCTGACCACGGGTAAATATCCGCCAAGGCTTTCCCGTATCTGTACATCCGTCTTCGCTACCTGCCGCCGATGAAAACCATCCACCACGACATGCCCCTTGCCGTCGCGGGCCACCACAACGGGCATCGTGAAACCGTCCTTGTGGATTGACAACTTGAGCAGCCGCATTTCGGGAGGTGCCACTTTATTGGGATTGTAGTCATTTCCCCGGACGTCATCCACCGGAACGAGCTGCGGACATACCACCGGATGTGGAATATGAAGATAAGACGCAGCCAGAGAAACGATACGATTGTACACGTCAACGCGTCTATCCAGATCGCTTTCTTCTGCCTTAAGGGCACACTCCAGTTCGGTCAACAGTTCATCAACGTTCACACGTAAGGTCCTTCTCAAAGCGCACGAAGCGTCCGATTTTTCGGGCAGGGGCGAAACCATATCGCAGATACAGTTCCTTTCTCGTCCAATAATCCGTGGTTGTCAGATGTGCCGTACCGTTTTTCCGGGCACACTCAAGGCAATGTTCCAGCACGGGAATGTCTGCTCCCTCCTCAAGCCCGTATAAATGGAGGATGCGGGTCCGTGTCCGTCCGAAGCGCATTGATCCGAACGCCACAACGTGCCTTGTTTCCCCATCCGTTGCGATGAACCAGAGGCGTCCCGGCTCGGAACTGATGGTCCCTCCCAACTTTTCCCAAATAACAGAATTTGTCGCGTATTCTCCCAGCAGCCCAAAGAGTTCCCGGTTCCTTGCCGGATCATTTTCATGCTTGAATTCCAGCAATTCCATCATAGCTCCATGTATTTCATAATGGTCTGCGCCTGCCGCTCCATATCGCGCTTCGTCTGGCCAAAACTCAACCCTTTGCACCAGTAATCATTTTTCAGCAATGTCTTGCAGATACGCCGCCAACTTGGGGCTTTGCGGCGGGACTCCAGTTTCGGATCGGCCTCCTGCGGAATTTCTTCGAAACCGTGCTTCGCCCACCATTTCAAAAAGGTGTTGATTTTCTCTCTGTAGTGCTCCGCCGTGGGTGGAGGCATGGTGTCGAGCAGAAACTCGGCATAACTTCTCCATGTGTGCCCCTCCGGAAGGCGGATACGGATGTTGCCGAGCACGTTTCCGGAAAGTTCCACATAACGATTGCCGAAATTGGCCCCCTGCACACGCCCGACCACTCTGGACCATGTTTCCGGTTCCAGCATTTTGAACAGCCAGAGCCCTTTGCGCTGATCGTCACCGTACGGCTGGCAGAGGCGCATTTGGTGGATGCCCACGCCGACCAGGTGCATAAGATCGTAAATCTTGTTGTAGTCCCATCCCTGCCGGCCTGTGGCCGTCCATACGTCTTCTGTTTTCCAGTCATAAATCGGATAAACATTGACGACCCCGGAAGGAGTTGCAGTGCTCCAGCTTCTTCCGTTCCACCGGCGTTTGGTCGTAGAGGCAATGGTCCGAAAGCGATTCAGGGATTCGTCGCACCGGATGGCCACTACTGAGGCACAGGAACGCCCCTCCGCGAAATGCTCTGCAAATAGGGGGACGAACTCTTCGAATTCCATTCCCCGCCTGAACCATGAAAAGTATGTTTCGTCTGCGATGACACCGGGATGAGTGGGAAGTTTGCGAACCCACAAATCCCTTGCATCGGGGTCCCAGCATAGCCAGTGCGGTTGAATTTGTGATACGGAATTCCTCAGATGAATAGGCAGGCATATCCAGTGCGGACGGACATCGGGTCTGGTCATGATGCGGGTGACGAAGGCATCGGTATGTGCGTACCACGCCTCCAGATCAATGTGCAGCACGTCAAGCGGAAGACGGCCTTTTTCACGGGCAATGTCCAGTGCGAGCTGGACGACGACCCCGGAATCCTTTCCGCCAGAAAAAGAAACAAATACTCGCTCGAAAGCGTCAAAGACTTCCGCCAGCCGAGAGCGTGCCGCAGTGAACACATCCATGCCGAGCCAACGCTTCATACCGCATGCTCCATCAGTTTCCTTATGGCGTTCCGATTCCCGTTCAGCCTCCTGACTTCCCTCTTGAGTTCCTCAAGCGCATCGGCTTTTCGGGCAAGCGCCGAACGAATGCGTTCGTCAAACCGGCTTTCACCCTGAAGGGGCACGTAGCATACGCTGTCCTTCTGGCCTATTCGGTGGCATCTGTCTTCAGCCTGAAGTCTGAGCGCATATCGCCAATTTTCGGAATAGAAAAAGACTTGATGCGATTCCGTCAGCGTCAGCCCGTACCCTCCGGTCCCCTGCGTCGCCACAAGTACGCCGCCTCTTTTTTTCCAGAGATCAATCTTCGCCGCTCGCTCCGTCGCCGGAACCCTGCCGTGAAGAGTATATACCGGTATCTGCGGAAACGCCGTGGGGAGCGCCTCATTCAGCGCGGCGACTGATTCGAGATAGTTGGCCCAGATGATCACATGGCTGGTTCTGAATTGCCTGAGTTCATTGAACAAGGTATCTATTCTCCGATTCCTCAGACGCCTTACGCCTAGAAAGCCGGATGGCAAAACGCCACAGGAAACGGCGTGCAGTCCGCTGAACAAACGGAAAATCGCCATATTGAGATCGGATAGCCCATAGCGATTGATCTCGTCCAGGAAACGGGTCTTTACTGCCTGGTAAAGGCTTGTCTGCTCTTCAGAAAAACTGCACAAAATACGACGATACAGTTTCGGCGGCAACTTCAGGCAATCTTCCTTGCTGACCTGATAGACATAGGGGGCTATGGCGCGGCAGACTTCATCAAGGCTGACGCCTTCAACTGGAAAAGCCTGCTTTCGGTCTTGAAAAACAGCAAGAGCACTCTGGAAGGCATGCCTTGAGGGATACCCTAGAATCAATGGAGAAAGGAATTCCATCTGCGTATACAGGTCTTCGATTCCCTGCTGGATCGGCGTTCCGGTAAGAATCAGCCGATACGGTGCCCGGGTACCGAACCCTATAAGACGCCGTGTCCGTTTCGCCCGATGGCCTTTGATGTAGGTTGACTCGTCAACCACAAGAAAAGTTCCACCGTCGATCAGCCTGTCAAGGACATAGGCCACACGGGGAGACCTCCCGAGGCTTTCCAGGCCGACAAGATACCATATGGCCTGCGGTATGTTCTCTTCTCGTGTCCGGGGACCCACCATGTGAATATCTGTATCGATGCAGGACGTGTGCCGGAGGATTTCCCTTCTGGTTTCCTCCATGAGGGATACAGGACAGCACCAGACACATTTTACAATACGCTTCCTGCGAAGCCAGATGAGCTCAAGGGCCGTACGAGTTTTTCCTGTTCCCATATCCATAAACAGGGCTCCGACCTTGAGCTGCGAGAGCTTTTCTATCGCCGCCCGTTGATGGGCATAGGCAGTCGTCGTCAGTTTCCAGTCAGCGCTTGAACCGATCATCGAAGCTATTCCTCTATCTATAAATCTATAACAGTTTTTATAACAACGATGAAGGGCTGTCAAAATAGGAGTTACGATTAAACGGACATGTAGAGAACATTCGTGGATTACGCCGAGAACGTTGCTCTGGAACCCTGGCAGATTATGCCGGAGAGTGCGAACAAACCCAGATCACATTTATATGCGCTCGGTATCCGAGCCAAGCCATAACGACAAATAACCTCAAGCGATTTTTCTTGGCATTATCATTCACAAAACTGGGCAGTGTCGTCATAAGTTGATTAACATATTGAATTCATGTATTCTTCTCTATGGAGGAGCTTATGTATTCTGCAATGCATCGTCATGATATTTCGGATCATGCATGGAGTTTGTTAGCTCCGCTTTTGCCCGGAAGACGTGGCGATTGGGGTGGACGAGCCAAAGACAATCGCCTTTTTGTCAATGCAATCTTTTGGATTTTACGGACAGGCGCTCCATGGCGAGACCTTCCACCGGAATATGGTGGCTGGAAAAATACTCATCGTCGTTTTTGTCGTTGGCGTGATAAAGGTACATGGGAACATGTCCTTGCGAATCCGATGGATATGCCGGATTTCGAGTGGCTGATGATTGACTCCACTTATTGCAAGGTACATGCCCATGCAGCAGGGGCAAAAGACGGTAATCAGGACATGAGCCGCACAAAAGGGGCTCAACACTTACATCTGGCCGTGGATGCGCATGGTATGCCGGTCAGAATCATTATTACAGCGGGTTCCTGTTCTGATATCGGTCAGGCTTTCCCACTCATTCAAGGTATAGATGCCCAGTTCGTTCTTGCGGATAAGGCCCATAGCGCCCATAGATTTCGTGAACAGCTGAAGGAAAACGATGTGCAGGCCGTAATACCGCCCATTCAGCGAGGAAATCGTTCTCTCATTGAATACGACAAATATTTATACAAGATGCGTCATATCATCGGGAATACTTTTTTGTCTCTCAAGCAGTGGCGAGCTGTTGCCACGCGTTATGCCAAAAGGAGCTCTTCTTTCCTCGCAGCAGTCCAGGTGCGTTGCATCGCTCTATGGTGCAAAATCTTGTGACGACACTGCCTAGGGGCACAGTCTCCGGTATAGCGAATGCCAGTACAGTTTCAGGGAACCTACGGAACGGGACTGTGACCGGAACCATTGGCGCTGGAGGTGGAGCCCCCACGGATTACATGGGGGAGGTAGAGACAGCTCCGGATCACATCTACGTCCGCTGTCTCATCCGTGCCAAGCCATAAATATGTATTTATGTAAAAATAGCGTATAAAGTACATGATGAATTTCAAGAGAAATATATTAAAAAATTAGATGATGGTACACTGGAAGTACTTTCAGATACCAGCTTAGTGACTGCACATTTCTCTATCTGCTTTCATTTGGCGAGTATGTAGAAATTATTGAGCCTGTGGAAGCAAGAAACATTCTAAAGGAAAAAGCGAAAAAGATATTTGATATATTGAAAATTAGTCAGCCCAATGGAAATAAAATAACCGTTATACAGATAACCTTACGAAGGTTTTGACAATAAAATAAAGGAAAAAATATGAGTGAACAATTTATAAACTTGACAATCGACAATATAGATAAAGAGCATTTGTGTTGTGCAATTTCCGATAAAAAACATCAAGTCGGAGTAGCTATAAAAAAGAACTGGTTGAGGGAACGGATTGCGGAGGGACATATTTTCCGTAAACTTGATGAAAAAGGAAAAGTGTTCATTGAATATGCCCCATTGGAAACGGCATGGGTGCCTGTTCATGGAGATAATTATTTGTATATTTATTGCCTTTGGGTATCGGGTTCTTTCAAGGGAAAAGGGTATGCAAAATCTTTGATTGAGTATTGTATTAATGACGCGAAAGAAAAAGGAAAATCGGGCATTTGCGTTCTTAGCTCCAAAAAGAAAAAGCCGTTTTTAGCAGACAAGAAGTTTTTACTCAAATATGGCTTTGAAGTCGTTGATACCGTAAAAGATGAATATGAATTGCTGGCATTGTCTTTCAATGGAGAAAAGCCTTATTTCTCTGAAACCGTAAAAGAAATGAAGAACAGCAGCGAAGAACTGACGATCTATTACGGCTTACAATGCCCGTACATTCCGAACTGCATTGAGCAAGTGCAAGAATACTGCACAAAAAACAACATACCGTTCCATCTGATAGCCGTAGATACTTTAGATAAAGCCAAAAATCTCCCTTGCATTTTTAACAACTGTGCTGTCTTTTATCATGGGGAATATGAAGCAAATCATCTTCCCAACGAAACCTTTTTGAAGAAGAAATTTCAAGTATAGAGGAAATGTTTAAATTACAGTTTGTCGTGGTAAAAAATATGAACTTAATGGAAGAAGGATGAAGCGAAACTTTGAAGCATTTTGTATCAGAGATTTTTGTCGAACTAGAGCAATGGGGACTTCGTGGAGACACGTTGTTATGGAAGTATTTAAAAAACTACTATGCTGCTATTGAACTTCCATATCCGGTAGAACATTTAAAAGAAGACATTTTGAGGATATTCAAAGATTTTACAGGTGAATTGCCTGTGCGAGAGAAGTACTATTTCGTGAAAGAATTTTCCAAAAATTGTAATTGGATAAAATATGTAGACGATGCGATGAAAGAGTTCTTTCTTCGTATTGTCTTTATATGTTAGCTGGTTATTTCCTTGCCACCAGTGTATCCGGAACTGGTCGGGGTTGTAGGCTCCCGGGTGCCCGATTACCGGGGACGTTTTCTGCGCGGCCTCCAGTCCGGGTATAGCGTCGGACAGACCGTGACCAACTCTCTCAAGAGCCATAACCATACGCAGCCGACGCACACGCACAGTTTCAGCGGGCAGCTCGTCAGCACGGCTCTGAGCGGTACGGCGGGCGGTCAGTCTTTCTCTTCAGCGGCAAATCTGGGAGTCAGCGGATGGGCTGCTGGACAATCCATTACGAGTGGTGGAGCTGGAGGGCAGAGCTTTTCCTATCAGGGGAGTACGTCAAGTAGCTCCGGGGGATACGTGACCTTTCGCCATGACACCGGAACCACTAATGGTTATGGGGCAGGTGGAATTATTCCCGGTTATTCTGCTACGCCGCCAACAGCTTCATGGGGCATCACTATTACTGAAAATAATGGAGTTTTTTATTCCAAGTACAGTAGCGACTCAGGTGGGGATAGGAGTACAGTGACAACCAGCTACGTTCCGTTTTCAGGAGCAAAAGTCCAAACGATGGGCGGTGTAACATCAGGTGGTTCAATATGGGGAAGCACAGGAGGAGGGAGCGTTTCTGGGACTGCCTCGGGTACTATAAGTGGAACGGCCAACGCCAGCTCTGTTTTGGGGAATCTGCGAAATGGGAGCGTGAGCGGAGTCATCGACGCAGGAGGTGGTGATCCTACGGACTATACTGGTGGGTCCGAAACGGCTCCAGATCACACCTACGTCCGCTGCCTCATTCGAGCCAAACCGTGACTTGCCAAATTCCCCGGAACTCCTTATCCTTCAAAACAGAAAGGGACAGAGTGTTGACGCACTCTGACCCCCGGCATGGGATGGTTCTTTAAGGGCCTCCCCTCCGGTAAAAGGTTCTCGACCTATTTACCCGATGGAGACCCCCAACGGTGTTGACGGCACTGTTGGGGGTCGCTTCATTCCATCGGGTTTGCTTTTAGCTCAGGATTTTACCCATGAGCCAGCTTGTCAGACGGGAGAACGCGCCCCACAGGGCCGCTTTCGTCACCAGCCTGAGCAGATGGTACATCCGCCGTTTGCTTGGCAACTTGCCTCCTTTCCATCCCTGCCTGTCTGCGGAGAGGAGGCCCCGTATTGCCCCTTGCGGGACTTCGCCACCCTACGGACATACTCCCCGGAAATCAAGGCACGGCAAGCCCTTTTTGCCTTCCTCCCAGTGTATCCGGAACTGTTCGGGGTTTTAGGAAAAACGGCGGTCCCGGACTACCGTGGCCGTTTTCTGCGCGGCCTCCAGTCCGGGCACTCGGTTGGCGAGAACGTGGCCAACTCCATAAAAAGCCATAACCACACTCAGCCGACGCACACGCACACCTTCTCCGGGCAGCTCGTCTCCACCGCTCTGAGCGGAACGGCGGGCGGTCAGTCTTTCTCTTCAGCGGCGAACCTGGGCGTGAGCGGATGGGCTGCCGGACAATCCATCACGAGCGGAGGAGCGGGTGGACAAACATATCAGGCAGTACAAAGCTCAGGGGGAACATGGATTTCCATCAGCCAAACTGGAAATGATTCGGGAATCGCTGGAGGCAGAGTTTCTATTCAACGAACGACTGAAGAAGCACTAAAAGGTACTAGTCCTTTTGGCGATAGAAATACTTTGGTTGCTCCCGGTGTCTATGAATCCAGATCCGGAGGGGGTGTTGCAGGGTTCACTGTAGGAGGTTCTTCCACAGTAGCCGCAACGACTTCAGGAGGTCCGATCTGGGGCAGCACAGGCGGCGGAAGCATTTCCGGTACGGCCAGTGGCACAGTAAGCGGAACGACCAATGCCAGCGGCGTTTCTGGGGCACTTCGAAATGGAAGTGTAAGCGGAAGTATCGGTGCAGGTGGGGGAACCCCTACCGATTATACGGGAGGAGCAGAGACAGCTCCTGATCATATCTATGTGCGCTGTCTTATTCGCGCAAAACCATAAATACGTATTTATATAATTACATATTTATATAAGATAAGGTAACGCCAAAGTAAATTCTTCCCTGGCGTTGCCTTATTTTATTATCCACCTGTATTTCAAAGTTATCTTGCTCTGATAAGATACCGAACAGCACGGTTCACCGGGCGGACTTCACCGACCACAGGAGTAACACGCGACACATCAAAACTGTAGCGTATCTGGTTATAGTCATCGCCTTCTTGTACACCTGCATTCCCGGCAGGCCAAAACGCTCCACTTGATCCCCCTTGGTTATCGTGTCCAGACCAATCACCGCCTACAAAGGTTCCCCAAATCGTCCTGATTCCATCTCCCTGAAGCTGGCCAAGTGCCGCGCTGGAATGCGTCACGGTGCCGTAATGTGTACTCGTCTGTGAACCTTGGCCGCGCAGGAATATCCCCCGGTAATCGGGTACCCGGCTGCCGACAACCCCGACCAGTTCCGGATATACTGCGCTGGATATGGATTGCCCGTTACATTCCAGCCAGTTATCTCTGTCAGAAGGCCATGAGTTGGAAGGCCAAGTAATCACCGTTCCAACGGGGATCGAAGCCCCCACGCTTTTGACAGAAATTGTTGTAGGATTAAAGCTGGTTCCATCAGCAGCCACCCCTGGCAAGGCCAGCCCAAAACACAAAAGAAAGAGCAAGAGCAGTCTTTTCATGACGTTCTCCCTAGTTGCCTGCATGTTGCCGGAAGAGCGAGTGCATGGCAGTCACAGTCTCTTCGATGAAGCCTATTTTCAGCATGAAGCTCGCACCAGGCTCGTCATTGCCCTTTTCGATTTTTATGCGTGGCGTCTTCAGGCCGGAGAAACTGAAGTCGGCGTTGAGCGTGAAGACAGAGACGAGTTCGTCGTCAGGCATTGTTGAGAGTCTGATCTTCAGGCTTTTGAAGAGCAGGCCGGATTCAAGGCCAGCAAGGGCGCTGTTCGGAACGTCGGTAACGGAAACGGTAGCGCCGCCAGCTTGGGAAAGGGTAGCCTTACCCTGTTCGATAATGTGATATTCTTTTCCGTTAAGGGAAAGCGCCATACTTTCGGTATACAAGTCACGCATGAAATCTTCGAGGGGATGATCGGAGTCGGAGGCAGCCAAAGTGCTGGGAGAGAGGCGTTCGAGCTCACCGTTGAACGCCGTCTTGAAATACTTTTCGAAGAGTTCGAGTACTGACTTGGACGTGCTGGCGAAGTAGACGAGCCCCGTTGTCTTGTCTATGGCGACGCCAGACATGGAGGGGCGAGGCTCGGTCTTTGAGAGTAGCCTGGTTTTGCAGAGTTCCTTGAGCTCCCTTTTTCTGTTTTTGGACAGAAACGTCTTGCCGGTGTGCTGGAGTTCCTCCTGAGTCATCTCGGCGAGGTGCTTCTTGAAAATGGCTGAGGGAACCTTTCGGGTATCAATGCGCAAGCCGAAGTTCATGTAGTTGCCCTTTTCGGGGATCGAGATGTTGAGATCCGCGAACATATCAGTATCCGGGACAAAGCCGGAGCCTAGCTCGTCCGGCGTTTGGTCGATGGAACGGAAAGCGTACTGTCTGATCCTGTCGCCGGTGACGTTGGCCAAAGTGGAGGACTCGACGCGGTAGACGGTCAAGGGGATGGAAGTTTTCATGAGGCTCATTGGAGGTACTCCTTGGGTTGTGGGTGAATTCCTCTAGGAGAGGACGAAGGCAGTATCCGGGGAGGGTAGGTTAAAGCCGACATCGAGCGTCAGGCGTTCCCTTTCGATGGTGGGGATACGGAAGCTCTGTTTGCGCTCCATGATGATACCGCCGGGGCCATAGATGTCATGGCATTCGCCTCGATATGTCCCACGATGCATTTCCATGAGCGGGGCGTAATTAACCGGGGTGAGGCTTTTGACGTATTCCGGGCAACGGTCTGAAAAGATGGCTCCGTCTCCAGGCCATAGCAGCATCTCGTCGCTGGCGGCGTCCAGCTCGTTATCAAGGACGACGTAGCGGACCGTATGGGTATGCAGGCCGGATACTGTTTCCCACTCTGAAATGACCGTGTACTCGTCAACGGTATGGGGGAGTTCCAGGAGAAAGCCGCTGCTTGCCTTGCCGGACCTTCGGCATCCGACATAGTAGCGTTTGTTCGAGAAGGGCTTTCTTGTCATAAGTTCCTTCTCTCCGGAGAGCTTGAGGCGAAACTCGGGGATCTCGACGGAGGCGAGGCCTGCGGTGGAGAATGCATGGGCGGTGAGAAGCTTGGGGGTGATGTGCAGCAACATGCCGAAATCCTTTTGACTGGTTAGTGTTTCACTCTATTGTTTTGTCCCAGAACGATGCCTTGCACTGAGGAAAGCCTGAGCAGGAGAACATCGTCCACGGGCCTTTTGCGTTTGTGCCCTGTCTGATGAGCAACGGTTTGCCGCAGTCCGGGCAGATGAATTCGGTCACGATTCTCGGAGTCCGAGGTTTAGGCTGACCGGGCTTGCCGTTGTCATCGGGCAGAAATACATTGTTACCGTCTGGATGCCCTTGTTTGTTGTAGCAAGCCCAATATGTCCCCTATTGTTTTTTCCTGAGTAAAGGGGGCGACCGCAGACGGGGCATGGATACTCCGAGGGTATGGCCCTTTCTCGCGGTTTTCCGGGTTTACCGTTCTCATCCGGCAAAAACGTCCTGCAATCGGCATCGGAGCAGCTCCAGAAAAATTCGCCGGCGTTTTTCCCTTCGCGCCGGCGCAACGCCTTGCCACACTTCGGGCAGGGGAAGGCACCGGGCTGAAGTGCGGCAGAGGTGGAGAGGACGGGGGCCAAAAGCAAAGGAAGAGCTGCATACTGTTCACGCATGAAGTCTTCCAGAGAGGTTTCCCCACGGGTTATGGCTTCAAGGCGTTGTTCCCATTGGGCCGTAGTAACCGGATCGCGGAGCGTGTCCGGGGTCATGTCGATGAGGGACTGGCCGAGCGGCGTGGACACAAGGGATTTGCCGCTGGCTGCGATGAACCCACGGCCCTTGAGGGTTTCAAGGATACTCGCCCGTGTCGCTTCCGTCCCGATGCCTTCATTTTCCTTTAAAACGGCCTTGGCCTTGGCGTCGGAAACGAAACGGTGGACGTTGGCCATCGCCTCGATCAGTGAACCTTCAGAAAACCTGGAAGGCGGCGTGGTCTTCTTTTTGAGGGCGTCCACGTCGGCGCAGAGCACGGCGTCATTGTTGCCGACGGACGGCAGCGACTGTTCGGTCTCTTTCTTTTTGGCGTCCTCATCGTCTTCTTCAGCAGCGAAGCCAGTCCAGCCCGGCTCGATGATCATCCGGCCACGTGCCTCCCATGCCGTTTCCACGATGGTGGCCAGAATCTTCTGGGCCTCGTAGAGCATGGGGGGATAGAACTGGAGAAAGTACTGGACGGCGATCATCAGGTACAGCTCCTTTTCCTGCGCCGTGAGGCTCCGAGGCTCTTCGCCAGTGGGGATAATCGCGTGGTGGGCCGTAATCTTCTTCGTATCCCAGACGGGGCCTCTCAAGGCGGAATCGGCCTTGGCGGTCACGGCCTCAAGACCGGAAACGCCGGAAAGGGCGGTAATGATCCGGGCGGCATCACTGAACTGCTCTTCGGGCAGATAGCGGCAGTCGGTACGCGGATACGTCGTCAGCTTCTTTTCATAGAGCGACTGCGCGGTATCCAGAACCTGTTGCGCGGTCATGCCGAGCTTGGAGGACGCGGCCTTCTGAAGCGAGGAAAGGCAATGCGGCAGAGGGACTGGCTTTTTCTTCTTCTCGCGTGTGACGGAGGTGATGATGCCGTTTTTGCCGCGCACGGCATCCATGATGCCTTGGGCGGTGGCCCCATCGACGAGACGGCCTTCACTGTCCAGTCCGGGTTGTGTTTCCGAAGGCTTGAAGATGGCTGAGAACGTCCCCGCATCGTGCTGGAGCCTTGCCTGAAGGACGAGATAATCAATGGGGGTGAAGACTGCGATTTCCCGATCCCGGTTGACGACAAGGGCAAGGGTGGGCGTCTGGACGCGCCCCATCGACAACACGCCATCCCGTCCCGACTCCCTGCCCCGGAGCGTCATGGCGCGGATGGCGTTCATGCCTATGAGCCAGTCGGCCTGTGAGCGGGCGCGGGCGGAATCCCGGAGATTGGCGTAGTCCCGGTTGTCCTTCAGTGTTGCCAGAGCTTTTTGGATAGACCGGGAATCGAGGGATGCCAGCCAGATGCGCTGAACCGGGCCGGTGTAGCGGAAGTGTTCGAGGACTTCATCCACGAGGAGTTGGCCTTCCCTGTCCGAGTCGCCCGTGTTGACGACCGTAGCGGCCTCACCGAGCAGATTGCTGATCACCTGAAGTTGAGCGCGGGTGCTTTCCTTGGGCTTGAGCCGCCACTCACGGGGAATCATGGGTAGGGAGCTTCTTCGCCACAGCTTCCATGCTTCATCATAATCATCGGGATCATACTGTTCCAGCAAATGCCCGAAGCACCAGGCCACGGCGTCGTTCCCATAGACTATATACCCCTGACAAGTCTGCGTGACGCCGAGTTCAGCGGCAATGGCTTTGCCGAGTGACGGTTTTTCGGCAATGAAGAGACGTTGGATCATGGACTCCTCTCAATTCAAAAGGTTGCGATAGGTTCCGAAGCGGCGTTTGAAGGGGCTCAGCAGGGCCGGGAGCAGACCTTCTTCCAGTTCTTCGGCCTGAAAATCGGCATTGAAGCCCTTCCTGCGGTGGTTTTCAATGCGCAGGGTGTTCCCATAGAAAGACATGCTCCATCCTTTGGCGTCGTCATTGCGGGTGACTTCCTGTGAGTTGGGGAACGCCGCGCACCATGTGGGAAGAAGTTTTTTGAGCCTGTAAAAGAGGTTCGTCATGCGGATGTCCGTCTGGACCTCTGTGAGATGAACGCCGTGCAGAAATGGAGAGGGTTGCGAATAGAGGAAGAACTTTGCGATGCAGGCGCGGTGGCATCCGTCTTCCGCGACGTAGCCTTTGCCGTCATGAAAGCAGAAACTCATGAAGGGGGCACGGAATTGTTCGAGGTTCAGGTAGTACTCAGGATTCACCGTAAACAGCCTGATGTTTTTCCGCATCTTTTCGCCCTTATCGAGGAGTTCCCTCCATGTCATGCCGGGATAGTTGGGATTGGCTGTCCCACAGATCAGGCCGGTGTTTACCGAAGCTGACCAGCAACGGCTTATTGAGCGGATGAAGGGTGCCGGACGTAGCGATTCGATACAGCTATCGGCAAAGGCGGGTACTGTATCAAAAAGTTCTTTGATTTGTTCGTCAGTCATGACCGTCCCTTGTGGCTACTCATCAATCCAGTGGCCACCGTTGAGCGGTTCGCCAACGTAGTTGACGCCGACCTTCCATGTGTATTCGTGCCCTGCGTATGTCCGGCAGTATGAGGGGAGCCCATCGTCAATGATCCAGACCCATTTGGTGCGGCAGCGCGGGGTATTCTCACGGTCTTCTCGGCTCATGCGCCGCCAGATGTCGTCTGGAATGCACTCTTCGACAGGAACTTGCTTTCTGAGCTGACGGTTCAGAAGATCAGCGGTGCAGGGTTCAGCGTCGTCTCAGTCTCATGCGTAGACTCGAACAGTACAGCATGGCTCCAGCGAAATTATGAGTGCAGCGGACCACCAGCGGACGGATGGGCGTGACCATGCTGCGGGCAGGCCGCAGCGGTGGCGAGTACATTATGCGGATGCCGAGCCGCCTGGCGATCAGGGGATGGAGGTTTGGGTAGGGCCTCATGATTGCCCTTCCTTTTGGATGGAAAAAGGCGGCAGGGGGGAGCAGCCCACGGGCGCAGGGGGCCGCAATGATGAGGGGCTGAAGCAAGGCCTTACGGTCATTTGATTCTTCACGGGGAAGAGAAATTTTAAGAGACTGGATATGGAGGAAGAACGCCCCGAGGGAGACAGGCCGCAGAGTACCTGAAGGGGGCGGAGTGGTTTGAGGGCCGGGAGGGAGGGCTTTACAAGGGCGGGGTGCTTATAATACAAAAGGCGCACCACAAAACCTCAATTTTGGAGGTATGTGATGCGCCTTCAGATGTCTGTTGGCGTCCCCAAGCGGATTTGAACCGCTGTTGACGGCGTGAAAGGCCGCTGTCCTGGGCCGGCTAGACGATGGGGACGTTTACCGTGCTTTTCTGCTCGCCGCAGCTGCACAGCCAGAACTATTTATAAAAATCATCCACCGCTGTCAACGAGAAAAAAGGGAAAAATGAAAAAAAGTTGAAACGTATAGTTAATATACTGTATTTATTTTATAAAAAATTAACAAAAAAACTTTGATAAGAGGAAAACTCTCGGTCCCCAACGGCCCCATTCTGGTAAATGGGGAGTGAACGGTACAAAACGGTTACCATATGAGCTCACCAGTCCCGTATTTCCTCCAATCGGCAAGAGATGGTTTCTTAAGGTGCAAAGGAGCGAAAGAGTAGGCTTGAGGCTCCCCCGAACCCTATCCTCCACGTAGGTGCCAGAAAAATGCCAGAAGCCTAAAAGAATTCCCCCAGCCTCCCGAATGAAGGAGGCTGGGGGATGGCTTGTAAATGGTAGCCGCTCGGAGACAGCTTTAGATCTTCCTGTACGCACCGCCGGTGGATGCGGAGGTCACCAGCTTGGCGTAACGGCGCAAGAACGGGGATTTTACATCCTTTTCCACGGGGACGAAGTGTTTGCGGCGTTCTTCGATTTCCGCTTCGGGGACGACCAGTTCCAGCTTACGGCCGGGGATGTCGATATGGATGGTGTCGCCGTCCTGCACGAGCCCGATGAGGCCGCCGTCCGCCGCTTCGGGGGATACGTGGCCGATGGCCGCACCCCGGCTGCCGCCACTAAAACGACCGTCCGTGATGAGCGCCACATCCGCGCCGAGGCCCATGCCCACGATGGCTGACGTAGGGGTCAGCATTTCGCGCATACCCGGGCCGCCGCGGGGTCCTTCATACCGGATGACCACCACGTCGCCCTTTTTGATCTTGCCGCCGAGGATGGCTTCCACGCCTTCTTCCTCGCTGTTGAACACGCGGGCGGTCACGTCGCGGACCATCATTTCGGGAGCCACGGCGGACTGCTTCACCACGGCGCCGTCGGGCGCGAGGTTGCCGCGCAGGATGGCGATGCCGCCTTCCTTGGCGTAGGGCTTGTCGATACGGATGACGTCGGGGTCAATGATGTGGGCCTTGAGTTCCTTGATATTTTCAGCCACCGTCTTACCGGTGACGGTGAGCGCCTCGCCGTGCACGAGGCCCTTGTCGAGCAGGGCTCCCATGACGGCGGGGATGCCGCCCGCGCGGTGCAGGTCTTCGATGTGCTGCGTCCCGGCGGGAGAAAGCTTACAGATATTGGGCGTCTTGCGGCTGATGTCGTCGAAGATGTCCAGAGACAGGCTCAGTTCGGCTTCCCCGAATACGGCGGGCAGGTGGAGGGTCGTGTTGGTGGAGCCGCCGAGAGCCATGTCCGCCGCCACAGCGTTGTGGACGGATTGTTCGGTCACGATGTCGCGGGGGCGGATGTTCTTTTCGAGAAGTTCCATGACCTGCATACCCGCCTGTTTGGCAAGGCGGATACGGGCGGCGGACACGGCGGGCGTCGTGCCGTTGCCGGGCAGGGCCACGCCCATGGCTTCGCACAGGCAGTTCATGGTGTTGGCGGTGTACATGCCGGAACAGGAACCGCAGCCGGGACAGGCGTTTTCGGTCAGGTCTTCCAGCTCTTCTTCGGTCATGGTGCCGTTACGGACCGCGCCGACGCCTTCAAACACGCTGATGAGGTCGGTGTTGTTCCGTCCCGCCAGCATGGGGCCGCCGCTCATGATGATGGAGGGCAGGTTCAGGCGCATCATGGCCATGAGCATACCGGGGACGATCTTGTCGCAGTTGGGGATGAACACCAGCGCGTCGAAAGGATGTGCCGTAGCCATGATTTCGATGGAGTCGGTGATGACTTCCCGCGAGGTCAGGGAGAAGCGCATACCTTCATGATTCATGGCCAGGCCGTCGCACACGGCGATGGCCGGGAACTCCATAGGCGTGCCGCCCGCCATGCGGATGCCCGCCTTGACGGCCTCGGCGATTTTGCCGAGATGCAGGTGGCCGGGGACCACTTCGTTGGCGGCGTTCACCACGCCGATGAGCGGGCGTTTCATCTCTTCGCGGGTCAGGCCGAGCGCGTAGAGCAGGGAGCGATGGGGGGCCTTTTCAAGACCGAAGGTCATTTTTTGGCTGCGCATTGTCTGTTTCCTTTCAAAAAGTCGCTGTACTGGGCCGTCCGGTGGCGGTCCGTTCTGAAAACGGAGAACGGCTAGTCGCCGTATTCGTCCTCAAAGTCCTGTTTGGTCATGCCGAAGTGTTCGGGGAATTCCTCTTCCGGCAAATCGTCAATGGCTCCGGAAAGGAGGAAGAGGCCGCCGTGCGCCTGCATGAAGTAGTCGTCCATCGGGCCCCAAAGCTTCTTCACCTTTCGCAGCACGTCCAGATTTTCCAGCCGTTCCACGGGGGCCGCGCCCTCGCCGGCAATGGCCCCGGCGGCCACCATGCCCCGCCACGCGTCGGAGCCGCTGTCGATGCAAACCTTGTCGCCGTGCTTCACCCATTCGTTGGTCACGGCATCACGGGCGACGAGCGTATAGGGAGCGCCCTGTGAACAGCCGCCTTTCTTGGAAAGGTCGTCGTAATAGCCCCGATTCGCCTCATAGTCATACATCTCCGTCTTGTCGAAGACGAAGGTGTATTGGCAGTCCATCATCTCTTTCAGCGTCCGCAGGTTGGTGAACCCGCAATCGCCGTACTCCTCCAGCCTGAGCAGCGAATAAATCATGCTCCGCTTTTCGGAAACGGGCATATCGGAACGGGATACGACCCGTATGGCCTCTTCGATATAGTCTTCGATTTCGTGCATGGACACGGCGGGGCTCCTTTCTGCGTCGTTCCGGAGGAGGGGCACCGCTGCCCGAGGCCGGGAAATGCCCGCCTCAGGCAGCTGGGGATCTAGTCGATGATACGGCCCTGAAGCCAGATGATGGCGTCGATTTCATCCCCGGCTTGCGGGACGATCTTGCAGACGCGCTCGGGAGCGTAGAGGGGGAAGCGGAGCGGGTTCGGGGTATTGAGGCCGAACTCCACGATCAGCATATAAATTTTTTCGTTCTGGATGTACATTTCTTCTACGGACGTGACCGGGACGCGGATCTGATATTCGCTGGCGACATCGCCGGGGACGACGATGCGGGCGCCCCTGAGATCCACGGTGAGCTGCGGCACGTCGAGGCGGGTCTTGCCCGGATTTTGGGCCAGCCATTCCGCCACGTAACGCTCGTATTCCACACCTTCGGTAATGGTCATTTCGTCGAGGAGGGCGCGGCGCAGGCCGTAGGCGAGCCCGGCGATAAGGAAGGTATGGCGGACGCCGGGGGTGAGATTTTCACGGTCGCGGAACAGAAACGGCGAGTAGAACCAGAGCGGGTTGGCGCCTTCGTTGCAGGTGGCGGACACTTCGCCTTCGGTTTCGTTTTGCCAGAGATACGTCTCGTTCACGGTCATATCGTTGGGCGCGCCTTCCAGCAGGGGATAGGTCGACACGGGACGGAGCTGTTCGCCCGCGTTCCCGTGGACGGTGACGCCCGCGCGGAATCCTGTTTCTACCGGCCAGGCCAGCACCATGGTTTCTTCCTTGGAGTCCTTGCGCTGCCAACAATCACGGGTCTTTCCTTCCTTCATCACCTGCATGACGACGGCGGGAACTTCCTTCTCGGGATCGTTCAAAAGGGTCAGCCAGGTTTTGCCAAGTCCTTCAAAATGGTTGCTCATGGGGCCTATCCTGATGGTTATGGTTGCTATCAGCGCTTTCTCGGGCGCCGTTTTTGTCTCAAGCGAAGAATCATACCCGTTTAGCCAGCATACGGCAAGATCGCAAAGCGCGCCGTTCCGGGGAGAATGTTTGATCTTTATTCTTTCGGCGGCGCTTGTGCGCCGCACAGTCGCATGATAACAGTGAGAACCCAAACAAGGCGGGAATTCCCCCGCCGTGTCGTGTCCGAGGCGGTTCGTTTTGTTACGTCTTTATGCTTGAGGAGAGTGCCGTGCGCGAAATTCATGTTTCAGCCATAACGGATACCGTCGCGGAGCTGGCCGTCGCCGCCTGCTGCCGCTTGCCGGATGTGATGTACCGGGCCATCGAGTCGTCCGTGGAACGGGAGGCCTCGCCTTCCGGCAAGGACGTGTTGCGTCAGCTTTTGCTGAACGCCGACATCGCGGCTTCGGAGAACACGCCTATTTGTCAGGATACCGGCCTTGCCGTCGTGTTCGCCGAAGTCGGGCAGGATGTGCATGTCGTGGGCGGTTCGTTTGAAGAGGCCGTCAACGCCGGGGTCGCCAAAGGGTATACGGAAGGCTATCTGCGGAAATCCTCCGTGGCCGAGCCGCTGTTCGAGCGCAAGAACACCGGGGACAACACGCCCGCCGTGCTGCATGTGCGCCTTGTGCCCGGCGATCGCATCCGCCTGAAGCTGGCGCCCAAAGGGGCGGGCAGTGAAAACAAGAGCGCCCTCAAGATGCTCGTCCCCGCTGACGGCATTGAAGGTGTGAAGAAATTTGTGGTGGATACGGTGAAGGCCGCCGGTTCGAGCCCCTGTCCTCCGATGGTGGTCGGCGTGGGCATCGGCGGTACGCTTGAGCTGGCGGGCCTGTGCGCCAAGCGCGCCGCCATGCGCGACGTGGACACCCGCAACCCCGATCCCCGGTATGCGGCCTTTGAGGAAGAGCTCCTCGGCCTCCTGAACGATCTCGGGACGGGCCCGCAGGGGCTCGGCGGGACGACCACGGCTTTCAAGGTCAACGTGGAGTTTTGCGCCACGCACATCGCCAGCCTCCCGGTGGCGGTGAACATCAATTGCCACGCTGCGCGCCACGCCGAGGCGGAACTGTAATCACTTCCAGTCCCCGCCTCAGGCGCGGGGGCAAACAGGAGATTTCCGTGTCCGAACCCATCCGTTTGACGACGCCCCTTACTCAAGACAAGGTGCGTTCACTGCATATCGGTGACAGAGTCCTCATTTCGGGGACCATTTACGCGGCCCGCGACGCCGCCCACAAGCGCATGGTGGAGACGCTGGACAGGGGAGAGCCCCTACCCGTGGATCTGCGCGATCAGATTGTTTATTATGTGGGGCCCTCTCCGGCCAAGCCGGGGCAGGCCATCGGTTCCGCCGGGCCGACGACCTCAGGCCGTATGGACGCCTACGCGCCGCGCCTGATGGAAAAGGGGCTTTCCGGCATGATCGGCAAAGGCAACCGTTCGCAGGCGGTCAAGGACGCCATGCAGCGTTACGGGACGGTCTATTTCGCGGCTACCGGCGGCGCCGGGGCGCTGCTGTCCCGCTGCATCCGTTCGTATACGGTGCTGGCCTATGCCGAGCTCGGCCCGGAAGCGCTGGCGGCGATGGAGGTCGTGGACTTCCCCGTCATCGTCGTGGGCGATGTCGAGGGCGGTGACTATTATATGGAAGGGCCCAAAGCCTACGCGAAGCGCTAACGAAGATATTTGAGGACAGAGAGGCATTGGGGAGGGGGAGGAGAAACTTTCTGCAGAAAGTTTCTCCTCCCCCTC